>Ga0209725_1000124_pt1 | contig 45976 bp, 42 predicted proteins | sample I18A1metaG_FD_184145 | JGI IMG/M metagenome (GOLD analysis project Ga0209725, IMG submission 184145) | Lake sediment bacterial and archeal communities from Gulf of Boni, Indonesia to study Microbial Dark Matter (Phase II) - ​I18A1 metaG... | ecosystem: Environmental > Aquatic > Freshwater > Lake...
TACACACAAGTGCACGTGCACACAGTAGAGCATATATAAACGTATATCCGTACTAGCTCAGCCGGAAGAGAGCAGAATGGGCCGAATCGATGTCGTCATTCCGGATGATTTGGAGAGCAGCCTCAGAGTTAAGACAGCCCGGGAGTACGGTGGACAGAAGGGAGCTCTGGGAAAGGCTGTGACTGAGGCTATCCGACTCTGGTTGAAGCAGAAAGAATCCTTAGCAAAGAAAGAGTAACTGGGACGTTACTACTGAGATTACTGCTGGCCAACTCCCTTAATTTCCAAGATTGCCTTCCTAAGTATCGCCAACCCAGTCGACCTAAGCTTCGAATTTCCCGGATGATCGGGCTCAGAATATCGCTCCCACACTATGCGGATGTACTCTTCGTCTTCGTAGTCAAGCCAGCCTACGCACTCGCGAGTCCAGGGCTGGTACTGCGAAGCATCTGAATCCTTGAAGAGTACATGGTCTTTGTAGCGTACGTAGACCAAAGAACCGGGCTGCAGTAATTCCAGCGTCTATCACCTACAAATGGCGCTCAGGGTCATAGCCATCCTTGGACAAGCTTTATTCTGTCTCAAACGGACTACTAACCAGTGATCACGATGCCTGCTTCCACTCGCTGGAAGCTTCTCAGCGTCTTAGTTCTCCTAGTTGTGGCGTTAGGTGGAGTCGGCTCGTATGTGACGCTTTACCGACAGGCTGAACCGCGCGCTTCTATCACAGCAACCGCAACTTCTGCCTCAGCCATTCAAACATTAACGGTAACTACTACAAGGTTCAAACTGTCTGGCAAGATATTCTTCGATTATGATGGGAATGGAAAACAAGAAGCTGGAGAGCCGGATCTTTCTGATGTCGCAATTGCTCTGGATGGCAAGAACGTAACAGCTACGAATAGTACAGGATGGTACGCAACCAATGCTGAGGAAGGAATCCATAAAGTAGGCGTATTCCCACCCAAGAAATTCCGATACATGTGTGAATCTGATGCTGAATTTAGATCCGTGAAAGACTCTTACACGATTTTAGTTGCTAATGATACGAGGAAAGATATTGCATTGATGGAAGGCTTTCTCACTTTGCCATTTGCAAAGGGAACTCCTGAATACAATAAGCGATTCTACGTCAACATTAGCAACACTTCGAGACTATTGGATTGGCGTGGCGGTACTGATACCTACCAGAGAGGCGACTACAAGCATTCTGGAACAGATTTTGCTGTCAGAGATTGGACCCAGATTGTTGCAGCAGCTCCTGGAACAGTGTTTGCTCTATCCTTCAACGACCCGAATGGAGGACATACTGTATGGATCAAACACAGTGATGGATACTATACGTACTACGCTCATCTCAATGAGGTCAAAGTTGAACAGGGGCAAATAGTCAGAAGAGGAGAATTGCTTGGTCTTTCTGGTTCCAGTACGATTGGGGGAAACATTGTGCCACATGTGCATCTTGAGGTGAGAAAACCACCTTACCCAGGAGGACAGCTTGGCGGGTTACCTGGCATTGACCCTTATAGATCTCTTGTTCCGCCTTTGGGAAGCCCATTATCTCTATGGACAAAAGATAACGATCCACAATTCTTCATGTAAGGGGAAATCTCACTTGCTTGTCACTAACTCAAGCAAACGATTCCTCACATACAATCTGTGACACTCTTCGTCTTTCTTCTCTGCGCAAAGTAAGACAATGTGCTCATGTGTTCTAGCGAGTTCCAATAGCTTCTTCAGCCCTTTCTCTCCCGAGAACAGGGTTCTGTCTTGGAAAGTTGCGTCGATGCTGCAAGATTAGCACCGTCAGGAGCCAACATGCAACCATGTGAATACATCATCGTTGACGATGAGGCTTTGCTGCCGCAGGTCTTCTCGACTCTAAAGTGGGCGGCCTACATCGCGTCAAAGGGGAGCCCTCCACCTGGCGAAGAACCCAGAGCCTACATTGTGATTCTTATCAATCGAAAAAAGAGGCCTCAGGGAGGGAATCATGATGCCGGAATCGCAGCGGCATACATATCTCTTGTGGCCTTCGAGAAAGGCTTAGGCTCATGCCTTCTGGGTTCAGTGGATAGGGATCGACTTCGCCAGATTCTGAAGATGCCGGATCACTGCGAAATAGACTTGGTTGTGGCGTTGGGATACCCGAACGAGAGCCCAACAGTTGAAGAACTCCGGGACTCGGAAAAATGCTGGAACGATGAGAGAGACATCCTACACGTGCCAAAGAGAAGACTGACAGAGATACTGCACCATAATCACTACTAGTGTAAAACTGTCGTGACGGCTCCCGCTCCTTGTTCATAGACTGAGCCGGCCGAAGTGTCTTCGTTGAATCGGTACAGAGGGTGTATGTTCATCTCTTCTACGGAGAGAGAGCGTTCGTCTGCAGACTGATTATCGCACCAGCTCTTACTAGAGTATTCCTTCTTCCTTGAGTATATGTCTGAGCCGCTCGCGTTCATCATCGGTCAAGGGAAGCAAGGGTCGTCTGACTGTTGGGCTGATGTTTCTCCCTGTAAGCCTGATGGCTTCCTTGAAGACTGGAATTGTGCCTGTTCTGCCGATAGGCAACACTCTTTGCATGCGCATTATTCTTCGATTCAATTCCTTCGCTTTCTCCAATTCTCCTTTCATGAAGGCTTCGTAGCATCGGACTGTGAAGTCAGGATGGAAGTTGCCTGGCCCCGTTACCGTCCCATAGCCTCCAATCATAAGTATCGGTAGCATAAGGTCTTCCGACCCTGTTATGACCCGGAATTTTCCCTCAGTCAGAAGTATGACCGATTGCATGTGACGCAGAGTGTCTGTGCTATCTTTCAATCCAACGATGTTCGGAATCTGAGCCAGCCTGACGATCAGTGCGGGATCAAGGTTGATGCTGTTCGAGGCGGGAAAGTTATAGATCACAATTGGGAAATCTACTGCTTCGGCAATCGCCCTATAATGCTCGTATAGAGCCTCGTTCTTCATGAACTGGACAAAGTAGTAGGGCGGCACTACCACAGAGGCATCTGCTCCAATATCCTTTGCATGCTTCGTCAGTCTGATTGCTTCATCTGTGCTACAACTTGCGGTTCCAATCATGATCGGAACACGCCCGTTCGCTTGATCCACAGCTGTCTCTGCCACTTTCTTCCGTTCCGCTTCGGTCATGTAAGCGAACTCGCCGAGGCTTCCACACGCCAGAATTCCGTGAACACCTCTCTGCACGAGAAAGTCTATTTGACCTCGAATGGCCTCCTCGTCGAGCTCGTAGTTAGATTTGAACAGCGTCACCATCGCCGGGATTACGCCCTCTAGTCTAAGTACCATCTGTTGTTCAGCTCCCAGTGGTAGGGCTGTCTTGAGGCGGTCTGAATTAAAACATTTTGATGTGCAGTCATCCTTAGCGCGTGGAGTTGCCAAGAAATTCGCGTCGTGTCAACATGCTAAGCAGGATGACCACAGGCAATTGAGTGCGCTGTACAATGAATCATGTGTTCTGGATGTCACTCGGCGGACGTGGAGCTAATATAGGAATGATCGCAACACTACCCGATCTGCACGGCTTCTCAGGCGAGAGAGGGATGGATCCAGTCAGAAACGTGGTTTTGGTGACCATCGACGCGTTAAGGCAAGATATGTTAGCTACATATGGCCATCGGGGAGGACTTTCGCCTTTCATCGACTCTATAGCGGACAGCTGTGTTGTGTTCGAAAGGACCCAAGCCACGGGCCCGTACACTCAAGCATCCTTTCCAGGCATCCTCACTTCCTCACACTACTTCGACCATGGGAGATCCACCCATCTATCCCAACAGAGAACCCTGATTTCCGAGCCTCTGAGAAAGGCAGGAATAGTAACAGCAGCATTCCACTCCAATCCATACCTCTCTGAGTATTTTGGCTGGAACAGAGAGTGGGATGTTTTTCGCGATTTCATGGATGTTGATGTCAGCGACACAGTCCCATTTCTGAAGGGCGATGACATCAACAGACACGCATCCGACTGGCTCTCTTCACACGTAGGAAAGCGCGGTTACAAGAGTTTCTTTTTGTGGGTCCACTACATGGACGTTCATGAGCCGTATGTTCCACGAAGGAACTATCTGAAAATGGTTCATCCTTCAGTCGAGCTGTCTGAAGATGAGATGTTCAGGTTGTTCAAGGACGTGTTGCTCAAAAGGAATGTGTCTGACAAGCAGAGAGTTGATCTCCTTAGGAAGCTGTATGAGGCGCGAGTAAGAGAAGTTGATGACCACGTCAAACAGCTTTTCGGAATGCTAGAGCAACTTGAGGTGCTACAGGACTGCATTGTGATCATGACCTCAGACCATGGCGACGAGTTTGGAGAACATGGCGGCCTCTCTCACGACGGAAAGATGTATCAAGAACTGCTAGCCGTACCTCTCCTCATCTTTGATCCAGAGAGGAAAAGGAAAGAGATCTGCAGTAAGCTCGTAAGCAGCATAGATATCTCCCCCACTATCATCTCGCTTCTTGGCCTTGACCCAGTCAAAAACTTCCAAGGGCAACCACTTCTTCCTGCGGGCGATTATGAGGAGGAGGGCTGTTTTGGAGAGGCAGTGGAGAAACTTGGACACAAGACCAATGAAAGGGACAAAGAGGTCTACTACTACATGGAGGGCGATCTCAAGATAATCTACCGAGGCAACACGGACGCCTGGGAGATATACAATCTGCGCGACGATCCAGATGAATCGAACAACCTTATTGGGGCAACCCCTGAGAGTGAACAAATCGCGCGGATGAGAGCTGTACTGAAGCAAAGAATTGGAAGATGGAAATAGTTATGACATATCTCGCGAGAAACTAGGTGATGTATGTCAAGAGAGGAACTGACGAATGAGCAGGCCCACAGTCTCTCAAGAGCGAAGAAGTGAACTTGAGCATAAGGTGCAGAAATCAAAGGAGATAATCCGAGAAGCTTTCGGAAAGTTCGACGCGAAGCAACTTGCAGTTGCATGGACCGGAGGCAAAGATAGCACTACCATGCTGTGGATTATTCGTCAGGTATGCTTGGAAGATGGCTTCACACAGCCTAGGGCTATGTTCATCGAGGAGGGTGACACTTTCCCGGAGATCATGGACTTCGTCAGTGAGGTAAGCAAGAAGTGGAACGTGGATCTTGACGTTTGCATGAACAAGGATGTTCACGACGCCGCCGGCGGAGTTCTGGGGGCGAAGGTGCTCGTGTCGAAGCTAAATGAGAGAAACCAGAGAGAAATCAGGGAACGACTGAAGCTGGATGTGGAAAGTTTTCCCTTTGAGGCCGAGTCTTTCATAGGCAATCACCTCATGAAGACGGTTCCGATGAACATCTTCATCGAGAAGAACAGCATTAAGGGAATCTTTCAGGGACTGCGTTGGGATGAACAGCCCGCCAGAAAGCAGGACGAGTACTTTGAGTTCAAGGAAAAGGAAGACCTGCAGCCTCCACATACAAGGATACGCCCAATTCTCCACTTCATGGAAAGAGACATATGGGACACGATCTTCACGTTTGGAATACCTCACGTGTGCCTATACGAGCAAGGCTACCGCTCACTGGGCGCTAAGACCACGAGCGTCAAATTGTCCAACGTTCCCGCTTGGGAACAAGACCTCGAGCATACCTCTGAAAGAGCTGGAAGGCGGCAGGATAAGGAGAAGATGATGGAGAGAATGCGCAAGCTGGGCTACATGTAGCAGCAGAGGCCCAGCGCCCGTATCCTCCTCCCACGGCAGCATACATTCGGTTCAAGTTGGCACTTCACGCAGATCCATGCCGAAGCGCTCATAGGTCTCCTCAACGACGAGTTGAAGATGCACTAGCCTATGCGTAGGGGACCAAAGAGAGTGAGTAATCGAGTTCCGATCGGAGAGCCATACGGTGGAAAGCTTGTCGATCGTTTGATCGGCGAGAGGAAGAGAGAAAGAATCCTGAAAGAAGCCTATTCTATGGTCAAGATCAGGCCGCATCTCGATGCGGTCTACGATATGGACAAGATCGGAATTGGTGCATACAGTCCTCTTGAAGGTTTCATGTGTCGAGAAGATTTTGACGGCGTGATCACCAGAAGCAGGCTAGCAGACGATCTTCCATGGACCATTCCGATCCTCATGGCCCCTTCCCACGTGACAAATCCTGAGGCCATAGACATGGTGAAGGAGGGAGACGATGTGGCTCTAGTAGACTTCTCTGACAAGCCAATTGCGATCATGCATGTCGAAGAGAAGTTCAGATTTGACAAGAGGAAATTCGCCACATCCGTTTATGGAACATTGGACATGAGTCACCCCAATGTCTCAGACATATTTGACTTGGGAGATGTTGCGTTAGGAGGGAAGATAGACCAGATCAAGAGGCTAGACCTTCCAGCCAGCAGATTTGAGTTGACCCCTTCTGAAACTAGGAAGGCATTCAAAGAGAAGGGTTGGAGTACGGTAGCTGCCTACCAGTGCAGAAATCCCCCTCACACCGCCCATGAATATCTCCAAAGGTGCGCCCTAGAACTCGTTGATGGGCTGCACATACATCCCGTGGTTGGCAGGCTGAAGAAAGGTGACTACAAGCCTGAGATAATTCTGAAGGCGTATGAAGCGGCTGTGAAGAAGTACTACCGATCAGACCGAGTCCTTCTCTCATCGTTGTCCATAACCATGCGATACGGAGGACCGAGAGCAGCTCTATTTCTAGCAATCATTCGGAAGAACTATGGAGCGACACATTTCATCGTCGGAAGAGATCTCGCGGGTGCGAAGAGTGCCAGTGGAAAGGACTTTTACGACCCATACGAATGCCACAGAGTCTTCGATGAATATGATGTTGGAATCGTTCCATTGAGATACGCTGAGGCATTTTACTGCAAGGCATGCGGATGGATGGCTAGCTCAAAGACATGTCCGCACGAGACAAGTCAACATCTGTCCACAAGCCAAACAAGAATCAGGGAGATGCTGAGAGAAGGAAAGAGACCGCCTTCGGAGATACTTCGTCCTGAAGTAGCGGAGGTCCTGATGGGTGACAACCTCTTTGTGGAATGAACACAGCTGCGAACTGTATCTATATCTATTAGTCCAATGCAATTGGCCCTCTTTATGATGATGACGACCATGTTTGACATTCTACTCACGTGGTTCAAGGAAGACAGAGTGGCATACGCCATAGCGAGTCTGATTTTGACATTAGTCGTAGGCGCTGCACTTTCCTTTCTTTTTCACTCTCTTGCGAGATTGCTGGAGACCCTAGGAAGAAGGTAGCTGATGTATTTCCCAATATCAGGTGTACAGGTTCCTATTGAGTCCATGCTGCTACTTGGTTTCGCAATAGGGCTCATGGCCGGCTTCCTAGGCGTTGGAGGCGGATGGATAATCACGCCTGCACTGAACATCCTAGGATTTCCGATCAACTTCGCAATAGGCTCCGGTTTATGCCAGATTGCTGGTAACAGTGTTCCAGCGGCGATAGCCCACAGGAGATTCGGGCATATCGATTTTCGGCTGGGAGGTTTGATGACAGCCGGTATGTCAATTGGGGTGGAACTGGGGGCTCGCATCATCGAGCACCTCAAGTCGATAGGCAATGTCGAAACCGTACTCGGCGCATCGATAGTTGTTCTCATGCTTTCCATCTCCACCTATATGCTATCGAGAACGTTCAGAAGAGCAGACATCGGTGTCGTAGCAGAAAAGAAGCCGGGTCTCTGGCAACGGTCACGTTGGAAGCGTATTCCCCCGTTTATCTCTTTGCCGGCGTCCAACATAGAGAGCATATCGATATGGTGCATTATCTCCGTGGCGATTCTCATCGGTCTTTCAGCAGGATTCCTCGGCGTGGGAGGCGGCTTGATCGCAGTTCCAGCTCTCCTCTATTTGGTCGGTACCTCACCTACAACCGCGGTTGGGACCAGCATCCTGTCGACACTCTCCGCAGCTTCCTTTGGAACATTCAGTCACGCGATGAAAGGAAATGTGGACGTGATGGTGGCTCTCGTAATGTTGCCAACATCATCCTTGGGATCAGAAATAGGAAGCCATGCAATCCGCTGTCTTGGTAGGAAGCGGCGAGCAGTCGCGTTAGCCTTCGGCTCCAGTGTTTTGCTCGCCGCTTGCGCGGAGCTAGTCAAGCTTCTAGGGAACGTAACCGCTGCGGCCTTCCTGGTGACTGGTCTTGCAGCAATCATGAGCACAGCAATTCTGCTCTTGATTCTTCGCGGCTGGTTACGCGAGAGAAGACGAGTATAGGAAGGCCACTGCTTCCGCTTTGGGTATATACCGCTTCCAGATCCTACCTAGGTTATCGATTGCGAATGTGTAAGTGAACGGGTACGCTGGCAAAAAGGTCTGGCAGTGCCAGTATGCGCGGATTCCTTCCAACGTAGCCTTCCGCTTGCCGCATTGCATCTGCGATGGTGGGTGTTGCTGTGCAGCCCATAGCTCGAGCGTAGCCAGGCTTACGAGCCCCGGGTATGAAGATGGCGGAGGCGTGCTTCCAAGCAATGCCACCCATATATAGCATGGACATACCGTGCCAAGGGTGATATGCATATGCATGGCGGTACTTTTCGATGTATGTCTGATTATGGGCGATTTGTTCCTCGAAGCGAGTTGCTTCTGTCTGGTCCACTACTTCTTGGAAACATCTGTAGATCTCGCCATACGAGGGAAACCATTCGTCATTGAACCAACCATCGCAGATTGATGGCGCGATAATAACCCCTCCCTCGCGGAAGGCGCCATAGGCGCGTGTGATTTCTCCCCCGATCGCCTGCAGCATGAGTATGGGATTCGTTCCCATCCCAGGACCATAGTGGAAGGATCGGGGAAGGCCGAAGATGAGTACGTCCGCTTTCTCTGGCATGTCGAGATAGACGTTTGTCCGCTTCTCCGCCAACTTCCAGCTCTCACGTTGGACATCTGGCGCGTAGCCAGCGTATACCCCCAATACCTGCGAGTCTGAGCCAAGGACCGCGTCGACCACGAAGAACTTCTTGCCCATACCATCCTCGATTGCACGCCCAATGGCGTCGAACTGTTTTCTCATATGGGAGTGGATGCCTGCTGGCAGGAAGTCCTGTCGGTACATAGTGCTTGGTGCGTGATGGCATCGGATAGATTGCCAAGTCGTAAGGCCAGTCACGAGCATCTTGTATCCGCCGCTGTAGCCGCCGTATGGGTTTCCTTGGGCGTGGCCCACCAAGATAGGCAGGTCTGCCTCCGCGATGAGGCGGTTCACCTCTACCACATCGCCATACTCGCTGAAGCCGAAATCCACGATTCCCTCCGGATCTTCTGCATCATGCATCTTGACGCGACCGCCCCAGAAGCTATCCATGATCTCGGAGCCCAAGTACTGGTACAGTTCCTGCCGTGTGTTCTTCCGATGCAATCCTGCTGCACAGAGAAGTGTGATATCCTCCTTTCTGAGGCCAGCATTCAGCAATATCTCAATGATGATCGGAATCGAGACACGGCGATGGGATAGAGGATGGGCGCCGCCCTTCACTCGATCTGGGAATGCAATGACCGCTTTCATCCCTGCCTTGGCAAGTTCAGCCAAAGGCGACATGCCCAGAGGCTTTGCGAGAGCTTCCTTGGTTGCGGCTCTAGGATCGACAGTTGGTGGGTCATGATATGTTTCGCCTTTGCGGACGACGACAGTTGAATCCGGTAGTTCGGTTGAGAGAGTCGAGTCCCCGTACTGGAAGCTAACGTTCACGGCATCTTCACCGATACCTTCAGCAAATCCTCGTAGATCCGAACAATAGAGCACGTGTCCAGCTGGCCGTATCCCTTTGCCCGTGCCATCTCGTTGAGAAGATGAACCGCCTGAGAGATGGGCATAGGTGCTCCATGCTCTTGGCCCATTGCGATTCCCAGAAGGTTATCCTTGTAGAGCAAGTCCACACTGAACTTCGGTTCCCAGTTATGGGCGAGAATCTGCGGACCGAGTTCAAGGAATAGGTTACTCACGGTGGCTGCGCCGCTACCTGCGACGGTGTCAAAGAATACGCGCGGATTCATCCCGACCTTTGCGCAAACGGCCATCACTTCTGCTGTGATCGAATTGATGGCTCCGAACATCAGGTTGTTAAGGAGCTTTACGATGTTGCCAGAACCAGCACTGCCAACATGCACGACCCTCTTTGCCAACTTGTCCAAGACTGGTTGCACCTTCTTCAAGTCCACCTCGCTGCCCCCACATGGCAGAGTCCACTTCCCACATCCCTGAGGACGGCCCAACACAGGGGCGTCTATGTATCCCACTCCCTTGGGAGAGGAGGCGGCAGCCATACGCCTAGTTGTCATTGGGTCTACCGTGCTCAGATCCACGACTACTTGGCCGGGCCGCGCTCCTGCGAGTATTCCCTCAGATCCAGTAACTACCTCCTCGACATCTTTTGGCCAAGGCAGCGACATCAAGATGGCTATATCAGTATCCCGCGCCGTTTCGGCTGGTGATGCAACAACCTTTGCCCCAGAGCGCCTTGCTTGTTCTTGTGCCTCAGATCTGATATCCCAAGCGATGACTGTGAAGCCTCCGCTTACGAGAGCCTCGCACATTCGGCTTCCCATTGTCCCGATTCCTATCAATCCAACCTTCACGTAGAGTCAACTCCCCATCGCCACATAGGTCATGCGCACGGAAAAAACTTGGGGTTTCTCGTGGCTCCATCTGAGACATTCACTTCCGGACGAATGCCTTTGAATATCGCGACAATCTACGCAGGGACGAATCTCCATCACATGCGACGGTAATATCTCACAAATAGCAGAACTCGTGGAGTCCCACGCCTTAACTGTGTTGCAGGACCGATCAGAAGGTCAATCCATCGGGCTCCAAGCGTTTGTCCCCTTTGATAGTGGATCAGGAACCAGCGGGCCATCCCAAGAAAATGCGAAAAATGGCAAACTACGGGGAGACTAGCCTCAGAGTTGTGCCCACTCCCAGCAATGTTGTGACGATTCCAATGATGAGCTTCAGATGTTCGGCTTCGATCTTTCGAACCAAGAACGCGGCAATGGGGGCGGAGAAAAACACGCCCACGCTTAACCACGCAGCGAGAGACCAGTTTGGAATACCCGTGGTTAGCAGATAGCACAAGAAGGCGGTGATGCATACGATTCCTTCGGCAAGAGACGTGATGCCTATGGCGCTCTTCACGCCGATACCCGTGACGATCTGGCCAGATGCTATGATCGGACCGTAACCGCCACCGCTGATGCCCTTGTTGAAGGACGCCAACAGCCCCAAGACAAGGAGTCTCGGCCAAGAGAATCCAAACGATTTCTTGCGAATGGCAAGGGCAAGCACCACGAGACCTATTGCTGTCACCAAGAGGCCTATGTAAAGGCTCAGATGGAACTTGGATATTCTGATCGCGGTGAAGACAGCTATGACCGCGCCTACTGCGCTTAGAACACCGAGAGACAGGGCCACCTTAAGGTCTTGTGACTCACCACTACGGGTAAATTTAACATTCTTGAATCTGTGGTGAAACGCGGCCGCAGCAAAGTCGCCTGCAAGCTGAGATACTATCACCGCTGGAACGACATGGACGGGGTCGAAACCCACGATCAAGAGCACAGGTGTCAGAACAGTCCCGTATCCCATTCCTAAGGTTGCGTCGACAACCTCCATTGCAAATGCGGAGAAGGCAATGACAATCCCACTCATCAGATCGATCACGTTGCCATCCCCTGAGGCGTTAACCTTTGGTTCCGGATATATGGCTTCCCTCAGTTCTGTGCTATGAATGGAAAATCGCGAGCGCGCCCTACACCACCGAGGTCGGAATTGCAGACAGAATGCATTGATCGAAAAGTCTTTTCAATCAGTCAGAGTGAGCTATTCTGCCTGAATGTCGCTTAGTAATACTGTTGGAAACGGTGAATCTGACATGAAGAGGAATCTCATTCTGATTACCTTGGACGAGGTTAGGCCAGATCACCTAAGCTGCTACGGGTACGACAAGATGAAAACGGCCAACATTGACAGGATCGCTGAAGAAGGTGTTCTATTCGAAACCTGCATCACGGCATCAAATTTCACGCCGGTGAGCCATGCCTCGATACTTACCGGAGTCTACCCGAACAAGCATGGCACGAGGGATGCGTATAGCCCTATCCAAAGAAAGAGCATAGCAGAGATTTTGAAGGAGCAAGCCTTCGCCACCGCAGCCTACGTGGGAAACCCCGTATTATCAATCAAACTGGACTTCAACAAAGGCTTTGACCACTACGAAGAGCAAGGCATCGAGGATCCCCTTCATGGCGCCTTCAAGATAGAGGTTGCTCAAGGAGAGAAGATTGAACTGCACCAAGTTCGAAAAGGGGGAAGAGGCACCTTCGGCAACTGGTGGATCGAAAGGGCAATAGACTGGATCAAGAAGCAATCGAATCAATTCTTCCTGTGGGGCCACGTATTTGACACTCACAGGGTTGGAGAGAAGCGTATGTTCTACAATCGCTGGATAAAACCCGGAGAACTCTCCGACTTCGACTATTACGATGCCAAAATCAAATGTGTTGACGAACGGTTCATAGGCTTGTTGATCAAGGCGCTGAAGGATCTTGGCATCTATGATGATACAACTCTAGTGCTCATGTCAGATCATGGCACCAACCTTGCTGATCACCCCATTCCTCTTGGAAGCTTCAGTCAGAACTGGGCTCTGGGTCCCTTCCCGGAGCATTCCAGCCTGTATGACCATGATATCAGAGCGTTTTGCATCATGAAGGACAGGGATCTGCCCAAAGGCAGAAGAGTAAAAGGAATTGTGAGAACCGTCGACATCACACCGACGATACTTGATCTGCTAGGTATCCGCACTGACGTGGAATTTGACGGGGTCAGTTTGATCCCGTTCATCGAGAAGGGAGAGTCCACTCAGGAAGAAGCCTATGTTGAAAACATGTGGGAAGATAGGGTACCGGGACTCATCCAGGCCCTTAGGGGCAAGAGATACAAGCTCATTAGAAACCTGAGCGCCGGCGTTGAAGCGCTCTATGATCTGGAAAATGACCCGAAGGAAGCCAGCAACATGCTATGCAATGTCGACGGCTTCACATTGCCAGAGAGAGAGAAGGAAGAGTTGCTGCGAAACACGAGAAGAAAACTGAACGAGATGATTTCAAGGAAGGAACCGATAACGGAGAAAGCCCCACTGAAGGGGAAAGAGCGCGAAGAAATCGATAAACGCCTAAGGCAACTGGGATACTTGGGGTGAATAGCGCCCGCAAAGCTTTGGAGACGTTTCAGAGCTCGGTCGGAATCTCGAATCTTATTGTCTGACTGCAAAACCTAGCAGCGCACGCGCTCCATACGCTGTCTCTTCTTGATTCAAATCCATTAGCGCGTTCTCTAGTCATGGGGTAGTGCAATTCGCCATTGTATCTGATAAAAGCCATAAGGAATGGACGCGTAGTCCCTATTGTGTGTTTGTTGCGATGAGAGTCGGAATTGTCGGAGTGGGCAATATGGGGGGCGCTATGGCGAAGCGCTTCCTAGAAGCGGGGTTTGAACTCACTGTTTTCGACACGAACATTGAAGCTGTGGAGAACGTTGTGAAGGCAGGGGGGAGGGCTGCGAGGAACCCAAAGGAGGTTGCAGAGTCCGCGGATTTCGTCATAACCTCTCTTCCCAATGACGCGGTGGTGGAAGATGTTTATCTGCATGAGGATGGGCTTGTCGCTGGGGGGCGGAAAGGGCAGACCTTCATCGAGATGAGTACGATCACCCACGATACCTCTAGGAAGATTGCCAAGATGGCTGAACAGAAGGGAATCGATTGGTTGGATGCGCCTGTTTTTGGAGGCCCACCTCTGTGCGGAAAATGGACATTGCCTGTAGGAGGAAAGAAAGAAGTTCTTGAAAAGAGTCGAAAGGTGCTCGAGCAGGTGGCTGAGAGAATCTTCCTGATAGGAGGCCCTGGTTGCGGACATATTACGAAAGTGTGTAACAACATACTTACTGGCGTGAACATGGCATCAGTTTCCGAGGTCATGACGTTGGCGGCAAAGCTAGGTGTCAATCCGAGGAAGGTCCAAGAAGCGATTGCAAACAGTCCAAGCGCAGGCAATAGCACTACGTTGAGCAAGTATTTCGAGTGGACGCTGAAGCGAGATTTCAAACCGAGATTCTACTTGGATTTGATGTACAAGGACTTAGACCTCGGAGCGGCGTTGGCAAGGGAATGCAAGATGCCTTTGCTTCTAGGTAGTGCTGCGTTGCAAGCATTCGAGATCGCCCGAGCGAAGGGATTGGGTAGGGATAATGTCAATGCGATCATAAAGATTTATGAGGAGTGGAGTCAAGCTGAGGTGAGAGGCTAGACTCAGGAAAGCACTGTTCAGATATCGCGAACAGTTATTGCGGTTACTGCTATCTAGGGCTTCTTTGGATGGTAGAGGTGTGAGGCATTGAGGTGCTAGGCGGCCTTGGTTAGGAAAGCCATGATTATCGGGCTCGACTCGATTGTCCCAGATTTGATAGTTAGGTTGGCTAAGGAAGGAACCCTACCAGTAATGAAGAAGCTGATGGAGAAAGGGGTGTTCGGCGAGGGTTTCGCGACGCATCCAACCTTAACTGGTAGCAATTGGACGAGCATCGTATCTGGAACTTGGCCGGGCACTCATGGCGCGACTTGTATGTGGACTCACTTCAGAGGGGAACCACTCAATAGAGTTCGCTCAAGCTTCCTTTCAACAACATCATTTTGTGAGCGCCTCTGGGAAACCGGGGAGAGGATGGGGAGGAAGTCGATCCTTATGAAGTATCCCTGCACCGTCCCTCCCACCATAAAGAACAGCATACAGGTCGAGGGCTCAGGCGCTCCGTGGTATGCCTCGGATCCATTCGAGATTAGTCCTAGCATGTGCTACTCCAACCAGCCGTACCCGATGGCGCAGTACGTGCAGCTTAGAAAAGCAACAGGATGGAAGAATCTTCCCAAGAGCCACTCAGAACCTCTTGAAGGGACTATCGAAGTGAAAAGCAGAAGTACTAGCAGTAAGCGTGTGTACAATGTTCTCTTTGTCGATTCCAGAGCGGTGGGCTATGACCGAGTGATTGTCTCATCCTCGAGAAATGCAAGCGAGGCAGTGGCAAGTCTGCTAGTAGGGGAATGGAGCGATTGGCTTAGGGAAGACTTCGAAGCCAAGATCCCTCTGTACCCCAAGTTCCGGGAGGATGATCGAATTGTCTACGAGGACACGCCTGTCAAGCGATATACAGGCACCTTCCGCTTCAGACTAGTCGGACTCTCCGCGGATGCAGGCAACTTCAAGTTATATCAAAGTCAGATATTTCCAACCTCAGGCTTTACCTGGCCGGAATCGATAGCGAAGGAATTAGTTGATAGCGTTGGCCCATTCCAAGAATTCATAGGCCCTAAGCCACTTTTCAGCAATTGGATCGATGACGAGACGTTCCTTGGCGAGTTGGAGTACCAGGCTTGGTGGTTGGGCAAAGCATCTGACTACCTCATGTCACACCACCAGTGGGATCTCTATTTTCTTCAATGGCACGGTCCCAATGTTGCACAGCATGCTTTCTGGGGCGGCATAGATCCTATCAGCCCCTGGTACAACGAGTCGTACGCCTCCAGATACTGGGCATATTTCAAGCGTCTTTACGGTGCCGCTGACAGAATGATAGGCGACATAGTGAAGCACGCAGACGAGGAGACTTTGATTATTGTGATTGCGGACCATGGCCACATTCCATATGTCTATGGCACTGCTATGATTGGAAATGCTCTCATCAAGGCTGGACTGCTGACCTATAGACGGGACAAAGAAGGAAGAACGGTCGTCGATTGGTCTAGGACAAGAGCCTTTCCGATAAACTCAGTTCACATCTATGTGAACCTAAAGGGACGAGACCCCGATGGAATAGTCGAACCAGCAAAGGAATACAATGATGTGTGCGACAAGATTGTCAGTGCAATGTATGGAATAAGGGATGCGAGTGGGAAATGCCCAATTGCCTTTGCCCTAAGGAAGGATGAGGCGGAGACGATTGGACTCTTCGGTGATAGAGTTGGTGACATAGTATACGGAATGGCTGCTGGCTATACAGCCTGCCTAGATCCTACAGAGGATCTTGAGGACTTCCGCTTCATGAAAGGTGCAATCTCTGTTACGGATGATGCAGGGATCGGGCAAAGGGACGGCCCGCTTCCACCGAACACGAGTATGCATGGTTCAAGCGTACCGTCATCAAGGCTAGGTCTAGGGTCTATTCGGGTTCCGCTAATAATGTGCGGTCCGGATGTGAAGAAAGGTTACGTGATGCGCTCACATTTTCGACTCATAGACATAGCCCCCACGGTATCGCATATCCTTGACATGCCACACCCTGCTCAATGTGAGGGTTCCATAATCCTCGAAGCCTTGACTTAGATGAACTCTTTTCAGCGGAGGCCTGGGGGCGCGCCAAATTGGAGATGTAGCCATCAGCCTTTTACTGCCCCAAAGGTGAGACCTCTCACCAAGTTCTTCTGGAGGAAAAAAGTCAGAACAATAACGGGTATGACGAACAATGTTACCGCAGCCCCCATTTCTCCATACAAGGCTATGAACTCCTGAGATAGGAATGAAAGAAAGATTGGTATGGGTTGAACTTGTGCCGTGTGAGTGATCACGAGAGCAAGTAGAAACTCGTTCCAAGTGAAAAGGAAGGCGAAGAGGGCAGCTGTGAACAGGCCCGGTGTGACTAGAGGCAGCACCACGTTCTTCAAAGCCTGAAGGCGGGTGCACCCATCAATCAGCGCCGCTTCCTCTATCTCCTTTGGCAATTCGTCTATGAAGGCTTTCATTATCCATATCGTGAAAGGAAGATTGAGATTGACGTAGAGTAGTATCAGGCCTAGCCATGTGTCATATAGGCCTAGGTACCAGGTCATGAGAAACAGCGATGGTGTTAAGCAGATCAGAGGTACCATTCTGCCCAGAAGGCTGAGTGCCAGAAGCGCTCTATCTATCCTCCATTTGAATTTGAACGTGCATATGGCGTATGCTGCCAATGAGCCTACAGGAACAATCATCACAACCGCGATAGCAGTCACCAGTATGCTATTTCTGATGAAAGGCGTCATACTAGTAGGCAGATCAGCTATTGGATGAAAGAGGGAGATGTAGTTCTCGAACGTTGGCGTGAAAGGAAATCTCATAGTTATTAGATCTCTGTAGGTCTCAAACGACAGGACTACTGTCCAAGCCAAGGGCACCAGTATGATCAGGCAGGTCATCACAACGCAGAAGTACTTCAGCGCTTCCAAGGCTCGGTCTTGATAATGTTGCATAGATCAGGTCCCCTGTAGGCGTAGGTAGAAAAGCGAGAAGAGTACAACCACCAATGCGAGAAAGAGTCCTCCGGTCGACGCGTAGCCAAGATCGAATATCTGGAAAGCCTGTTTATATATGTATAGAGATGTGACCTGCGTCGCATTACCTGGGCCGCCGTGGGTCAACACATATATCGCATCAAAAGCTCGGAAAGCAGCCATAGTTCTGAAGAGCAAGGCGACTATGATGATCGGCTTCAGAAGCGGCAACGTCAGGTATCTGAACATCTGCAAGCGAGAGGCTCCATCGACGATGGCCGCTTGAAACGGCTCTTTCGGAAGCGCCTCGATACCCGCGAACAGAATCAGGAACACGAACGGAGTCCAGTGCCAGACCTCGCAAAGGATTAGGCTCACAAAGGCCAGGTTCATGTCTTGCAGCCAAGTCATCTTGCTCAACCCAATCATTCGCAGAATAGAATTCACTAAACCGAACTCAGTGTTAAGCAATAGTCGCCATATCATCCCCACCGAAACGTAGGGTAAGATGACAGGAATAGCCATCACACTTGAGAAGAGAAATCGAACCCTTGTGACGGCGTGAGCTAGAAGGCCTAGGCCAAGCCCCAAAACGAATTCCAGAAAGACACCTGTCAAAACAAAGACCAGCGTAACCTTGAGAGAATGGATGAATAGGTCGTCTTGGAGGATTCGACCATAGTTGGAAAAGGTCAGGAACTGTTGTATGCTTCCAGAGACAATTTTGGTTGACGTAAAACTCAAGTAAAAAGTATAGAGAAGCGGCAGTAACGTGAAGAAAGACAGGAACAAAAAAGATGGGATTGTTAGAAGATACTTCAGTCTCTCTGAAGCCATTATCTCCACTGGCGTGCCCTAGGAAAGTTTCACATTGTAGCCTTTCTCTTTCATGAGATCGTAGACTTTCCTCGCTATCGTATCGAGCCCTTCCTTCGCGGATAGTTCTCCTGCGAAGGTTTTTGGCAGATACGTATCCAAGAACATCCGTATATCGAAGTATTCGACACAGATTGGCGGTCTTCTCACGTATTCCAAGTTTTGACGCAGGCCATCCAGCCACCTATTCTGGGGATCTTTCAGCAGATCAGACTGCATGATGTCTGACCTGGTTGGTGGGCCCCCGACCTTCGTAAACTCGTACTGTGCCTTGTATCCTGACATCCACTTCATGAAGTCAAGTGCATCAAGCTTATTCTTTGATGCCTTAGGTATGTAGAGTCCCCATGATCCCGTCGTGGGCGCATACCTTCCGTTCTTCACGTCCGCTCTCGGAGTTATGCTCGTGTTAAGCAATCCAGGAACCGCGGATTTCTTCGGATCATCAATGCCTGCGACCAGCGCCGCAGGGCCGATGTTCATAGCCAGTTTTCCCGCACGCATCAGTTCACCTATATCGTTCACCCCGAGGTTATGCCAGCCAGGTGGCATGTACTTCGCGAGATCCTTTGTCAGAAAATTCATGGCTTGAATTCCGGCATCGTTGTTAATGACTATCGTCCAGTCTTCACGAGTCTCATCTGCAAATAGATCTGTTCCGAAAGACCTGTGTATCGGCCACCAGTTGAAGTCGACAGGAGGGTTTAGAGGTACGCCAAACCCGTATAAATTCTTACTCGGATCGTGAACCTTTTCACAAATGTTGACTACGTCAGTCCAAGTCTTCGGCGGAGCGAACCCATACTTGTCAAGCAAATCCTTCCTGTAGTAGAAAAGGGTCACGATGGAGAATATCATGAGTCCGTACACCTTCCCGTCTGCCTTCGCCGGCCAGTATGTCGTATAGTGATGATGCAGTAGGTTAGGATCAGGTTTGAAGTTAGGATCAACATCTTGCAGCGGCGTGACGTAGCCTTGGCTCAGAAAGAAAGCCGAGTAGGCGGAAGGCCACATGAACAGATCGTATACCCCGCTACCGACGGTTGCAGCTTCTCTCTGCTTTGCCATCATTGCGTCTAGCGACGGATGGATCTCCCAGTTTATCTTGGTCCCTGTCTCTTGCGGATACAGATCTGTGGTTTGTCGCAGAGAAGTCATCCAAGGCGCTGTTTGAGCAGCAATCGTCAGTTGCTCCACTTTAGCCTTCGTTGTTGTAACAGCCGTAGTCGTCGTTACAGGCTTTGTTGGCGTAGGCGTCTGCGTAGCGTAGTAGGCGGCTCCGGCTGCGGCTGCAAGAGCAGCACCTGCTCCAATGTATAGGAACTTGCGTCTGCTAATCTTCTCATTACCCATTCAAGACACCCCGAATACTGACTGGGCGCTTTGACATTTATCGGTTTTGGTGCCCGCTCAATTTGAGATTGAGTCATATTCGACTGGTCCCTGTGATAGAACGTACGCTGATTTGGGAACCCTAAAACCAAAATACCCGTAAGGGACATAGACAAGACGCACTGCTGATGTGTTGTGATGGATTTTGGCCGACGTAAGGCTTGAGGGCTTAACAAAGCATTTTGGCAGCGTGAAGGCTGTTGATAACCTGAACCTCCACATACGTGAGAAAGAGTTTCTGACCCTGTTAGGCCCTTCAGGCTGCGGGAAGACCACAAGTATGCGCCTCATAGCTGGGCTTGAAACTCCCACATCAGGGAATATCTACATCGGAGGAAACTTGGTCAACGATCTTCCACCTAAGGATCGAGATGTGGCGATGGTCTTCCAGAGCTACGCTCTGTACCCTCACATGACAGTCTACGACAACATCTCCTTTCCTCTTAGAATGCGCAAGCATCCCAAGGATCAGATCAAGAAGAAGGTCATGGAAGTCTGTGATCTCTTGCACATTAGGGATCTCCTAGAGAGGAAACCGAGGCAGCTCAGTGGAGGTCAGCAACAGAGGGTGGCCCTGGGAAGGGCTCTGGTTCGTGAGCCGAAGGTTTTCCTTATGGATGAACCCCTAAGCAACTTGGACGCTAAGCTTAGGGTCTACATGAGGGCTGAACTAAAGAATCTTCAGAAGAGGATCGGAATAACAACGATCTACGTGACTCACGATCAGGTCGAAGCAATGACGATGTCTGATAGAATCGCTCTCATGAATCAAGGTGTTCTTCAACAGCTGGCCACAACATATGAAGTCTATGATCGCCCCGCAGACCTGTTCGTCGCAGGATTCTTGGGAACTCCACCGATGAACTTTCTTTCATGTAGCCTTACGGAAGAAGGGAAAAAGATGCTACTTGACGCCGGAACCTTCAAACTTGATGTCACTGACTTGAAAGATACTGTGAAATCGGGCGCAAGCTCGTCCGAACTGATCCTAGGCGTCAGGCCTGAGGACATCTCCTTGAAGAAGAGCAAGAGCCCAGAGATGATGGCTGAAGCTGAGGTTTATGTGACAGAGCCCTTGGGGTCAGAAGTCATAGTTGACTTGAAGATAGGCGATGACTTGGTCAAGGTGAAGACCGGCCCTGACTTCGCGATGAACATCGGCGAGAAAGTGTGGATAGGACTCAACAAGAAGAAGATGCACCTATTCGATAAGAAGACAGAGAAAGCCATCATTTAGAAGAGATCGAAGCTCCCAGACTAGGCATGACGCGCGCGGCGTGCGCAATTCAGCAAGTGGGATTGATGAATACATATAGGTTTGGCTACCAGATCATTTTCGGAAAATACCACCCGGCCAAGTATCTCGAATATGCTAGACTTGTCGAGAAACACGGTTTTGACTCAATATGGGTAGGGGACCACTTTCACCCTTGGTTCCATACAGGAGCGAGCGGCGGATCCCCGTGGGTATGGCTAACAATTGCAGCTGAGAGGACCACGAGAATAAGGATCGGCACAGCAGTGACCACGCCTATTTTCAGGTATCATCCTGCAATCATAGCTCAGACCTTCGCCACCCTGGAGGAGCTATACCCTAGCAGAATAGTCCTGGGATTGGGCACCGGAGAGGCGATGAACGAGGTTGTTACTGGACATCCATGGCCACCGTATCGAGAGAGGCTCGAACGCTTGGAAGAGGCCGTTAGAGTGATCAGGCTCCTGTGGACAAAAGACTTCGTAACCTTTGATGGGAAATACTTCAAACTGAAGAATGCAAACTTGTATCTGAAGCCGAAGAGGGGCGTCCCAATATACATGGCGGCCCATGGCCCGAAGATTGCGGAACTCGCGGGAAAATACGCAGATGGCCTGATCACAGTCGCTGCTGTTGGCGCGTCAAAGATATTATTGGCGTTCAATAAGGGAGGAGAGAAATCGGGCAGAAACCTTCAATGCGCTGAAAAAGTATTGACCGTCGCCGCATCTTATGACGAAGACTACGAGAAGGCAATGAAGCACTGCAAGCGCTTTGCACACACATTGATACCTCACCTCTACAGCGGCGAAGTCTGTGACCCGAGAGAGTTGGAGAAATATACTTCAACAGTCAGTGAGAAGGATATCGCCGAGAAATGGATAGTCTCATCAAGTGTGGACGAACACATCGAGAGAATAGAGATGCTCTTCAGGAAAGGCTTCAATCACGTAGATATTTCGAACAGAAGCCCAGACGAGGAGAAATTGGTGAGAGCCTACGGGAAAAGGGTAATTCCCTATTTCAGGGAGTCAGGGCGAGGAAGGAGGTAGGCTGCCGTTTCCTACTCGTATGAGCGCGTATATTGGCAACGCCAATGATTGTACCGGAGGAGGTATAGGTGGGCAAAGTCAAGAACGTTGTTTTGGGTGTAAGCGATTCCCTGAGACGAGATGCCGCACTTGACGTAGGCATTCATAGGGCCTCGAAAGGTTTGGCCTTCGAATGTGTTGCGCAGGCCAATTGCACTCCTGCAGCCATTTCGTCCATTATCACGGGTCTCAACCCTCAGACCCACCTGATGCATCGATTCGACCAAAGCCTTGATCCATTTACACCAACGATTTTCAGCATTCTCAAAGAAAGAGGCTACGAAACCAACTATCTAAGCCTAGGAAGGGATACGCCCATAACAGAATGTCAAGAGGAACCTCTTCTCGGTTACATGAATTTCCCATTTGACCCATCGAAGAAGTTGGAGTATTTTCTGAGAGGAGAGCAACCTTTCGCCTTGTTTCTGCATTTCTGGGACACTCACACTCCATATCTGCTGGAAGACAAGACGGGAGCACAGGTCGATGAGCTGTTCGCTCAGATGTCCAAGGAGGGCAAGCTACCAGAGATGAAGAAGATGTATTGGGACTCAGTGGAGCACCTCAAAGAGAACAAGATCAGACCAATAATCGAGTTGCTGGAGAGACATGGAAGGACAGAGGACACTCTGTTTATCTTGATGGGAGACCACGGAGAAATGTTGGGCGAGAAATATGAGTGGGCAAATTACGATACGGCGCTCGTCCCCGATTCTCCAGTGAACCATGTCGGAGTATTGGTACCGGAGACGATCGATGTCCCACTGATAGCTTTCAATCCCAGCTTGAACACGCCGAAGGAGGAGCTCACTGTCAGGCAAGTTGATGTATTATCCACCATATTGTCGCAACTCGGAATCGCTTATTCACCTCAAGACTTTGAAGGCGTCAACATCTTTGATTTCAAAGGAATCTTGGCATCCTTCTCGATAGGTGTTCATCCTCACACGCCGAGGTATTTGACGAAGAAGCGAGAGGACTGGGTATCATGGATAGATGAGCCTCTTTTCAGACGTGTAAGTGTCAGAGTGCTAGATGATTTCTATGTGTCAACTGAGAGAGGTGAGGTCTTGGCGAATTTTAGGAGTAAACAACAGATACACGATGAGACTAGAATGGAAGTACTCCGCGCATACACGAATAGGTTCAAACATGGAAGATACAAGGGAATAGTCAGTACAAAAAACCCAATCACAAGCGGAAAGGTGATCTTTGACGGGAAAGGAGCTGGAGTGATCAAAGGAGAAGGAGCCTCTGCGGAAGAAGACAGGAGAAGAATGGAAGACAGGTTGAGGAGACTCGGATACATGTGATGCGAGCGTGCCATGAATCATGCGCTAGAGAAAGTGATAAGTCATAAGAGCAGCGAAGAAAGGGCTCAGTGAGCTATCATTTGACAACCAAGATCAGATGGTTAGGCCACGCAACATTTCAGGTCGTTACCAACACAGGTAAGATGATCTACCTCGATCCTTGGATCTCGAAAAATCCTGTGTGCCCGATCAAGTTGGAGGATGTCAAGCAAGCGAACATAGTCTGCGTGACGCACAGTCACGGAGATCATTTTGGCGACGCCATAGAGATCGCGAAGAAAACAAAGGCCTACCTTGTCTGCACTCCTGAAATCGCAAGGTATGCCCAGATCGAAGGGATACCATACGACAAGGGGAATTCCTGCCCTCTCAACATCGGAGGCTCCGTAGAACTGGAGGGAGTCAAGATCGTCATGACTAATGCTGTTCACACGACTGAATTATGGACGGGAAGTCAACTTCTTCCCGCCTCGGGCGCTTGTGGATACGTGATCATTACACAAGATGGTGTTCGGATCTATTTCGCGGGTGATACTGGGCTTTTTGGTGACATGCGTCTCATTGGCGAAATCTACAGCCCGAACATAGCGATCCTTCCGGTTGGAGGAAGGTACAATATGACCATTCTTGAGGGAGCTTACGCCTCCCTTTTTCTGAACCCAGAATTTGTCATACCAATGCATCATGGTACGTTTCCGAATCAAATGGCGGATCTAGAGGAATTCAAACGGCTCGTCAAGTCGCTTTCGATAAAGCCGGAGGTAGTCACCCTAAAAGTCGGTGAGACATTCGAGTACAAGAGGTAACCAGCATCGCCGACCTGTGTAGTCTTAAATATCCTCTCCTCGTACTTTGCATAGGGATCTGAGGTCTACAGTCATGACAGAAGATAGTAGAAAAATGAGCAGGAGAAGTTTTCTCAAGTACGCTGCTGCAGGAGTAGCTGCAGTGGCTGTTGCTGGGGGAGGATATTCTTACTACGCAAGCACACTTGCGCCAAAGGAAGTGATTCCTACGTCTGAAGTCAAGGGTAAGATACTCTACTGGTCTTGGGACACAACCGATGTCGGCATTGTAGACATCAAAGACAGAATCAGCAGATTCACGGACACTTATCCAGGCACTTCAATCGAACTTGTCACGATACCCTTGGCTGATATCAACAAGAAGTTGGCGGCGGCGATCACAGCAAAGAAAGGAATGCCGGATGTAGCTGAGGTCAATGGTCCTAACGTAATGCCATACGCAGCCATGGGGGCTCTCGTTCCTGTTGACGAATATCTAAACACGTGGAGAACTCCGGGACGAGGCAGCAATGCCCCATTCTTGAAAGATGACTATACGGCTGTCTTAGACTACTGTGAATACAAGGATCACTACTACGGGTTCCCAATCTCACAAGGATGCATGACCGTCGTCGTCCACAAGGATATGGTCAGACAGGCAGGATTCAAAATCCCAGGCCTGGACACGCCGAACAATAAGCATGATGGCACCGATGACACTTGGACATGGGAACAGTACAGAGAGGTGAGACGAGCACTGACGGACAAGAGCAAGGATGTGTGGGGTGGCGGAGGATCCGGGCTGACCCCGCATTGGCACCTGTGGTCTATGTTGTGCTATCAACAGGATCTGAAGATAATCTTTCCCGAGCCCAAAGGCAGCGACAAGTACGCCTTGGATTTCGATAGTGATCGAGGTGTCGCCGTGATGGAGGAAATTGCCGATGAGTTCCAGAATACGCTACCCAAAGGTGCTGTTAACTGGGAACAGACTGACTACCAGAACATGATGCAAGCGAAGAAACTTGCGTGTTATGTCTCAAACCCAGAACCTTTTCAATCGGTGATGGCTCAAACGGAGCGGAAGTTTCCTGGAGTCTCAATACCTCCACTTAGAGGAAAGGTGAAGGCGTCCAAGTCTGGCAACAGGAACCTCTGCATATTCCAAAGTCCAGAGGTAAATTTGAGAGCATCACTGGCTTGGTGTCGCTACTATCTGGGAATCCAAGAGTACAAGGGGAAGGTCTACAACTACGCATACAATATCCTTCACTTGCCTGTCCTCAAATCGGATCTCAAGGATCCGAAGTACATGGAAAATCTGAAGGATGACTTGCCTTACTACTATGGTGTCATAGATGGTTCAGCCGTGGGGCGTGCAATGCCGAAACATGTCAACTGGGCCAAGATATCGACCGCTGCAGCGAAATACTGCGAGAAGGCAGCAATTGGCGAGCTGAGTCCTGAAAAGGCAAATCGGGCACTTGTGGACGAAACTTGGCAATATCTCAAGCAAACATGAGCAGCAAACGAATACCATGCTGTCTAGATCGATGGTTCAAACATGCGTCTCAGACGGATCACATCCCCCTACCTTTTTCTTCTACCTCTCATAGCCGTTGAATTCGCCGTCATACTTTTCCCATTGTTCACTATTGTCAGGACGAGCTTTCAATTCTATTTCCTGCTTAGACCGGAAAAGGTCGGAAGTTGGATAGGCCTGGAAAACTATTGGGCGGTCTTTGTTGACAGCCTGAACGCACCCTTAACCTTCTGGAGTCTGAGGAACTCCATCTTCTGGGCTTTTGCGAACACCACGTTTCGCTTCTTGCTGGGAGTTGGCGTGGCCATGTTGCTCAGCCAACCCGTATTCCGGAGACTGAAGCTTACGGGATTGACCAGAGTCCTCGTACTGACCTCATGGGTAACCCCGGGCATAATCGGCATGGCCATATGGAGACTTATGTATCAGTCGACGACTCTTGGCTTCCTCAACGCCGCCCTGACGCAAGTGGGAATTCTCTCGGAACCAGTGGCTTGGCTCGAGGATCCCAGCCTCATATGGCTATCCTGCATAATCGCTAGTGCCTGGAAGGGCTTCCCATTCGTTACGATCGTTCTCTCAGCCGCATTGGTGACCATTCCAAAAGAATACTACGATAGTGCCGCTGTCGATGGGGCAAGTGGGTTACGCAGATTCTGGCATATCACCTTGCCACTGGTTCTTCCTGTTGCCATTCCGACATATGTGACCCAGCTCATGTGGACTTTCAACAACTTCGTTCAAATCCACACTCTGACGCGTGGTGGTCCAGCTGATCGGACAATGATACTTCCGATACTAGTGTTCAGACACGCATTTGAGTATCTAGAGCTGGGTATGGCGTCGGCGCTGGGTGCTTTCATGCTCGTAGTAGTCCTTGTCTCCGTATACCTGCAACATAAGCTTGTGAGATACGGGTAGTGATGACATTGAAGACGAGAACAAAGGATCTTGTTGCCGGTGTGGCATGTCTGACGCTGTTCATTGCGGTTGCTGCCTACATTTGGATTCCCATGCTGTGGATGGTTCTAACATCATTCAAGTCGCGGCAAGACATAGCCCGCGGGCAAGTATGGGTTCCAGAGAATCCGACATTTGAATCCTATGTTAATGCGATCTACAGGGATGAACTACCCAAGTACTTCCTGAATAGCACGCTGGTTGCAGTTGGCGTGGCACTCGTTGCTCTTGCCATCGCCTACCCAGCAGCTTACGCGTTTTCCAGGTACATGCGCATTCGAGGAATGACGACCGCGTCCACATCCGTCATGGCAGTCTGGGCCGTTCCTCCTGTACTTCTCATCCTTCCATACTTCCTGATCTTTCAGATCTCTGGTCTGTACGATACCCGGCTAGGGCTCGTCATAGCCCATATTTCTTTGACCCTACCGATCACGGTCTGGATCTTGAGAGGGTTCTTTGCTGGCATACCCGTCGACTTGGAGGAAGCAGCTATGGTTGATGGGTGTACTAGATGGGGAGCGTTGCTGAGGATTATTGCTCCGCTCACCCTTCCTGGCGCAGCATCAGCTGCTCTACTTGCCTTTACAATGTCTTGGGATGATCTTATTCTCTCATTAGCACTCACTAGCTCTGAGGTTGCTCAGACAATCCCTGTCCGCATTTCGATGTATTTCGGCTATTGGGGCTTCTACTGGCCCGATGTAGCGGCCTTTTGCGTCCTCTCGACGATGCCAATTCTCGTTCTGTACTACGTTCTACAAAGATACTTCATACATGGGCTGACGATGGGTGCCGTGAAACGTTAGAGCCATGGCTCCATCACAGCTGATGAGAAGAAAACAGAGCCTCACTTGGGGCTATCAGCGTCCTAGCAGGTCCTCCGCCCAGTAGAACTGTCCGTGCATCTTTATCAACGCCTTTGGATCCCGTTCCACAAGCGCACCATATGAGATCGCGTCTATCTCTTGGTGACGCATCTGTGGAGCAATACTTGCTTTCGCTTGTTCCTTTGTGCCGAACGCAATGATCTTCCCTCGTTCGTCGCGGATGCAATGGAGGTTCTGGTCAGGGCTCAAATGCTCGCGTGGTGAAGACTCCGAGACAAAAGGTTCGACAGTCCCGGCTGGCGCGTCGAGTTGCTTCAGGAAATTGATGAAGGCCTGCCGCATCTCTTCAGCAACGTCATGCTTGTCAGCAATCAGGTTTCTCTGTTGCATTGGATCAGTTTCCAAGTTGTAGAGCTCTGACATTGAGCGTTGAGGATAGCAGATCAGGGCCCAGGTTTTGGTAGTTATTGCGACTGGCGGAATCGTCCCTGCGGGTCCAGCTCACTCAAACGCTTGAACTTTTCGGATAGCGGGGCTTTGGGACAAAAGTCTAGAATAGTCACTTTTTGAGGATTATGATGTAGGCTCTTTTTCCAATGTGTTTTCTGGGCACGTCCGCCTTGGCCGATGTACCGAAGGGCGTTACGATCTTCTCGTAGATGGTTTCCACCTGATCCCTTAACACCATCCTTCTCTGGGTTAGCACAATCTCCCTCGTGGTCTTAGGCATCCAGCATCAACCTTAAGATATCTATAGATATCTATAAATAGATTTCCCTCCATACACGTTCACCATGGATGAGCAGGAGAGGCTGACGAACAGAAGGTTCCGGATGTTCCTCGCAGAATTCGAGAGTCTCATGGAGGCGTACAGCGAACGGGCCGCTGGAACCGAAACCGAGTTCGATTGGGTGAGGTACGCGAGAGAGAGTACGCCGAGAGGATCAGGTATCTCGCCAAGGAGTTGAATGGGCTCGTAGAGTCGGCATTGCGGCTTCTTGTTATTGAGAGGCCCCGTCTGGGTAGGCCTAGGAAGCTAGACTCACAGGAGAGGGTGATCTCCCTGTTGGTGAAAACGATCTTTCAACAGAGCAACAGGAGAATGTCCGGGTTGCTCTCCCTCTTCCACTCCTTCGGCGGAGTCGATATTGGCTACAAGACTATAGAAAGAGCCCACTCGGGTGAGCTGGTTAGGATCATAATCCACAACATGTTCATACTGACGATGAACAGGAGAGGCCTCAGGGAGGTTGATGTTACAGGTGACGGAACAGGTTACTCTCTCACCATATCCAAGCATTACAGAACCGATGGAGGCAAGCAAGGTGAGAGCGGCTTCGTCTACTCCTTCAACCTGATGGATATAGAAACCGGCCTATACGTCTGCTACGGTTCCGGTCTAAGATCTGAACGGCAAGCCTTCATGAAGGCGATGAGCATGCTGGAGGAGATAAAGACACGGACCGGAACAAAGATCAAGAGCGTTAGACTGGACAAGTACTATAGCTTCCAGTCAACCCTGAACTTCTTCGATGAGGAAACAGTGCTCTACATACTTCCCAGAAGCAACACAACCATAAATGGCCCTACGAGATGGCAGAGAATATTCAGAAGAATGATGAGCGACCCCACCGGTTACATAAGGGAGTACCATAAGAGGCAGCTCTCCGAAAGCGGCTTCTCCGCAGATAAGAGAACCCTCGGATGGAGAGTATGGCAGAAGCGAGATGACAGAATCGACACCGCGGTAGGCTGCCTCGCAACATTACACAACCTACTCAGGATGAGCTATCACTGACTTTTGTCCCAAAGCCGGATAGCGGGTATGAAAATCTTAGAGTAGCCGTTCCCTTACTTTACTGCGTTGTTATGGTCATGGGTCCGGGCAGTCTCTTAGAACCTTATGCCTTGTGCATGTTGGATAGCGTGATTGTCTCATCGGAGCGACCAGCCCGCTTGTGCCTCGAGCACGAATGGGAGGATGGTCGACCTTGGATCCATGACACCATTACAACAACAAAACATGGAGGATGTAACGAAAGGTGATGAGAGTAGGAATAGATGCTCACAAGAAGAGCTGTACGACCTGTGTCTTCCAGGATACTGATGTACTGTCATCTTCACCGTCAGAGACATTTGTCTTCAAGACATCTCGTCAAGGAGTAGTCGAGTTCATGGAGAAGATTCCTGGAGGCGCCATGGTAGCCATAGAATCAAGCACCACAGGCAAAGCAATCTCTAAGCTTCTATCAGGCAAGTATGAGGTTCACATGATCGCTCCACCTGAGAGGAAGCCATCCATTAAAACGAATAAACGCGACGCGGAACGGATCATCAAAGAGGACATGCTTGGATACGTAAGGAGGTCTTACATTCCTTCGCAGCAGATAGAAGAGCTCCGCCTCATCGTATCAAAGCAGATGGACGTGGGAGGAAAGATATCTGCGGTTAAGAATCAGATTCATGCACTCTTGGAGAGGAACCTGCTTCAAAGCGAGTTCGAAGAGCTATCAGACATCTTTGGAGTGGAAGGACTAGAGAGGCTCGGTTCCCTTGAACTTCCTAAACATGAGAAGCTAACTCTAGCCATGCATCTCGAAGAACTGAAACTCTACGCTTCACAACATAGGCAGATAGAGACAGAGATTGCGAAGACCGCTGAAGCAGACGTTGACTGCAAGAACCTGATGAGCCATCCTGGCATAGCATCCTTCGTTGCTGTAGCGATCAAGGCTAGAACTGGAGACGCTTCCCGGTTCCCAACCAAGAAGCAGTTCTGCTCCTATGCGGGTGTGGTGCCGAAGGCAGATAACACAGGAGAACACGTATCCGAACACAACCGCGTGAAACATGGAGACGACGTGTTGAAGTACGCTTTGACATGTGGAGTGAACGCGGCGGTACATGCAAACGCAGACTCAGCCGTGAAGAGATTCTACCTCAAACACTTGGCTAAGGGAAAGAGTCCTCAGGATGCGGAGGTTGCAGCAGCCAGAAAACTCGCATGCATAGTTTGGAAGATCCTCACGTCAAAGCAGAGATATGTGGAGGAGGACAGGTACCTCACAGCCAGGAAGATGCGCAGGCTATCCCAAACAGCTAGGAGGCCTCTCAAACACGCAACGAACCCGGAAGACGTATCAACCCTAACCGCAAGTCTGAAATCAGAAACGGATGTCCTGGAGAGGTATCCAGAGGAGATGCACGTAATGTCGATGCGTGAACGGAGTCGCAGTAAACATAACCCTTCTCGGATCAAAGGTGCATCAGAAGCGGGAGGAGCGGTGGCGAATTGAACATGACAGCTACTCCCTTAATCGATTTTCATGGCTCTAAGATGCCGAGAAAAACCGGAAAACAAACTCCGACAACCCACCAACCGAATTCTCATCAACACGTAATCCACGTCACTTTCATATATTCGTGTGTTCATAGATCGCGATGTTCAGATTTTCATTTGGTGGATTGAATGGCCGCCGAGGAATATTCCGGAGAGATTCTTAGAGTTGATTTGACGAATAGGAAGTTGGAGCGCTTCACCGTGCCCGAGGAGATTCCGAGAAGTTCTATGGGAGGAATTGACTCTCTTCTGAGATCGATGCCTTTCCTTCGATCAGGAAAGGGTGCCAGAAGGAATATGACCCCTTTTCTTTTTCTTCTACCCCTAATCGTGGTTGAGTTTTCTATCATTATCTTTCCGTTGTTTACTATCTTGAGGATGAGTTTTCAGTCCTACTTTCTTCTCGAGCCGCAAAAAGTCGGGACCTGGGTAGGCCTCCAAAACTATTGGAGGGTCTTCGTTGATAATCTGAACGCACCCTTGACTTTCTTGAGTCTAAGAAACTCAATCTTTTGGTCCTTTGCCAATACTACTTTTCGTTTTGTGCTGGGGATGGCTGTGGCAGTCTTGCTGAACCGATCGATATTCGAGAGATTGAAACTCACAGGACTGACGAGGGTCCTCATCCTCACTTCATGGATAACTCCAGGAGTAGCTGGTATGACCATTTGGAGACTCGTATATCAGTCAACGAATCTGGGGCTACTTAATGGCATACTAGTGCGGCTCAGAATCCTTTCGGGACCTGTAGCATGGCTGGAAAATCCAAGTGTGATATGGCTGTCTTGCATAGTGGCCAGCGCATGGAAAGGTTTTCCATATGTTGCCATAGCTCTAACAGCAGCGATGGCAACGATCTCGAGGCATTATTACGATAGCGCCGCCGTCGACGGCGCTACCGGATTTCGCAAGTTTTGGCATATCACGTTCCCACTCATTCTTCCTGTGGCCATACCGGTATATGTGATGGAGCTTATGTGGACCTTCAATAACTTCCTTCAGATTTATGTGCTGACGCGTGGGGGCCCTGCCGATTCAACCATGGTGCTTCCGATACAGGTGTTCAAGTACGCCTTTGAGTTCGATGAGCTGGGTATGGCATCAGCGCTCGGAGCTTTCATGCTAGTAGTAGCACTTGCCTCGATATACTTGCAGCAGAGATACCTGAGATACTAGGTGGGAAATATGAGGAGGAAAACAAAGGATATGGTGACCGATGCAATCAGCATAGCACTGTTCATCGCAGTCGCTGCTTTCATCTTCGTTCCCATATTGTGGATCATATCGACTTCCTTCATGACACGGCAGGATTTGGCAAGTGGAGAAATCGTCTGGATTCCGATGCAACCCACCTTGAGATCCTATGTCAACGTGATCTATAGGGATCAATTTCTCCGATACTTCGTGAACAGCACGATAGTTGCAGTGGGCGTGACCCTGCTTTCTCTTGCCATCGCCTATCCAGCAGCTTACGCGTTTTCTAGGTACATGCACATGAAAGGAATGGCAACCTTGTCTACGTCGGTCATGGCGCTTTGGGCAATGCCTGCCGTGCTCCTTATCCTTCCATACTTCATTATCTTCCAGACTGTTCGTTTGTATGACACTCACCTAGGACTGATCATTGCGTATGTGTCCTTGACCTTGCCGATTTCGGTCTGGACCTTGAAAGGATTCTTTGCTGGCATACCTGTCGATCTAGAAGAAGCGGCTATGGTCGATGGCTGTACTAGGATGGGCGCATTGGTGAGGATTGTCTTTCCAACCACTCTTCCTGGCGTTGCATCGGCAGCGTTATTAGCTTTTTCGAATGCCTGGCAAGACCTCGTCCTTGCTCTAGCGCTCACTAGCTCCGAGGCGGTTCGGACGATTCCACTCGGCATTTCGATGTATTTCGGCTATTGGGGTTACTACTGGCCAGACGTAGCGGCTGCCTGCGTCTTCTCCATAATGCCAATTCTCGTTCTGTACTACGTTCTTCAAAGGTTCTTCGTCCGTGGGCTGACGATGGGCGCTGTAAAGGGGTAAACTGGCGTATTAGCAAGCGATTCATGGAGATCCTGTACCATGTGTGCGCTCTGCTAGAAACTGATCGGCGACGCTTCGTCGTGGTATGGGGCTAACTGCCCCTTTTCCAGTTGTTGTCAATGCGCCCACAGCATTCGCGAACTTCGCGCACCTGCGGTGATCCCCCCCTCCAGAATTCCTGCTAGAAAGGCGGCGTCGAAAGCATCTCCCGCGCCTGTGGCATCCACGACGTCTACATTGAAGCTTTTCGTTTCGAAGACTTCTTTCTTCGTTGCAACCAGACAGCCGTTGACCCCTAGCTTAATGACGATGGTACCTAGACCAAGCTCCAAGAATTATCTTGCAGCATCTTTAGCGGAATCGGACGAAAACAGGATGGAAGCATCCTCCACACTTGGAAATACTATGTCAGCAAGACGCACCGCGCGAAGAATAGTACTTCTTGCCATTTCAAGAGACCAAAGCTTCAGTCTGACGTTCGGGTCGTAGGATACGAGAACTCCGTTCTTCCTCGCGGTCTCCATCGCGTGAAAAACTGCTTTTTAGCGCGCCAGCTTGGACCGAAATTACTTCAACATGCAAGATAGCTCCAGAATGTGGGTGAGCGCATCCTATCTGGAAAACCCTTCTTTATCAACGACAAAGCAACAACCAACATCGTTATCAAAGACAAAAGCACATGTGACAACACGTTTCTCAGACCTCGCGTTCGAAGCTGACACAACCCGAAATATGTCTTCAGCCGTGAAACAGTTCTCTCCACAGAAGACCGTTTCTTATAGAGACGCTTCAATCGCCATGGACCATGAGATCTGAACCGTCTATCAACAGCCCGCGCGAGAAGCTTATGAATGGTTGTATGGCCGACGATGACTGGGCCTTCATTCTTGGCATAGTTCTCGAGGTAGCCTTCGATCTCACATGGTCCCCAGCATCTCTCCCTGCGAAGCTCAAGGATCAACTTAACAGTCTCTTGAGGAGTCTCCCAGTAAGTGTGAGGGGTTTTAGGTTTGACGCGTAGACCCTCCTACCGATGTTTCCTGTAGAGACCCCACCAACGATCAACAGTCTTCTCACTGATCCGTAAAGCGGAAGCGATCTTTGAAACTTTCCAACCCTCAAGCTTCCTACGAACAATCCATCTCCGTCTTCTCAGAACCTCATCCATCAATAGTTCCCCACATTTCTGCCCAACTTCTTCGTAAGTCATTTATCTAGGGACAGATGTGGGTGGATAGTTCATACTCAGCTCAATACGGAAACAAATATATGTTGATTGCAGAATGTATGACATGATAAACTTATGACCGAGAAAGGGGACAAGCTGAGTAGGAGGAGTTTTCTCAAATTTGCTACTGCAGGAGCGATTGCTCTCGCGGCTGGTGCGGGAGGATACTACTACTATACGAGCACGCGTGCACCGGAACAGCCGATCTCCACGTCAGAAATCAAAGGTAAGATAGCCTACTGGCAGTGGGACACAACCGAAATAGGTGTCGCCGATACCAAAGAAAGGATCAAAAGACTAACAGATAAGTACCCTGACGCTTCAGTCGAGCTCACCGTGATGAACGTAACGGATCTTAACAAGCGACTAGGCACGGCGATCGCGGCAAAACAAGGAATACCAGACGTTGCTGAGACCAACGCCCCCACGGTCTTTCGATACGCAGCAATGGGGGCCCTCGTGCCGCTAGATGAATACTTGAACATGTGGAGAACTCCGGGACGAGGAAGTGATGCGCCCCTCTTGAAGGATGACTATTTTCCGTTTCTCTTGGCGTATGTGAATTACAAGGGTCACCACTACGGCTTTCCGATCACTCAAGGGTGCAATCACGTCGTAGTCCGCAAAGACATGATTAGAGAAGCAGGATTCAAAGTTCCTGGCTTGGACACATCGAACACAAAGCACGATGGCACAGACGACGCTTGGACTTGGGAGCAGTACAAGGAGGTAAGACACGCGCTGACGAACAAAGCGAAGGGTATATGGGGCGGCGGAGGAAGCGGGCAAAGCCCCATCTGGCACTTGTGGTCTACGTTGTGCTATCAACAGGATCTGAAGATAATCTTTGAAGAGCCAAAAGGAAGCGACAAATATGTTCTGGACTTTGACAACGATCGAGGAGTCGCCGTAATGGAAGAGATCGTCGATGAGTATCAGAATACTCTTCCAGAGGGCGCTGTCAACTGGGAGATGACAGACTATCAGAACCTGCTAAAGGCTAAGAAGCTCGCATGCTACGCTGGAAACCCAGAACCGTTGACCTCGATGATGAGAGAGATGGGAGGTGACTTTCCGGCAGCGGCAATACCTCCACTTAAGGGAAAGGTGAAGGCAACCAAGGCAGGCAGCAGGGTCCAATGCATATTCAATAGTCCAAACCTAAATCTGAAAACCGCATTGGAATGGTGTCGTTATTGGATGGGAGTGCATGAATACAAGGGTAAAATCTACAACTACGCCTATAATATGTTTGCAAACCCTGTATTGAGGTCAGATGCGAAGGATCCCAAATATCTGGAACTGTTGAAGCCTGACCTAGGTTGGATTTATGGTCTCCAAGACGGGGCCTTTGTAGCACGCGCTCTGCCATCTCATGTGCAGTGGGGTAAGATATCTGACGCGGCGGCGAAGTACTGCCAGTCGGTAGCGATTGGCAAGATGACCCCTGAAAAGGCAAACAGGACACTCGTAGACGAGACTTGGCAATACCTCAAAGAAACATAAGCAACAGAGGAGCCCGCCTCCTTTGAGATCGATCGTTCGATGAAGAGAAAGCTTCAGGAGGATTCCGACTCCCATCTTTTTCTTTTGCCTCTTCTCATTGTTGACGATTCTAGAGATGAGTTCTCGATACTATTGCGACAAAGACATTTGCAGTGTTACCTTCCCAATTTCGCTTAAGTAGTGTGAAGTCTTTCAACGGAGCAAACTCAGTGGCGCAGAACCTAGCCATTCGCTCTTCCAGAAATACAACATCCAGTTCACTAGAACTGCTTGCGTACACATTCCTAGGATTCTTTTGATTCTCATTCCCTACTCTTAGCGCGCGCGAAGTGTGCGCGCTACCACGTATGTGCAGATGAACGGGCACGCTCGCAAACACATCCGGCAGAGCTAGTATGCGTGGATTCTTGCCAACATAGCGCTCTGCTTGCCTCAGAGCATCAGCGATCGCGGCCGTTGATATGCATCCCATGGCCCGAGCGTGGCCAAGTTTTCGCGCCCCCGGTATGAAGATAGCCGAAGTATGTTGCCACGCTACACCACCCATGTACAACATAGACATACCATGCCACGGGTGATAGGCGTACGCATGACGATACCTTTCGATGTATTCCCTATTGTGGGCGATCTGTTCCTCGAACCGTGTCGCTTCGGTTTGGTCAAACGCATTTTGGAAGTGCTCGTATATCTCACGATAAGATGGAAACCATTCATCGTTGAACCAGCCATCACAGATAGACGGCGCAACGATGACTCCTTTAACAGAAGATGAGAAACCAGTGGGCCATTCGAAGAAAATGTGAAACATGGCAAACTACGGGGAGACTAGCCTCAGAGCCGTGTCCACTCCTAGCAATATTGTGACGATTCCAACGATGAGTTTCAGACGCGCACGTTCAGGAATGAGCACAAGTGGATCTTTCCAAATTCAAGATCGCGAGCCTTTTTTCACCAAATCTTCCGCCCAATAGAACTGTTTATGAACTTTTATCAATGCTTTGGGATCCCGATCCACAAGTGAACCAAAGGATATTGTTTCTATGTCCTGATGACTCATCTGTGGCGCGATACTGGCCCGAGCCAGTTCCTTTGTTCCGAAGGCTATTATCTTACCACGATCGTCACGAATACAATGCAGAGTTCTCTCAGGAGTTAAGCATTCTCTTTTCGAGATTTCGAGGAGGAACGGATCCAACCACTCTTTCTTTACATGCATTTGGTTTATGAACTCAATGAAAGCTTCACGCATCTCTTCGGCAATATCGGGCTTCCGATCGATGAGATTAGTCTGCTGTTTGGGATCAGTGTCCAGATCATAGAGCTCCGACATTGAGCGTTCAGGGCTGCAGATCAGCGCCCATCGTTCATTCGTTACAGTCACAGGGGAGATTGCTTCCGCTGGTCCTGCCCAACCGTCTTGGGCGGCCGCCTCCATCAACCCCTCGTGGAAACCGCTTGCTAGGAATCGACTGGAGAAGGCGTATTTGTGAATGGCCTCAGTTTCCTCAGTGATGAGTGGCAGAATAGAGGAACCATGAACTGTCTTCGGAATTGGAACTTCGAAAAAGTCAAGAATAGTTGGGAGAATGTCTTGCGGTTGAACTATTTCTTTGATTCGTTTTCCTGATCCGAACCCCTGAGGATGCCAGACTATGAGGGGAATCCTTGTTGTGGTCTCGTATAGCTTGCCCAGGCTACCGCCAGGTTTTCCCTCCAAGTTGTGCTCGCCGAAAAGATGACCGTGGTCCGTCATGAGGATGATTAGTGTGTTCTCTCTTATTCCGAGCCTTTCTGTTGTGTCAATGAGTTGCCCAACCCATGTATCGACCATTGTCACCTCTCCAGCATAGAGAGCGCGTACGCGTTTCAGTTCGGCCTCAGTCATGTAGTCGCAGCGGCCATAACATGGGTAGATATTATTCTCAACCTCTTCTTTGAGATCAGCATAGCGTCTTAGGTAGTGTATTGGCGGATCGAATGGTTCGTGTGGATCCCACACATCAACCCACAGGAAGAACTTGTCACGTGTGTAGTTTCGCTCCAGCCACTCCATCGCCTTGGTGATCGTCTTCGGCGCCATGTAGTCCTTTTCATACTGCCAACTTGAACGATTACGAAGATGTTGCCTAACCTTGCCCACATTCTTGAACTTGTACGGAGCACCCGGCAGTGGAGTACGTATCGTCGGATCCGTGATGTAGGCGTCAGCGTGGTGGCCGCGAGTGAACCACCATCCAGAGAAGTCACGCATGAAGTTTCCGTAGTGAACAGGAGGAGGATCGAAAACAATCTGGGAGACAACGCCATGTTCACCTAAGATCCCCGGCAAAGTAACGTCTCCGGGTTTCAGTGTCCCCCATCCTCGATCGGTAAACGTGCAGTCTCCAATAATAAGATCGTGGCGATTAGGAACCGTCGGGTAGGAGGCAATGTAGGCCCTGTCAAAGACAGCTGACTCCTTAGCCAATCGATCTATGCAGGGGGTATGGATGTCCTTCGCTCCATAACAGCCTACGTGATCTCTGCGTAACGAATCACTCAGAATGAAAATGACATTCATCTTTTTGCTAAACCACCTTGACTAAGCCTTGGCACTATCCTACCGAATTCTTGCGTTTCTAAGTCTATCTAGTGATCTTTTTATTGTTTCCTTCGTTTAGGGCAGCAAGCGCAACAACAATAATCACCTGACTGCCGCTTTCCGGGTTTTCTGGGTTCGTGCTAGTGTGTGCTTGCTACTACTAGCCTCCCTCAGTTATGGGCATGAACCATAGTTCGCCGTATTCTGGCTTGAACTCCAAGACGCGCTTGAGTTCGCCATCCTTTCTGGCTGCAATCCAGCACTGCTTTGTAAGTTTCATGAAGTAGTCTCTAGCTTTTTCAACATCAGCTTCGTTTTCGCTTTCCCATACGAGCCTTACACGTGCCCCCTCTTCGTAGACTTGCATCTGATCTTCATCACGCAATAGTCCACGCTACTTTCATATATTCGCATATTCATACGTTGTGATGTTCAGGTTCTCAATTGGTGGATCCGATGGCCTCGAAGCAATATTCTGGGGAAATGCTGAGAGTTGACTTGACGAATGGGAGACTAGAACGCTTCACCACATCCGAGGACATTCTGAGGACTTTCATAGGAGGAACAGGGCTGGGAGCGAAATTCCTCTATGACGAGACCCCTCCTGGGACTGAGTGGTCTGACTCTCAAAATCGGCTCATATTCGCTGCGGGCCCTCTAAACGCCACAGCGATAGGGGGCTCAGGATCCGTTTCAGTCATCTCTAAAGGATCGCTTACCGGTGGCGCGGGATGCAGCCAAGCGAACGGCTACTTCGGGGCATATCTGAGGTTTTGTGGTTTGAATGGAATCATCATACAGGGAGCGTCCGAGCGTTTGCAGTACCTCTATGTCGACTCGGAGTCTGCCGACCTAAGGGATGCCGAATGGCTCAAGGGCTTTGACACATATGAGACCGCTGATTTGGTGAGGCATGAGCATGACGCTAAAGGACGCGAAATGGCTGTGGCATGCATAGGCCCGGCCGGAGAGAATACTGTCAAGTTCGCAGGAATCTTCTTCGATCAGGGTCACTCAGCATCTCACAATGGCCTCGGTGCAGTGATGGGATCAAAGAAAATGAAGGCAATTGGAGTAAGACGCGGAGAGAAACAGATATCGATTCACAGCCCTGAGCTTGTTCGATCTGTTGCTGCGAAGCTTGTTGAAAATGTAAAGACGCAAGCGAAGGATCTATATGAGTATGGGACTCTGAAAACCATATACCGAAATGCCAAACAGAACACGTTACCAGTGAAGAACTACGCCACCAATCGGTGGTTGATTGATGCGAAGGAATGGGAGAAGTTCAGTGGCGAGTACATAAGAAAGTTCTCGATTGGGCGAAATCCCTGCTGGGCCTGCCAGATACATCACTGCGACATCATGAAGATAGCTGAGGGTCCCTATGCAGGTGAGGTGCTGGAGGAACCAGAATACGAACAGTTCGCGGCTTGGTCCTCAGCCATAGGCCAGACAGATGTGACTTCAGCCATGATGCTCAGCAAGGAGGTTGACCGCCTAGGCATGGAGACTAATGAAGCCAGCTGGGTCATAGGACTAGCAATGGAATGCTACGAGAAAGGCATACTGACAAAGGAGAAGGCAAACGGCCTCGACCTTTCATGGGCTAACGCAGAAAGTGCGAGACTCCTCCTCAACTTGATCGCCAAACGGCAAGGCATCGGCGATATTCTTGCTGAAGGAGCGATGCGCACGGCAAGGAGGATAGGTGGTGAAGCGCCAACCTTGGCCATCCACACACTGAAGGGAAACACACCTCGAGGCCACGACCATCGGAACAGGACTACAGAGCAGTTTGACACCTGCATATCGAACACAGGCACTTTGGAAACCACCGGTGGCCCGACCGCCTTAGGCGCGTTTCCTGGATGGGAAGAGCTTGTCGCCGCAAATCTTCATGACAAGGGGGCCATGATGTTCGAAGATTCTCTGGTCACATGCCGGTTCAACACCAGAATGAATCTGGAGCTCCTGTGTCAGGCGGTGAGCGCCGTCACAGGATGGAACTTCTCATGGGAAGAAGGATACCAAGTAGGGAGAAGAATCGTCCATCTTCTTCGAGCCTTCAACACAAGGCATGGCGTAGCTGGAAGGACCCTAGATAGGCCTTCGCCAAGGTACGGCTCTGCGCCGGACTGGGGAGAAGCCCAAGGGAAGAGCCTTGAGAAAGTCTGGGATCAGATGTTGGACAAGTACTATGCTGGGATGGGTTGGGATAGTGATGGCAAACCTCTTCCTGAAACTCTGGAGAAAAGCAGCCTAGGATATGTGGCAAGAGACCTGTGGGAATAGCCCGAATGAGGTTGCGCAGGTTTATGATATCGTCATGACGTCTCTTTCTGATGATGCCGCTGTCAAAGCCATCTACCTAGGCAAGAGATAGCTCCACCAGAGAGGGCAGGCGCGCGTCGGTTTATCGAGATGAGCTTCATTGGGAAGTTGATATATCGAAGATCTGTTGCTATGATACAGCAAGTTGGCGGAGAATGAGAAATTGCCCAAACTCCTGATATTGTTCGACAGCCAAACGGGCAACACTGAGAAGATCGCGAACGCGATTGCTGAAGGCGCCAAATCCGTTGACAAGGCCAAAGTAATTATGAAGAAGATTGGTGACCCATTTGGACTGCATGAGTTAGCAGACTCTGACGCCATCGTGTTTGGGTCACCTACCCACTACTCGGGGACAAGCTGGAGAATGGATTCATTTCTCAAACGACTGCAGGAGGTCGAGGTCGATCTAAGTGGGAAGCTTGGCGCCGTCTTCTGTTCCTATGGCTACGCACGTCCCAAGATCGCATATTTACCGCCAACAAGCTTCGCTCTGGCTGTATTGCCTCTCTACACATTTCTGAAATCAGTAGGTATGAGAACGATCGCACCTGCTCTCAGGATACGTGATGAGGACGTTGAAAAAGATCTCTTGATATGTCGAGAATGGGGAAGAAAGATAGCTGAGAAACTTGTAACGGGCTCAGCTCACTTCACCTAGGCTCAATCCTGAATTGGGGACACGTGGCCTCATGGACACTTCGTGACGGAGCGCCACACGCTACACTGAACTAATGAAACGGAGTTATGCTTTTTCCTCTAGGAGAGGTAGTCCCGCCTGCCTTCTGACGAAGTTCATTGTTTCTAAGATGCCGCGCTCCATAGGATACTGAGGAGTGAAGCCAATCTCACTCTGGAGAAGGCTGTCATCCAGTTTGCAGGAGAGACCTAAGGTGCCAGGCAATAGGGTGATGTCAGCATAGCGCGCGCGCTGACCATTGGAGACCACCCTGAGATACGGAAGCTCTACCCAGGCTGTCGGCATACGGTTGCGTCAAGATATGATGGTATGAACTCTATCTTGTCTCCGATTTCTATCTGTGTCGGTTCTCTCAGTTTCAGCAGAGTGTTTTCTGCGTGCAATTCGTGTACTTCTAGGCTGTTGGTCCCAAGAACTTTCGGTTTGCCATATGCGGAACTCACAGACATCATTCCGGCGTCAGCAACCACTATGCCCTCAGGTTGTTTGCTGATGACCGTGGAAAGTACGGTAAGAGCGCAGTCAAACTCTGGAACATGTTCGTAGTATCCTGCATCCATCAAGACGTATGACCCGGCGCGCACTTCAGTCACTTCTGCGTTGCTTGCGCATGCGTCATAGGTTCCTGTGGAACCTGTTGAGATCTCCTGAACTGATATGCCAGACCTTTCCATCAAGCTCTTTGTGTCTACAAGAAGGCCAATCAGTCTTTCGCATTCTCTTCTCCTCTTGTCTCTAGGTTCAATCCACGATATGTGTCCTATGTTGCCCAGCACGCCCTTCAGACGAAGTCCTTTGAGGGATTTGATGTACTTAGCTAGCTTGAGAGCAGGTTCCCCAGGCTCAACACCAAACCGTTGGGCACCAACATGGACGTCAACGAATACGCCCAAGGCCACTCCTTCCTTCATAGCAGTTCTAGACAGATCGTCAGCGTTCTTGGTGTTGTCTACTGATACAGAAACATCAGTATACTTTGCGGCGTTCACAAGTCTTTCAATTTTGCTCGGTGTCACAACTTGATTTGTCAACGTTATGTATCTTATCCCAGCCGCCGCCATGATTTCGGCCTGTCTGACTTTTTGACAGCATATTCCTTTTGCGCCTGATTCGATTTGCCTATGCGCTATCCAAGGCACTCTGTGAACTTTCGAATGTATCATCAGCCTTGCTTTCTTTCCTCTGAAGAAACTGGCCATAGTTGATATGTTCCTCTCCATGATGTCTAGGTCTATGAGAAGTGCAGGTGTGTCCATCTCTTTTTTTTCAATTCCAATTCGGTTCATGTAGCAGTCTCCTCATGGTTGCCTTATCGTAGTTGTGGGGCTTCTGTATATCAGCTTCTGTCTCGGCCTGTGCCATGCTTCACTAGCATCTTGGTGTCTTATTGCCAGATAGCGTCCTCTCTCGCCGTGTGAGAAGATTGGAGTGCCTTGTCTGGGCCTAGGATCATATCTTGCTGTAGTAGGAGTCGACAATGTCTGAGATGTAATCGGCGGAGATCTGCCCAGTCGGAGAAGCTATCTCCAACACTCTCTTCGGGATGCGAAGCTTCTTGAAGTCAAATCCTTCTCTCTTCTTGAACTCGTGCTTGGCTGCTAGTGTTTCTTTTCCGATAGTCAAAAGATCATCCGATGCGAACTCGTATCCCACGAGTCTCAGAGTTGAGAGAACAACCTTGGTCGAGTAGATTTCTCTGCCGAAATAGCAGATCACCAGACTTGAGAGGATTTGTCTCCAAGATTCCTCTGACAAGAGGTCATCAGCAAGCTCTTCAGCGCTTTGCATCTTTCCCGAAAGACAGGATTTTTGATCCAAGCTGTAGCCTGCGCTGTCGAGATGGCTGTGCCTCATGCCAGTCATGTAGCTTGCGTATGCAGCTGGCCCGGTATGGTATCCAGGCATTTCATTGCCTCCAAAAGCCAGAGCGAAGTCCTCCCCGCCGTAGATTGAAGATGCATGGTCCACTCCTCTGGCCAACGCTCTGTAGAAATCTGTAGGTTGTTCAACAAGGAATCTTAGTGCTCTAGCATAGGTGTCATGTTCTCCCCAAGCTAACCGCAATCCGGCAGTATCGCTTTCATGTATTAATCCAGTAAGTTGGGCCTCGGTGGCCCAAGCCAATGCAACCCCAGCACTGATCGCGTCTAGGCCGAGCAACTCGATTTCTTCCAGGAGTTTCAGCAGTCTGTTGATTGATGATATCCCGGTCATTGCGCCTATCGCGTAGATTGGTTCATAGTCGTAGCATATCGCTCGGGACTTGTAGAAGTATTTCTCGTGTTCGTAGGGTTCTCTTAGCGTCGCCAAATGGATACAGCTCACAGGGCAATGCGCGCAAGCGATTCGTCTGCCTAGGTACTTCTCCGCAAATCTTTCTCCTGAGATTTCTTCTGCTAATTCGAACCTTGCTGCTTCCAGATTTCTAGTAGGTAGTGCCCCCAGTTCATTCAAAGAGTGGATATTCATGGCTGTTCCTAGTTCGTGATATTTCTTCATCGCGAGGGACTCGATGAGCGACTGAAAGATTTCCTGGTAGGTCTTTCTATACTGGATGGCGTCTTTGACTTTGAGCGAACGTTTACCCGCGATCATTATTGCCTTTAGTTTCTTACTTCCGAAGACTGCTCCTAATCCGAGTCTTCCAAAATGTCTGTACGTTTCTGTAACGACACATGAATAACTGACGATCTTCTCTCCTGCACGACCTATTCGCATTATGGTTCTATTGCCTGCGCTTGGCTCCTCTTCTCGGATTGCTCTCCCAGCAGTGACACTTGTCATTCCCCAAAGCGCTGAAGCATCTCGAAATTCAACGCCGCCTCTCTGAATGACCAGATATACCGGCGTAGAGCTGGCGCCTTTGACGACGATTGCTCCGTATCCGGCCATTCTGATGGCCACGGCGCTTCGGCCTCCTGCATGACTTTCGCCCAAGTTGCCTGTATGCGGTGACTTGAACATTGCAACGGTCTTTGAAGCGATTGGGAAAATGCCCGTCAATGGTCCGACGGCAAACACCATCGGGTTCTCAGGTCCAAGTGGGTTGGCGCCTTTGGGGCATTCCTCCTTCAGTAGGTTGATTGCGACGCCTGCTCCACCAATATGGTTCTCGAATAATTGCTCACGATTAACAACACAGAAGCGCCTTCTGGACAGATCTATGTGAAGCACTGAGGACAATGGGTCTCCTTCGATCATTGTTGTCCTCTCTGAACTTGCCGGAGCTCCAACACATGATACGGACAGAATCCGACACATAGCCCGCAGTGAACACATATGGTTGGCTTGTGCATCTCTTCGTCCCAGAATACAGCTCCAATCGTGCAGGCTTCGACGCAGTTTCCACATCCTATGCACTTATCCATGTTGAGAAAGACTCCTCCGCCGTTCACTCTCCTCTGCAGCGCGTCAGTAGGGCATACTCTTTCACAGGGTGGGTCTTCGCATCCTCTACAAACAATGACGACGAAGCCTCGTTCGACTCCTCCCGCAGATCTGACATGAATCGCGGATTTCGCAAGGCCTGCTTCACCGAACCTTCTAGAACATGCAAACATGCAACATTGGCAGCCAACACACAATTCAGAATCAATTACGAAGAGTCTCTTGCCGAATGTGGGCGCTGCTTGACTGTCCGCCGGCATTTGAATCCATGCTATAACTACTCAGCATACTTTAAACCTTCTACGACAACGCGTACACGAGATAGCACGTGCAACCTAGAATCGTGCAACCTCTGAGGCTCAGCGCGCGCGGATCGCACGCGTGTCAGGCGTTCATGAAGAAACACTCTGAACAAAACAATCAGCGCCCAAAAGCATGCATAGTGATGAGACTCAGATTGGAGAGGAGAGAAGATGACCAGAACCGCCGGCGCTCTGGTGGCCACACATGAGCAACACATTGAGAAACACTGAGTATTCCCCTTTCAGTCGAAGCCCTCCCTCAATGCGGAAGAACAGGCTTCCCAGATTCATCCGGTCCAAAGAATCAATTCACTACGACGGGAAGAAAGCATACAAGTTCGACGGAGAGAAATAGGCAAGAACTCCTCAATACGACGTGAAACGCTAGCATGCCAATCAATCTATGGAAAGGAAGGCACATTGACCAAGAACGGGCCTCCGCACCATTCTGCTGCGCTTGGATTAGCGAATTTGTTGAGTCCGAGAAATTCTCCAAAACCAAAACTTCTTCCTAACGTGTGCCGATCACTGGAGGCGCAGGGTGGCAACAGAGAGGCGCCTCGTCGTCTGAGTGCAGCGGTAGGCTATTTCTTGCAGAGCACTCCAAGTACAGGACCGTATGAGATCCACATGAAGAACCCAACGAAGATCAGTCCAGTCGCAATAACGATCTCCATAGTGTAAGGCAACGTACGTACCGGACGTGATGCAACCAATCAACCAGATCATCAACCCAAAGTTGAGGCCTTTCCTGACACCTTTACCTGGAATCGAGTCATAGAGTTTTGAGTATATTGTGCCAAATATGGCGCCGAAGATGATGGTGAGCACGATTTGGGTTGCAACAATGTCTGTCAGGGGAACTGGGCCGACTCCATAGAACCTTGCAAAGTAGCCTATGAATCCGAAAATGATCCCGACAATGCCACCGACCACTCCTGCGACAGCGCCCGCCGCAACACCACTTTTCATCTGATTCCCCACCTCCCTTTCCCGTTTACCTTGACAAGCATGCGATGTCAAATCCATGCAAGGTATAGTGTTGATTGATTGGCCTAAAAGCCTGAGATAACAGACGACCGCGATTTCCCGAACCCTAGAAATTCAACTAGGTAGATCCGAATCCCGCCCGGTCCACTATTCACCCCGAAAGCCGCTGTCTGATGGGGTATTCGCACCTTATTAGGTGCAAGTCCCCGCGGGCCCGCCA
>Ga0209725_1000125_pt1 | contig 45637 bp, 44 predicted proteins | sample I18A1metaG_FD_184145 | JGI IMG/M metagenome (GOLD analysis project Ga0209725, IMG submission 184145) | Lake sediment bacterial and archeal communities from Gulf of Boni, Indonesia to study Microbial Dark Matter (Phase II) - ​I18A1 metaG... | ecosystem: Environmental > Aquatic > Freshwater > Lake...
GAACCTTCCGATGTGGCAAGCACTCCGGAAGCAGGACTGAGAAAGATTGACATGAAGATGGTGATTTGAACCTAAAGTTCAGTGCACACCGGCCCCACCAAGATGTATTCGTGAGTTGCTTGACTTCACGTCTAGTGACATCTTCGTACCCCACTTTGGGGCGGCAGAGCGAGATTCTAACCTCTAGTGCCATTGGGGTCGTTGCCTGCAACGATTCGGTGATGGCAATTCGATCGTTAGCTTCAGTCGAGAAGTTTCAGGAATTCCTCTCTGGTGAGACCTGCCTGAATAATGATGGCCGAGAGGGTTCCGCGATCTATTTCTTCGTGACGCGGGACGACCACCAGTTTTCCGTTACGTCGCAGCACCATATGGCTTCCTCGTTGCCTAGCTAGATGGAAGCCGACTTTCTCGAGAGCCTTCACAACTTCGCGCCAGGATTTCACCGGAAGCTTAGACGGTGACTTCAACCGTCTCGACCCCGAGGGCCTTAGACCTCAACTCCTCTAGGACGAGGGAGATTGCTTCTCGAATGTTCGCGAGGGCCTCCTCCTTGGTCCGCCCCTGGCTAATGGCCGCCGGGATCTCTACACATTGTACAACATACCAGCCATCTTCACCCTTCTTGAGGGTGACGTGGTAGGTCTCGCTCATTTCTCTTCTGAGCCGCATAGGAATCTATGCCATATTCAGGTTTTGCGGACATACGGCGTAGTATCTGTCCGTCTCGGATTTCGTTTGTTCAGAACGTGAAATGTTACCTAACCGGCCCCACCAACGCGAACCGTTGCTCACGCGAATTCAAAGCATGTGCCGTGACTACTACGATATCATGTAAGACTCGTTCAATCCTCTGAAGTGCGGGTCGCCTGTAGCAACTTTTCCATTTCTGTTCTTTGCGGTCGAGAGTACGACAGAATCAGCCAAGCCCCAACCGCGGACCTTCTTTTTCATGGCTACGTCGGTTTTGGCGGCCTCGACGGCCAATTCTTCGGTAAGTGGAGTGAGTGCGCTTCTCGATTTGATGAAGGCTCTGCGAAGCTCGGCCTTTTGTTCGTCTTCTGTTCTCAGAATCTTTGCGTATATCTCAGCCAAGCATATTGACGGCGTAAGTTTCTCATCCGCCTCAGAGTCAACAATTTCTTTGACTCTCGCGCCTGCTTCGGTGCCCATGAAGTATTCAAGCCATGCATAGGAATCCATGATGTACCTCAAAAGCGATCCCTGTGATCCCTCAGATCCTTGAGTGACGTTCTAGGCATGGTACCGAACATGCCCTCACCCTTCAGCAAGGCCTCTGCCAGAATCGCGTTGATCGCCTCCGAGATACGCCTCGGCCCGTATCTCTTCTTCAATATCTCGTAGAGGTCCTCCCTGAGCAAGACGGTCGTCTTCATACGGGATGCGGTACCGTAAACGTAAACATAGACCTTTAAGTGTTTGCCCGCGTCACGGAATCAGCAAGCCCGGCTGAAGTCTCGGTAGCGAATCGGTCCCACGAATCGTTTGGCTGAATCACACCGGCCCCATCATCCCTTTTCGCCTATCCGCAGGTGTTCTGTGCGCTTTTAGTGGAGTCTTTTCCCACAACGATTCCCTTGGCTCAAAACCAGAATTGTCACCCAACCGAAGCCGCCAGCAGCAGGAAATCCGGTCCGCTTTGTGCTTCGCATACCAATTTCAGCTGGTGAATCCGTTCCAAATCTGCGGGATCCTCCTACTCGTACTTCAATGCCACTACTGCGTTCATCCTTGACGCCCGCCAAGCCGGGTAAAGTCCCGCTAATACCGCGACTCCGATCGGGAAAAGCAACGAGAACGCTATCAGCTCAGGAGTGAAAACGGGGGTGAATGTTGTGCTGCTTCTAGTTTGTCCGGGGGGCCCAAATCCGCCAAACATGGGTAGGGCACCTCCTATGATGAAGGACAGGGCATAGCCAAGTATGGTGCCTCCGACTCCCCCGATGACGCCGCTCAGAATCGCCTCCGAAAGGAACATTCCCATGATCTGTTTGGGCCTGTATCCCAAAGCTTTCAGGATGCCTATCTCCCTCGTTCTCTCCATCACAGACACGAACATGGTGTTGGTTATGCCAACCGCGGCCACAAACAATGACACGCCACCTATGCTTCCGAGAAATACGGTCATCTGTGACGTGATCGACTCAACAGTTGACACCATAGAGCCAGCGTTCATCACTCGAACCTGCGTGCCGTAGTAGCTCTCTATCTCCTGTTGGACGGTTGTGACATCTGCAGGCGTGTCGGTTATTACGTACAGTCCGCTGAAGTATTGTGTCTTAAGCAGGATCTGAGCGGACTGCAAGGAGATGAAGATCGTCTCATCAATATTCGAGAATAGTACTCTTCCATACTCTGAGAGAATGCCTTTCACCAAGAAAGTGAGGCTACTGCTCGTTGAACCGCCGAGAGTAGTGGAAATCATTTGATTGATGGACAGTTGATCACTCGACCCCGTTGGAAATGCAATCGAGTATCCTACGGCGGCCGCGCTTGGGTCATAGGAGTCAGGCAAACTACCGCTGTAGAGGCTCAGCCCCCTGTACATGGTGAACAACGCGCTTGTGTCAACACCGATGAGTTCTCCTTGTATTGAATTGCTCGCGTATGAGATTGTAGCACGTTGGCTGTAATACGGGATGACATCCGAGACGCCTTGGAATGACTTTATGGTATTCACATCTTGTTGAGTGAGTTTGTAGCTTTGCGTGCCGCTGCTGCCGCCAGGGGCGAAGAATTGGCCGGCCGAGCTGACAGTAAGGGTGTTGGCTCCAATCTTGCCAACTTGAGCTTGGATACCCGTGCTTAGACCACTTGAGCTGGCGACGAGAGCAAGAATTACTGCTGAGCCAATCATGATTCCAACAATTGTCAAAACGCTTCGCAGCTTCCTGTCACGAAGCGCTTTGAACGCAAGTTTGAATATGTCAGATATGCGCATTTGCACTACATTCCTGTGTACGAGTCAATTCGCTGGAGATACTGCTCCTTCTCGATCAACCCGTCTTTCAAGGTGATCACGCGGTGGGTCATGTTAGAGACTTCTGGATTGTGGGTTACTAGGACGAACGTGGTCCCTAGGGTCTTGTTGACTTGGACAATGTAGCTGAGGACCTCGCGGGTTGTCTTCGAGTCCACGTTCCCTGTCGGTTCGTCACCTAGAACGATGGTGGGCTGTGTGACCAGCGCTCTGGCAATGGCTACGCGTTGCTGTTCTCCACCGCTAAGCTCGGTCGGGCGCTTATTCGCTTGCCGCCTCAGTCCGACCGCGCTGAGCATCTTCAGGGATCTGCTCTTTCGAGCCTCCTCTGAAACTCCTCTTGCGATGAGAGGCATCTCCACATTCTCAATCGATGTGAGCCTTTGGATCAGGTTGAAAGATTGGTAAACGAAGCCTATTCTGAGGTTCCGAAGCAGCGCGAGCTTATCCTGGTTCAGCTTCCTCAAATCAATGCCATCGATGATCACACGACCTGAGGTGGGCGGATCGAGTGCACCGATCAGATTAAGAAGCGTGGACTTACCGCTGCCTGAAGGTCCAACAATTGACACGAGTTCACCTTTCGCTATCTTGAGGGTCACGCCCCTGAGAGCGGGATAGTCGATATGCCCCACCCGATAGACTTTGGTAACGTCGATCGTTTGAACCGCTAGGCCAGCACGTGATGGCGATTCTTTGTCAACCAGCGCCAATGATCCCAACCCGGCTACCGACGTTCTCTGAGAATACCGTAGACCATTCAAGTGGAATAGGCAGGCTCTCCGAGCCAAAGAACAGGCCATAAAGGTAACGCAAGATCTCTAGAATCACAGCAATGATGCCGACTGTCCGCGGACGCTGAGTCGGAGGCTGCACGATGGGTTTCTTGATTTCAATCTGAGACAGTTGCTGGACACTGTAAGGAGAACTCGGTCTCTCAGTGTCTATCGCAGACACCTTGACGACAACCCCATACGTACCTTCAGTGAGATTCTTGAAGTAGACCATCAAGCTGAAAGGTCTAGCAATGTTCGGATCGACTTCACCCAAGTATAAACTGGCGGGTTTGCCTGGGGCCAGTGCCTCTGACTCGACGGTCACGTTTGCATTGTAGGCGGCGATGTTTCCACTATTGAGCAGGTTCCCAGAGACTGTTGCGTTGCCCCCAGGCGAGGCGGTGGCTGGCGTGACTTGTACGCTGTACAGCACCAAGTTGATCCAACCATGGACCGAGAAGCTAACAGTGTGCGTCTCCTGAGTGTATGATATCTCACCAAGTTCTCTGTAGGTTAGCGTGACGGAACCATCGTAGGAATTGCCGATCGCCGCAGTCGGCGCGTAGACTTCGAAGCTGACGGCGACTGACTCCCCTGAGCGTATCAGATCATAGTACCAGTGATTGTCTCCGAGCATCTGCAATGGGGACGGTATCGATATGGCGAGGTCAATATCGTAAAGGCGGCTCGAAGAGTGGGCGGTCTTGGAGTAGTAGCTGTATGTTGCCGTTATGGTGACATTGTTGTTGAAACCTGCTGTCAGCGACTGGCCGGTCACGGCTAGAGTGAAGTGTGCGGGGCTCTGACCCTCAGCAGCTCCAATCGGAACCAGCAACAATAGCATAGTGAACGTTGTGATCACACGACCACGGAACATGTCACAGTTCATCTCCTTTTCATCTTCCTAGACGCTCAGTGTCAGTTGTGCCAAGACGCATACTACTACGCCTACGAACAAGCCCGCTAGAATGCCCGAGTGCACGGAACCCGTATTTTGCTCTTTTCCAGATTTTGCTCAGAATCTCGTCAAGCGAGGCGAAGCGGGGTCTCCTACGTCTCTCGCTATAGGAACTAGCGAGCACTCCAACATGAAATCTCATGATTCTCCGGCAGGTCCCGAGAAGACTGGCAGATACACTCTTCGTGGCTGAATCTTGAGCAACTCGGATTTGGACACAATTCTGAAAAAACGTTTTACTCTTAATAGAACCGAATGGCCTTGGCGGAGCAAAGGGAGATTCCATGCCCCAGATACCAATTATAGTCCCTCTGATTGTCGTCGGCCTGGTAGTCGGGTCGATAATCAAATCCAAGAGTCCGAGGATCTCGAAGAAGAAGCTGGCTTCCGCAAGCTTGGCGGCGGGCCTGTTGAACTCGATCCACGCGTACTTGGTGTACTTGTTGGCCCCCGCCCAGATCTCCGGTCGCGTCACAGGCATTCCAACAACGATGCCAACTAATCTTCAAGGGTTCGCCTCGACATCAGAAGTCCCCTTCGTCGTTGCATCGTTTGTGGCCGCATTTCTCATGGTTCTTCTGGTTCTTGGGTTGGCGATGGCGTATGCGCGAGTAGGCAGAGCCGAAGAACTCGGAGAGACCGCAGAGGTAATACCTGAAGAAGAAGTGACGCTTACGCCGAGCTAGCTCCATCTCATCCAGCTTGATAGCGCAAGATGTGCCAGCGGATGGATGATGAGTTCTCGGAGACGATCATCACTTGCAGTACTGCTATTGATCGTCGTAGGATCGATTGCTGTCTGGCAGACCTTTGAGTATGTGTCGGCACATCCTGACGACATAGTTGAGATGTCACCAGGCGCTTATTCGGGCACCCTAGGTGCGCCCGTCAATGTAGTGAAACTGGAATACCCGAAGGGCGCCATAATTGAAAACGGGACTGGCGACTTCTCGCTGAGGCTCACGTTAGATGGCGACGCTTCTTCAGTGGCGATCTTCATCCCACCGGAGTTCGATTTTCTAGAGCCCGATACCACAAGTGTGTGGACCAGCATAACGAACGACTACAGCCAAGTATCGGTACGTAAGCTGGGTTCGACTGATCCCATCGGCCCTTCATGGTGGGAGGTGAGGATCGCGAACCTGACCATTCCAGCCGGCGCGTATGCGGTGAGAATGTTCAACATGAGGGCGCCCGACATCTGCGGAAGATACTTCATGAAGGTTTTCATAGACGGAGAATCCATTGGCTGGGAGAATTTTCCAACAGTCGTAGTGAAAGCCAGCTTAGATCCTTCGTATGTGTCTGGGCGTGTTCTGAATGGTGACCCAGCTGATTATGGGCTGCCGGTTGATACGTCAGGCAGAGTTGTCGCGGAAGGCAAGACCGCCTCAGGCAGAATCGTGAAGGGACAGGCGTACTTCAACGCTTCCGCAGGTGGTGCGTACACCCTCTACGGCTTAGCTGCGGGGACATACAACCTGACGGCTTCGGCGTCCGGTTTCGTCCCTACAACCATGGACGGAACCGTCTCCGTGCTTGCGGGGCAATCCCTAGAGGGTGTTGATATCTACGTGTATCCGAGCGCCACGATATCTGGCACCGTATACTCAAAGTGCGATTCCAGATTGGTTCCCTGGGGCTACAATTCGTCCGGACGCGAGCCTCGCCCGATAACCATAGAAATACTTGACTCCGACCTGAACTCCATAGCTGTCCTGGCTAACAGGACCAATTACGACCCGTCCTCAGCCTACTACCAGTTTTCGTTCAATGGGTCGACGGGACTCGACGGCCTCGTTCCACAGGACTATGCCAGCTATGTTTCTGGGCTGGAGCCCGGCGACTATTACTTGGAAGCTCACGTCAGTGGCTACTTCCAGAGAGATGTGATTGCAGTTCACGTATACGAGCATACGCGTAGTGTCTCTGTTCCTTTTGATCTGTGGAGAACCGGCTGGTTCGAGGTGACTGTCTTCTTCACGGACTATGAGGCCGGCCCGCCCAGCCCCGTACCGGAGAGTGGACAGCTGAAGGTCGCAGCCTACTCGCTTGATGGGACGCTTTGGGGTTCGAACACCACCCTTGTGCCTGAAGGAAGCGCGAGTTGGGCGATAGCGATCGCCGGGCTTCCTAGCGGAACATACATCATACAAGCCAGCTTCTCCGAATACGTGCAGACGGCCCTTCCTCGAGCAACTGTGGGAGAAGGCTGCTCGCCAACTACCCTCGGTCTCCGAATGGTAAAGGGGGGCGCCCTGGAAGTCGTCTTGAGATCAGTCGATTGGCAGACTCCACCCCAAGAAGTGCCATGGGCATACCCTGACGCAGCGATTAGGCTCGAAGTCATAGACTCTCAAGGAGAAGTCCATGCTGTGACGGCAAGTCAAGAAGCAGAAGCAGCCGAAACGATCGCTAACGTCACAGGTCTACCCGCAGACAAGTACCTAGTGAGGGTGTACACGCCAGGGTACATTCAGACAAAGGACTACTTTGCGTCGGTGTCGCTTGGAAGCGTAAGCGACATCATTCTCTACTTAGTGGAGGCAACGAGAATAGAAGTGACATTGACATTCAAGACTCAAGGCCGAACAGCGCCCATCGATACGTATCCCTACGACCCCGAGCAGGTGCCCGCAAGAATCGAGTTCTACGACTCCATGGGAGTTTTGGCAGGCGCGAGCGTGACCTATGTGCCAAGCGAATCCAATTCCACAGTTGAAGTCATCGGTTTCCAGAGTTACGCAGGGAACCCGTGCTCAAGGTGGGTGAATTACTACGACACGACCGACGGCCGGTTGCAGAAAGACTACGGGCTTCTTCCAGGGGAGTATCTCGTGATGGTTTGGGTGCCTGGCTATCTTCAGAGTGAAACGTTGACAGTCTCCACATCTCCATCGTCGCGCATCGTGAGCATAACGGTCTCATTAGACAGGTTAGCCCACGTGTTTGGATGTGTTCAAGGACTGAATATGTACCAAGATCTAATCCCGATCTCCTGGGCGACCGTCACAGCCTTCGGCCCCACACTGGAGGCAACATACTCCGCTGATGGTTCCTATGAGATGTGGCTGCAAAATGGAGATTATGTGCTGGCGACATCATCTGCTGGCTACGAGACTCAAGCCGTCGAAATCCATGTTTCCAGCGGATGGGAAACGCCAGTGGATTTCGACTTGGCCGGCGTTGACTTTGAAGGTGTACCTACACCTGAGTTTCCAGAAGGAGCATTCCTGTTCTGCATAGTGCTGCTTGCGGCCTCGGTGATTGTGAGATCCCAATCCGTTGTCAGACGCCTGTGAGATGTCTGGAGCTCTCCCTCCGGAGATCACGCAAAATCGCAGCCAACTAGTGTGCTGTAATCGCCTGAATGGGGGAAGGTCATCGCTTGAGGATTGGTAGATGAACTCCTGTTTCGAAGAATGGCAACATGAAATTTGCAAAGTAGTTCGAACTCGCAGGGAATAGACGCGGTGGGGGCGAATTAGTCAAGGATTTGGGTTCAATTCTGAAGAACCGCTTAATACTCTGCAGCGTTGTGCTCGACACCACGGCAAAGAAAGAGACGAGCATGCACATGGTGAATGAAGCCAAGTGGAGGGGTCGGACTGTTTTCGAATGTGAGCTCTGCGGCTCCGTGTATGGAGACCTCGAAACACCGAGCGCTGCGAACAATACTGCTACTTTCATGGAAGAGCCTCGCCCACGCTAGGACAGAAATCCTTGCGCAAACGGCCAGTCTAGGTGGATCGGATCGCAACCCATTCCAGTGTAGCCTCCAGTCGGTGAAAGAAAACAAAGAGGGTCGTTATAGCGGCGGTGAGGCTGGAAACTATCACAGTCGTCGAAACCTCCAGCGTCGACAAGTGCGAGCATATTTCAACAGTGTCCCGTCGCGCGAACTCTCGTCTTAGGTTGTCCGCTCAACATACGATGACATCCGAGATTCGAGTCACGGTAATCTCGGAAGACATATAATGTGCCGGAATCACACCTCGTTCGAACCTAGCACCAGAGTAATCCCCCAAAGGAATCAGAACCAACATGGCCTTTCTCGAGAAGCCCTCAATGAAGCGTCTGCTGGGTTGGCTGATCGCAGGCACGAAGGGAGGGGTGACTCGCGCCGAAATAGTTGCCGTGTTGAAAGAAACCCCTCAAAATGCGAACCAGCTGGCGAACAGACTCCAGAAGGACTACAGAACCATAAGACATCATGTCGAGATTCTCCGCAAGAATGGCATAATCACCTCTACTGGAGATAGGTACGGTACCACCTACTCACTGACGTCACAGATGGAAGAGAACTACGCCCTTTTCCAGGAGATTGTGGGGAAAATCTGGAAAAAGGCTAAAGACAACGACCGAGAGTGAAGTGACACATGAAGAAGAATCAGAAAGCTTGGATTGTCTTCGCGACACTGATATTGGTGGCATTGCTCGTAGCGTTTGCCGGCATGGCATATTTGGAGCCACCTGGAGAACCATTTGCGCACAGACCGCTTTTTCCGCAACCTCCTGGAGACATACAATTGTACTACGCGGTCACGGTCGTACTCTCGACAATAAATGCCACACTACTGATCTTCCTCTTTTCGGCATATCTGAGCATCTACCGAAAGGTGAAATCGGATTTCACCTTGGGCCTAATGGTGTTCTCGATAATCTTGCTCTTCTACGCGCTGTCGTCTAACCCTCTTGTTCAGCGAATCTTCGGTTTTCGCGCATTCGGACTTGGACCGTTTGCCATGCTGCCTAACTTGTTCACGTGTGTCGCGCTAGGCTTACTGGTATACCTCACTTTCAGGTAGTAGACAGTATTTGGCTTGAAACGCACGGAAAATTGAATCGTCTGGGGTTACTACAGTACCAGTACGCTCAGATTGGAGGTGAATTAGGAGAGAAGTTGAGGGCAATTCTGAAAATCCCTCTTATTCTGCGAGGTCGTTTCAGTAGCGTGAGCGCGCGCTCATGATGGAGTGGAAGGGAGGTGACAAGAATAGGTAGAACAAAATGTTTCATCCTCGTATCGCTGCTGACTATGGCCGTAGTCTTAGCTAGCTCATCGATCATCTCATCTGCACCAGCTCAGGATCAAGGAACTCCCTTTGACCCACAACTGCCACCAAATGAACCAGCGTGGATGAGCCAGCTCACTGATGAGCAGAAGGCCGAACTCCAGCAGCTGCTCGACTCGCTAAGAGAGTCTGGAGCGACGCCGGAAGAGATCAGGGACACGATCAATGCAAAGCTCGAAGAATGGGGAATCGAGATCCCCGAACCGAGTGACCAGCAACGTCCAGAACCACCATGGATGAGTCAGCTAACGGACGGGCAGAAGGCAGAGCTTCAACAGCTGCTGGATTCCCTGAGAGAATCCGGAGCTACTCCCGAGGAGACCAGAGAAGCCATGAATGCGAAACTGCAGGAATGGGGCATCGAACTGCCAGCTCTATCACAAGGCCGTGAACCGCCATGGATGAGTCAGCTTACCGATGAGCAGAAAGCAGAGCTTCAGCAGCTACTGGATTCGCTGAAAGCGTCCGGAGCGAGCCCAGAGGAGACCAGAGATGCAATTGACACAAAACTGCAGGAATGGGGAATCGAGGTACCCGTACAAGATGGCCAGCAACATCCAGAACCCCCTTGGATGGGCCAGCTCAGTGATGAGCAGAAGGCCGAGCTTCAGCAGTTAGTTGAATCATTGAGGGAGTCTGGGGCGACTCCACAACAGATCAGAGACGCCGTCAACGCTAAGCTGGAAGAATGGGGAATCGAAATTCCCACTCCGCCACAAAGCTCTGGACAATAGCCGGAAGCGATAGCTGGGAATAGTGACATATCGCCCCTCTTTTTTGACGCACCGTCACCCTCTCACACGGACCGTCAAAGTATGTCTTGTCACACAACTGAGTTACACGTAACACCAAGGACGAGACTATCAGAACTCATGCACAGTCACAAGTGCCACGTTCGGCTGTTCCTGAGCTGCCTGACTTCAAATCTGGTTTGAAGGTTCTCCGGGCTGAAGCAACATCATATTGAGCCTCCTCGCTTTGACGTAGCTTTTCTCGTGAACAGACAAAATTGCCGGTCAGTTTGGGATTATTCGGGCATAATTGCGGTGAAATCCTGAAACACGCTTTAGTCTCCTTGGAGGCCACGCTCTGACAGCAAGCCGTCTGAGATGTTGGATTTGGTGACGTGGATCTGTAACGGTTGCTCCGTAGGCGGCGACGTGCCCGATGGAGTATGGCTTGTGCTCGTGATGGCGATTATCTGGGCCTTGCTTGGGTTCATAATCCCGTATGCAGCTCTGGCAAGCCACCGACGCCGACTCGGATGGATGCCATGATTTCACTGCGATGCATAGCAAAAGATGCATGTCGCGTTGAATTGTGCATGCAAGAATACCTGCCACCTATCCAAACTCTATGACAAGTTTCTAGAAGCGAAGGTTCATGCCAAGTGTGAGGTTCATCATTGGCCGGACAATAAGCTGGGTAGCTACCAACGCAAGGCTCAGCTATCTGCTTTCTCACACCTCAAAGCTTACGCTCTATCCTAGTCTTCCCGAACCTGATCACATCGTCGACTGAGTGTTAGGAAAGGTCACCACTGCCCTGTCTTGAAGTACTCCTCAATTGCCTTGGCCGCCTTCTTCGCTTGCCCCATCGCTAGGATGACTGTGGCTCCGCCCGTTGCCACATCACCGCCCGCGAATACTCCTTTCTTGGAGGTCTTCCCCGTTTCGCTGTCAATGATTACAACGCCGTTCTTGCCGGTTTTCAGGTCAGGCGTAGTCTTAGGGATTAGTGGGTTGGGGCTTTGTCCGATGGCAAGCACAACCACATCAACAGGAATGCGAAAGTTGGATCCCTTAATCGGAACCGGCCGGCGGCGGCCCGAGGCATCCGGCTCGCCTAACTCGTTACGAATGCACTCGATCTCCTTTACCCAACCGCCCTTGTCCCCGTGGAAGGCGACTGGCGTCGTCAAGAGCTCGAAGCGAACACCTTCCTGCTCGGCGTGATGAATCTCCTCAGCCCGCGCTGGCATTTCTCCACGCGACCGGCGGTAGAATATGATCGACTCTTCCGCGCCTAAACGCAGCGCGGTCCGCGCGGAATCCATGGCTACGTTGCCGCCCCCGACTGTGGCCACGTGTTTTCCGCGGACGATGGGGGTATCGTATTCGGGAAAGCGGTAGGCTTTCATCAGATTGGCCCGAGTCAGGTATTCATTCGCCGAGTAAACCCCGTTCAGATTCTCTCCGGGAACGTTCAGGAACCAGGGGAGGCCGGCACCTGTGCCGAGGAAGACGGCGTCATATTCTTCAAGCAGCTCGTCTAATGTTGAAGCTGCGCCGACGACAAAGTCCTTGACAAGTTTCACCCCTAGGCGACAGACGTACTCCACCTCACGTCGAACGATGGCCTTGGGCAGGCGGAACTCTGGAATGCCGTAAACCAGCACTCCGCCGGCCTCATGCAGCGCCTCAAAGATGGTCACATGGTGACCCTTCTTCGCCAGATCGGCGGCCACGGTGAGACCTGCCGGGCCGGAGCCGACAACGGCCACTTTCTTTCCGGTGGGCGGGGGCAGTTCAGGGATAGGCATCGAACGCTGAGCCGCTTCCCAGTCGGCAACGAAACGTTCAAGGCGGCCAATTGCCACTGACTCGAAGCGTTTGGACAGAGCGCATTTCCCCTCGCATTGGTCCTCCTGGGGGCACACGCGGCCAGTCACGGCTGGAAGCGCGTTCGTCTCTTTGATCAGGTTGATTGCTCCACGAAAGTCTCCCTCGTTCACCGACTTCAGGAAAACGGGGATGTTAATGTTCAGTGGACATCCGTCGATGCAGAGGGGGCGCCCGCATTCGATGCATCGCTTTGCCTCGGCTATGGCTTGCTCAGCGGTGTAGCCGTAGGGGACTTCGTCGTAGTTCTTGATCCGCTCGGCGGGAGGTTGCTCGGGCATTGGCGTCTTTTTTGGGATGATTTGCTTCTTCGACATCCAGCCTATCTCTCCGCCGAGTCGGCCTCGTGGTTCAGGTACGCTTTCCGCCGCGCCAGCAGGAGGTCCCAGTCCACTTGGTGGGCGTCGAAGTCAGGTCCGTCCACACAGGCGAACTTGGTTTCGCCTCCGACCGACACGCGGCATGCGCCGCACATTCCGGTTCCGTCGATCATGATTGGGTTCAGGCTGACGATTGTCTTCATCGAAAATGGCCTAGTTGCCTCGGCCATTAGGTACATCATGAACGTACAACCTATTGCAATCACGCGGTCAATCCGCTCACCTGAAGTCACAAGCTCCTTGAGCGCGTTCGGGCCGTCCACGCTATCTCCCGCGGAACGGTCTCTGGTTGAAATCACGACCTTGTCGCTGACGGCCTCCAGCCGATCGAGCCAGTACAGCAGGAACTTGCTGCGTCCCTCAATGATGGAGATGATACGGTTGCCCTTTTCCTTCAGAGCGCGAGCGACGGGGTAGATGCTCCCGATACCGTAGCATCCGCCCGCAACCGCGACAGTTCCCCAGCGGTCCAGTTCAAGCGGCTTTCCCAATGGGCCTACAAATGTAGCCAAGGCGTCGCCAGACCTCAGCTGACCTAGCTTGTAAGTGGATGTCCCCACCTGCATGAACACACAGCTGACCGACCCCTCTGATCTATCCCAATCGGCGACAGTCAGAGGAATGCGCTCGCTGTGGTCGTCGACGCGAACGATCACAAACTGGCCGGGTTGGATCTTGGAAGCTACGATCGGCGCTCGAACGGTCAGCAACTGAAGATTTGGCGCTAGCGGGTCACGCCTGAGCACGGAGACAGGCCCTGGTTCAAAGTAGTCGTGAGAATGCCGATGCTCATTCGAAGAGTTGATCATCTTCTCATCAGTCACGTCTCACGCCTCTGACGCTCGCATGCATTGACCGATGCGAATTGCGCATGTTTTGGTACTAGGTGCCAGTGTCGGGAACAGGGGTGAACCGACTACAGGGTTGATGCTTGTGAAAGCAGCCCCTTCGGGTATGCCGTTAGTTGTCTGTACGATGCATTCGGCGCTTCCGTAACGCGATTCGACTCTCACTAGAGACCCATCGGCGACCCCGAGCTTCTTGGCATCCCACGGGCTGAGCTGCAGGACTTCCTCTTTCTTGATCAGGTTCATTCCCTTGACCTGTTCGGTCAGGCACGCTCCGTGGTAGTAGAACAAGTTCCGTTCGGTGATTAGTGTAAATGGGAACTCGTCGCTGGCAAACTGAGGAACCTTTTCCAGGCTGAATGGCATGAGCTGTGGCTTGATCGTGGGCTGGAAGCGGCGCAGTGCGCCACTAGTATTCAATGCCTCATAGTTTACGTCTGCGTATGCCGGCACAAGAGACGCAATCTCGGTCATCACGTCCGCTGCCGAACGGTAGCTCCAATGAACTGTTCCCATGCTCTCCGCCAAGTCGCGAACAATCATCCATCCTGGGCGCGAAAGACCAACGGGCGGGATTGCCTGGCGCAGGCGCTGCACCCGTCCCTCAAGATTGGTCAAGGTACCGTCCATCTCCGCGAATGTGGTGGCCGGGAGCACGACGTTGGCGTACTGCATGTTCTTGGTCGATACGATGTCTTGCACAACCAAGAACGACAGGTTGGCAAGCTCGGGGAGCGGCGGTGATTCTCCGGCCAAGTAGAGAGCTTTGACCCGGGTGTTCCGAATCCCGTCGAGGATCTCCTCATAGTTCCGGCCGGGGCTGGGGCTGAGGGTGGTGCTCCACGCGGCCTCGAAGGTTGCCCGAGCTTCAGAATCGGATATTGGACGGTACCCTGGTAGCAAAGTGGGATGAACGCCCATGTCGTGGGCGCCGACAGAGTTGGCCTCGCCCGGCACCGGCATGATCCGAGCATCGCCGAGTGTAAAGGCTAGGCCTTGAATCGCCTTGATCACGTCGGCGGCGGTCGAGTAGTGGGTCACGCCGGAACCGTAGACGATGATAGTTGGCGTGTGCTCCTTCAATATGCGCGCTGCCCTGACGATCGCTTCCTCCTTAACGCCGGTTACCGAGGCCACTCTGGCGAGTCTCAGATCAGCTAATTCGCGAGAAAGCACAGTTCGTTCCGCGTCGGCTAGCGCTTTGATCATCCCTGCCAGCAGGATGTGGTCAGTGCTAACCTTCGGCCGCAGCCACACGTCCGAACGCTTGGCCATGTCGGTCTCGCGCGTGTCCACCGTGATCAAACGCGCGCCTCTGCTCAGAGCATGACGAATCTCCACTCCTATGAGAGGGTGGGAGTCGAAGACGTTGGTGCCTACCGCTAGGATGCACCTGGCACCGCGGATATTCCGGATGCTCGGGCCGTTGACCGCCCTGAGACTGTCAAGTCCAGGCGCGTGATCGAGTTGGGGAAAGCCAGCCGCGAGCGCCACGTTGTTGCTGCGCACCACGGCTCGTGCGAACTTTTGCAGAACATAACTTTCCTCGTTGGTCGATGTTGCTGACCCCACAACGGCGAATTGGTCGCCCTGGAATTGCTTGAGACTCTCCGCGACGGCATTTAGCGCCTCATCCCACGTAACTTCCACCAGCCGACCGTTGCGTCGCAGCATGGGTGTCTTCAGACGAGTCAGACTGTGCACCACGTCCACTACGGCAAAGCGACCGCGGACACACAGTTGCCCGTCGTTGGCCGGGCCGTCATCGCGGCCTACTGTGCGTATGACACGGCCGTTCTTCACCTGAATGTTCACAGCGCAGCCGACGGAGCAATACGGACAGACACTCGGGACTATGGAAGTCGGAACGCCCTCCCACTTGCCGCGCTTGTCGGACAGTGCTCCGGTCGGACACACATCCACGCAAGCTCCGCAGAACTGGCAGTCTGCTTCGAGGTGTGACCGGCCAAACGCTGTACCAACGATTGCCTGGCTGCCGCGGTACGTGAAGCCTAGGACGCCAGCATGCCGCACGTCTTGGCAGACACGCACGCATCGCCCACAAAGTATGCACAGGTTGTAGTCACGGTCGAAGAAGGGGTCATCATGCTCGACGGGCAGTCCCCGATAAGCGATCGGATAAGGAATTTCTCGTAGTTCCAGATAGTCCACCAGTTTGGGAATATCACACTGGCCGTTGTTCGGACAGTACTGACAGCCCGTGGTCACGGCTGCCTTGCGGACCGAGCCCTGGAAATCATCGCAGTCCGCCCGGCGTTCGCACACCAGACAGGTGTACGGGTGCTCTGACAGGATTAGGGAGAGGACCTCCCGACGCATGTTCTGCACGGCTTCCGTCTTGGTGTGCACAACCATGCCGTCAGAGACGGGGACTGTGCAGGCGGTGGGGAAGCCCGGCATGTCATCGATCTCTACCACGCATAGGCGACATGCACCGACAGGTGTCAGTTTGGGGTGGTGGCAGAGAGTCGGGATGTAGATGCCGTGAGCCTGAGCGGCCTCGAGGACGGTCGTCCCTGGTTCGGCTATGACTGCGATCTCGTCAATCGCCACTCTGACCAAAATGTTCTCGACCTCAATGGACGATTATCGCATTGTAGTTGCAGCTGTCGTAGCAGGCGCCGCAGCGGATGCATGCCTTGGTATCGATGGTATGCTTCTGTTTCGTTTCCCCGATGATGGCGTTGCTGGGACACATTCGAGCGCACAGAGTGCATCCGTTACAGGCACCAGTGATCTCGTAGGTGATCAGGGCCTGGCATGCGGCTGCGGGGCAACGGTGCTCCGCGATATGAGCTAGGTACTCGTCGCGGAAGTAGCGAATGGTGGTCAGCACTGGGTTGGGAGCCGTTTGGCCCAGCCCGCACAGCGACCCGTTCTTGACCGTATGCGCCAGCTTCTCCAGATGATCAACATCGTCCGGCTTGCCTTGGCCGGCCTTGATCCGCTCCAAGATTTCCAGCATGCGTTTGGTCCCCGCCCGGCAGGGCGGACACTTACCGCACGACTCCGCCTGAGTGAACGACAAGAAATAATGGGCAATATCCACGGCGCAATTGCGCTCGTCCATGACCACCATGCCGCCTGAGCCCATCATGGAGCCGGCGGCCTGGAGCGATTCGTAGTCAATCGGCGTGTCCAAGTGCTCGGCCGGAAGACAACCGCCCGACGGCCCACCGACCTGCACGGCCTTGAACTGTTTGTTGTCTCTGATGCCGCCCCCGATGTCGAAGATGAGTTCACGCAGGGTGGTGCCCATCGGCACCTCGACAAGGCCGGTGTTGTTGATATTGCCGGTCAGGGCAAAGGTCTTGCTGCCCTTGCTTGTCTCTGTGCCGATTGCTGCGTACCATTCCCAGCCGTTGCGAATGATGAGCGGGACCCATGCCAAGGTTTCCACGTTGTTGATCGTAGTGGGCTGACCCCACAGACCCTTCTCTGCCGGGTACGGAGGACGCGGCCGCGGCATACCACGTCGGCCTTCGATCGACTGCATCAGGGCGGTCTCTTCACCGCACACGAAGGCACCTGCTCCAAGACGGATCTCGATATCAAACACGAAGCCACTGCCGAAGATGTTTTTCCCCAATAGACCGCGCTCGCGGGATGCTTGGATAGCTTTCTCGATGCGTTCCACCGCGAGGGGATACTCGGCCCGTACGTACACAAAGCCGCGCTTAGCCCCAACAGCGTATCCGGCGATCGTTAGCCCTTCAAGCATACAATGCGGATCGCCTTCCAGCAGGGAACGATTCATGAACGCGCCAGGGTCGCCTTCGTCGGCGTTGCAGATCACGTACTTGGGTGTCCCCGGCGCTTGGCGAGCAGCAGCCCACTTGCGGCCGGTGGGGAAGCCGGCGCCGCCACGCCCCCTCAGGCCGGACTTTGAGACCACTTCGATCACCTTCTCAGGTGTCATCTTCGTCACGGCTTTGTGGAGTCCCTGGTAGCCGTCCCTAGCTAGGAAGTGGTCAATGTTCTCTGGGTCAATGATCCCACAGTTGTGGAGCACGATGCGCTTCTGTTTGGCGTAGAAACCCATCTTGTGCCAGCTCTCGGCAATGGCGTTGGTAGCTGGGTCACGATAGAGGAGCCGCTCCACCAGACGCCCGCGGAGGATATGCTCTTCGATGATGGCCTTCACATCGCTGGGTTTGACCCGCGTGTAGAAAGTCTCGCCTGGGTACACAACCACGATTGGCCCTTGCTCACAGAAACCAAAGCAACCAGTGCGTCTGACCTCCACCTGACCGTTCATGTTGTGCTTGTCGAGCTCCTCACGTAGCGCTCGACGCAACTCTGCGCTCGCGGACGACGTGCAGCCGGTGCCCATGCACACGGCGATCCATTTGTGCGCCTGGTTGCTGATGGCGTCTCTTACCTCGTCGGGCACTGCCAGACTCTCGTACGCGCTCACGGTCATGGTCTCATGCTCCAAAACGCCTTAGCCCTCTCTACTCCCGTATTGGGTGAGCAATCTTCGTGCCTTGGTTGAGCTCATCCGGCCGTGGACATCCTTGTCGACCACAACGACGGGTGCTAGAGCACAACAGCCGAAGCAGGCTATTCGTTCTAGGCTGAAAAGTTCGTCTGCCGTTGTTTCGCCGGCTTTGACTTTGAGTTCACGCTCCATCATCTCCAAGATGCGACTGCTGCCTCGCACGTGGCAGGCTGTCCCGCGGCATACCTTGATGGTGTGCTTGCCCGGCTTTGTGAATCGGAAAGCGGTGTAGAATGAGGCGACGCCAAAGATCTCCCCTGAGGACACTTCAGTAAAAGCGCTGATCTCATCCACCGCGTCGGGTGAGACGTAGCCGTGAACCTCCTGTACCTCCTGTAGGATGGGTATCAGAAAGCCTCGATCACCCTTGGGATACTTTTCCAGAATCTCTGTTAAGCTCACGACACGACCCTTCGAGACGGCGGCCTCACTGCGACTATATTCGGACTATGCCTTCGGTTTCGGTCAAGAATTGCATTTACTCTGATAAACGAGATGCTTACCCTGAACGTTCTAGCCTATACTTTCTATGTCTTGGACTTTCGCGAATTGCTTCCACTGAGGATCGGGAACCGCCATCGACGATGTGTGATCTCACGGAATGCTGAGCCTACGCAAACGCTCGAAGCTGCTTGACAGTGCCTAGATACGTCCCGTCTAGGAGCTGTACCTCTGCCTCATTCATGTCTACTATTCTTCCTCTGAGCAGAGGCCCGAAACTGTCGATCTTTGTATACCTTGGTCCAGAACGACCGCTCGTGTTGATGGGGCGACCGCCGAGAAAATCGTTGAAGGGCGGAACGAAAAGGCAGCGGGAGACCTTCAACTCGACCCCGTAACGTTCTCTGACTCTATCTCCAATTCCTTTGATCCTTCGACGTTTCGACTCCCTCATAATTACGCGAGCCAGCCTTGCTCCGTCACACGGCGCGCGGACCCACACCGGCCTCGTGATCCTATACCCTAACGCATCTGTGAATGCCACAACCGGGTGCAGATGACCCTGAATAAGAGACTCGCACCCGAGGAGCTCAGGAGCTGGCCACGCGTGCCCGTGGAAGAGCCCGTACCTTCCCCACAACGCAATGCCGCTTGGTGGAAGGATCTTGACTTGAGGCGGCGTCATGGGCTCTATGTTGCCGTCATGGTTGCCCTGGATGATCTGGATATCCGACACGAACGGGGCGATCTTTTCGAAGAACTCGGGCACGTCCCTCCACTCCTCTAGCTCGGCCCCGACAACTGTGTGCTTCACATCGCCTAGGAACACAATTCTCGTAGGGCTCGACTTCCGGATGATGTCAATCAGTCGATCAGCAAGTTTCGATGTCTGTGACGGAACATGGATGCCCTGTTGCGCAAGAGTCACCTCCCAGCCGATGTGCAGGTCGCCGACGACGAGAACACGCTCATAATCGCCTTGCAGCAGCAGGGCAGGGGAGGCGTCCACCGGCGCCAAGCTATACTCCGGCAATGATGCTGCCTTCCCCTTCTGACTCGTGTCCATGTTAGAGTGGAGTTCTCTCGACATATCCTTAATGGAAGGCTTGAAGCTTTGATGGCCCAGTCTGGCCAGCCGGAATGACGATGTCACAAGCTTACCAGAGAGAACTCGAAGCAATCGAAGCAGTATGCCGTGAAACGGTATCCTCCGGCAAGCTCACAGAGGCTCAAAAGAGAAGGCTGGCAGACCAACTCGGAGACCGCTTCAAGAATGCTCTGGAGCTCGTTGAAAAGCGGAAGGTGCATAGGTTCAGATTCAAACCTAGCGGCCGGACGATTTGGTCTGTGAAGGGCAGAAAGGGAGTCTACCAAGTCATTCCTGAAACGAACTTCTGTAGCTGCGATGACTACTACTTTCGCGTGATGGATGGGAAGAAAGCCTTATGCTACCACATAGTCGCACAGAAGATCTCGTCTGCGCTGGGAAAGTTTGGGATAACTGAGCTCAGAGATGGACAGTACGCCCGGATCACGAAGCAATGGAGAATGCGACCCGAACCTGCACCGTGACCTCGAATGATCAGATTACAGAATTGTTTAAATTCGAAGCTCTGATCTACCGAGCGAAGATGGGCGTACAATATTGACTCCTGATGAATTCTACACTCTGCTGCAGATTGCCATCACAGTCCTTGCATCCTTGGCGCTCATCCTGATCTTTGTGTATCTTGCGTACGAGAAAGCCTAGTTTCTCAACTCTAGTGGCATGGACGACCATTCTTCATCCCGATGAATCGACAAAACCGATAGACGAAAAACAGAGTTTCCCAGAACGAAGCCTACGAACTAGCACTCATGTGCGTGACGTGAAAGGCTGGGCTGTGATCCAAAAGATATGGACACGCTGGGTTGGAGGAATCCCTTTGCCAGAAGATGCATTTGCCCTTCTCCAGAAACCTGTGAGGGAACAGATCTCAAAGCTTGAGATAGCTGAAGCTAGCGACATTCAAAGACTTGCAATTCCGCCCATCTTGGATGGCAAGAACGGGCTTCTAATCGCTCCGACTGGAACAGGTAAGACTCTGGCCGCGGTCCTTCCAGTGTTCGATCTCTTCGTGACGGGGCGAAGCAGAAATGAGACGCGTGGCATATCCATATTGTATGTCACGCCGCTTCGCGCGCTGAATAGAGATATTCTGCGTAGATTGTCGGATACGGGCGCCGAGCTCGGCATCAAAGTTCAGGTTAGACACGGAGATACCGCAGCTGCCACTCGCGTTCTTCAAGCAAGGTCTCCCCCTGACATGCTCATCACTACGCCCGAGACTCTTCAAGCGATACTGCCTGGCAAAAGGATGCGCCAGCATCTCAGAAATGTCAGATGGGTTATCGTGGACGAAATACACGAGCTGGCAACCGACAAACGGGGAGTCCAACTTGCGCTAGGCCTAGAACGCTTGCGCAACCTCACAGACCAAGACTTTCAGAGGATCGGACTCTCAGCAACCGTCGGGGAAGAGGAGAGAATAGCCAAGTTCCTTGCTGGATCCGACAGAGACGCTGTGATTGTGAAGTCCAAGGAAGGACGAGGATTCGAGGTCGAGGTTGACTATGTGTCACCGAGCTCGACGGATCGAGAACAGAGCGAGAAGTTCAGCGTCCCACCATCCTCAATCAGCCGAGCAAGACGCATCGCACACCTGATAGATGAGAAGAACTCGGTCCTCGTCTTCACCAACACGCGTGAACACTCAGAGGCAGTCGGCTCTCAACTTAGAGCTCTTGACCCTCACATGCCGGCCCGCGTCCACCACGGATCGCTCTCAAAAGAGATCCGCGAAGAAGTTGAACGAGACTTTCAAAACGGCAGAGTCAAGGCGGTCGTTTGCACGTCATCACTCGAACTGGGAATCGATGTCGGCTCGGTTGACTTCATCATCCAGTACATGTCACCGCGACAGGCGGCACGGCTGATCCAAAGGATAGGCAGGAGTGAGCATAGGCTTCGAGGCGTGGCCAAGGGCGTGATAATAGGCGCATCCGTGGACGACATTCTCGAGTCGGCTGTCATTGCGAGAAATGCAAAGGAGGAACGACTGGAACCAACGATCATTCACGAGAATGCGCTTGACGTGCTCGCGCATCAGATAGTGGGCCTCGTCCTAGATCTGCGGAGGCTGACGGTCAGTGAGGCGTTTGAGATCACCAAGCGCGCGTACCCGTACCGTGACTTGACGCCTGAAGCATTCATGTCCGTGGTAAAGCAGCTCGGAGCTGTCAAGGTAATTACGGTTCAGGAGGACGTACTCAGACCGCGGTTCCCGAACACGTTCAGATACTACTTCCAGAACCTCTCCATGATTCCTGACATGAAGAGATACCTCGTATTCGATTTCTTTCGCAAGCGGAAGATCGGGACGCTCGATCAAGACTTCGTTGCCCGAAAATGCAAGTCCGGAACGGAACTCATCATGCACGGTCAAACATGGAAAGTGATAGCTGTCAATGAAGATCAACTCTCGGTCGAGGTGGAACCAACTGCTCCCACGCTGAACGCGATTCCGAGCTGGGAAGGAGAGATAATACCTGTCACCTACGAGGTTGCGAGCGAAGTTGGACGACTGCGAGGCGTTATTGCCCGAGATCTTGACGATTCTGAGAAGCTTGCCCGCCACGCAAAGGATCTGCATGTAAGCCCTGAAGCATTGCAAAGATCAGTTGAATCTATCCGAGCTCAGATCCAGAGCTATCCGCTCCCGACGGACACGGCTGTGCTGATTGAGAAGTTCGAGAACTGTATCATCCTCCACACATGCCTCGGAACACTAGCGAATGAAACTCTGTCGTTGGCTTTGGCTTCATTGCTGACCGCAAGGCTCGGGGTGAATGTTGCAGCTCAAAGCGATTCATACAGAGTCGCTCTCATCTGCCCGTTCAAGATAGAGCCACTGCTCGTGGAGAAAGAACTTCAGCAGCTGACTCCAGGTCAACTCGGAGAAGTGATTGATACAGCCCTGGAGAGCTCAGATACATTTGCGTGGAGGCACTGGCATGTCGCAAAGAGATTTGGAGCCGTAGAACGGACCGCCGAATACAAATCCAGCAGAGCCAGACTTCTGGTAAAGATCTTCAAAGGAACTCCACTTGAGGAAGAAACGAAAAGGGAGATGTTTCTTGAGAAGCTTGACTTGGAACATGCAGAGGAGCTCATCGAACGCGTCACGGATGGAACGGTCCTGCTTCATATCGTAGAAGAGAAAGAGGCAACTTGCTCCCCTCTCGCCCTCCCCATCGTGGACAAGATTGTTCCGCATGACCTCCTTCGGCCCGCGATTCCCAGCAAGTCTCTTACTCAGATCATTAGGGAACGGCTCCTGGCGAGCCGTGTGCGTCTGGTCTGTCTCTACAAGGGCGACTGGGATGGAATAAGAGTCGTTGGAGAACTTCCCGACACGATCAGATGTCCGAACTGTAGGTCGACGCTCATTGCGGCAACGTATCTAGGCGACGACACGCTCGCAAAACTCGTGAAACGTCGAGTTCGAGGTCAGAGACTGTCTGATGAAGAGGAGCAGACGTACAAGCGGGCTTGGCTGAGCGCAAGTCTGATGCAGACAAACGGCAAGAAGGCCGCAATCGTCATGAGCGGAAGAGGCGTTGGACCCTCGACAGCGGTGAGAGTACTTAGGAAGCTGCATCGGACAGAAGAGGACTTCTATGTTGACATACTCAAGGCCGAACGTGAATACGCCAGAACACGACTATTCTGGGACTGAAAACTCCAAATCCCAGCCCGGACCATGTTCCCTCAGAACACACAACTGACAACTGGGTCTGCTAGTCCGGGATGTGGAATGGCGCCATTAGGGTCGACTTCTGCGAGGCTTCAATCCACTCGCGTTGAATAGTGATAACCAGTAGCGCCTGTCGTGTGTGTGGTTGAACTTCTGACCCGAGCAATCGTCTCGACTTACGTGAGGATCTTGTAGACTAGGTCTCCTTCTCTGACCTTCTCTGTAACCTTGAGTCCTATAGACTGCCCCGCGCCCGCGTTCTCGACGTTCGCGTGCTCGATCTGCATACTTTCAACCCTCTGGCGAAAGTCAGTGGTCACACCCTTGATTCGTACCGTGTCGCCGACCGCTATCTTAGCCGTCAAGTCAATAACCGCGACACCAATCTTGCTGTAGTAGTGTCTTATTGATCCGATCTGTTCCAAGCGTTCCTCGGCCAATGACCAAAGCACACTCTATTTACTGATGACCACTAAGTTGCCCAAAAAACCATCGTTGGCTGGCGAGCGAGGAGACCGAGGTGTCGCATCACTGGGGATACATTGCGGTGGTATTCTCCGCATTCCTATTCGGAATCGGTACCACCCTCTACAAGATACTCTTGGGGTCCGCGTCGCCTCTTTTCATCGCCGCTATCACCTATCTCGCGGGAGGAGTCGTGCTAGCATGCTCAATGCTTGTCCGTGGAGGCGCCAAGGTCCCTCAGCTGCTGAGGCTGCCCACGCGAAAGAAGACCGGGCTTGTTTGGAGAGACATCATCCTAGTTCTTTTGGTCACCCTGTTCGGTTCAGCTCTGGCACCCACGCTATATCTGGTTGGACTCGCCAACACAACGGCCGTGAACGCAGCTCTCCTCGGGAACACGGAGACACTCTTCACGATCGGGATCGCTTTCGTATTTCTTGGTGAGAGAGGGAAAGCTAAGGACTACGCGGCAATGGCTCTCCTCATAATCGGCGCGGTCACACTAACAACTAACCTCAGTTTTCAGCAGTTGGGTACTACGGGCACATTCTTTGGGAATCTCTTGGTGGTTTCGGGCAGTCTCTTTTGGGGGATTGACAACAATCTATCTCGGCTTCTCTCTGTGAAGAGAAGTCTTCTCCAGATAGGGTCGCTGAAGGGGGTGCTTGGCGGCGGTCTGCTCCTCGCCATCGCGTCACTCGTTGGCTTGCAACCCATCCCAAGCGCGGTCTCGATCGCGTACCTAGTAATCGTCGGAATCCTGAGCGTGGGACTATCTCTGCTTCTCTTCCTGTTCTCCCTTCAGGAGATAGGAGCCATGAGGACAGGAGTGATATTCTCGACATCCTCTCTCTTCGGAGCTATCTCGGCCTTCCTGATACTGCAAGAACCCATCAGCGTCATCCAGATTTTCGCCGGTCTCCTGATGTTGTTCGCAATCTACCTGCTTTCCGTCCCGGCCAAAAAATAGAGTCAGGCATATGGTGGGTCCTATTTTCTCACAACCGCCTCAGCTAGTATGAATAGCCCGATCAGGACTATGATCAGCGGTAGTATTGGCAGCGGCATCCCAGCATACCTTGCGAGTCCTATCACTAACGCTAGTATGCCTATTCCGAGGCTGAATATGCCCGTCCTCACGCCTATTGCCGCTCTGGCAAGGTTCAGACCGATAAGTATCAGTCCAACGCCAATTGCGATGATTGTTCCCATGTCCACGTGGTAGGCCTCGCCGTATAGCCAAGCCCCGCCGACGAGGATGAAGAACAAACCCCATGCAGCGGTCGTCAGTGTCCGTGCGCTTGCAACCATCCTTGTCCACCCGTTACTGCGCGTCTACCGTAATGTTCGATTATAAGCGTTGGGACGCTCAATAGAGTACTCGACAGACCTGGCTTGGAACCAGAACCCGCTGGAAGGGAAGACTTGAGCGCCATTGAGGATCTCATCGCGAAGATTCTGACCCAACGGAAGGACTTGACCCGCGAGCAGATTGAGAACCTCATCGAGGAAAAGAAGCACGAAGCTCAAGACTTGCTCTCGGAGGAGGGAGCCGCAAGGCTGGTTGCAGAGGAGCTTCTCGTTGAGATGGAGCCTGTTGGTGTCCCGACCATGATGATTCGAGACGTTGTAGCCGGACTGAATGATGTGAGCCTTACCGGCAAAGTCGTGGCCACTGAGCCACCGAAACAATTCCTCCGCCAGAACGGCTCAACCGGCCGCGTCACGAAGATACTTCTTGCCGACGAAACGGGAAAGATCGGATGCGTCGTTTGGGACGAGAAAGTCGATCTGATCCTTAAGGAGGGTGACATAACGGGCAAAACGATCACGATTAGACATGGCTACACTCGTGCCGGTCTAGGAGGAGAGGTTGAACTCAACGCGGGCGAGCGTGGCGAGATCGTCATCACTTCTGAAACTGCAATTCCAGAAACAGTGGCGACTACACTGATCGCAGACATAAATGAGCCTGTTATCGAACTCAACCTCCTTGGTGTAATTCATTCAACCCCGAGGTTCTACGAATTCGACAGAGATGGGCAAAAGGGAACAGTGCTTAGGACCGTGCTTGCGGACAGTACTGGATCGATACCACTGGTTGCCTGGAATGAGAGAGCCGAGGAACTGCGCTACCTCAAGCGAGGCCACGTTCTGAGGATACAAGGCGGCAGACTACGCAGACACAGTTCCGGTCGCCTTGAGATACATTTGGAAACTAGAGCGAGAGCTACGCTTCTTGAGGTCACTCCCGAAAGCCTCAAACTGCCAGAGGTACGATTCTGCAAGATTTCTGAGCTCAAACCCAGCTTGCCAACTGTGAACTTGATCGGACGTATCGTTGGGATAGGTGACCCACAGCAGGTACAGCGAAAGAGCGGCGAAACAGTCGGCATTGCACGGATGCTCGTTGCCGATGAGACTGGAATGATTTCTGTCTCCTTGTGGGACGATAAAGCCGAACTCGCACTGAAACTGAAGGTGGGCGACACTATTCGGATCGAAGACGCGGCACCAACCTTACGACTTGGCCAAGTCTCCCTGAACATGGGAAGAACTGCGTCTATTCAGAAGGTCGAAGGCGAACAGGAGGTGGTCAGTCAGGTCAAGATCAACAAGATTAGCGAGGCGTTATCGAGTTCTGAACTCACCGCCATTGAAGGTGAAATCACGGAGACGCCTGAAACCAGAGAAGTAACGACGGCAAGAGGCGAGAAGATTCAGGTGACGTCAACACGGATTCGCGACGATACAGGTCATGCGAGGGTCTCATTCTGGAGGGCGCAAGCAAGCGAAGCGGGCAGGCTTCAATCAGGATGGAGAATCAGAGTCTACGGCCTATGGCCGAGAACAGGCTTGGCTGGAGAGACGGAGTTCAGCACAGTTCAAGCATCGAGGCTTGAGGTGGTAGCACGCACAAGAGCCGACCGCCCCCGGCCTGAAGAGTTTCGGCAGTTCATTAGTCTGAAAGAGAACGAGCAGGTCTGGGCGAGAGCCATCATCCTCGATGCCGGAGAGAACGCCGCGCTCACTTGCACCTGTCTTCGATGCGAAGAGCCGGTGGTTCCCTCTGACGGTCACTTCGTGTGTCGGATACACGGTAGCCTCACCGGAGCGAATTGGCTACTTGCGATGCGCATGCGGCTCGACGATGGAACCGACACAATCGCAGCCGAGGTTCGAACCAAGGACCCTCAGAGTCTTATTGGCAAGAGCGTGAGCTGGGCTCAGAAAGAGATATTAGCGAAGGGGGCGAGTACGGTAGCCCTACCCATCGACGCAACCGGGAAGCTTGCTGGAATGAGGATGGAAGGCTTCGGCGTCACAAGACGCGATCCTCAGACAGGAAAGCTCGTTCTCTACACCGACAAAGTGTTTTTGCGAGAATAGAGAGTCGTTCGCTGAATGAATTCTGAAAGTTGACCTTTCTGGTTGCAGAGAAGATCCGTCTTGGATTGACGACATCTTGATGGCGATGAAGATCGGTCAGGACATCTTCGACTACATAAACACCGTTAGGAACCCGAACAGCAAGCAGACAATGAAACGTAGGGTTCAAGAGTATCAGCCGAAACAGGATATTGTTGACAAGCTCGCCGCCCTTAACTCACGATACTTCATGGTGGTCTTCTCCGCCGAATGGAACGGCGAATGCCGGGCCCAGATTCCCAGTCTGGCAAAACTCCTGATTCAGACAAACAACAGCAACATCTCAGTCAAGGTTGTAGATTTTGACGAGAACCGGGACATAGCCGAAGAGATGCGTGTACTACGGATACCTACCATAGTGGTCCATGACAAGTCCTGGAAAGAGATCGGTCGCTTCGTTGAGAAGCCGCAGCACGGCGCGACGTTGGAAGAAGAGCTTTGGGAGATCGTCGGCAAGTCTGCCAACGCCAGCTAGCAGCCCTTAGGTTTGGCCGCGTTCTCCAAGTGGGGCACTAGGCACAGCTCGAGAAGACAGCACTCAGAGAGATTCCGCGTATGATCAATCACTCAGCAGTTTCCTGATCTTGCGATTGATCTCCTCACTGGAGCACGCGATCACGGAGTCGTATCCGTCCTCAATCGACTTGCCGTGGATGTCGGTTGCGGTACCTCCTGCCTCTCGAAGTATCATCAGTCCTGCAGCTATGTCGACCATCCGGCTGTTCCTAGAGAAATCCAAAAAACCGTCGAGCCTCCCGTAGGCGGTGTAGGCAAGCGGAATCGCACACGATCCTAAGCTGCGGAAACTCTTTAGCGATGGGCCAAACTTGCGAAACATCTCGACAAACTTGAGAAACTTGGTCTGGTCTGCGGCTGTGTGAAGGTCCATGTCGAAGAGACACTCGGCAAAACGCCTTTCACGGTTCGTATGAATTTTCGAGCCGTCCAAGAATGCACCTTCTCCACGCTCCGCTGAAAACATCCTTCCGCACATCGGCTCGTAGATCACGGCCATCGCTGGCTCGTTAGCAGGTACGGAGCGAACCTCCATCGAGACTGCGAACAATGGAATACCGCGTATGTAGTTCGAACTTCCATCGAGCGGATCTAGGGTTATCCTGTACTCCGGACTGCCGAACACAACGTGCCCCGCTTCTTCAGAGATGACTTCGAGGTTCCCGATCTCTTCTAGTCGCTTGAGCACAATGTCTTCGGCGAGTTGATCAGCACGAACGGTCTCATCTCCAGAGTAACCGACGCCGAGTACCTCGGACAGTTCCTTCTTCCCAAAGTCCTTAGCAAGGGCATCTCCGGCCTCGCGTGCGATTGAGATAAGATCTTGCGGCTCCAGCGATAAATTCCCCCAAGCTAGTAGGTTGCCACCTTGGTCACGCCGCGAATCTTAAGCATCTTCTGAAGCGTTTCGCCAGATGGCTCTCTCTGAACCACGAGCGTCAGTTTGGGCTCGGGGCTCAGGTCTGGGTCGTCTGCAACAGCTTGTCGAATCGAGATGCCCTCTTGAGATATCAGCGTTGAGGCTTCAGCGACGATTCCGACAACGTGGGGATCCGCGTAGATTTCTATTACCCGGTAGCCGAGGAATCGTGCAACGTTAGGTAGGAAAGGCCCTGCGGGCTTCAAGCCCCTGAAGACGGAACCGAGCACGGAGTCAGACTCGATGAATTCGGCGGTCTCCCTGACAGTGCGTCGGTCGACGCCTATTGCCCTCGCAATTTTGAGTTCTGACTGCTCTATGTCGCCGCAGAAGATCCTGCCGTCTCTGACACTAAGCCCAAGCTCAACTAATGCTCTAGTCACTCTCAGACGGCCTGGGTACTCCTTGAGCCGCTCGGATATCTGTCTCCACATCTGCACGTCGATGTACATATTCGTACGGCGAAGCATTAATGGATGGCTCTGCTAAATGTCAAGTCCAATTCTTGGATGTCGAATTGAGGCGTTCAATGCATCGAAATGCTGAATAAAGTCTTAAATAGGGCCTCAAGGTCCTACGTGGCGCCTGTGATGCAATTGGCAACCAAGAACTCGTCAAGGAAGATTTTGCTGGGAGACGACGACGTGCCCAAGCAATGGTACTGCATACTGCCTGACCTGCCGCGCCCTCTCCCACCAATCATAGATCCCGCGACAAAGGAACCTGGCCCTGGGATAGTCCCCAAGATATTCCCAAAAGAGATCCTCGGTCAGGAGTTCAGCCAAGAAAGATGGGTAGACATTCCCGAAGAGGTGAGGGAAGTCTACCGAATCTGGAGGCCAACTCCCCTTTTCCGAGCCGGCAGACTGGAGGAAGCTCTCAAGACTCCCGCCAAGATCTACTACAAGTATGAGGGAGTCAGCCCACCCGGCAGCCACAAGCCCAACACGGCTGTCCCCCAAGCCTACTACAACATGAAAGAAGGCGTGAAACGTCTCGCCACCGAAACGGGGGCTGGTCAGTGGGGCTCGGCCTTAGCTTTCGGGTGCATGACATTCGGCCTCGATTGCACCGTCTACATGGTGAGAGCAAGCTACGACCAGAAACCCTACCGAAGAGTCCTAATGGAACTCTGGGGTGCCGATGTCAACGCAAGCCCAAGCACGAAGACGGAGGCCGGCCGGAAGATCCTGAAAAAAGAACCCCACAACCCAGGGAGCCTAGGGATAGCCATCAGCGAAGCCGTTGAGGACGCGCTTACGCATGACGAAGCTAACTATTCGATCGGTAGCGTCTTCAACCACGTCTTGATGCACCAAACCGTTGTCGGACTTGAGACCAAGAACCAACTCGAGAGTATCGGCGACTACCCAGACGCAATGTTCGGATGCATAGGCGGAGGGAGCAGCTTCTCTGGCCTATTCTGGCCGTTCTACGGAGACAAGGTTTCGGGGAAAGCACCCAAGGAAGTCAGGTTCACGGCCGTTGAACCTACAGCTTGTCCCTCCATTACCAAGGGCGAATACTCGTACGATCATGGCGACACAGCAAGACTGACTCCTCTGGTCAAGATGCACACCTTGGGCCATGAGTTCATACCTGCCCCGATCCATGCCGGCGGCTTACGTTACCACGGCAAGGCACCTACGCTATGCCTGCTGGCGTTGGAGAACAAAGTTCAAACAGTGGCCTACAACCAACTTGAGGTCTTCGAAGCCGCGAAGCTCTTCGCCAGAACTGAAGGGATAATTCCGGCGCCTGAACCATCGCATGCCATCAAAGCCGTTGTCGACGAAGCTCTAAGGTGCAAGCAGACAGGGCGAGAGGAGACAATCCTTTTCCTGCTCTGCGGCCACGGCCACTTCGATATGCAGGCCTTCGATGACTACCTCCACGGGAAGCTGAAACCATACGCGTATCCGGAAAAAGAGGTACAGGAAGCCATGAAGAAGCTCAGGAAGCTATACCCGTGGCTGGCAAGCCTACCTTACTAGTGCCGGCTGGGCTCGAGGTTCGCAAGCACCTGACGTAGACGACAAATCTCTCCTTAACACACAACCCCCGCATTTTGTCCCTCTTCCACCTCGTTCTGGTAACGTAGATGGTTAGCCAAACAGTATCTCATGGCGCCTTGCCGAGGCGCCTAGGCTTGGCTTGGCCGGTTTAATAGCGCGTGACAGAGAAGCCTACTGGGCGCTGGATCTTCGGTGCCACGAGTAATACTCCACGTTGACATGGACGCCTTCTATGCCTCCGCAGAGACCCGGCGAAATCCCGGACTAGCGGGTTTGCCGGTCATTGTCGGGGCGGATCCCAAGGGCGGAAAGGGACGTGGAGTAGTTGCCGGCTGCTCGTATGAGGCACGCAAGTTCGGCGTTCACTCAGCGCAGCCAATATCAAGAGCGTATCGACTCTGCCCCCAGGCGATCTATCTCAGACCAGACTTCACTCTCTATGAGGAAGTGTCCGCCCGAATAATGGAGATCCTACGCAGCTTCTCCGACAAGGTCGAAGTAATGGGACTTGACGAGGCATTCCTAGACGCCTCCGACAATGTTACAGATTTCGAGCAAGCCGCACAGCTCGCAAGAAAGATCAAGAATGAGATCAAGGCTCGAGAAGGACTAACGTGTTCGATCGGCGTAGCCCCTAACAAGGCCATTGCGAAGATCGCGTCCGACTATCAGAAGCCTGACGGAATCACCGTTGTCACTCCGGGAGAGGCGAGTTTGTTTCTCAAACCGCTTCCAGTATCGCGCATCAGTGGCGTCGGAAAGAAGACAGCTGAGATCCTTGGGAGAGTAGGTGTCAAAACGATCGGAGACTTGGCAAGCCTTCCCGCGGGACGCGTGGTCGACCTATTTGGAAAGTGGGGGATCAGACTGTGGGAGATCGCCAACGGAGTTGATGAGACTCCCGTCGTAACGTCCTACGAGATCAAATCGATCAGCAATGAGACTACTTTTGATGAAGATGTCGGAGACAGGGCCGTAGTCGTTGAGACTCTAGACAAGCTTGCTAAGGATGTTCATGCTCGGGCAGTTCAGGAAGGTTTCATGTGGAAGACGACCGGCATCAAACTCAGGTTCGAGGATTTTTCAACATTTACGCGAGCGAAGAGCAGAAACGATTACACCAACAGCCTAGAGATAATGCGGGATTCAGTGCGGTCTCTCTTCAGCGAGTTCGAAAACGATCCGAGAAAAATTCGTCTTGTGGGAGTTAGAGTCTCGAACCTTAGACGAAGCGACTCCTCTCAGGAAACACTGCTCTCGTGGTCTAGGGACGGATGAATTGCAGGGGCCTCTATGGGCGTTAGTTGCAGTAGAGCAGCGGTGTAGGGGCTTCGTAGATCAGCCTTAGATTCTTGAACAGGTCCATGAGGCACTGAACTGGCGTGTTTTCTCTGTTCAGGCTGTACAGGAAGATTGGCCCGCACGATTTTGCGTGAACTAGCTGGGCGTCGACAAGTTTTCGCAGATGCACCCTAATCACTTTCCTTTCCAATCCGCTGAATTTCGAAATCTTATACACGGTCAGCGATTCGTCCACATGCTTTGCCAGAGCTAGAAGTATCCTGAGCCTAGATTCGTTGCCTATGATTGTGAGAAGAGGAGGCCTCGACGGCATCAACCATCGCCATGACATGATATGAATCATCGGGGAGAACATAAGCGGGAGAGCAAAGTGAAAGTGCACAAATCCCCATAACTCCTAGTAAAGAATATGTCAAAGACACCGACGAATCTACGAAGAAGCTTGACAGAATTGCCGTGCGTGTTCTGTGATATCGTAGCCAAGCAGGAGCCGGCCCATATTGTGTATGAGGACGAGGACTTGATCGCCTTCTTGGACAAGCACCCCATTGCGGACGGACACACGCTCGTCCTAACTAAGCACCACTATGAACGCCTCGGGGATATGCCCAAAGCCGAACTTGTGAAACTGTTCACCAAAGTCCAAGAGCTCAACGAGAAGATTAGGGCGAAAATGTCGACGCAAGGAGCACATATCTCAGTTAATGACGGAAAAGCGGCTCACCAACTCGTCCCGCACATTCACGTCCACATAGTGCCCAGGAAGCTTGGGGACGCGGTGACGTTCACCGCACGCAAACGACTCCCACAAGAAGAGATGGAAAGGATAAGGACTCTCATCGGAACCTAGTTCCCGACCCTTGAAACACGCAGAAGGCATCTTGCACAGCTAGGTGGGACGGGAGCTTGCTGAGCCGACGGCCTTTTCAAGGCCCGTGGATTCAAATCTCACTCTCGGCGCTTGCATTCTAAGCGAGCGCCTGAGTCCTCATTGCGGCTTCTGGCGTTCTTTATGTATCATGGCGACGAACACGAATGCAACGGCAACTCCAGACGCTGCTGGAACCGTCAGGAGTTGAAGGTTCCTCTGCAGCTGCTCACTCCGCAGCTGTTGCCGATGCCCGGCCTCAGCTTGAAGCGCTTGATCGACTAGCTGTCCTGAATCTCGGCATGAACCCTTGCAGCATCGAGCTCCTACCTGTTCGCCGCAACCTTCAGATTGCCTCAATGGAAACAATAAAATACGTACTAAACGCGATACTACGCAGCGTCGGAGTTTTGTCCAGTGACTAAGGCCATCACCACACTAGATGAGGCTGTAAGCAGAACAAGCGAGGTTATCCCCGAGAAGGCGGTGACCGTCTTTGACCGGTACGCGTCTCAGATACCCGAATGTGGCTTTGGAGAGCTGGGGGTATGTTGCAGGAATTGTATGCAAGGGCCATGTGTAATCGACCCATTCGGGGAGAAGGCTACAAGAGGAGTTTGCGGAGCCACCGCCGACACTATCGTCGCAAGAAACTTTGTTCGTTCAGTGGCAGGAGGCACGAGCGCCCATGTGGACCACGCGCGGCACGTTCTAGAAGTACTGGGCAAGGCCGCAAAAGATCAAGTTCCCTACAGGATAAGGGACGAGGCGAAACTGAAAGCTCTCGCAGGAAAGATCGGCCTTGAAATGACTCTGCCTATCAAGGAAATGGCTCTGCAAGTCGTTCAAGCTGCCGAGAAGAACTTCACGGATCTTCATGGTCCCCTCCATTGGCTGAAACTACACGCTCCGAAGAAACGCCAGGAAGTGTGGGGAAAGCTTGGAGTCATACCGTCCAGCGCCATGCGAGACTTGGTTGAGGCGATGCACAGGACGACCATGGGTGTCGATGCAGATCCTGTCAACCTGATCTTGGGTGCCGTGAAGCTCGGCCTAGTTGACGGATACGCTGGCCTTCACTTGGCTACCGATCTTCAGGACATCCTTTTCGGGACTCCACAGCCAGTGGTCTCGGAAGCGAACCTCGGAGTGCTGAAGGAAGATACGGTAAACATACTTGTTCACGGGCACGTTCCGCTGCTCAGCGAGAAAATAGTGCAATGGGCCAAGGAGCTGAACGAGGAGGCCAAAAGGGCAGGAGCTGAGGACGGCATAGTCGTCGCTGGTGTCTGCTGCACCGGAAACGAGGTTCTGATGCGCCAGGGCGTACCAATGGCAACGAACTATCTAGGCCAAGAATTCGCGATAGCTACGGGCGCGGTGGATCTTATGACCGTGGATGTGCAGTGCATTATGCCTGCGGTGGTTGATATGGCTCAGTGCTATCACACAAAGGTTGTCACCACCTCGCCGATTGCAAAGATCCCTGGAGCGGAACATGTGGAGTTCGTTGACGAGAGGGCCGATGAGATTGCGAAGCAGATAGTCAAAATGGGTATCGAGAACTACGGGAACAGAGACAAGAGAAAAGTGAGAATTCCCGAACAGAAATCCAAGATGATGGGCGGCTTTTCGGCTGAAGCAATAGTATCCGCACTATCGAAGCTTAACCCGAAAGACCCGTTGCAGCCCCTGATCGAGAACATAGCCAACGGAAACATCCTCGGGATCGTCGGGATAGTCGGCTGCAACAACGTCAAGATTCCACAAGACTCGCTACACGTCCCAATAACTAAGGAACTGATTGCGAACAACGTGCTAGTCGTCGGTACGGGTTGCTGGGCCTATGCCGCGGCCAAAGCAGGCCTGATGACTCCAGAAGCAACAGAGAAGTACGCGGGCAAGACGCTCGCGGCGGTCCTCACTGCCGTTGGGAATGCTGTGGGTCTGGGCGGACCCTTACCTCCATGTCTTCACATGGGTTCATGCGTAGATAATAGCAGAATCCATCAAGTGCTCACTGCGGTCGCCGACAAGTTGGGCGTGGACATACCTGATCTCCCCGTGGCTGCTTCAGCGCCTGAGGCAATGACCGAGAAAGCTTTGGCCATCGGAACATGGGCAGTTTCTATGGGTCTCCTCGTCCACATAGGCGTCACACCACCTATACTTGGTGGCAAGACTGTGACGGATGTCCTTACCGCAAAGGCGGAGGAACTGCTCGGCGGAAAGGTTGTAGTCGAGCCGGACCCAAAGAAGGCAGTCCAGCTCATGATCGACCACATCCGAAACAAGAGAAACAAACTGGGCATATGATGCGGGTGGCCCAGGCTCATGTTGGCGAAACTCATCCTCACAGATCCTGAGAAGTGCCAAGGCTGTAAGAGATGCGAGCTCCAATGCGCCATCGAGAAGTCGGAAGGAAAGACACTACTGACTGCGATAAAGGAGCAGCAGAGGCCCCGAATCAGAGTCATCGGCAACACACAATCGATCCCAAACATCTGTAGGCATTGCGACGGCATCTGCATAGCGAACTGCCCGACCAAGGCCATCCAAAGGACACCCGAAGGAGCGGTCATCATCGACGAGGAGAAGTGCGTAAACTGTTTGCTGTGTCTAGGTGCATGTCCCTTCGATGTGCCGAGGGTTCTTGAGAGAACTGTCATGAAATGCGATCTATGTATCAGCAAGGTCCTAGAGGGGCGGGTACCCGCTTGCGTCGAAGGGTGTCCTGTCTCCGCACTGAAATTCGAGATGCGCGAGACACCTATTGATAGAAGGTTGTTGCTCTCGCAGGCCTTTGCGCTTCCTCCTAGGAGATATGATTTGACGCTGAGAGCTTCAGAGTCCCCTAAGGAGATAATGGACAGGGCAAAGACTATTGCGAGAACGGCAAGGTTGCTTGAGGTGACGGCTTCAGCGAAGAGAGCGCGAGAGAAGCTGGGTCTTGCACCTCCTCCGGGCGATGCGGTCGACGAGCTTAGCAAACTGGTAGCTGCTACGATGCTATCGGATAAGATGACTGAAATCAAGATTTGGACGAGTCGCTAGGTATGCCCCTCAAGTACGCATTCTACCCTGGCTGCATCATCCCTCGCAGATTTCCCCACATCGAGAAGTCCGCCAGACTGGTCGCGAGCCACTTGGGCATAGATTTGATGGAGATGGAGAACACTACGTGCTGTCCCGAGCCATTTGCAATCCAAAGCATTGACCGCATGACCCATCTTTCCATGGCTGCGAGAAACCTGTGCGTCGGAGAGGAGATGAACTCTGACATCATGGTGCTCTGCAACGGCTGCCTCGCCACCCTGTGGCACGCGAACGAGATATTGAAAACCGACTACAAAGCAAGGAACGCGGTCAACAGGGCGCTCGAAACGACACACAGGAAGTTCAAGGGAGACTTGGAAGTCACACATTTCTACCACGTCTTGGCTGACCAGATCGGTGTCGACAAAATAGGCAGCGCGATCTCAAAACCACTGAAGGGAGTCAAGGTCGCGATTCACTACGGTTGCCACCTCCTCGACCCTGCCTTTGCCACGAGGCACGACACAATCAACCAGCCAAGGGGCTTGGAAAGACTCATCGAAGCGATCGGGGCCGAGCCCATAGCCTACGAAAGGCAGTACACATGCTGCGGCGGCCCAATACGTGGCATAAACGATGAACTGTCGAAATCCATGCTTGTCGAAAAGCTGAACGCGGTGAAGGATGCGGGTGCGGACTGCTTGACAGTATTTTGCCCCCTATGCTACACCCAATACGATTTGGGGCAATTACTTGAGCAGAGAGAGAGCAGAAGAGAATTCAACCTACCCGTGATGTACTATCCAGAACTGCTGGCGTTGGCATTGGGCTACTCCAAAGATGAGATAGGGCTATCGGAGCACAGCATCACCAAGAATATTGAGAAAATGGTACCCTGAAAGGTCCTAGCCGATAGGTATTCACTTCTACACACGTCAGTCGGACGCATAACTGGGAAGAGTAATGGCATTGGCCCTTGCCCAGTGTCGCATCTGTTATTTCCTTTCTTCAAATGTCCAGTGAAGCACGCAAGGCGAAGCTGGTCGAGGATCTCATGAGATTCTGCAGCTGGGATCATATTTCATTCGACAGGCCGAACTACAAGCGAATAGAACAAGTGCCATTCTTTCCTGTGGAGTAGAAGGTTGACCAACTCATAACTGGCGTTGGCAACAAGACCATCACCCCTCTCCGACTCTCAAGGAGTTCGGCGCACGAGCGGGCGAGGCAGGGAAACTCAGGAGACGAGTCGAGGACATATATGTTCCCAATGTGAAGCCATTTTGTCCGGAAGAGAGGAGCTCAGCAATGAGCCGAAAGAAAGCCCAAGTTTTTCGCACCACAACCTGGTCTGCTGGGCCTGGGTGCCATGGCGGCTGCGGCGTGCTCGCCTACGTTGAAGACGGAAAGCTGATCAAAATTGAAGGTGACCAAGAACACCCTTGGAATCAGGGTCGCCTTTGCCCAAGAGCCCTCGCAATGACTCAGTACGTGTACCACCCAAGCCGACTCACGCGCCCGCTGAAACGTGCTGGAGAGCGTGGCGAAGGGAAGTGGCAGGAGATCTCTTGGGATGAAGCATTCAACATCATCGAGAGAAAAATGAAAAGAATACGTCAGGATCACGGTCCCGAGAGCTTCATCTTCTCCATGGGAACCGGCAGAGACATCGGGCCCTGGATCTGTATGCTCGCCTACGCGTATGGTAGCCCCAACGTCATGTTCAGTCTGAGCGGGATAGCCTGCTACAGTCCGAGAATTTCGGCCGTGGAAACCGTTCAGGGCGATTACTGCATAATCGATGCCGGTCAGTGGCTGGCCGACCGCTACGAGAGTCTAAGGTACAAGACCCCAGAGTGCATCGTGGTCTGGGGCTACAACATCCCGGCCACATGCCCCGACAACGTGTTTGGTCATTGGATAATCGACCTCATGAAAAGGGGCGCAAAGATCATCGCCATTGATCCGCGGTTGTCTTGGTTCGCCTCGAGGGCAACGAGATGGCTCAGACTAAGACCGGGAACAGATGGCGCCTTGGCTATGGGTTTCCTCAACGTCATAATCAGCGAACGGCTATACGACGAGGGCTTCGTGGAAAAATGGACCAATGGACATCATCTGATTCGACGTGACACAGGGAAACTGCTTCGGGAGAGTGACCTAGCAAGCGGCGGATCTCAGAGCAACTTCGTTGTCTGGGACGTTGAAAACGAGATCCCCGCTATCTGGGACTCGAATAATGCCGTGTACAAGTCACCGGATGTGAAACCGGCGCTGACGGGGAATTTTGAGGTCGACCTCAGAGATGGAACTCAAGTGCAAGCCAGAACAGTCTGGGATGCATTCTGCGAGGAAGTGAACCGGTATCCGCTTGGGCGAGTAGCAGAAATCACCCTGGTCCCAGAGAAAGACATCAGGGACGCAGCGATTCTGTACGCAAAGAGCAAACCGGCATCGATACATTGGGGAGTCCCTATCGACATGACCCCCGCGATCACTCCCACGGCCCAAGCAATAACCTGCCTCTGGTGCCTAACCGGCAACTTGGACGTGCCCGGCGGGAACGTGATCTCTCGCTACGCGTTCGACGCAGTTGCGTATGCTCTCCCCGGAGCGGAAGGGGTAATCAAGCTAAAGTCCAAAGAGATTGACAAGAAAAGGATCGGCGCGGACCGGTACGGGCCGTTAAACAGATTCATCTGGCGGGCGCAGACAGATCTAGTCCTTGAACAGATATTCACAGGGGACCCCTACCCAATCAAGGGCATGTGGATGCAGGCATGCAATCCCATTGCGGGCATAGGCTTGGACCCCAAGAGATGGGTTGAAGCAATCAAGAAGCTTGAGTTCGTAGTCGCCGTCGACCTATTTCATACCCCAACCACCGAGCTGGCCGACATCGTGCTTCCGTCGGCGACCTTCCTGGAAAAGGACGGAGTAAGGAGCTGGTGGGTGCCTCTTCAGAGCATCAACAAGATAATGACCGTAAGCGAATGCAGACCAGATGTCGAGATAAACTTCGAGTTAGCCAAGAGATTTGACCCTGATTTCAAATGGAATACGATTCACGATCTATTCGACGAAATCGTGAAGCCGTCGGGCATGACCTTCCGCGAACTGCAGAAGAAAGGGGGCTGGGTTCTGCCGCCAGAAGGCCACCCAAGCCATCCATATCACAGGTTCGAGAAGGGGCTGCTACGCAAGGACGGAAAACCCGGATTCCAAACCCCGTCCGGGAAGGTCGAGTTGTACTCTTCGCTTCGCGAAGAGTGGGGGCTTGAGCCTCTGCCCCACTACGAGGAGCCCCCATTCACGCCCATCAGCCAACCGGAGCTGGCGAAGAAGTACCCATTGATCTTGTCCACTGGGAGGCGGTCGCCGGTCTACTTTCATTCGGAACACAGGAACATTCCTTGGCTGAGGCAGATCCATCCACACCCGCTCGTTGAGATCCACCCGGAGACGGCAAGGTCGCTGGGAATCACCGACGGGGAGTGGGTCTGGGTCGAGAATTGGCTTGGGAGATGCAGGCTCAAGGCGAAAGTCACCCCGGTGGTGCCCGAATGGATGGTGATGGCAGAGCACGGCTGGTGGTTCCCCGAGAAGGAAGGGGCGGAGCCAACCCTGTTCGATGTCTGGAAATCCAACATTAACCAGCTCATTCCCATGGGGTACCAAGGAAAAGATGGGCTGGGCGCGCCGATCAAACATCTGCTCTGCAAAGTCTACAAGGTCTCAGCGGAGGATGCCCATCATGAGTAGACGAACCAAGAACGGTCTCCTGATAGACTACGAGTACTGCACCGGTTGCTACGCCTGTCAGGTCGCCTGTGCCCAAGAGTACCGCAGACCAAAGCATATGGTCGGGATGCAGGTGACCGAAACCGTCCAAATGCTGCCTAACGGCAGACCGTATCTATCCTTCATACCATTCCCCACGGAACTATGCAGCCTCTGCGTAAGCCGTACGAGTCAAGGTCTTGAACCCGCATGCGTGAAGCATTGCATGGCGAAATGCATCAAGCACGGCCCAATCGAGGATCTAGCCAAGGAAATGACCAAAAAGGCGAGAATGGTGCTCTGGGCGCCCCACTAGTCTTCTAGGACTAGATGCAGATGTGTGAACGGATCGGGAACGAACGCCAAGCCGAGAACAAGCCTGAACACCAAGATCGCGGAAATAGTCCAATCCCAGCCGAGCTTTGAACAATTGGAAACTCTTTTCTTCTTGGTGAGTTTTCTCACAAGCTCATGATCAGCGATCCCGAACCAGTTGCGTCAGAACTCAGATCACAGCCCGGAATCAAGCATGTTGATATCGTACAGTTTCCGACCGGAAAGGAACTCTGGGTAGTCCTGAGAGAACCCGTCAACCTCGATAGACTGCGCAAGAGTTCCGAGAGCCTCGGTTACATCGTGGCCAGACGTGACTCGTTGATATCTAAGCTTCCTCGCAGCATGGCCGAGATGGTCTGGGACGGAGTCACGTATGTAATCACAAAGCATACGCACGTCCCCGGCAAACAGGAACCCGCTGCTCGCCTTATGAAAGACTTAGCCACTGGAGACATGATGTACCACATCAACGAGAGCGACGGTCTCAAGATCTTGCAAGACTACCTGAAGTCTTCATTCGCGAAGAGACGGCTAAAGCAGGCTACCGAGTGACCGCCAAGAAGCCGCGGCTATTGGAGGCCGAATGACCGGACGTAGAACCTGACGCGCCCTTCCCATCGAAAACAGCCGCTTAGTAGGGCTGGCTCTGTAGGTAGTATTTGGGGACGGCGATCGTTCTACTGCTTGACATACGCCACATAAAGGACCACGAGAAGAATTCCTATGAAGATCCCGAACGCGACAATGAAGATGTTGACCATCGAAACCGGAAATGCTGCATTAAGGAATTCAGCCACCGTGAAGCGGCCAATGATAAGGTAAGGGAGATGGCTGTACTCCTGCATCGTTTCCCCAATCAATACTATGGTAGAGGCAACGAGTCCCATAGTTGCCGCCGCTGCAATGCCAGATCCTGACGAGACACGCCGCTCGCCGGCGTTCCTCAACCACATGCCGGCGAGGAAGAGATAGCCCACGAAGACCAACTTTGTGGCGAAGATGTGGGGCAGCCAGAGTTGAGCATCAGCGATGCTGGATTGCTGCGTGAACAAGCCAGTGATTGCCGCGAACATTCGAGGTACGTCTCCCCCGAGAGTCCAGAGGTACCATGCGCCTGCCAAAGCCTGGGGGACAAGGAAACCAACTCCGACGGCTAGTCCTTGCTGGAGAAGACTGGTGTTCACGCTGGGGTCTCCTCGTTTCAGGTAGATTCCCAACGCCGCCGCCGCGCAGACAACGAACCCTGCGGTTGACAGCGATGCAAACAGTGTGTGAGCGTAGAGCGGCGGCAGACTTGGATTCGCGTACAGCAGTGTCGTCTCAACCGCGTTTCCAGTCATCCCAACAGGCTGGTTTGTGAACGCGAATATGGTCCTGAAGTTGAATGGTATGAGTGAAGAAGTCAAAGCCATCAAGAAACCGACGGCCAAGTGAAGGCTTGCCCTGATTCTGTCGAAGGTGTACCAGTAGATCGCGATCATGAGGAAATTGGCCAAGATGATTGATGCTACGAATGCGAGCGGCCACCACAATAGTACACCAAGTATTTTCATGAAGCCGGGCCATAGCGCAAACAACTCGACCGTTATCGCGGTCCCCAGCGAGCCGATCGTGGCATAGATTAGCACAATCGCCTTCGAGATCGCTCTGCCAGAGTCGACGTAGACTTTGAGATTTCGCCTTCGACCGATCAGCTCGAGTCCGAATGTGAGCCAAGAGAAACCAAGCACGAGACTTGCGCCTAGGACGTGAGTGAACATTGTGAACGCAAACAGAGTCAACGCGGAGTCTGCAGGTGTCATTCCGGTTTCACTCCTTGTAGACGAGCATGTAGGCAGCGTAGAATATTCCAAGAACCGCCAACACAATCATCCCTGAAACTGCCGCCACGGCAGCCGGAGTGATTGCAAAGGTAGGCGACAGTATATCGCTGACCTTAACCAAGCCGTAGATAACCCAGGGCTGTCTCGCTACCTCCTTCACATACCAGCCGAGAATGTTAACGACGATCGCAAGAAATGCGCTCAGGATAGCAAGTGAGAGCCAAGTCCTCGAGATCACCTTGCCTCTGATCACCTTCAAAGCGACGAGCAGCGCGATCAGGCCCATCACCACAGCCAGGCCAATCTTCGAGTACCATTGAAGGTAAAGTAGTGGATGTTGAAAATCAACCGGATACTCGATTAGGCCTATTATTGGCGTGTTCCAGTCGCCGTATGCCAGTAAGTTAGGGAAACCGGAAGGAATCGTTTCGTATGCGCCCTCAAGCGCAGCCAATGATGCGGGAGTATACTTCGCGAGCAGCCTGCCCTGCTGGTCGCCAAGAAAAGCAAGGACTGGTATTGGAATCGCGAAAGCTAAGCTCGCTAGTTTGAAAGCTGCCCAGTTCATCTCCTCGGTGCCTACTGCGCGCAGCAGTCTGTAGGCGTACAGCGCCATGACTAGCCCGAACGCGTAAACCCATCCACCTAGTACGGCGTGAGCGCACGTAATCGCAGACGCTTCATTCAGGAAAGCTCGCACGACATCCACCTGTAACTGGCCGTTCACTACGGATGCGCCGAGCATCGGGTACTGCATGAAGACATTCACGCTAGTTATGAGGAACCCGGAGATGTTTGAGCCGAGCGCAACACTGACACCTATTGCGACATGTGTCCATGTTCCCGCAAGCTTGCTCCAGGATACCCAATACAGCACAAGCAGAGTCACCTCCGCCAAGAAGGCGAAGACCTCTAGGAAGAACGGATAGAAGAGATACAGGCCTCCAAGCCTGATGAACTCAGGCCAGACAGTGAAGAGTCCGAATTCCATTAGGGTTCCAGAGGCCGCACCTGTTCCGAAGACGATCGCCAGCGCCTTTGTCCAGGTGAACGCTAATTGCTTGTAATGCTCGTCACGCCTCGTAATCCACAAACACTCAGAGGCGACGATTAGCCATGGAATCCCAAGCACGAGGCCAAGAAGCACCCCGTGTCCGTAGATACCAAATGCCGAGAGAAACCTCGCGAGATAGAGGCCGGCCTGATCAGACATGAGATCGATCACAGGCTACGTGAACTCACGGGGTTCGCGAATCTTGTTGTAGGTGTATAAATGCCTTCGTACTGTTCCGGCACATAGTGACCACCATTCGACTAACGTCATGATAGAACTTGGCAGCTCGAAGGTTAGAACCAAATTGCTCTAATCTCTCTTTCTTCGTCTAGACGGTTGGTTGAAGGGGGGCCGAAGATGCGAATAGGGAACGCTGAGGAGGCAAGAAGCGTGGTAAGAAAGTACTTCCTCGGGACCAGGACTTTCCATGGGAAAATTGCTTCCATGTCAGTCGAGGAAAAGGCTGAGGGTCCAGACGAAAAAGGCGCCTGGAAGGTCAAAGGAACTTACCTTACCGAGGCAGGCGCAAGAGAGCAGTTCGTGGCTACCGTGTCCTCACGCGGAGAGGTGCTTGCGACCACTTCGAGTTCAACCAAACCGAAACCACCTTGGCGCTAGGCATCCTGAAATGTGTGTCCCGACGCTATCCCCAACAGCAGCGTAGGAGAAAGTGTCTTGACGCGCAAGTTGAGCAGGGCACACTATAGAATGCGAAAACGGCAGAAGAGAAAGCAGCACAAAAGGAAGCGTACGAAATCAAGCAGAAATCCTAGCTCATAGAAAGGCCGTTACAGAGCCAATGCTCACGGTCGTACTGCTACAGCCTTAGCTGATCGATAACTCTAGCATTGGTCATGACTTCCGGATGGCGAAGTCCGTATTGAATTACTCAGCGAATCGTTCAATACGCGGGTTTGCAGGCTATACCAAGATCCTTGGAATTCTGTTTCTGAGGCCCTTAGCCAGCGGTATCGCAACGACTGCTCCCGACACAACTTGGATTGTGTTGCTTGGTGCTTCAACAAGTGCTGCTGGAGCCCCAAAACCCATCATGTACGCCTCTGCCAGAAAGTAGCCTGAGACCATCACAATTGCTCCAATGAGCCAGCCGAGGATGTCGCGGCTGGTGCTCTTTCCGTCCCTGATTGCGCCTGCGACGAAGCCCTCTAGGCCTTTGATTACGAGCGTGTAGGGGGCGAAGTACGCGTATCCGGTGATAATGTCAGCTGTGGCGGAGCCTATCCCACCGGCTAGGCCTCCAACGAACCTTCCAAACAGTAGGGCGCTTGTGAAGACCATGATGTCTCCAAAGTTCAGGTATCCTCTGGTCGGCGGGATCGGTATCTGAACTAGCATGGTCGCGACCGTGGTTGTTGCGGCCAGCGCGGCGGCCAGGGCGAGCTTGGCGGCAATCCTCGAATCGGCCATGGAACGTCACGGGAGCGGCTAGGAAAATCGGGAATATATAAGCGCTCACCTATATATCGGCTCAACGCGCTGGACCTTGACATCTCTGTTCAACTCGGCCCGATGTGCTCGATGCGGATTTGTCGACAAGACCCTTCAGAACCCTGAGTGCCCGATCTGTCACAGCACTTTGTTGTTTGAGTATGATTTCCAGAAGGTTCAGGCGATCTTCACGGGGTCGGAGTTTCAGACACGAACCCCCGGCGTGTGGAAGTACCGGGAACTCCTTCCAATCACAAGCGAGCAAGACATCGTCTCACTCGGGGAGGGGGGCACGTTCATGCACGATTGTCCGAGGCTTGCTCGTGAGATCGGTATCAGAAGACTTCTTCTCAAGGATGAAACCACGAACCCGACGGGCTCGTTCGTAGATCGCGGAATGACAGTCGAGGCTTCCAAGGCAAAGGAACTTGGATCAAGAATCTTGACATGCGGAGCGAAGGGGAACCTAGGGGCGTCCGCAGCGGCCTACGCAGCGAAGGCAGGAGCCAAATGCAGGCTACTGCTCCCCGAGACACTGGACACCGGAAAACTCTACCAGATGATCGCCTACGGCGCCGAGCTAGAGCCCGTAAGAGACTATGAAGAAGCACTGTACAGGACCAAAGCCTCTCCGGACGAGTATGTTGTCTCGCCTGCAAGTCGGTTCTTTCTGGAAGGAGAGAAGACAACCGGTTTTGAGATATGCGAACAGTCAGGTTGGGTGCTACCTGACAGGATTGTGGTTCCGGTTGGCAACGGCGGCCACTTGGCAATGATCTGGAAAGCGTTGAACGAACTCAGAAAAGCAAAGCTCGTCAGCGATGACACAGCGAGAATGACGTGCGTACAACCACAAGGCGCAGCCCCCATCGCTCATGCGTTCAACGCGAACAAGACAGAAGTCACGCCACAGACATCGGTCAAGATGTTTGCTGCCGACATAGCGGTTCCAGCTCCACTGCACGGATTCATGGCGCTCAGAGCTCTGAAGGAATCGAAAGGCTCCGCAATCTCGGTCACCGACCGAGAAATCCTCAAGGCAGCAGCCCTGCTCGCTCACACCGAAGGCATCTTTGCTGAGCCGGCTGCAGCGGCCGCGATAGCAGGACTTGCCAAGGCAGTTAAGTCGGACAGGATTGACCGAGACGAAGAGGTTGTCTGCGTCATAACGGGGGCTGGACTCAAGGATCCAAACGCTGTGAAACAGCACATCGAGCGATCCAAGAG
>Ga0209725_1000126_pt1 | contig 45591 bp, 45 predicted proteins | sample I18A1metaG_FD_184145 | JGI IMG/M metagenome (GOLD analysis project Ga0209725, IMG submission 184145) | Lake sediment bacterial and archeal communities from Gulf of Boni, Indonesia to study Microbial Dark Matter (Phase II) - ​I18A1 metaG... | ecosystem: Environmental > Aquatic > Freshwater > Lake...
AAATCAGATTGAAAGAATTTCTATGCTGGTGCTCTAAGGTTTGCACAGCGTATACTTGATTTCGGTAATAGCTATAGCGCGGCGCCCTCAATGCTCTTAAACAGGCAATCAAAATATTCGTTTCAACAAATGAAGAAGCTACCGCTTGTTAAAATCAAATGCACAATATTTGATTTTGACGCACACACAAACGCGCGCTAACCATACCAAAGACTCTTTTCCAACAAAAGTTGACAAAGATCGCAATTTCGCTTCTCAAAAACCGTTAAATTCAACGGCGATACCAAAAGATTTGGCGATTTGGTGGTGGATTTGGGTTGTTTTTTATCCCTTCTCCTTTCCCCACCCTCATGAAACCATCAAATCCCATTAAGCCCTTGTTCGAATCACTTCAATAATAGCGCGCGCGTCATAATCCTTATCTAGGCATCTGAGATGGCCAAATTTTTCCGGAGAATAGCCTTTAACACGTAAACTGCACATGCTATAAAGAACTATTCTGGTAGTAACCCTTATCAATCTTGACGAAGATCAACGGCCCTTTACTTTGCGCCAATTCCTTCGCTTTCCTCAAGACATTGTTAACAACCTTTAAATCACGTTCTTCATCACTGAGATCTTGCATCCTTTTCTCACCTAACTCCATTTTCAAGAGGTTCTCTGAAAGAATTGCCGTGCCGCAGATCTCCCCATTCCTGATTAGAGTGGACACCACTAATTCCTGAAACTCTTGACGATTTGAAAGCTTCCTCCACAAGGGCTCAGCGTTGCTTAGAACTTTGGAAACCCTATTCCACTTGTTAGAATACTCGTTACCTATGAGCAGCTTGACCCTTTCCTTCCACTTCTTAAACCATATCCCGATCCAAACAGTCAAAAACTCCTCAAACTCGCCTGGATTTTCCTTGAAGAAACTCTCCAGCCTCTCAACAAGCTCGCATTCAAATGCTTCCTTCCCCATGAGACTCCAATGGAACTTAAGATAGTTCGTTAAATCTTGACATGCCACCTGTAGCACTTTGCGGTCAGGGCCCAAAACGTCCAATGCAGGATTTATGTCCCTCAGTTTCTCAGTTAAAATTATCTCTACGAAATTCATCAGTATTCTCGCTCCGAAGCCTTCTCCAGTTCTAAACTAAAAACCAATGCTTTTAATAAGCTTTATTTATAGTTGGGTATATTCCGTTTCTGGGAATATCATAACCTATTCTACAACAAGTCAATAAAACTCGGAAGCTGAGTAAGATTTTCCAGAATCAAATCGGGCTTCTCTCCCTTCAGCTCTTCTAAAGAAAAAATTCCCGACAGAACGGCGACTGTTCTGGCTCCTGCAGCCTTCCCAGCCCTTATATCAACAATGGAATCTCCCACAATCGCGCACTCGCATGGAAGGATACTCATGTACTGCGCACAAGCGATCAACGCTTCAGGAGAAGGCTTGGGGTTCTGCGTATCCAATGCCGTTATTACGTGCTGGAAATATTTTGCCAAGCCAAACTTCTCCAACTCGTCAATCACCACTTTCTTCGGAACATAACGCATTGTAATCAACGCCAGCTTTGCCTTTTCCAAAAGCATCTCAAGCGCATGCGAAACATGAGGTATCGGCTTCGTCTTAACAGCCGTGACTTGATAATAGGTTCTGAGATACACTTCCAAAAATTTCTGCAAATCTCCCTTCACTAAATCATCCACGGGAAGATACTGCTCAAGCCTCTTAGGAATTTCTAGAGCTATCTCTATATCCCAAATCCTTTGTTCCACTGCGGCAAAGGCCACTCTCGCCGCCTCTAAATAGGCTTCTCTAGAATCCACCACGGTTCCATCCAAATCCATGAGCACACCCTTAATCTTCAACTCTGCTTCTCCCACATTTAATCACGGTGCTTATTGCTTTTTCTTCGTTATTTGTTTCATAAGCTTTTGTATCCTACGCCGTAGCAATGTCTCCTGCAGATCCACTTTTCTGCTCCCAAGTCAGTAATTTGATTCAATTTGATGCCTGAAGCATCAGCCAAAAAGAAATGGCTCGCGTTATGATTGATTTCGAATCTTGATTCTTACTTCATAATGCTTATTTTAATTAAAAAGGCATCTTTTATTGGTGATGAAAAATGAAAAAGATGAGTGCAAACCTCTTCATCTCGTTATGGTGCAAAAAATGCAAAAGGAGAGGCGAACACGTACTGATTGCCTTGGAGAACCCAGAGAAAGAAAACGCGGCAAGTTTCGAGTGCCAAGAGTGCGGCGAAATAAAGCGGATCGCTCTAGTTGACCTTCCATAAGATACTTAATGTGACACCGCTAAACAGGATAATCCCCTTGGAATAGTGCCAGCTCTAAGCCTCTTTTAATTTAAAGGAGAAATAGTATTTTTTTCAATTTGCGTCGATTCCAGATTTGCATGTGACTGACCCTGACCCTTTTGAATTACATAATATACTAGTTGCTATGAGGGTTTACTTGGACGAGGCTTCTCCTTAAATTAGCCTTAGGAGCTTTTGGCAAATCTATATTAAAGCGTCCGAATTTGCTTTAGTTTATGAAACTTTGTAGTGCTTGTTTGATAGGAGTCAGATGTAGATACGATGGCAAGGATAAGCTAAACAGAAAGGTTGTTGAATTAGTCAAAAAGGAAGTTTTGATTCCAGTATGTCCAGAACAATTAGGTGGCTTATCGACGCCAAGAGAACCATCAGAACAAAGAGGAAACAGAGTTCTTACGGAATCTGGAAAGGACGTCACCAAAAACTTTGAGAGAGGGGCGGAAGAGGTTTTAACATTAGCAAAGTTATTTGAAATCAAAGGAGCAATTTTTAAGCAAAGGAGTCCTTCCTGTGGTTGTGGAAAGATATACGATGGAACTTTTTCTGGCAAGATCGTCAAGGGCGATGGGATCACTACTGCCTTGCTAAGAAGAAATGGAATTAAAGTTGTATCCGAAGAGAGTCTATAGCCGCGCGCGCTCATAGTGTTGACGAACCAACTATCCTGATAACCAGAGCAAACAAGCTCCTACAAATGAGACACGATTAAACACGACACAATGACCTGAGACTTAGCTCGAAAGTTGGGATGCCGATTAATGCTAAATAGAGCTTATTTCAAAACCAATTCCCTATTCAATTTTTGATTTATGGTTAATCACAGCGAGGAGATTTGCATATAACTATCAAGCGAAGGGTTGCACAGCTGAACGCCCCGGGAAACAATTTGGCAAAAATCCCTAGAAGGAACCCTTTTCAACTAAAGTGAAGAAACTTGCTGTGCATAATCTTTAGTTCTATCTCGAATCTGTTGAAGCGTATTCTCCACTGCGCGCTTCTCTTCCTCAATTTTGCGGCTTGTCTCCCAGAGTTGGCTTATATCTTCCAGTTTGAGATCCATGATCCCTTCCTGGCGCATTTTCTCAGCAAGTTTAAGGTCGCCTTTTGAAGGTCTTATGCTAAATTTTTTATCTTCTATTCTATGTCTAAGGATCTGCAGGTATGTCTTGTAAGGATAAACCAAACAAGGAATCAGCACATAGTCCAGTATACTTAGATTGGCGAATTTTTCTTGTGCTTGAATTTCTGCTCTCTCGATTGTATAATGGCCAGAATGTGTTCGCAAACCGTCTATTCGAACTCTTTCTTCTTCTTTCGTGGGCAGCTTGAGTAGTTCTCTTATTGCGAAATATCGTCTACAACCATCAATGATGAAATATTTTCCTTTGCCATAAAAGAAACCTAAATTCTTAGGTATTTCTGCAATTTGAAACGGTTTCAACAAACCAAATTGCCCTATTGAGTGCTTCAGGGTCTCTAAATTGTAGCGCTTCAAGTTCTTTGATGTTCTTGAAATTTCATTTGATATTATGCCATCGTTGGAAATCTCTAGTTGGTTATAATTATGGCCAGTGTTTCTTTGCACAGTTGAGTCAACGTATACGCTCCATGGGACAGTGAGCTCTGAAAAAGGTATGTACTTTAACTCAACGTTTTTACCCAACTTGACTTGTTTTAAGTTCATAGTCTTTTCTCGTTTCACGCGGCTCATTTAAGAATGCTTGCATTTTATTATTTTATCACAGCTCAAACACTCTTCAGGAAGAGAAACGTTAATTGGCAAAGTTTGTAGGTACCCCAATTGGTGGTTGCATCTGGAAGCAGTTTTGACTCTCAAGTTGTCTGAGGTTATTGTCTTCTTGCCAGTGGAACGCGAGGGGGCAACATGGGCTTGCATTTTTCCAGTCTGTGTGGGAATGGTCTCTGGAATAATGATGTTTTCTGATAGGTTTTTTCTGATCCTTCTAGAATAGCTGTAGATACCGCCTGACAGAAAGCAGAGAGCTATGAGCTGAGTGATTTGTCCTATTTCTTCAATGCTTATTAGCGAGAGGCCTACTTCATTGAAAATTGTGGTTATGGAACTGACATAGAAGAGGAGACCGGACGCAAATACTGGTATCCAGAATGATTTTCCCGTATTCAGATATCTAATGGTTTTCAGAGTGCTCCAGCCCAGCACGCATAAGATGGTGGCAATCAAAGCAAATGTAATATTTAAAATGAGGATTAACCAGTTCACAGTTTTTTCCCATGAGTATTTTTTATTAAGATTTACGATATCTGACCACGAATTTAAATCTTATGAATTTAAATCTTATTTTAGATATGTTCAACGTTAATACACTGGACAAAAACAACCGCTGAGCGCGGGCTACTGATTCACCAACTTAGTTCTTAACAGAAAAAAAGGGGGATTGCGCGGGAGAAATCGACAATGACCGTGATACTGTTTCAAAACTCTGAATTTCGATCAAACCGTGGCTTTTTAATGTCTTGATTTCCTTTTTCTACATATGGACCAGTATATCGCAAAAATTGCCACAAACGTCCAAGAGGCCTGCAAGCTTACAGAAGTGGGCTTTGAATACGTCACCAGCGAGTATAATGATGGCGGCAAAATCTTCCGCAAACGAAAATAGTAGTAGATAAATTAAAAACGACTGTAGATAAGTTTTTATTTACGGTCAGTTGTCTAGGTAATACCCAATCATCTGTCTAAAGGTTTAAGTTAGGATTGATGGGCGAATGGTCAGAAAAGCGCGAATACGTTTAACAAGCACGGACTACAAGAAGCTTGAAGAAGTATGTGAGGAACTGAAGAGCATCGCTCAGAAAACAGGAGTTAAAATTAACGGTCCAGTTCCAATGCCAACAAAGCGACTGCGAGTTCCAGTTTTGAAAGCCCCATCTGGAGAGGGCACCGCAACGTGGGACAGATGGGAAATGCGCCTTCACAAAAGACTCATCGACATTGACGCTGAAGAACGCGTGATGAGACGCATCATGCGGATTCGCGTTCCAGAAGAGGTTCATGTAACGATAGAACTAGTCTAGTCTGAATTCCTCAGGTTGACTATTTTTAAAAGATCAGTCTGTACGAAATCACTGTTAGAGCTAGACTTCCAGCAAAAACAAAAGTCCAAACCTTCTTGTTCCAAACGAAAATTTTGAAACCATCAAGCATTCCAAAAGGAATGAGATTAAAAAGAGCTATCCAGGCGTTAAAGGCAGCGCCGAACAAGAATATTGAAGAATACTGCATTGGAAGAAGGGCAGCAGTTAAGAACGCGACAGACAACACGACGTTCGTCGCCGGTCCTGAAATGGATATTTTCCCCAAGTCGTCTCTTTCAACGATTCCAGAAACCATAACAGCACCCGGAGAGATTATCTTGAAAATCGGCGAGATGATAGAAATCAGAGTCAAAATGGCGCCCATCAAAGTCAATCTAAATTCCGCCCACAAACCTCTCCTCTGAGCAGCCACCTTGTGAGCAATTTCATGTACGAAAAAAGACGCTGTCAAAATCCCTGCGAACCCAACGACCATTGAAAGCCCACCCATTCCGCCATAAACCTCCGGAAAAATCCCTGACGATAATCCAATACCAATGACAAGCAATGTAGCAATTGCTAAATGTCTAAGTTCTTTAACGCTGAAATAGACGTGCTTCCTTACCGGCGTAGGCCTTTCATACGTAATCGTATAATCGTATGAGGTTTGTCCATGAGCAGGTACTGCCTGTTCTTCCCTCTTGGGCACGCGTGCAAGCTCCATCTCTGGGCATTCATGGTTTTCCGGCAGGCGATGCTCAGAGCAGAAATAATCTCTGCAGTAAGGACACCTAAAAGGTAGAAACGTCTCCTGCCCACATTTTTGACATCTCATCTCTGCACGTCTTCCGTTGCTAAAACACTTGATAAACGTTTATATGTTTCCCTTCTAAAATGACGAAAAAACACGTGCTTGCACACACGCTAAATACTTAAAACCGCAACTCTAAGCTAAGCTTAAGTAGAACAGTTTAGGAGGGGAAACACGACATTTGAGGGCCTTCAGTTTTGTCCACACCGCAGATTTACATTTGGGCAATTCCCAGTATGGCCTAGAAGCCAGGCGGGAAGATTTTGACAGAGTCTTCGGAGAAATAGTAGAAAAAACCATCGAACTAAAACCAGATTTCATGATCATTGCCGGAGATCTATTCCACCAAGCAAGGCCTTCTAACGTCACGTTAGAAAACGCCATTAAAAACTTCAGCCGCCTGCGGGAGGCCAAGATCCCAGTTTTAACAGTAGACGGTTCCCATGATTCTGCACCCAACGCCATAACAGGCACCATTTTGAACCCGCTGGACAGCGCTGGACTGATCTACCATTTACCAAGACACGGGGGCGCATGTTGGCAAAAACCAGACTGCTATTACGTATACGGCGTGCCAAACTACAGAACTAGGCGCAAAACTGAAGAGCTGCTTCCAGTTTTTATGGAGCAAAACAAGCCAACGCCAGATCCAGCGTTATTCAACATTTTTGTCTTTCATATGGCACTCGATCTTCCAAGCGTTAAACCCCCCTACATGGAGGCTGAAGCTCCACCAGAGCTTATACCTGAAGGCTTCAACTATTATGCTGCCGGACATGTGCATGAGCGTTATGCGGACAAACTCAAAACAGGACTGCTGATTTACAGCGGATGCACTGAAACGGTCAATTATGCTGAAACCAAAATCAAAAAAGGCTTTTACCATGTTAAGGTGGATGAGAAGGGCACTGTTTCGCCCGACTTTATAGAACTTAAGTCCCCCCGCAAATTTATTGTTCTAGAGCAGGATTTTTCAGGCGTCACTTCCTCGAAAATCACTGAGCGGGCAGTTCAACTCGTAAAGGACGCTGATGAGGACGGCGCCATCATCATTCCAGTTATGAAGGGCACATTACCAGCTGAAGCAAGCCGCGCTGAAATAGACCTCGCCCGAATCAGGAACGCCGCTGAAAAGGCTTTGCTTGTGCACCCAATCGTCTCGCTGAGGGAAAGCGAAGTTTCAGAAGAAATTGTTCGTTCAATATTCGAAAGTGAACTTAAAGATTTGAAAACGAAGGCCTTCGAATACTTCCTCCAAATTTTCTCTGACCGTTACAGCCGTGACGAAGCCGAAAAAATAGCCCGCACCGCCGTCAGCCTAATTGAACCATTAACAAAAAAGCAGGAAGATAAAGTGAAACAAACTCTAGAGGAACTTCTAAAATGAAAATTAAAATCGTTCAACTGGAAAATATTCGCTCACACATAAAATCAACAGTGCCCTTAGCAACAGGCTTCAACTGCCTCGTCGGCGGCTTAGGATGCGGAAAATCCAGCGTTCTATACGCCATTGACTTCGCCCTATTCGGGGAACCCCTTGGCAGAAGCTTTGAATATCTGCTGCGCGAAGGCGAAGACAACGGGAAAGTTGTTGTTCAATTCACTCAAAATGGGAAAAGCTACAAGATATCTCGCGGGCTGAAAAGGCGTGGAAAGGGCATAAGCCAAGACTTTGAGGAACTGAAACTCTTCGAAGACGAAAACCTAATCGCAAGCATGAAAAGCGACGCAATATTCGAACAGTTCAAGGCAATAACCGGCTTGGATAAAGAGCTTTTCCGTGAAATAGTATGGGTTAGACAGGAACATCTAAAAGAACTTTTAGACGCTGCCCCGAGGGAGAGACAAAAACGCCTAGATGAACTCTTCGGACTGTCTGACTATGAAGCAGCATGGAGCAGACTGGTCGAATACCAACGCGAATACGAAGGCGAAAAAAGAGCCTATGAAAAAGACCCAGATGTTGTCGGAATGGAAAAACTGGGCGTAGAGTACAACCGTACAACTGAGGAATTTGCCCTCCTAGAACTTGAATTGCAGGACACAGCCAAAAAGCTGAGCGAAGCCCGAAAAGTGCTGGAAGATGCAGAGTCAAAGCTTAAGAAACTGGAAGAAAAAAAGATCCAAGTGGAAGAACTCAAAAGGAAAGAGGCGGAGTTACAGGCATACTTAGCGAGCACAGAAGATTCATCAGCTACTTTGGTTGAAGAAATTGAAGGGAAAAAAACAATTGCTGACAACTTGAAGCAACGCCAAAGTTCCATGGAAAAACAAGTAGAAACCCATAGAAGTAAACTTGTAGAGATTGGAATCCCGCCGAATCAGCCAGTTGAAGCCATAAGGCAATATTTGACGACCATTGAAGACCAGATTTCAAGTCTGAAAGCCGAGCAAGAGGCTACCACGCGAAATATGCAAGTGGACCAAAGAAGAGTTTCATCGCTGTCAACTGAAAGTCTCTGTCCGCTTTGCTTGCAGACACTAAACAATGAATACAAAAGTGGGCTAGTACATAGAATTCAGAAAGAAAACGTTGATAGACAGAAGACAATAGGTCAGCTGCAAAGCGAGATCGAAGAATTGCAGCGAATAAAAGCTGTAGCCGCCGATGCATTTTCAAACCTGCAAACGCTTGCTCCAAGGGTTGAAGACCTAAGAAGTCGCGTAAGCGAAGAAGAGAAAAATCTGATCGACCTTTCAAAGGAGTTTGAAGCGAAACAGAAGCTGGAAGTTGGACTACGTAGGCAGCTCGAAACCTTGCGAATTGAAATCAGCCATTTCGACATATCCGACTTGGAGGAAGCCAAAACGCAAAGAGAAAAAGTCTTCAGGCAATATTATTGGCTTGAATCTGATCTGCGAGCTAAGGAAAGCCGAAAGAAAGACCTGCTTACGCGTTTAGACGAGGTGAAAGACAGAATTGATCGGGCGCAGGGAAAACTTGAACGTATGGAAAAAATACTGAAGACTGTTGAAGTTATCGGCGGAGTTCGTGATGCTTATAGAAGCATTCAGCCTAAACTGCGGGGCGAATTTGTAAAAATCCTGAGAAACTTTGTCCAGCGGGTTCTCGACGACTTGGTAGGGGGAGAAGCGCCCTTGCTCAATGTTTTTGTTGATGAAACCTACACTCCCTACATTAATAGCGAAAGTGGTGCAGAAAGGGAAGTTTCAAACCTGTCCGGCGGAGAACGAACACTGCTCGCCTTTGCATATCGTCTAGGATTAGGCCAACTAATCATGCAGTCTAGAACAGGACATGGATTAAGCATGCTTTTGCTTGATGAACCTACAGAAAGCTTAGGAAGAGAAGACGGCTCCATAGACCGCTTGGCGGAAGCAATTTCACGTTTCAAGGCCATAGAACAGATAATAGCGGTTACACATAGCGAAGCCTTCGCAGAAAAAGCTGAACATGTAATAAAGCTCGAGAAAGAAGCAGGAGTAAGCAAAGTTTCAGTTGAAAGGTGATCAAAAAAGAAAATTGGGCACTTCTCTTTTGAGCTTTTGCCCGCAATGGGGGCATGCTTTCCATTCCATTTGGATCGGTTTTCCGCATTTTGGGCAGTAAGCTCTGAGGGTAGGCTTTGAAGAGATTACAATAATGTAAAGGACCAATGCCAGAATACTGAAGATGAAGGCGAGAATCATCCATCCATAAACATCCTCTTTCTTCAATCCTCTCTGCTGAGCGTTAAAGCCTATGATAGACGAAAGAATAGCTGAGAATAAGAAGTAAACTCCGACAGCTAACCAAGGAGACATTTTTTTCTCTCGGTCAAGGGCTTAAGATTTTTATTACGACTTTGTTTTCATCTATTAACGCGGCTATTGAATCCCCGTTTTTAAGATGTATTATCTTAGCTATGTTCTCTGCACTAAGCATCTCTGCCTTTGCAATGACATCCAAGAGTGTGCCGTTAAAAAGCTTTATGTTCAAAAGCCATCTGGTATTTCCACTTTCCACATAGTCATACTTTTCATTTAACGTTCCATTGATTTCAACTTCTTTTACAATCTTCACTCCAACCATTTGAAAGGCATTGGTTGTTGCCATTGAAACTTCTTTTGGATCCTTTGGATTTTGGATGATGTAGAAACCCGTGGACTGGTCAAAGGCATTAACAACAGCTACCATTTGCGGTAAAAGTATTGCTGCCTCCTCCTTGTAATAAGGAATAACATAGTATAGTTGCGAACCGAGAGAATACATCAGGATGTTCCCACTCTTCCATTGGGGAAAATAAGGATGCCTTGTCAATTCTGGATTACCTCGAACAGTTGATAGGGCAATTGAAGGACCGATCACCGTTTTTCCTTCAAAGTCAACGAAGTACACCTTTCCAATCTCTTCCCCACCAAGAGCAACATACATTCCTGACAAGTTTCTTGTTGCTCCTTTATACCATTCAACAATCCTTGCAGCTACCCAAGTTAGCTTCCCGTTGACCGGCATCAATATGTACCTTACCTCTTCAATTGGCCTTCCATCATCTCCCAATGTAAGCTCATAAAACTCATTTCTCTGCCACTTTTCAAAATCATCTTGGAAGTATGAATTGTATGCATCAATTTGCCTTCCAAAGAATCCCTCCGGATACCTCAACTGTCTCTGAAGCCATTCCGGTACAGGTTTATCCCATTGAGAATAGAAAGAGCGGTGGAAAGAGAGCACATAGTCATCCCTTTCCTTGTTCATCAAGTATCCGTCTATTTCTCCGCTCTTCACATTCACAAGGACAACTGCAAACTTTCTACAGATTTCATTTAGAGTATGCTCTGGGTAGTCACAAAATTCATGAGGAGGTGACCAAGTAATCCAGACCCAGTAGAGCAAATATATATTTCCCCCATCATCCACAACTGGATATGCATCAGGTTCCATTTTCATTTCTGGTAGCAGAATCTTTGATACTCTTTCGCCTGCATCTCTGTTAACAAGCGCATTTATGTCTCCGTAATCTCCACGGGCGAAGTCAAACTTCCACATCAAACTGAACTTCCATAATCGCCAAAACCCTCTGTACGTGTAATCAGCTATATCATCGTAGGAAGGAGGCCCCTGATATTCTGGCAAATGAGTTTCCGAAAAACCTGGAACGTATAGGTAAACTTCATCAACATCCTTCCACAAGCCCCCTTCTCCATAGTAGATTCTCGGAGTTTCCTCAAGCTTGAGGACTTGCTTTATATCAACCATTTCAGTTGTAGAAGCATCCGTTGCCAAAATTCTCTCCGAATGGGTAAGTATAAGGTGGTCTGCCCTCCAGACATCGACATCCCCAGGATAAGGTGGCCTTATAAGCGTCAACAAAGAAACCCAGTACTCGGTACCGTTTAGATAGACTATGTCCACGTCGCTTTGATCAATGGACATCCAGTTAACGCCGACATGAGGCTTCATGTTAAGCTTGGCAGCCTCTTTCGTAAATATGCGAACTTCTTTCAAAACTCCAGTTTCAGGAGACGTTATCACTGCCGGATCGATCCTTTGTATTGTGTCAATCTCGTAAGCCCACCTTGTAAAACCTATTGTGGGCAAGTAGGCTGGAGACCAAACATATTCATATCTTCTGCCTTCCATGTAAGGCTGTATGAAGATTGCAGAAGTTAAAACCGGAGAAAACATCAACAAAATCAAACCCAACGTTGCTGTTGCTTTAATGATCCTTCTTGTTGGCCCATTCCTCGTCAGCCAGCTGATCATTCTTTTAGGCACAGCTGTAAGATGTGGAAATTTGACAAAGAATCGAAAGATTAATGCCACGAAGATCAATGCTAAAAACCAGATAATTATTTCCCAAGCCGCATAAGGAGTTGTCCTTTCGAAAACCCAGCTCGGAATTCTTAGGATGAAAGGAACAATTGCTAAGGCAGGAATAACAGACGCGTTTGTAAGGATATGTCTTGTGGAAACAACGCGATCATTCTCTATAACATAGGTAAGCCCTTCACCTATCAAAGCAAATGCAAGGCGGACAATCCAGACTATGCAGAAATAAAAAATCAGCGGCTCGAAGAATTTGAAAACCTCGAATGTGATTGCGCCATCTATCGGAAAGTTGGCCGGAAGATTAATAACTCCTGTAAACCGCATCCAAGCTATCCCTATGTACCTTTGTGTAAGTTCGAGCCATGTGCTCCCCGTTTTTTCCAAGTAATTTTGAATCATAATATATCTCAAAGCAAGGGGGCTTGCCAATACAGATGCAACCGATAGCCCAATGAGAAGTTTAATACTTGCCCAGATCCCATAATACCAAGAAAAGACGCGAAGTTTATCATTAAAGTGTTTGCCAGAATATCTTTCTCTTTGCTCCTCATACTTTTCTATCTTTGCTACCACAGGGAAGTCTGAATTTTCTCCTACTCTTTGTTCTGTAACAACCCATCGAATCAAGCCGATCAACTTGCTATGGACATAGAGATGCTTTTTACCATCGTTCCCTTTCTCATAGGATAGTCTTGGGTCGCTTAGGAACAACAAGGCAACCAAGATGAAGATAAAGGCAATCGACCAACCACCAAGATACCCGAGCTTAAGAATATCAAGTCCTGATTTATTCAAAACCCACGTATAGGTCACATCCATTCCTAAACCGTTGTTCATTTGAAAGACAAAGGATGCAAGGCAGCCGACACCTATCAAGAAATAGCAAACACCCAAGACCAAGTTACTTCTGAAGTAGCCTACAAAATAGAGCAGAACCAAAGACGCAAACACCAAAATGGCAGTGTGGACTAGAAGGTCTCTGACCAAAAGAAAAGTCCCTATGGTTGTATTGTAGACTGACAAGGTACGAAGAAGCACGAATTCTACTATTATTGTTATTATTACCAAGGCAAGTGCGGCTATGAAACGTTTTAGAATTATCTTTGGCTTAACCTCTTCAAATTCCAATTCTTTTCACTTTCCCTTTGGAAGACGGTGGAATTAAACTTTTATGATATACATGATTTAGGTATTACGTAATCTGCAGAAGTTAATGTACTATGAGCGTCTATAATCATCCTGCAAAGGGGATAACCTAACCTTTTTAATATGCGCGCCCTATGGATGGTACACGTTGGAGGGGGAATAGATTAACGGTTAAAAAAAGGAAAGCAAAACTTTTGATGGCCCAAAGGAAATGTGAAAAGTGCGGTGCCATCTTGGGCGATGAAGCTGTAATGAAAATTAAACTTGAAAATGGTTCATGGGAGACGATACCTTTGCCCGTGTGCCCCCGTTGCTTCAAAGAACGAATGCGTCAACTAGCATATATAAAGAGGATAATCTGAACAGTTCTCCATAGCGCGCATTAAATTGGTTTTTCCTCAACAACAGTGTTTTCTAAGATGCCGATTTTTTCAATTTCCACCCTCACCGTGTCGCCTGCTTTTAGAAATTTGGGTCGAGGCTTCATAGCGAAGGCAACGCCAGCTGGAGTGCCTGTTGCAATAATGTCACACGGTTCCAACGTCATTACGCGACTTAGATGTTGCACTATTTCATAAACGTTAAAGACCATGTTTTTTGTTGTTGAATTTTGGCGAAGTTCATTGTTGACCCATGTACGGATGGATAAGTTGGATGTGTCCTGAAGCTGATTTGCCGTTGTTATGCACGGCCCTATTGGGGCGAAAGTGTCAAAGCTTTTTCCCCTAGTCCACTGCTTATCCTTAAATTGGATGTCTCTGGCTGAAACATCATTTAGGATCGTATATCCAAAAATGTACGATTTGGCATCTGTAACTGGAACATTTTTAGCCTTTCTTCCAATTACAATGGCCAATTCAGCCTCGTAGTCAAGCTGTTTCACAAAGCTCGGCTTAACAATGTTTTCATTTGGGCCAGTTATCGCTGTATGCGGCTTCATAAAAATTATCGGTTCATCCGGTATAGAAGCGCCTGATTCCGCCGCATGATCCCGATAGTTCAGACTCAAGCAAACAATTTTGTTGGGAAAATCCACCGGCGCCAACAAAGCCACTTGATTAACCGGCAAAGAAATATTTCTAACATACTCCTCCCTAGCTTTTTCAAGCAGACCTTCGACGTTCTCAACAGCTTTTACCTCTGAAGCTATAAGGTCTTCCAGCCGTCTTGGTAGCTGTTTTCTCATGTGCTTTGCCAAAATTGGTAAGCATACTACTTTATCGTGCATCAGAACACCGTAGTTCTCTGCACCTTTGCGGCGATATCGAACCAGCTTCATCGGCAAATCCTTCTTCTAACTTGGAACGATACCGATTCTTGTTACCGAAATGCTTCTCTTTTCAAGCTCATAGATCAAGGGATTTATACCAACAGAGTCGCTTGCAATATGCCCGGTGACTACAAGATTTCCTTTGCCTTCATACTTGAGTTTTTCTAAATCTCCTGGACTTATGTGGATGAACACAACCGTTCCGACGCCGTATTTGAAATATGTTCTTGCAACTTCGTAACCGCCGTTCGTTCCAGCGCCGTGCGAAACCACAACTTTTCCAGCAGGATTTTTAGCTTTTCCCAGCCGAATCTTTATTTCGGTAAGTGCATTTTTGAATTCAGCCAGCTCTTTCAAAGCCGAAACAACGTCTTGCACTATGGAATTTTCACTGATTCTGCGGTTTACTTGCTCACTCATTACCCTTCTTCCAATTTCATCGAGAGGCGTGTGAATATTCATGTACGGTATCTTCAAAAACTTTGCAACATCCACAGCATGAGCATAATTCTTCGCGTGTCCTTCCACATCTAGTTCTTCAAACTTTCTTCGGATGGCTTTTTCCGCTTCTTCCTTGGGAACTCCAGCCAAAACCATTTGTTGAATCTGTCTCTCAAAAACTTGATAAAAGTTTATTGCTCCTGTTCCGCCTGGTGGGTGATGGGCAATTACTGCATTGTAGCCCAATTGTTTCGCCAGCCAAAGTTCCGAAGCCTGAGTGTCTATTCCAAATAAAACTTTTTTGATGTTGCTGCCGCTCACATAAATTGCACTGTCTGCTGGGACTTCCTTTAACCCAGCAAGTTTCAAAGCTAGATCCATAATTTCCTCAGTTTTCAAGGTCACGTCTCCTCCAAACGTTTGGAAAGATACAGAAAAACAAATTTAAGAACCTTTGTCCTCTTGAGAATTTTTTCCTTTGTACCCTTTCAGTTTCCCAATAAATTATTGGACTTGCCAGCGGAAAGAAAAATAAGAGAAACCGCGCAAATTAAATGTAAAGGCTTTGAGGGAACAAAAAAGCTCAATTGCTTATGTGCTAGAATGGAGTGGAACAATGTTTTCTAATGAAAAAATAATGAACTCTTTGAAATCCGCCCTAGCTCACATAGAAAATGTGCTTACAGCCTTGACCAAAACGAATGAAAACATGTTTGATAACAGTCTATGGCATGTAGGAGCAGAACTGGAATATGCACTATTGTTATTCTCAATGACTTCTAAAAGTGAAAAAGAAGGTTTTCAGCTAAAGAAACACTCTGAACTTAAAAACATTGAAGCTGGCCAACTGCTAGTTAGAGCGCAGATTTTGCTGAAAGAAGCCGAAGGTTTCATGACCAATAGAAAGTTACTTGACGCCTATAGAAGCACTTACGAAGCAAGGCACTACGTACTTAGGCTTCAGGAGGACCTTGCTAAAAGGAAACGAGAAGTGCACAAGGGGAAATAGCGACTATTCTTCTTCCTCGATTTTCTTCTCTTTAACCGTCAAAGTATTTTCTTTGCCGCCTATCACTCTAAAAGATTCTCTAAGCTCATTTTTGTGTAGAAACTTTTTCAGAAGCACCCGCAGATATTTTTTGGAAACACTTTCTTCTTCGCCTTTAACTATTATCTCATTCGTTTCCTTTTTCACTTCAACTCCCGTTTTTTCTTCAAGGAAATTGGCAAGTTCTTTGATTAAGTCGCTTCCTTCATCTTTCAATTCTGAAATATCAATTCTCATTTCCACCTTTATTCACCTCATTTTCTGACAATTATGACTCTTACTTGGTCACACGCGTCTTCACATGAATCTGCAATCATTTCAACAGCTTCAAAAAGCTGGCTTACCAAGACCGCTACTCCAGCCCTCGGCATGTCCTCTTTACCTAGGAGTTTTCTGGCCTTCTCATGGATATCATCCACCTTTTCCTCTTCCCTCTCCACATAATCTGCAGCCTGAAGGGCATCTTCGGGTTTCGTCATCATCTTATTCACGCATTTTTGAACCGAAGCGGCACATTCTTTCACGCTTTTTATCATCTCTATGTATACGCCCTTGATGGAGTTAGGCACATGCTCCATTGGAATGGCACCCAACACCCGTGTGGATTCCCTGCTCCAATCTGCAATCATGTCTACTCTCTTTACAAGGTGCATTATGTCTTCCCTATCTATTGGCGCAAGTTCTCCCTTCGAAACTTCGTCCATAACCCTCCTTCTTAACGTATCTGCCTCTCTTTCACTGCTGACTATTCTTTCAATGCACGTACGCAATTCATTCTCACTCTTTTTCACTGCCGCAGCGATCGCTCTTTCAAGATCCTCAACTATTCCAGTAGTCAAGGCCAAGTGACGCTGTATAGTGGCCAACACCAACGTTTCCTTTCTCTTTTCAAACCATTTTATTAAATTGCTACCATTTTTCAAAAACTATCAGCTCCCACATTTTTGCAATATTCGAGCGACTGCAAAATTAGATTCTTTTAACGGGCAACTCCAGAATCTAACGAACCGCAGGAGCGTATCACGCAAGCAAAAAGAAAAATTGAACACGCGCTTAGCCAAATCATACAGTGCGACTTCAAAAACTAAGCCCGTGTCCATCCAAAGGCTAAGGCTTTTGGGGGTATTCGTTGTCAAATCCCTTGAGATAGCTAACACGGGAGATACGGGCATATTATTGAATTCAATCACCCTAGTAATCAGTATAACAACTTTACAACCGCATTTAAGCTTATTCTAGAGTTTTTTATGTTTAACGGATTTTAGTAGGGCTGTTATTGCTGTGGATTAGGTTAAGCCTACAAATAGTAGTGTTATGATGATGAGTGCATTAAACTCCACTAGTAAGCCGTAAATTCCTCCGCTTATTAAGAAGCCGACGCCGTAGGCAGTGTTGAAGATGCCGTAGGCTGTGCCTCTTGAAGAAACTGGTACGAATTCCGAGACTGCTGCACGGTAGATTGACTCTTGCATTCCAAGTATGATGCGCGGCGCTAAACAATGTCGCCCATCAAGCTTACAAGTCCAAGAAGGAGAATACCAACGTAGGCACTTTTGGGGTTAAGAAGCCTATAACTCATGTAGCCGCTTCCTTCACAAAAATCTCGATGGTTTATATCGTTGTTTGAGCCTCAAATGAAAATTCTCTGAAATAGACCACTTTCATTAATTCACTCAGCAGCTATCTCCTCCTTTAATCCTGCCTCAGGATAAGTGAACACACGAGCCTTTTCAGGTGGAAAGCTGACAGTCACTTTTTCTCCAATATTAAACCATTGCCCAATCATGGAAGGCTTGACAATTACGATTAGATCTTGGTTTTGAAGTCTAATTTCATATCGTATGTTTGAACCTTCAAAGGTTGACCTTTCTATGGCGCCTAAAACACAGTTCGAGCTCTTTTTCAAAGCTTTTTCGAAAATAAAAGTTTCTGGTCTTACAGCTAAAACCACTCTTTCGCCCTTTTCTGTAGTTTTATCAGTTGCCAGAACTTTTAATCCACCACGGAGTTCTACTAAGGCTTTATCGCCAATTATGCTTGAAACAGATCCTTCTAAAAAGTTCGATTCACCTATGAAATGAGCAACAAAAATGTTCGTTGGATTCATGTAAAGTTCGTGTGGAGTGCCGACTTGTAAAACTTTTCCCTTCTTCATAACAGCTATCCTGTCGGAGATTGCCATGGCTTCAGACTGGTCATGGGTCACATGTATGGCTGTCAACCCCAAGTCCTTAGCCATCTCTCTTATCTCATATCTAATTTCGTTTCGCACCTTTGCGTCTAACTGTCCTAGAGGCTCGTCTAAGAGGAGAAGCTTAGCACCTGCCGCGAGGGCTCTTGCCACGGCTATTCTTTGCATCATCCCTCCGCTTAACTCGTCGGGGTAGGCGTCTAAACGCTCGTGAAGCTTAACCATTTCCAGCACTTCATGGCCTATTGTTGCAGCTTTTTTCATGTCAAAGCCCTTCACTTTAGGACCGTAGGTTACGTTATCCCAAGAATTCATATGTGGAAACAAGGCAAATGTTTGAAAAACAAATCCAATGTCCCTATCTTCGGGTGGGACATCATTCACAAGTCTATCTCCAATGTAGATTTCCCCTTTGTCAGGTTCAATTAACCCCGCGATAAGCCTGAGCAAGGTTGTTTTCCCACAGCCACTAGGACCGAGTAGAGAAAAGTATTCCCTATCATGAATTTCTAGGGTGACGTTGTCAACGGCCACGATTTTTCCAAACCTTTTTGTCACATTCACCATGCGAACATCAGACATAGGTCAGCTTCTCCTTCCTTTCAAGCTATGACACACAATTATTGCATAAATTCTAGGCTGTATATTACGCATGCTAGGGCCTTCCTTTCTCTTTTACGACAAATCTCAGGGTCAATAGAATTATGAAAGAGAACAATATTAAGAAACCGCAGCCCAAGCCAATTTCTAGTGAAGCAACCTGCCCCCTCTGTTTAACCCAGTCAACAAGGATAACTGGGGCTGTTCGCAAAGCAGTAACCACTGCCAGAGTAGCGCCTGTTTCGCTTACGCTTCGGGTGAATACCATTATCGCACCTGAAAGCAATGAGTACTTTGTCAGTGGAAAGATTATAGTCCTGGAGACACCCAAAGGCTTAGCTCCAAGCGTTCTTGAAGCGTCTTCCAAGTCAGGGCTTATCCTTTCCACGGCCGCTGACATGGACCTTACAAAATACGGATATGTTATGGCCAGATGGGCAAAGATTAATAGCAACATCTCAGGTATGAAGGCGAAATTTTCTTTCCAAAAGATTGCGAGAGAAACGCCTAAAGCTATTGAAGGAACAATTAGCGGAATGTTGACAAGCACATCTAAAATTGTTGAAAGAAAGGGCCCCATTTTTTTTCTTGCTATAATTATCGCCATGGGCAAACCTATGATAACGTTAAAAATAGTGGCAGCTGCACCTAGGATGTAAGAAAGAACTAAACTTTGCCAATACTCTCTCCAGACACCAGCGCTGGTCAAAGCTTCCCGCAAAGTGGTTGTAAAAAATGCTTGGAGTGCGGGGATTGCAACGAAAAGAGAAGGAATGAGAACTATTACAATGAAGATGAGAAGCGTAACGCTGTTTCTTGAAGATTCAGCCTTTGAGTAACTCAGTTTTCTCTCAGTTGTCGGCCAAACCTTTCTTAAAGGTAACTTTAGCCTCGAGCCGAGGATGCGGATTAAGGCGAAGATTGTACAGGATATAGCTATTAATATGAAGCTTGCAAAAACTATTGAGCCCTCATATGTAACTTGGTTTACTATTCCATGTGAAAAATCGGTTTTCATGTTTTGAATAAAAACAGATCCATTCTCAAACACACCAGCAACCATTATGGTTGCCCCTGTTTCGGAAATCGACCTTGCAAAAGCGAGTATGAAGGCGGCTATTAATGAGGGTTTAAGAATTGGAAAAGTCACGGTTCTCGCAGCCGTAAATGGTGGCGCGCCGAGTGTTCTGGACGCTCGCTCATACTCCATCTTGTAATCGAGCAACGCTCCAACAATCACTCTAACAACGACGGGATAAGAAAACGTAAAGTGCAAAAATATTACCAAAAGCCAGCCAGGCGAAATAAGCGAGTTTCCAAAAAGCGCAGATGCTCCTCCGCTACTGCTCCAGAATAGGAGCAGTGAATAGCCAAGTGCTGCGGTCGGTACAATGAAAGGAATATCCGCTATGGTGTCGAGGACGTTCAGCCATCTTGATTTTCCACGGGAAATCAGCCATGCCATGGGAATCCCTGCGATAAGATCTACCAAGGAGACAAACAGCGCTATGGTGAAGGAGTTTTCAACGGCGCTTAAGGCCCGCGTCACGAGTTCTGGTCGGTTCAAAACTTGTTGCATCGTACCCCATTTAATGATAATTCCAAGAATAGGCGGCAAAAGTACTAATGCGAAGAATATTATGACAGCGGTTGAGTAAACTCCATACGTTACGACCTTTTTTGATGAAAGTTTATCCAAAGTTTCTGTGATCTTAAGTTTAGACAAACATTTTCCGCCCAGAGCTCACTTCCAAAGTTTGAAATTCGATTTCTTTTCTTCATTAATTTTTTAGCTGATAAGTTTTCCGTATGAGAAGTGTCAGTTCGCCCGTCGAGTCACATCACTGCCGCACGGCTCTATTGACTCTCCAGCTCATCATCCGAGATACATGAAGCCCTAAACAAAACTTAAGGCTTTTGCAAGGTTATCTCTCACAAAGAGCGAAACGGTTTTAGCGATAAAAGCAAAAGGCAAAATATAGTTTATGTAGAACTATAAGACCAAATTTAGAAGGGTTAAGCCATGGATGTTCTAGAGGCCATTAAAGGAAGAAGAAGCATAAGAGCCTTCAAACGTAAGACTGTTCCAGAAGAGATTGTTGAAAAACTTATTGATGCAGCAAGTTGGGCGCCTTCCGCCGGAAACATCCAGCCCTGGGAATTCGTAATAGTACAAAAACCAGAAATCAAAAGAAGGCTTGCTGAAGCTGCACTCGAACAAAGCTTCATTGAAGAGGCGCCGGTTGTAATTGTTGTTTGTGCTGACGAGAAGCGTTCTTCCATGGGCTACGGCATCCGTGGCAGAGTCTTGTACTGCATACAGGATACGGCTGCGGCCACACAAAACATCCTTCTAACAGCCTACTCGTTGGGGCTAGGTGCATGCTGGGTGGGCGCTTTCAATGAAAAAGAAGCGAGAGAAATCCTAGAAACTCCCCAAGAAATAAGACCGGTGGCCATGATTCCTATAGGTTATCCAGATGAATCCCCTTCGCCTAGAAGCAGAAGAACCTTGAGTCGAATAGTTCACCATGACAGCTTTTAAGTAAAACAACATGCGAGATTACTGCAAATAGTCAAGCTTGAATCATTCTATGGGCAGCTCAATTCACTTAAAGGACTGGACAAGATGAAATTTTAATATCGTGCGCTCGTATTTTATTTTTGAGGCTCAATTATTGAAATACACTGTGATAGCTGACGCTTACGAAAAGATTGAAGCTACAACTAAGCGACGGGAAATGACAGACCTTTTGGTTGACCTACTCAAAAAAACGCCCAAAGAAATAATCGACAAAGTCGTGTACTTGACACAGGGTAAAATATACCCGGACTTTGTAGGCCTTGAAATTGGCATAGCAGAAAGGCTCGCAATAAAAGCGTTAGCTCGGGCTTCAGGAAGAAAGGAAACTGAAATTGAAGACGATTTGAAGAAGAGCGGAGACATTGGGGGAACAGCTCAGAAATTTATAGCTAACAAAAAACAGGTGACATTTTTCCAAGCGCCCTTAACTGTTTCCAAAGTTTACGATACTCTTGACAAAATGGCCAAGACCTCGGGTTCCGGCGCACTGGATCTCAAGATTGCCCTTTTGGCTGGCCTTTTGTCTGATGCAACCCCTAATGAAGCTAAATACCTCATGAGAACGGTTACGGGAAATCTGCGTCTAGGCATTGCTGACATGACAGTTTTGGATGCTTTGGCCATAGCTTACGGCGGCGGAAAAGAAGCTCGCGAACTCATAGAACGTGCCTACAGCATTTCTTCAGACCTTGGAAGAGTCGCAAGAGTCGTAGCCGAAAAGGGTTTAGAAGGCATAAAAAAGTTTCAGGTTTTAGTTTTCGAGCCGATAAGACCGATGCTGGCAGAAAGACTTTCTTCCCCCGAAGAAATTCTGGAAAAACTTGGCGGAAAATGTATAGCTGAATACAAGTACGATGGCGAAAGGATACAGATACATAAAAAAAGAGAAGAAATAGTTCTCTTCTCGCGGCGCCTCGAAAACATTTCTGACCAATATCCTGACGCTGTTGAACTTGTCAAAAGTAATGTAGAAGCAAAGGAGGCTATTCTGGAAGCAGAATGCGTTGCCATAGACCTCGAAACAGGCGAGATGCGCCCCTTCCAAGAGCTAATGCATCGCAGACGCAAATACGAGATAGAAAAAGCCATGGAGCAATATCCTGTTTCGCTTTTCATGTTTGACGCGTTATACGTTGGCGGCAGAGACCTAACCTTGGAGCCTTACCATATTAGGCGAAAGGCCCTAGAAAAAGCCATCAAAGAAAGCGACAGAGTAAACACAGCTAAACACATAATCACCGGCAGCGTAGAAGAATTGGAAAAGTTCTTTGAGGAAGCCATAGAAAACGGCTGTGAAGGCTTAGTCTGCAAATCCATCGCAGAAGATTCAGTTTATCAGGCAGGAGCTAGAGGCTGGCTCTGGATAAAATACAAACGAGATTACAAAAGCGAAATGACAGATACCGTGGATCTCGTTGTGGTCGGCGCTTTCCATGGAAGAGGAAAACGCGCTGGAACATACGGCGCCTTGCTCTTGGGAGCCTACGACCCTGAGAGTGACACGTTTGAAACCGTTACAAAGTGCGGAACAGGATTCACGGATGAGAACTTAGAGAAGCTTCCGGAAATGATGCAAAAGTATGTTGTTTCGCATAAGCATTCGCGTGTGCAGTCAATCCTTAAAGCTGATGTCTGGTTTGAACCGGTTGTCGTGCTTGAAATCCTAGGTGCAGAAATAACTTTGAGCCCGATTCACACGTGCGCAATGAACTCCATACGCAAAGGCAGCGGATTGGCAATCCGTTTTCCACGCTTCACAGGTAATTTTAGAATTGATAAGGCCGCTGAAGACGCGACCACCTCTCCAGAAATAGTGGAAATGTATCGGGGTCAACTTAAGAAGATCAGTGAAGCTCAAGCTGTTTTTTCCTAAAAACTACGGCTTAATTGCTTATGGCGTTCGGCAACTATGCTATAGATGTTGTCCCTCAGCATGTCCCCAGAATAATTTAGGCCGCGAAGGTCGTCTATCTCTGCGGCTAGTTCCCTATCCTCTAAAACTTCACCTATCCACTTCTCGAAATCTCCGCGGTAAAGGTGAAACTCCAAAGATTTTACGTCCACTACGTTTATTTTATCCATGAACTCTTTTAATGATGAGGCGCTTTCACCTGTATAGTTTCCTATGGAAGTGAAGAAGTAGAACGACTTCTCTCGAGAAACTGTTCGAAGAATTTTTAACCTTGCTTCCTCTTTCACGAAGCGCTTTCTCTCCATTACGCTATTAGCTATTTCGTAAAAGTTATTTTTTTCTCTCGTTGAATATCAAAAGGGGATTTTCCTTAAACTTTTTTGTGATTATCGAAGTGCGAATTCTTGAAATTCCGGGCAAAGGCGCAACTGACGTGGCAATAAAATCGTGTAGATTTTCTTGGTTTTCTGCAATAACCTTAGCTATTATGAGTAGTTCTTCTGAAAGGGACGTGTAAACTTCAAGGATTTCTGGCAATCTGCAGAGAGTTTCTGCAACCTTTTCGCTCTCTTTAGGATCTGTATAAACAGTCATAATTGCCGTGATTTTCTTTGCTCCCGCCTTCTCCACATCTATTATGGCCGTATACTTCTTGATTATTCCATATTTCTCCATTCTCTTAATTCTGTCATAAACGGTTGAATGAGCTATTCCTAAACGTTCACCTATAGCAGTGTACGTTTGCCTAGAATCTTCTTGCAAGTTCTCCAAAATTTTCAGATCGGTGGGATCTAAGGCTGGAAAGTCGTTTTTGAGCTTCAATTTCCTTTTTCGCCCCTTTTTCTTTAAATATCAATATTGTGTGGATTTAATGTTTACTATCGTAAAATTGTAGGAATCTTTTAATTTTTCCGTTGAAGTGCTGCTATTTCTTTCCGTATATTTGTAGACAGATATGGTTTTAGTCTACAAAATTTCAATATTACGTGTTTTTTTCCTACTTTTTTGCAGATTTGTTTGTAAATAAGTTTAAATTTACGGTCAACTCATAGACTATTGTTCTAGTATTAGCTTCTATCCTAAAGGATTGGCAAACATGAAAATGCCCAGAGTTTGGGAGATTCTGAACAAGTTTAAGGATTTCTGCAAGTTTCGCGGATGGAAAACATCAGAGAACGAAGACTGGGTTGAGGTTGATGATAAATATCATAATTTTCTATGGGCTAGAGACGTTCACTCTTCTTCTTTTAGAAGTATAATTTCAAATAGAAAGTGCGCAGTCAGAGAAGGCTTGTCCTATCATGTCGTGGAAGCATCATACATTGCATGGCTATTCTCTGAGACGCCACCGGAAACTTGCGTTAAAACAGTTTATGAAAATCCTGACTATATTAGAAGAATAGCCCTTTATGATTTAAGTCCGCTCTTAGCAGGAAAAAGGCATTGTACTAAATTGAACTTTACAAGCAGCACCGTTTTTCACGAGTTTGAGAGTTTCCTTCAGAACGAACTGAAAGTTCAGGTTGAACCCTTTTCCAACGTCGGACTAAATGAAGATTTCACTATAGCAGAGCTGGCTTAGTAGGCAAGATTTCAAAGGTTTGATAAAGGAACACACCTACAATATTACCTGTGAGTTTGAATGTCTCAAGATGCTGAGAAAGTAAAGGCCCTAGTCACGTTTAAGAAAAAACTTGAGAAAAAAATCGAAAAACTGGGCTCTGAACTTAAGGAACTTGAAGCTATTCTTGAAACGGTGAATTCGATCCTTCGGGAAAAAGGGTTCAAACGTGCAGAACTGGCCAAAGAAGGCGAGCCGGTTTCTCCAGAAACTCCGCCGTCAATAGTAGAGGCTATTGCCGAAGCTGAAAAGCGTGTTCCTCCGCGTGGAATAGGAACTGAAAATGTTATTCCATTGAAAACTGCCAATGACGAACTTCTTGCAATAATCTATGTCAACCAAGATTCTCTGCACGTTTTGCCTGACGAAAGCAAAGACTTTGATGTCAACACACCGCCTTTCAATCATTTTCTCGTGGAACGCGTTTTGGTGAAAATGCAGGAAAGAGACAACGAATTAGTCAGAGCAGGGCAATTAACACCAGACGAAATGTTTTCCTACAGCATCATTCGGGAAGGCGACTTCATTCGTGAAATAGTGATTAAAAATGTTGATGCGGACCGTTTAAGGGAACTCAAGTCAAGCATCCGGTGGACACTAGAGAAAATGTATGAAAAAATGAAAGGTTAAGACCTGAACTCCTTCATGTGATAATAGTGGATGCTTTTTTTAAATCTCTAGATTACGGTTCTAAAAGCAGTTTTTAGCATTTCTATTAAGGTGTTTATCTGGCCCGTATATACGCCTACTACCAAGCAGGAAACTCCTAAAAGGAGCAATAACGCGCCTATCATTCTACGTTCTGGAATGCCCATCTGCTTCCTATTCCAAGTGCTTTCTTAAGACAGTGTCAACATATTTCTTGGGAATAAGCCCTACAATTCTGTCAACTTCACAGCCCTTCTTCATAACTACAAGCGTTGGAATGCTGAAAACTTGAAAACACTCTGCGGTGTTAGGGTTTTCGTCGACGTTGAGCTTTCCAACGAAGACTTTCCCTGAATATTCTCTGGCTAGCTCTTCAATCGTTGGAGCCAAAGCTCTGCATGGACTGCACCAAGGTGCCCAAAAGTCGATTAATACCATTGGGTGTTGCTTAGTTATTTCCTCGAAGTTTGAATCAGTCACATGAACTGGCTCGTTGCTCATTTCTTTCTTTTGCTCCTCGGCCTCTTGTAGTCTCCTCAGTTTCCTTTCTCTGATACGTTTCAGTTCTTCGTCTTCCTCTGATATAAACTGTTCGTGTTCGCCTCCCATTTGCTTTCACTTTTGCTGCTTCAAAGAGTTCTGTAGGGTCTTAAGTATTCTATAAGAATCTTCTGGATTGATGATTTCTTCCGCCAGCTTCTCAAAGGGACAAATTCCCTTTTTATCGACATCAAGGATACTTTCAACAAGATTCTCCCAATCATGATAAATTCTGTTCTCTTCAAGTACAGACTTTGCTTTTTTACTCAAAACCATGGCATAGACTGCCCTAATTTTTGCATGAACGCATAAGAGTGCCACTGCCCTTCCAGTGACTCTGTCAGCAAGGGACGCCCCGTGAAGCTCATTTCCAAACTCTTCAATAGCATCCAACAGGCCGGAAATTCGGTGAGAACCGGTTTCAAAGATTATTTCGCCATCTTTCACCATAGTAAGTGTTAAGCTTTTTTTGTGGAGTCTTTTTTTGGCTCGTTCTAGATCTTTCATGACAACTTCACATTTGCAAGGGTCCTCGCCACTAAAAATACCTATTGTATTTCAACAGTAAAAAGCTGGTCTTCTGGCATGTGAACAATATCCCAAGCGCACTTTTCTGTGAGAGGGCCTTCTGAAATCTTCTTATTCAGTTCTTCCATAATGCTTGAGCTAACAGAAAGCCTTACTCGTCTATCTGAATTTCGCATTTCAAAATCTACTGTTATCTCTTCCGCAGAGTTCTCTATGACAAGCCTCTGGTTTCCCACGGTGCAGGTAGTGGTAGCTTGTATCCCATCCAAAACACAGGAAAATGGTGGTTTAAGCGGAATTTTGGCGTTTGCCCTTAGTTTAATGTGCTGTTTGGCAGACACGTCTAAAGTTTTCTTGGCGATTATCCCCATTCTTACCCCTATGACCAAGAAAGGACCTAAGTGTCCGTGAAGTTTTTTGGCATTTTTAATCTCAGACGCAATTTCTCCCCTTTCAGTGTGCATTGCTAATTTTCCTCACTTTTGCTTTTTCCAACACGCCTATGACAGGCAAGGTTATCACCATGCTGATTATTCCGCCTATTAGATGCCATCCACCCCAGATTGTAAGTGCCCACCGTATCGTCATCCAATCTAATGGTTTGTTCATGAAAAAGGTGCCAATCATGACTCCTGCAAAATAGGCGGATGCCGCTGTCGCCGCAGCAACTAGGATAATACTACGTGTTTTCAAATCTAGAGTGTGATGGTTCACCGACATTAACGCGTCAAAAAGTATTGCCATAGCCGCAAAGCCGATGACTGGTGGTGGAGCGCCTATCAGCAAAACTATGACTGAGCCTATGGAACCAACCAGGGAAGCTATTCCGAACTTGCTTGTTAGCCATGTGACAAGTAAGAGTGTGAAGAAGGCTGCAAAATCATGGAGTATTGGAAGCCCCAGCAAACGGAAGCTAAGCGGCCCCAATGCTAAGTTGAGGACTGCCCATAGGGCACAGAAGATGCTTGTCAAGGCAATGTCGGTGCTCGAGAAATATGGTTTGCGCATTAGGTAGCACCTTTATGAAAGGAGGTAACACCGATACGCATAAAAACTTTGTCCCAAACCCGAAAGGTATAAGGCGCGCTATTGGCCTATTGAATTTGGGATAAAAATTTTATGGCTCAATAATCAAATCTAAATCCGTGAAAGGTCATGACGAAAATCGTAAGGGTAGGAGTAACATTTCCCCCAGACTTGCTTAGGGATTTCGACGAAATGATCGGTAACATGGGTTATCAGAACAGGTCTAAAGCCGTTCAGGACGCAGTGAGATTCTTTGTTTCCGAGAGGAAGTGGTTCCAAGAGGAAAAAAGCACTCAGACAGGAGTCTTGCTTATGGTTTACGACCATGAAGTCAGAGGTCTTGAAAGCGCACTAACAGAAATACAGCATGGTTATGCATGTATAATCTGTTCGACAATGCACGTACACATAAACGAACAGGACTGTTTAGAGGCCATAGCGGTAAAGGGCGAAGCCGCCCGAATTAGGAAACTAAGCGATGAGTTAGCCACGAAAAGAGGGGTAAAATTACTCAAAGCGATGATTGTTTCCGTGTAGCTTTCCTATTCTTGCAGTTCAAACATCTTTTCCAAGGCTTTCCTCGCTTTTTTGGCTACTGGCGCTGGGACAGTTATTACATGTCTTTCTTCTTTCAAAGCGATGTAAAGCCTCTCTAAGGTGTTCAGCTTCATGTTTGGGCAAATGGCTCCCTCGTAAGCTAGGATAAACCGCTTTTGGGGATTTTCTTTCGTCAAGCGGTGCAAGAGGCCCTCTTCGGTTCCAACAATGAAAGTTTTAGCGCTACTTTCTTTGGCGTAGTGGCACATCTTTGAAGTGCTTCCAATAAAATCTGCTACCTTTCTCATGTCAGAGGCACATTCGGGGTGAACCATGACAGCGGCATCAGGAAACTGAATTTTGAGCAATTTCACGTCCTCAGGCTGGAAAAGCAGATGAGTTGGGCAGAAACCCCACTCTGGAATGGGAATAATTGTTTTTCCAGTTTTTTCGCTCACGTATTCAGCCAAATTGCGATCTGGGCCGAAGAGAACCGTTTCAGCGTTAAGAGATTCTATTACTTCCACGGCATTTGCTGATGTGCAGCATATGTCACAGTAAGCTTTAGCGGAAGCCAAGGTATTCACGTACAAAACTACAGGCACGTTCGGATAAAGCACCTTACACCGTTTAATTTCATCAACGGTGAGCATCTGCGCCATGGGACACCGAGCTCCCAAGCTAGGTAACAGAACCTTTTTGTTAGGATTTAGAATGGCGCCGGATTCGGCCATGAAATCCACGGCAGAAAAAACTATCGTTTCCGCTTCTTTTTCCTCCATGACTTTTCGGCTTAACTCTATGCTGTCGCCAATATGGTCAGCTACGTCTTGAATTTCTGGCCTCTGATAATTATGAGCTAATATTACTGCGTTCTTTTCCTTTTTCAGTTTGGCTATTTTGTCGACGAAGTTCATGTGGCTCCCTTTTTTAGCTATTAGAGTAATTATGAAACATGTATGCACTGACCTAAAACGCTTTCTTTTTCAACTCTTCTGCTCAAAATTATAAGCCCCATTATGGTGGCTAAGCCCGCGAGAGCCATGCCCACGAGCTGTCCCGCGGTGAAGCATGAAACTCTTGCAAAAACGCGCGCGCTATTCTAGGTAAGAACGCGATTCAGCCTATAGAAAATTGTATAGTACCTTATAGAATGGTGCGGCGGGCAGGATTTGAACCTGCGAACCCCTACGGGAAAGGATATCTCAAAGAGGCTCTCAAGCCAAAGAGCGTTAATCTTGAGTCCTTCACCTTTGACCTAGCTTGGTTACCGCCGCGCACGGAATACAAAATTTGACATTCTTTCTTATTAATCATTTCTACCGCGCTCCGTATGCTAACATATCCATGCGCGCGCGCGCCTATCCAATTCCTGTAAAAAGAATCATTTTCGGGTCTAGCTATCCTTTTTAGCAAAGATTATAAAAAATACGTTGAAATGAATTTTTCAACGGTAAAGTTTATTAGAAAGCTATGCCGTTACGTCTCTAGCTCTTTCAAGAAATTGGAGACCATTTTTCAAATCGGATGATCCAATAGTTGGAGGAATTTAAAAGTTTGAATAATCCCGCATCAAATCGTCCTATCGATACATGTGTTAATGTGAGATTGCGGGGGCTGGATATAATTGGCTGAAATTTCAAAAGAAGATACCCATATTTTGTTAAAAACTTTTTTTAGTGAGAAAGGCCTGGTTCGGCAACATTTAGATTCTTACAACGAGTTCATAGATCACGGTTTACAAGAAGTAGTGGACGAAGTAGGCGAAATTCCAATAGAAATTCCCGAAAACCCGTACAAGGTCAAGCTGGGACAAGTTTGGGTGATAGATCCTCAGTCGAGAATAACAGGCCCATACGCAACAGAAGTAGACGGCACGAAACATGAAATCTACCCTATGGAAGCTCGACTTAGGAACCTAACATACGCGGCCCCAATAGCCCTTGAATTGACGCCAATCATAGATGGAAGAGAACAGGACACCGAGCTTGTTTACATCGGAAATATTCCCGTGATGTTAAAATCAAAATTGTGCTTTCTGTCCCAACTTTCAAAGGAAGAGCTAATAGCGGCTGGAGAAGACCCTGACGATCCAGGCGGCTACTTCACAGTTAACGGTTCTGAGCGCGTCATAGTGGCCATGGAAGACTTGGCTCCCAATCGCATAATAGTTGACATAGACGATAAGGGGACAACACCAGTATATCAAGCTAAAATATTCTCCACAACCGTGGGCTTCAGGGCAAGGATCGAGTTGAAACTTAAGCCAGACGGAGCCGTATATGTTTCAATGCCAGGTGTACCTACTGAGATCCCCTTTGTGGTGATAATGCGTGCCCTAGGCTTAGAGAAAGACAAGGAAATTGCTGAAGCAATCTCTCTTGAAAAGGAAATGCAAAGCGAAATGGGCCCATCCTTTGAAAAAGCCTTAGGCGTAGATACAGCCAATGACGCAATAGTTTTTATTGGAAACCGCGTTGCCCACGGCCAAGTTGAGGAGTATCGAATACAAAAAGCTGAAACGGCCATAGACAAGAACTTTCTACCTCACTTGGGCAGAACGAATAAGAATCGTAGAGACAAAGCCCTCTTCTTGGCCGAAATGGCTTGCAGAGTTATCGAACTGAAACTTGGAAGGAGAAAAACTGACGATAAAGATCACTTCAAAAATAAACGACTACGTCTTGCCGGTCCACTCCTTGCAGACCTCTTCAGAGTAGCCTTCAGGAACCTCACACGAGACATTAAATATCAGCTTGAACGTATCGGACTAAAAGGTCCAATAATAACGGTCTCGGCTGCAGTCCGTCCGGGAATAATAACAGAAAGGTTTCAGCATGCGCTTGCAACTGGAAACTGGGGAAGGGGAAGAGTAGGCATAACTCAGCTTCTGGACAGAACAAACTACATGTCCACTTTGAGCCACCTACGCAGACTCCAGTCACCTCTAAGCAGAAGTCAACCAAACTTTGAGGCCAGAGATTTACACCCAACCCATTGGGGTCGTCTATGTCCAAATGAAACACCTGAAGGCTCTAACTGTGGCCTCGTCAAAAACCTAGCCTTATCTGCATCGATTTCAGTGGGCGTAAACCCCGAGAAAATTAGACAGACACTCTTTAACATGGGAGTGGTTCCAGCGTATGAAACTAACGAGACTCTTAGAGTTTCAGGAGCAAAAGTTTTTGTTGACGGAAACATTATTGGATACTGTAACTCTCCAAGCGAGCTAGTTAAAGAATTCAGAGAAAAAAGAAGAAGTGGAGAAATCTCGACTGAGGTTAACATAACTTGCTTCTCAAAGCAGCAAGGCAAGAGAGAAGAAATCTACGCCAACTGCGATGAGGGCAGAGTTAGGCGTCCCCTAATAATAGTTGAAAACGGTGTTCCGAAACTTCAACAGAAGCATGTTGAAAAAATATCTTCTGGAGAATGGTCGTGGGAAGACCTTGTCAAGAACAGTATGATTGAATATTTGGATGCTGAAGAAGAAGAAAATGCTTATGTTGCCATAAGCCCTGACAAGGTGACTCCAGAGAACACCCACACAGAAATCGCAACATACACAGTATTGGGAATCTGTGCGTCGACAATACCCTACCCGGAACATAACCAGTCACCCCGAAACTCTTACCAGGCCGCTATGGCTAAACAGGCTCTGGGGGTCTACGGAACAAATTTTCATCATCGCGTAGACTCAAGGTCGCATGTTTTGCATTATCCACAAATGTCTCTAGTGGAAACTGAATTAATGGAGGTAATTGGCTATAAACAACGTCCCTCCGGCCAAAACTGCGTGGTTGCCGTGCTTTCTTTCGAAGGCTATAATATGGAAGACGCCTTAATTTTCAACAAGGCCTCCATAGAAAGAGGCCTAGGCCGCTCAACCTTTTACCGAATATACGAGGCTGAGTGCCGCCAGTACTTAGGAGGGTTGAAAGACAAGTTCACCGTGCCCGAGCCGGGAACACGCGGCTACAGGGGAGAACAATATTATAGGCTTCTTGAACCGGATGGAATAATAGGCCTAGAAGCCACGGTTGCAGGCGGAGACGTCCTGATCGGCAGGATCAGCCCGCCCAGATTTCTTGAAGAATATAAAGAATTTGAAGTAAAAGGGCCATCCATGCGGGACACATCCACGGACATGCGCCCCTCAGAAATAGGAGTCGTAGACGCGATTTTTATAACTGAATCCGGGGAAGGCAGCAAACTCGTAAAAGTCAGAGTTCGCGATCAGCGTATTCCAGAATTAGGAGACAAATTTGCCTCACGCCATGGACAAAAAGGAGTTATAGGGCTAATTGTCCCACAGGAGGATATGCCCTTCACAGAGGAAGGTATAGTTCCCGACATAGTAATCAATCCGCATGCAATACCTTCGAGAATGACTATCGGACAGTTCATCGAGTCAATGGCTGGAAAAGCGGCGGCCGTAAGAGGAAGACCAGTGGATGGAACGCCATTCTCCAACGAAGAACCTGATGAGATTAGAAAAGCTCTCATCAAATTAGGTTTCAGTCACACTGGCAACGAAGTTTTTTATAACGGCACCACAGGCGAAAAATTTGTTGCAGACGTGTTCGTTGGAATAGTATACTACCAGAAACTGCACCATATGGTCGCAGATAAAATCCATGCCAGAGCAAGAGGACAAGTGCAAATGTTGACGCGGCAGCCCACAGAAGGAAGAGCTAGAGGGGGTGGTCTTAGATTCGGTGAAATGGAGCGTGACTGCCTTATAGGCCACGGAGCCGCCATGCTTCTCAGAGACAGACTACTAGAAGAATCTGACAAATACACACTATATGTTTGCGAAAATTGCGGCCAAATAGCTTACTATGACATGAAACAAGGCAAATACGTTTGTAAAATCTGCGACGACAAAGCAAAAGTCTCCCCAGTGGTGGTCTCCTATGCTTTTAAGCTCCTTCTACAAGAACTGGTAAGCTTGTGCATAACACCCAAATTAAAGCTAAAGGAGAAGGCTTAAAATGGCAGAAGAAATAGTTCACAAAGTTGTCGATGAAGTTTCTTTCGGTTTAATTTCACCAAAAGACCTGCGTAAAGCTTCGGTGGTGGAAATTCAGACACCAGACACCTATGATGAAGATGGTGCTCCGATAACGGCTGGACTGATGGATGGCAGGCTTGGAACCCTTGAGCCACGCCAAAGATGTAAAACCTGCGGCAACACCGCCATTCGTTGTCCAGGCCACTTTGGACACATCGAACTGGCGGTTCCGATCATACACATTGAATTTACCAAAATAATCTATGACCTTTTAAGGTCAACTTGCCGAAATTGCGGGCGCATACTTCTTCCTGACGAACCAGTCAAAAAAGTTCGAACACGCATCATCAGATTTCGCCAGCTTTTAGGCCTAGTTCCAGACGAAGTTTATAAAGGCATAATACAGGAAATTAGAACAAAGCAGTGTCCTCACTGCGCGGCGCCTCAATATAAAATAACTTTTGAGAAGCCCACAAAGTTCATTGAGCAAACAGAAAGCGGCTCTGAACCGCTGACGCCGAGCATGGTTCGAGAAAGACTTGAACGTATATCCGATGAAGACATTGAACTCTTAGGATTTAACCCAAAAGTTGCGAGGCCAGAATGGATGGTTCTGCAAGTTTTACCAGTTCCGCCGGTCTACGTCCGCCCCTCAATCACGCTTGAGTCGGGCATCCGTTCAGAAGACGACTTAACCCATAAATTGGTGGACATAATCCGAATCAACCAAAGACTGAAGGAAAATATGGATGCTGGGGCACCGACGCTAATAATTCAAGATTTGTCAGAACTTCTCCAATATCACGTGACAACATACTTTAACAATGAAGCTTCAGGCATACCTCCAGCAAGGCACCGTTCTGGAAGAGCATTAAAAACTCTTTCACAAAGACTAAAAGGAAAAGAGGGCAGATTCAGAAGTAACCTTTCGGGAAAAAGAGTTGACTTTTCAGCCCGCACTGTTATCTCTCCAGACCCAAATCTTGACATAAACGAGGTTGGTGTTCCACGCGACGTTGCCATGCGGTTATCTGTCCCTGAAAAGGTGACTACTTGGAACATTGAAGAAATGAAGAAACTTGTCATAAATGGACCTGAACAATATCCTGGCGCCCTCTACATAATTAGACCTGATGGCAAACGCATAAGACTTGAGTTCGTTGTGGATAGAGAAAAAATCGCTGAAGCAGTGGAACCAGGCTTTATTGTGGAAAGGCACCTCAAGAACGGTGATATAGCCATTTTTAATCGCCAGCCTTCACTTCACCGAATGTCCATAATGGCGCATTACGTGCGTGTACTGCCATACAAAACTTTCCGATTGCACCTCTGCGTATGTCCACCTTACAATGCGGACTTCGATGGAGACGAAATGAACTTACACATACCGCAGAGCGAGGAGGCACGAACAGAAGCCCTTCTGCTGATGCAAGTTCAAGATCAAATATTGTCACCAAGATTCGGAGGTCCGATAATAGGCGCCATTCGAGACTTCATAACAGGCGCCTACCTGTTTACGAGAAAGTCGAATTATCTAACAAAGGCGGAGGTAAATCGTCTACTAACAGCAACCGGTTATGATGGTCCGTTGCCTGTTCCCAAAATTGAGGAACCCCAGCCTCTCTGGAGTGGCAAACAGATTTTCAGCCTGTTTTTGCCAGAGACCTTGAATTATGTTTTGAAGGCAAATCTTTGTCGAGGATGTACCAAATGTTTTGAAGAAGAGTGCCCCTACGACGCCTACGTGGTTGTGAAGAATGGGCAACTTGTCTCAGGCATCATAGATAGGCGTTCCATAGGTTCTGAGCAGTCTGAAAGTCTTCTCCACAGAATAATAAAGGATTACGGGACTCAGGCTGGACGAGAATTTCTGAACAAGATAACTAGGCTTCTTAAGCTTTTCATAACCATGCGGGGTTTCACGTACTCTTATGATCAACTTGTCTTGTCTCCGAAGGCTGAAAACAAAATAAAGAAGGCAATGGAGCGTGTTCAGGAGAAAATAGAAGAGCTCATAAAAAGTTACCGTAACGACACCTTGACGAGACTTCCCGGCCAAACCCTTGAAGAATCCTTTGAAATTTACGTAATGCACGAACTAGCCACAGCCAGAGATGAATCTGGAAAAATAGCTGAAGAAGACTTTACCCTTGAAAACGCCGGCATGGTAATGACTCGAACAGGCGCCAGAGGTTCAAGCCTGAACATCGGGCAAATGAGCGCTTGCGTAGGGCAGCAGTCGGTTCGTGGAAAAAGAATACTGCGAGGATACGTGAGCCGTGCTCTACCTCACTTCCCAGAAGGAGACCCAAGCCCGAGGGCAAGAGGCTTTGTTTACTCATCTTATCAAAATGGCCTTGATGCCATCGAATTTTTCTTCCATGCCATGGGAGGCAGAGAAGGACTCGTGGACACTGCAGTTAGGACGCAACAAAGTGGTTACATGCAAAGGAGGTTGATCAACGCACTTGAGCACATACGCTTGGAATACGATGGTACAGTCAGAGATTCCGCAGGTGACATAATACAATTTAAATATGGGGAAGACGGCGTTGACCCCGCCAAAAGCGATCATGGAAAAGCGGTGAACGTAAGCCGCCTAATTGACCAGATAAAAATCGGAGAGGAAAAAGGGGTAACAGCAACGCTCGATTTTGCCAAAAAGCGGTTGGAAGAAGTTGAAGATCAACTTACACCCATACTTCTGGATCAACTCAAGCAGAATTTAGCCAAAGCAAGACTGAGTGCTGAAGATGTGGAGAAGGCGGTAAAGTTGACGGTTGAACGCTATAAACGCGCCTTAATGGAGCCAGGCGAAGCAGTAGGCATAGTCGCAGCTCAGTCTATAGGCGAACCTGGCACGCAGATGACGCTTAGAACATTCCACTACGCTGGAGTTAGAGAGCAAAACGTAACCTTAGGTCTGCCGCGACTAATAGAGATAGTTGACGCTCGAAGAATCCCATCCACACCCATAATGACGATATTCTTAGGTGAAGAACATAGGAAAAGCAGAGAAGCAGCAGTGAAACTTGCGCGTAACATAGTCTGCACGACCCTAGAAAATCTGGCACAGGCAGTTTATGAAGACCCGATACGGGAGGAAGTAATAGTGGAACTTAACAAGACAATGATGGAGGACAGAGGTGTAACTCTAGAGGAACTTGAGGAAAAGTTGCAGGTGCAGAACTGCACCATAAAGGCAAGGGGCGACAACCTCCACATTAAGCCCAAAAAGACTGAAGCCCTAAGGAAGCTACTTGACAAGATCTCCACGTTCCATATCAAAGGCGTACCTGACATAAAACGCGTACTAGTCACAGAAGAACGCGGAGAATGGGTTATAAGGACAGACGGTTCAAACCTGTCTAAAGTTTTAGAAGTTCCTGGAGTGGATACTTCTAGAACAATAACGAATAATATTCATGAAATAGCGAAAACCCTCGGAATAGAAGCTGCTCGCAACGCGTTGATCCACGAGGCTAGAGAAGTTTTGGACGAACAAGGCTTGGACGTAGATGTACGCCACGTTATGCTTGTTGCAGATATGATGACATCAACTGGCGAGGTGCAGCAAATAGGGCGTCATGGAATAAGCGGCAAAAAGTCAAGCGTTCTGGCGAGAGCTGCTTTTGAAATAACTGTTCCTAACATTGTTGAGGCGGCTGTAAAGGGTGAAAGCGACGCTTTGGAAGGCGTAACAGAGAACGTAATAGTTGGGCAGTCAATTCCTATTGGCACAGGATTAGTGGAATTGTACATGTCAACATTTGAAAAAACAGGGGAAGAAAAGTGATAGACATAGACAAGGCGATTGCAACAGCTGTAAAAACTGGTAAAGTGTCTTTCGGAGCCAACTCTGCTATACAGAATGCCAAAACAGGAAAAGCCAAAATGATCATTTTGGCCTCCAACTGCCCAAAAGCCATAAAAGATGAAATAGAATATTATTGTAAACTCTCAAAAGTTCCAGCTTTAGTGTACAAGGGGGCTTCCATGGATTTGGCTGCTCTCTGCGGAAAACTCTTTAGCATCTCCGTACTAAGTGTAAGAGAGATGGGTGACTCAGAACTTTTGAAAATAGTTGAGGGCAATGAACTAGAAAAATCCAATGTGGGAAACGAATGACAACTGGCATAAAAATTACAGCGGAAGAAATGCGTTACATTGCCTTGTTTGAAAGCGTAAGCGGGGCCAGTGTTAAAGACTGCATAATTGACGAGGAGCAGGGACGCGCAATCTTCATCGTTAACCAAGGCCAAGTGGGTGTAGCCATTGGAAAAGGCGGAAGAAACATCCATGTTCTCGAAAAAATGACTGGGAAAAAACACGAAATAATCGAATATTCAGAAGATCCCGTACAATTCATCAAGAATGCGCTGAAACCAGCACTGGTCAGAGAAGTTCGCATAACGGAGAGGACTGATGGGAAAACCATTGCGGTTGTAACAGTCAATCCTAAAGACAAGGGTTTAGCTATAGGAAAAAACGGAAAAAACGCTGAGCGTTTACGCTTTCTGGCTAAAAGATATTTCCAAATACAAAACGTAAGTATAACTTAGCTTTCTAGGGAAAAGATGGAAGAATGGCGTTCTCGCTATGCTTGGTTGCGTTCTTATCTACTTTGATAAGCACCGTGTATGCTGTAGACGAATCAATTGTAGATCAGTTTCTGGGCAGTCCATTACTTGCCCTAACAGTAATAATCATTATCGTAATCATAGCGTTCATTTATCGCAGAATTAGAAAGTAGGTTATCAGGCGGCTGGCCGCGTCCCAGTTTTCAAGAGCAGGTCTATCAAGGCTTTTTGGTCTACTTCTGCGCGGGTTCTCCAATCCAAATATAGCTGTCCATTTTCGTCCTGTGTTAAATATCCATAGCGAATGTAACGATCGACGTTTAGGCCGACCTTCCACCCTAAAAGTTTTTCGCTTAAGAGTTCTTCAACCTCTTTTCGCGGCGCTTTTCCCTTTTTGGATATTACGTAGGCAATGGTTATGGCTAAGCCTGCGAGATCGTCTATTCGCCATCCTATCATCTTTGTTTCTTTCGGGGTTAACTCGCCCCTCAAGGTTATGTAGAATCGAGCCTTGTCCAGTTCCTCCAAAGTGGGTTTTTCGCTTGGTTTTTCCTCTTCGAAAACAGTTTTAACTTGTAAGTCAAGGGTTTTCAGGTAGTCGTCTAGAATGCTTATAACCTTCGGGTAGTCTGAGCCTAGGCCTTTTCTGAGTTCCCAGCCTTTCACACCGGGTTTCTTGTGTCTTCGGTAAAAAAGCATGTGAGTTGCCCTTTTTACTTTGCTTGTATAGTAGGCTTTTCTTTTGCTCACTTCTCTCCGCCTCTTTTCCATCTTTGCCAGTCATCATGCGTTATGGCTATTGGTATTGAAATCTGCTGTTTGCCACCCGTTTTAGCTGGAGGTTTTTTGTATGCCCTAATGAAGATTTTTTCTTCCAAAGGGCGAATTTCCAATGTTGCATAGCCGTATGTGACCAAGAAGCTCGTCATGAAAGCCCTCTGAACGGTTTCCTCGTGGGTTTCTGCGCCGACAAAGTCCCAGTATAAGATTTTTTGGCCTTCGCCTTTTTCTTCCACTTTCTTCTTCAGTTCTTGCCAGAAGTTTTCCAGTTCTTCGGAGAAGGCTTTATCCATAAGGATTTTCTGTTTTATCAATTCTTCCCTTGATGCACGCATTGTCTCAATCTCAGGCGCTGGAAATTCTTTCCATCTTTCCTTGAGCGGTATTAGGGTTTCCCAGTAGCGGATCGATTCTGCCAAACTATGAAGTGAGATCTGCTCCAGCTCGATTATGGGATGCCAGGCCTTAAGGAAAGTATCAATCATTTCTTCCTCTTTTATTTGGGTAAGTTTTTCTTCCAAGAGAAAAGGGTCTGTGTAGAGTGAGGTTGAACGGTTTTTAATCCATTCGCTTTGCAGTTTTATAACTGAAGCCAAGTGGTGTATTGTTTCAGCGTCTAGACATAGGTCTTCCGGTTGTTTCCATTGGGGAAAGTACTCTTTAATCACTTTGATAACGTCGTCGACGTTCAGAAGGAAAGGCTCCATGGTACGTGACTCAACAGACATGCACATTTCTATTATGTGCTGCAGTTTTTCTCTGCCGATTTTCTTTTGCTCTTTCTTAGATTGCACTAATTAACCTCTCTAATAATTGATTTTCCATCAACGTTCTGGACCGTTATTATGCTAGCTTCTTCTGTGAAACTCACTTGGCCAGGGGTTATGACAACGTATTGTGCATTCGCGTTCTTTACTGTTGATATGAGTATTTCCGCGATAATTTCGCGGTTTTTCGGGTCCATGTGAATGTCATACTCGTCCACAGCACGGAACGGGGAGCGAACGTGTTGTTGTAAAGCCAAAAGAAAGCTCATGGTTGCGGTTGTTCTTTCTCCGCCACTCTGTGTATAAGCATCCAGAGGAACGGGTTTTCCTCCTTTGAAGCCTACGAGAATTTCCAAGCCTGCAGTTTCGATATCGTGTCCATTTGCCAGTCTAACCTCTCCAGTTGCTTGAGTTTGAATAAGCGTTTTCTGATATTCTAGGCTAACACGATCTAAGAGGCTTTGCATTACCGTTCGCCAGGCTTGCATCCTTGTTTTAACTTCTTCCAACGCTTTGTCACGGTTTTCAGCAACCAGCTGCGCCTTTTCCTTCAGTTCCAAATAGAGCTTAGAGTAGGATTCGTACATGTGTTCTATATCTTCTGAAACGTCGGCGAGGGCTACTAGGTGGCCGTCTGTAAGACGGATTTCGTCGATGATTTCGCCGACACTTTTCAAGACTGCAATCTTGGGACCTGACTGTTCTGCTTTTGCGGTGGCCAAGTATAAACTTGTTTTTGCATTCTTGAGTTCACTTTCTACCTTTTCTAAATTGGTCATTACGTTTTCTCTTCGGTACTGCAGTAGAGCCAATCTGATGCGGTTGTCTAAGACTTGGTCGCCAACTTTTTCCGCTGCCTCTTCCAGGCTTTTCGTTTCCGCTTGATTTTCTTCTATTTTTTCGTTCAGTTTTGAAAGCTGTTGGTAAGAGTCTTCTATAAGCTCCTTTAGGTTTTCGCTTTTTAGGAGCTTAAACTGTATTGGGTTTCTGCCGCTTGGAATAGCCGTTTCTAGGACTACTGTTTCTTTTAGCAGTTGTTGGCAAAGAGAAATTGTTGATTCTTTTTCGGCTTTTCCACGTTCAAGGCTGAGGCGTTCGTCAAAGTTTGTCTTCCGATCCGCTTTTAGCTTTTCTAGCTGGTTCTGTTGGATTTGAAGCTGGTCTGTTGCGATTTTTGTTTCTTCTTCAATCCGACTTAAGATTTCTAGTTCTTTTTCTCTGGTGGTTTCTAACTCTTTAGTTGCACTTTCTTTTCTTTCAACTTCCGCCCAAGCAAGTTCTCTTTCCAAGAATCTCCTTTTGGTCTGCAGCTGCTTTTTCTCTTGATATCGGGCGTACTGTTCTCTCCAGTAGTTGAGCGTCTGCTCTGCAGATTCCAAGAGTTTGCCGATGGATTCTTCTTGGCTAAGAATGCGCGTTAATTTTCGCTGTGCCTGCAGCACGTTTTCGCGGTAGGGCTCAAGGCCTACAGCTGCCTCAACCATCCGCAATTTTTCCTGCGTAGAGAGCACCGTGAACTGTTCAACCATGTTTTGGTGCATGATGATAAGCATGTTATCTGGGTCGACGCCTAATTTGCCAAGAAGCCTCTGAACATCCTGTTTTGTGACGGCTCGATTTTCGAGTTCAAACCAGTATTCGCCATCCCGCCGTAGGACGCGCGTGAGAAATATTTGATCTTTGCTAAATTTTGAAACAGGTCTTCTGTCACCTCTTTTGCCGTTGTCCAATATCAACGTAACGCGAGCTTGGTCTTTGCCCCAACGTATCAGATCGCTGAGCTTCTTGGACCGTTCCGTGTATGATTGCCCCAAGGCTACGGATATGGCGAGCAGAAGTGACGATTTTCCAGAGCCGTTGGGTCCGCACACGACGTTTACGCCGGGTTTAAAGGGTACCCTAGCGTACTCATAGCTCATGAAGTTTTCCAGGATAACCTCTTGGATCAGCATTGTAGCTTTTTGCCTCTTCCGCGGTGGTAAATAAGGGTGAAAACTCTCTTATTAAAACAATTTTGATGATTTTGCAGCAATTAAAATGGTTTCTTCACTTATGATTCTCGAAGAGTTTAGCGTCTTAGATGTTACATAAATGTTCAAACTCTGCCTCAACGAGTTGTCGAGCATCCTCAATGGATTTCGCAGTTGCTGAATGTTATTCTTCAATTTCGAATGAGCTTTTGTGGTTAACACGTGCGAAAGTTCTAAGTTCAGCTGCATCATACATTTATTTTGGGTGCAGATTGCACATGCCAACCGAGTTTAAGGTTAAAAAGGTTCATTGTAAACGGCACAATGTGGATTTTGAAAAGCTGATCCGAATTAAAGTTTCATGTTCCCAATATCAAAAATGCCGAGAAGCGGCAATCAAACGCCATGAAACCAATATTGCCAATTCTCGACTTGAAGCAAAAAAGAGTGGAAAACGATGGGTGGCGCCGAAAGCTGTTCTTCAGACGGTTTGTCCCTACGAACAGCCGCCAAAATACATTCCGTGGCTCAAATATTGCAAGACTCAACTATGCCAGTGACAATGAGTGTGATAGGCGCGCGCTTTCGACAGGTCCGCTGACGTAAGTTGCGCTTTTGTTAAGCTCTGTTGGTTTTTTAGACCCCGCACGCGCCCTAGTCATGGTAAAGCAAAATTTCATAAGCGCCGTTAGCAGCATTAGAAAGCGAGGCATTGGAATGGTTGTTGCTGGGAAAATTTTCAGGCTTTCGGAGCCGCTTTCTTTGGATGACATTGCGTCCAGACTTGAGGGCTATCGTACTGAAGAGCCTTACGAGGAGGGCGATTACAAGTTTACGCTTGTGACAGAAGTGGTGGGGCTTCTGCCGAGGGGAAGCATACTTAGAGGCATTTACTCGCACGATTATGTGGTTCACGTTTTCCACAGGGGCAAAGTTGCACCGTTACCGCGTACAGTTGAAGCTCTATTCAGTTTTTCCCAGGTTGGCGATTCTACGTTCTTGACTGTTGTGGAGAAGAAACGTTTGGCGAATTTTATAGCGAATAAGCTGAGCGAGATACTTTATGAGAAGATGGGTGGTGTTGTTGAGGCTAGAATTCCTCCTGAGATCTTAAGGGGCTATCACTTAAAAAACCCTGAGGATACGAAGATAACCTTCTTTGATAATGTGGATATTCCGAATGTGAACAAGCTTTCGCTTTATGGGCCAGATTTGATAAATACTTCGCTTTTTGAAGACTATTGCAAGCACGGCGACCTTTGGTATGTTGTGGCAAGGTCGAAGGAATATGGTTATGTTGTGGGCATAACCCGTGACGCTTCAGTGACCACTTTCAACTTGACAGATAAAGAAAAGTATCTTGAATACGTCACAAAGGAAGTTTATCCGCTGATTTCGAAAGCTGCCCGCTAGTTTTTTCCATTTTCCTTACGTAAGCGATCGTCTTTTCGTAGAGTTTCTGGAAATGTTCTCCGAAAGTTTGGTCTTCCTTCTCCTTTCTTAAGGTCACTATCCAGGGCTCCAGCCGTTTCCAATTCGAAATGATGTAGCCGCCCAAACGGTCAACTATGACACTGAGGTCCACAAACTTCCTATCGCTCAAGAAGCCAACCTGCTCAAAAAAGGCAGTAACTTCGTAAGGATAGTCGGCTACTTCAAAATCATTTTCCACTTGAGCCTTGTATTTTTCGTAGTTCTCAAATTGGAATTTTTCTTCAATCCATCTGAAAGCCTTGCGAAGCCTGTCGCTTTCTGCCCATTCAAACAATTTAATGGAAATTTCGAGGTCTCTGTGTTTGTCCATGTGCCTAAGCTGGATTACCACGAAGGCTGCAGTAGAAATTCCTGCTAATGCCGAAAGAATAGCGGTCCATTCTATCAATGAAACCATTATGGGCTGTAGCTCCACGTATATTGAAAATGAATTATTGTATTAAAGTTTAGCGTGCAAAAATGGAACGCCGCTCTTTTTTCATTACGCTCAAGCATTTAGAGCATCGATGACAAGTTTTACAACTTTTTTTGCTTCTCTGCCGTGAGGATCTTTCGCAGCATCAAAAACCATGACCGCGATGCCGCGTAGTTTAGGGCTCTTGGCTAAAACTTTGAGGGTGTTTTGAAATTCGATTTTTGTGAGTCCATCCGGCACAGGAAGACCATGGGCTGAAACCACAGACTCGTCAAGAACGTCTAAATCCACGTGCACATACAAATGTTCACACTTTGATTCTAAATAACTAAGAACGTCTTTAGCAGTTTGCTCCGCGCCTTGCTCTTTGATCTTCTCCCTTGTGTAAACGTGAACCCTAGAATTAGTCAGGGCTATCTCTTCAAGCTCGTCCAAGTCACGAACTCCGTAAAGCACAACATTCTCTTCCGGGAGCAATGGAGAAAGACCAAACATTTCCACCAGTTCCTTCGCACCTCTTCCCGTCGTGATGGCAACGTCCATGCCGCCGATGATGCCCGAAGGAGTTGTTTCCGGAGTGTTGAAATCTCCATGTGCATCCATGTAAACCATTCCAATTTGTGGGCCTAAATTTCTTCGCAACCCTTCGATTATACCCATGAGGGTGCTGTCCTCGCCGCCTATGATGAAGGGCAAGTATCCTGAAGTTGTTATGTTCTGGATTTTGTCAGCTAGAGACTTGCACAGTGCTTCAACTTGTTTAGGGTTTAGAAGTTTCGGGTTGCTGGTGTCTGTAGGCGGCAATGTTACTTTTATGTTACCAAAGTCCGTCACTTCGCTGTCAAGCCTCTTCAGTTCATCAACTATTCCCGCTTTTCGAAGGGCTTCTGCACCTTTATCTAGGCCCAGTCCCTTCGAGCCAGTGTTGTAGGGAACGCCTATAACTCCAATTTTGGAAAGCTTAGCGCGCGCGCGCTTCAAGGCTTCCAACCTCAGCGCGTTTGGTCTTTAATTAATAATCATATAGTTTAGCGTATAAAGCGTAGCGCGCGCTTGCCAAGCGACTTGTTCGTGAAAACAAAAGTTTTGCAAGGGCAGGATTGAAGAGCTGATAACGATAGCGCGCGCCACAAAGATTTATCTTGAAAAATTCCAGTGCAGGTAGAGAAATTTAAATAGTGGATATGTGCCATTCAGCACCAACGTTTATAGAAAGGAGACATCAGTTTGGACGGTAAACCTCTCGTTTCAATAGTTTCTGCGGGGTTGTCAAAATTCGGAAAACTTGAAGGCTTATACGTGAGGGAAATCTTCGCCCAAGCGGTTAAGGAGGCTTTTGACCGTTGCCCCAGATTAGACCCTAAAAGAGATATCAAGGCAATGTTTGTTGGGCACATGGGTGAGTCCTACGAGCATCAGGGCCACACGGGCTCCACAGTTGCAGACTGGGCTGGGCTGCTGAATATACCTTCCACCAGAACTGAGGCTGCCTGTGCTTCTTCTGGAGCAGCGTTGAGGGCAGGCGTTTATGCGGTGCTTTCAGGCTTGGCGGATGTCGTGCTTGTCGGCGGCGCTGAAAAGATGACGCATAGAAGCACGCCTGAAGTTACGGAATATTTGGCTATGGCTTCGGATTACCCGTTTGAACAGTGGCACGGCATGACTTTTCCAAGCTTGTACGCGCTTATGGCGACAGCGCACATGCATGAATATGGTACAACTGAAAAGCAGCTGGCTATCGTTGCCGTTAAGAACCATTATCATGGAAGCCTGAACCCGAAAGCTCAGATTCAAAAGGAAATAACACTTGAGACTGCTTTAGGCTCTCGCGTTATTGCTTGGCCACTGAAGCTGTATGATTGTTCACTTATCACCGACGGCGCAAGCTGCGTGATTTTGACAAAGCCTGAGATAGCGAAAAAATATACGGACGCACCAGTGCATATAATTGGTAGCGGACAGGCAAGCGACACCATAGGCTTATATGAAAGGCAAAGTTTCACTTCACTCGCAGCTGCAAAGTTAGCCGCTAAAACAGCTTATGAAATGGCAGCTATCAAACACAAAGACGTGAACGTTGCGGAAGTTCATGATTGTTTCACCATAGCGGAAATAATAGCCTACGAAGATTTGGGTTTCTGCAAGCCGGGCGAAGGAGGGCGGCTAGTTGAAGATGGAGAAACAAAGCTTGGAGGAAGAATTCCAGTTAACACCAGTGGCGGACTAAAGGCTAAAGGTCATCCTGTAGGAGCAACCGGAACCGGGCAGGCCTACGAGATCTACTTACAATTGACTGAGCAAGCGGATAGAAGACAGGTGAAAGACGCAAAGATCGGTTTGAGTCACAACGTGGGCGGTTCAGGGGCAACTGCAACCGTGCACATTTACAGGAGGGAGTAGGCGTGGGCGAACAGGCACCTTTCACAATAGAGCAATTCTACAAGTATATACTTCAAGGAAAACTCATGAGCGGAAAATGCAAGCAATGCGGAAAAGTTCACCTGCCTCCAA
>Ga0209725_1000127_pt1 | contig 45394 bp, 50 predicted proteins | sample I18A1metaG_FD_184145 | JGI IMG/M metagenome (GOLD analysis project Ga0209725, IMG submission 184145) | Lake sediment bacterial and archeal communities from Gulf of Boni, Indonesia to study Microbial Dark Matter (Phase II) - ​I18A1 metaG... | ecosystem: Environmental > Aquatic > Freshwater > Lake...
CTGCTCGCCACAGATTTGGCATCGCCCCAATGAGGTACACCCAAAAGATGTTAAGCTGCTCGGGGTTTTTAGTTGTTATTCTCCAGTGTTTTTGAAAATAAAGAGCACCAGCACCAAGAATAATGGACATGTACACAAAAGGGAGAGAATGAATATGGCAACAGCTTTTAGAGAAGACTAGAAAAATTCTTATTCTGTTTTTTAGAGACTAGGCTCGAATGGAAGTTTTCTTGACATTATGTAAGCGTCTTCGCCGTCTGCGTAGTATCCTCGTATTGTTCGTGCAATGTCGAAGCCCATCTTCTTGTAGAGATCAACGGCTGGTATGTTACTCGTCCGAACCTCTAAGTAACACTCCTTAGCGTTGTAATGTAACATGGCCTTCATGGCTTCTTGCATCAACGCGTATCCAACGCCCTGACGTTGATGTTTCGGCAGAACCGCGATAGAGATTACGTGTCCCCTTTTCATAATTCTTATACTCCTAAAGCTGGGAATCCCTGTTTCGATTCGGCACATGACGTAGCCTACCAATTCTCCGTCTTCCTCTGCAACAATGAAGGTTTCTGGAAAGCGTTCGTATAAGTCCATGAAGAAAAACGTGGTGTAATTTTCTGGGAGGCATTGGCGGTTTATGCTCATCACTTGCTCTAAATCTGCAGGTTTGAAAGGCCTTATCGTGAACACTGTTTGCATGGTCAGCCCAGCCTCCTAAAATCTCTCATGTTGAAGTTAAAGTTTTTGGGAAAAGCTTTCATATGAAAAACCTGACCGACCTTTACATTATTCCATAGCTTTAACAACGGGTAACGTGATATTGCCGTATGGCATAGCCCAAACCTTCGCGTTACTGCCCGCAACGTCAAAGGCGTCACGTAACGCATCGTTGAGAGCCCTCGCCGTTTTCAGTTTAAACACGTTCATAGCGTAGTAGTCAGGCATCACAGAAACAAGAATAATTTGAACTTTTTGCAAAGCCTTCGTTAGGTAATATGCCTTATGCCCTCCCAGAAGGAAACGCTTCTTTATCTCCTTCTCCATTTCGGTTGCGTCCTTGAACTTGGTCATCCAATCGTAGAAAACCTCGTTTCCGTGTCCTTCGGGGCATTCAGCCACCAGAATGATAGCTCCTCCTTTTTTCACGGCATCGAGGGCGCTGTCAACCCCCTTATATGCCTGATAAAGATCGATGTCAAAGGGGTGCCCACCAGCGCTTACAATAACTACCTCAGCCCTTCGTTCGATTGGCACCTTATACATCTCGTCCACAAGTTTTACGCCCTCGTAAAAAGTCTGTTCCAGATCACCCGCGAAGGCTTTGACAAGTTCTTGCTTTTGGTTTGTGACAATGTTTAGGACGAAATCAACCTTGGCGAGTTTTGCCGCTTCCACCATGTCTCCGTGCACGGGGTTGCCTTCGAGCATGCCAGTCTTAGATTTTGGATGAAGAAGCATGGCGTGGTTGCTTTGAATGGTTTCTGCGCTTGAGACTCCTGGCAAAATGCTTTTTCTTCCCCCGCCATACCCAGCGTAGTAATGGAGTTCCACATCTCCTGTCAGAATTCTAACGTCAGCCTCGGCAAAAACCTTGTTTACAGAAACTTTTGTTCCAAAGCTTGTTTTCCCAAGATAAACGTGATCCTTAGCCTTGCAATCGTGGTTTACTGCCTTTACTCTTTTCAGAGCTTCTTCGCCTATAAGTTTCTGCATCTCTTCTGGCTTTACTCCTCGATGGGTTCCGCAGGCGAAAATGAGCGTTATGTCCTCGTCTTTGACTCCCGCTTTATTCAGCTCATCCAGAAGAGGGGTAACCATCAAATAGCTCGGAGTTGGTCGGGTTACGTCGTCTACGACTATGGCTACCTTGTCGTTTGGCTTGGCGATTTCGCTCAGTCGCTTAGTTCCAATCGGCTCTTTTAGGGCGCGTTCAATTTCTGCTCGGGGGTCTGGCACTCCTGGTTTTTCTTTTGGATTTATCGTTCCCAGAAAGTTTCTAGTGGGGATTCTTGCGCAAACCTCGGTTTTGCCGTAGGGAAGCCATACGTCAACCATGAAAGTTTCCCTTCTAGAGGATGAGGACATTTTGAGTGTGTTTCTTTTAAGCATAGCGGACGTTTCTGTCAGAATAGCCCTAAAACTCCTAAATGCTCAACAGTGGCAACTTGTTCCGCAAACCCCCTTTTTTTGTTTTTGAGAACTTCGATTCCTTTAATAGCGTGCGTTAAACAACGTTTAACAACAAAGAGAACTCGCAAAAAACTCAAGTATACAAACCATATTAACAATTTCTTAAAACCTGTAACACGAGGCTACTCATTGAAACCGATCTTCAAAGAAATAAAGGATAACGAAGAGTTAGATAGACTCTTAGAAGAAGTCATTTCAGATATTCCGAAAAATCCAGATATTGAAATGGCTTATCCCGATGTTTTTTATCCAAGTTTTTTGCTTTCCAACTTTAATGTAAGAGATGACAGCAAAACAATTGCAGCATTCGAAAATAGACAACTCGTGGGATTGTCCTCTTTCATCTTGTCAAGACAAACCTTTCTTCCACCCAGTTTTCTTAACAGAATCTTCTTCATATTAACACTTAGAAAAGTCAAGGGAATAGAAGACCAGTTGATAGAGAAAGTTGAAGATGCCTACCTCAAGTTGAAAGTGCCAGAAATAAGCTATATAAGAATCAACCCTATTGAGAGGCTTTCTCCAACAGGAAGAAGACTCGGAAAGCATGGGTATAGAAAAAAGTTCTCGATGCAACGAATGGCAAGGACCCTAAGAAATGTTCCAAAACTAGAAACCGAGTCAACCTCTAGTTTGCGTCGTGTAAAATGGGAGGAGCAAGACCTGATGCTTTTCATGAAAACATGGGCTAAGGGCTTTGGCTGGCCAGCCAAGCATATAGAGCCTGCTGCAGAAGGAATGACAAGAAGATTGTTGAAACGAAACCCCACTGACCCAAACACATGGATCAATTTTCTAGTTGAGACTGAAGGTCAACCTGTTGGAACAGCCGCTTTCCTTACTTTTCCAGAATCAGCTTATGTGGTTAATGTTTCCACTCTCAGAGAGTTTAGGAAAAGAGGGATTGCAACACGTACCATGATAAGTCTTATGGAGTGGTGTAGAAGGCAGGGAATGAAATATATGGCATTAGATGTGGAATCTAATGAAAGTACTGCGCTGAGTCTTTATAGTAAACTTGATTTCATGGAGTTTGGGGAGTCCGTAGGGTATGTTAAGAAATTCAATTTCAAATGCAAGCGCTAATCTTTGGAAAACGCAAGTAAAAACGTCGGGGATTCATGATTCTCACACCGAGGACACAAGAGAATCGAGAACACCGTGAAATACACGTAACTGGTGAATTTCAAAGACGATGGGTTTGACGTGGCAACGGCTACCACAATAGAAGAAACCAAGCAACTGTTGGTAGAAGGCTTCGACTACGTCACCGAGAAAAATGACATCATGCTTTTCAGAAGACCAAAAAGATTTAGTGCTTAAACGCAGAAGTTAAGCCCAAACTCTTTAAAATCTAATACACATAACTTTACAAAGGTGGGTGCAAAATGTCAATTGAAGGAGTGCCTCCTAAAAAGGGTGAGGTATGGTTTGTTTGGTTTAACCGTTGTTCAGGCGTTACCATAAAGACCCCAAGCAAAACATTAGTTGTTGACCCGGCTGAGGTGGACCCAAAAATCTTCAAAACCGTAGACGCCATTCTAATCACTCATGACCATACTGACCATCTCGACGAAATCGTTATTAGAGATGTCCATAAGCGAACCCAGTGTCAGGTGATAGCGGATCCAACATCCACGATGAAATTAAGAGGTGTGGTGGCTTCTGACAAGCTGCGTGAGGTCCGAGTGGGCTCTGAACTTAAAATTGGCGACGTCGCAGTTAGGGTGGAAGGCTTTAATCATCCAGCAGCCACACCAGTATCTTTTCTCATCACAAGTGAAGACGGCATAAAAATCTACCATACCGGAGACAGCTTGCCTTTTCCAGAAATGAAACGCATCGGACAACAATTTCCGCCGGATGTCGTTTTTTGCACTGTTGGGTCTCCAGCTCCGGGCGCTTCGCCTAAAACTGGACTCGACATCGTAAAGATGATTCAGCCGAAAGTGGCCATTCCTTACCACGCATCAATAGCGGACCAAAAAAGATTTGCTGAACTCCTCAATAAGGAGGTGCCGAAGGTTCGATGTATGATTATTGAAGAGGGAAAACCATACAAGTATCCGTGAGAGGAGATGTGAAATTGTCGGTGGAGCGAGAAAAAGAGGAAATGAAAGCTGAGTTGTGCCGAGTTCTAAACAAGATTGGCGCCTTAGAGTTTGGAACATTTAAGCTTACTAGTGGAAAGACGAGTCCTTACTATATTGACCTAAGAATTGTTCCCAGCTTTCCCGACGCATTTCAAAAGGTCTGCGACCTCTACGTTAAGCTTATAGAAAAAGATCTTGGAGTCAAAAAATTTGAAAGAGTTGCTGGAATTCCTACTGCTGGCATACCGTTCGCTTCTTTGGTTGCATATCATCTCAAGAAGCCTTTCCTCTACATTCGCCCAAAGGCTCGATTGCACGGACGAGAGCGACGAATTGAAGGCATTCTTATGCCTGGTGATAGAGTTTTGCTAGTTGATGATTTAATCACAACTGGAAAGTCTCTGAGGAAGGCAGTGGCAGCGATCAGAGCCGAAGGAGGTGTGGTAACCGATGCTGTTGTGTTGGTGGACCGGGAGGAAGGCGGAAAAGAAAAGATGGCTAAAGATGATGTTTCGTTGCATTATTTGTTGAGGGCGAGTGAGGCTGCGAGTACGCTGTATGAGATGGGTGTTCTCACAGAGGATCAGTTAAAGATTATTTCGAGACAGGTGAAAAAGAAATAGGCATTTCGCTTGTTTTTCAATAGCAAACATGTATTTGCACTTAAAGGTTCCGTTAAGGTTAAATAGTGACGGAAAGAAAAAAAGAGGCTAAGGAGGAGGCTGTATGGTTGAGTTAGATTTGCACGTAGCGCCTATGCACAGGATTTGTAAGAAGGCAGGAGCGGACAGAGTTAGCGAAAGGGCTGCGAAGGAACTAGCAAAAGTGCTCGACGATGTTGGTGTCAAAATTGCGAAAGAGGCTATGGATTACGCCATGCATGCTGGAAGGAAGACGATTAAGGCTGAAGACATTGAGATAGCTGCTAGAAAGGTTATAGGCAAATAACATCGTCATTTCCCCGTTTCAAGAATCCTAACATTTTTGTTAGTTATTGAGACAAATTTATATTTTCATCGAGTGGAGATATCCCTCGCGCGCGCAGGCTATGATGGAACAACCTTCTTGAGTAACTTACTTTTTAGGTCTTTCCCTTTCGGACTTATATTCTGCGCTTTGAAATAATGGACTAGAAATTATTAGGTCTGCTGTTGCTCTGTTGCAAGCAGTCGGTACATTGTACAAGACGGCTATCCTAAGAAGCGCTTTGACGTCCACATCGTGAGGAAGAGATTGTAAGGGGTCCCAGAAGAAAATCAAATAATCCAATTTGCCATTAGCAATAAAAGCGCCAAGCTCCATGTCTCCACCGTAGGCCCCGCCTTTAAGTAGAGTAATCTTCAGGCTAGTTTTCTCAATAATTCTTTTCCCAGTATCTCCTGTTGCGTATAAGTTGTGAAGAGCTAATGTTCCCTTATTGAAATTAGCCCATTCCACCAAATCCTCTTTCTTGTTGTCATGCGCTACTAAGGCAATGTTTCTTTTAGGAATCAAAAAAATCACCACTTCAAACTAAGTCCAATACATTTCAATTGTTTTAAACCTTTCTAAGTCGCACGCTCATATGAAAAAGGAAGATTGGGTGATTCTTACTGTCCTCATTGAAAGCCTACGTAGATAAATTTATAACATTACTGAATGGAGATCTCTCCCGCAAAATCCCCTCTTTTTCTATGCTATTCTCTTTTGACCAATGTTCAAAGTAAGATTTGGGTGGGCATCGGATACTTGGTCTACGTCATAATCATGAGCTTCCTAGAAGTAGTGTTGCCATTCTAGTGGAAGACGTTAATTTCTAGATTTGTTCTTTTCGACAATTTTTAGTAGGCTGAAAAGGAAAGCAAGAAAGCATATGAAGGATGCAGCTATTAGAAAATATCCTAATGGCTCAATCATTGGGGATGGACTAAAGGTGATGAAGCACATTATTAAGGACGCTATGAAGGACACAAAATAAACTGTAGGCACAGCCGTTATGATCATTATTAGCAAGTAGAATTTCCATTCCTTACTTAGTTTCATTCTCAGCCTTCCTTCTTTTCAGATTCTATGAACTTGACTAGAGCAACCTCAACCGCATGGCTACGATTCCTAAAACGCATCGTCTTAATCTGTTCATCTATCCAGTCGACAAGTCTTCTTTCTACGGTCACGCTCATTTTTGCTTTCATGATTTCCATTTATTATTTCAACCCCCTTTATCTGCTTTATACTACTAAGTATACTAAGTAGGTTTCATATACTTTATCCTACCTGAGATTCTATTTGCCTAAAAGAAAGGAGAAGATGAGGAATGACCGAGAAACAAAAATACGAGATCCTTGTCATCAAATACCGAAACACAAGAGCCCACATTGAAATCATCAAAAAGGCTGCAGAAGAATCCGGATTCAGCAGTTTAGAAAATTTCGTCCACTACTGCATACACTCAAAAACTTGGTAGATAAATTTATATTAGGGAGGAAAATTGCTGTAGGTAGATTAACAAATCTAGTCTCAATCGGAGGTTTAGTATGGCCTATTTAACAACCCAAGCAGGACAACCAGTCCTCATCCTAAAGGAAGGAACCGGACGCAGACGCGGCCGAGAAGCCCAAAGAAACAACATCATGGCGGCAAGAATCGTTGCCGAAGTGTTAAGAACAACTCTCGGACCAAGAGGCATGGATAAAATGCTCATCGACAGCCTCGGCGACATAACCATAACCAACGACGGTGCAGCAATCCTAGACGAGGTTGAAGTCCAGCACCCTGCCGCAAAAATGATGGTGGAAGTCGCAAAAACACAAGACGACATGGTAGGCGACGGAACCACAACCGCAGTAATCTTGGCAGGCGAACTTCTAAGAAAAGCAGAAGAACTCTTAGACCAGAATATCCACCCAACCGTGATCGTGAGCGGCTACAGGAAGGCTGCCCAAAAAGCAATGGAACTCCTCGACAAAGTAGGAACCAAAGTTGACCTCGAAGACCGTGAAACCCTGAAAAAGGTCGCTGTCACGTCTATGGCTAGCAAGGCTGTAGGGAACGCACGAGATCATCTAGCCGAAATCGCCATCGACGCCGTGAAACAAATCACAGAACAGAGAGGCGACAAAAAAATTGCAGACATTGACCAGGTTCAGATTACGAAGAAGGAAGGAAAAAGCCTCTTCGACACCGAGTTGGTCAGAGGCATAATCGTCGACAAGGAGGTTGTACATCCAGGAATGCCCAAACGAATCGCCAACGCAAAGATAGCCCTCATTGACTGCGCACTAGAGGTTGAGAAGACCGAGTTCACCGCCGAGATTAGGATAAAGGATCCTACACAAATGAAAGCCTTCTTGGATCAAGAAACCCGCATGCTCAAGGACATGGTTGACAAGATTAAGGCTTCAGGCGCTGACGTACTGTTTTGTCAAAAGGGCATCGACGACTTGGCTCAACACTTTTTGGCGAAAGAAGGAATCATCGCAGCCCGAAGAGTCAAGCAGTCGGACATGGAGAAACTCGCTAGGGCTACTGGAGGAAGAGTCATCACAAACCTAGATGATTTGAAGGCGCAGGACCTTGGAAAGGCAGGACTAGTGGAAGAGCGCAAAGTTGGCGAAGACAAAATGGTCTTCGTAGAGAAATGTAAAGATCCACGCTCTGTCGCCATCCTAATTCGGGCTGGACTCGAAAGAATGGTTGACGAGGCAGAGAGAGCCATGAACGATGCGCTGTCTGTTGTTGCAGACGTGGTTGAACACAACAAGATTGTGGCTGGAGGAGGAGCCATCGAATCTGAAATGGCCCGGGAGCTTCGCGAATACGCAACGAAGGTTGGAGGACGAGAACAACTCGCCATCGAGGCGTTCGCCGACTCCGTAGAAATTGTGCCAAAAACATTGGCTGAAAACGCTGGACTCGAACCCATCGACATACTTGTCGGATTAAGGTCTGCCCACGAAAAGCCCCGAGGATACCTAATGGGTGTAGATGTTTTCACGGGCAAGATCATGAACATGCGAGACAACGGCGTGATCGAACCCCTACGAGTGAAGGAGCAGGCGGTAAAATCCGCCACAGAAGCCGCTTCAATGATCCTAAGAATCGACGACGTGATTGCAGCGACCAAGCCTAAAGAGGAAATGAAGCCTGGGGCTGGCGAAATGCCAGAAGGCGAATATTAACAGAAACCGCCAAAAAACACTCTCCATCTTATTTTTTCAGTTTGGCCAAGGGTAACGCCAAAAATTTAAGAGCCCAAGTCATCTTTACTTTTGCGGGCTCCGGTAGTATAGTCCGGTTAAGTATGGTGGCCTCTCGAGCCACAGACCCGGGTTCAAATCCCGGCCGGAGCACTTTTATTTTCAGACTTGGAGAAACAATTTACTGTGTCTGTTCTTTTTTGGCAGGCTTATAGCCTTATGGAGGGTCAAGGAAAACACATCTTCTTGAACGTTATTCTTCTAGAGAAATGTTGCATAAAGGTTTATGAGTTTGTTATTTGGTGTTTTCTTGTGGAGAGAATGTTATGAAAAGGCTTAGTTTGGTTTTTATGGTTGTCCTAGTTTCGGTGCTAGTACTGGTCTTTGCTTCACCTACAGCTTTGGCAGCCCCAGCAATTAAGGAGCCGTTTTCCGCCACGATGACAGTTACAGGGATGACTCCTCCTAAACGATTTTGGACTGACGAAGAAGGGGTTCAACACGCACGAGGTTTCGGTGAAACGTTTTCAATCAGTGGAGGTATCATCGGGACTGTGGCACTGACTGTGAACTGGAATTACGTCATTTCCGGTTATTTGCCAACTGGAGATGCTCAAGCTAAGGGAAATATCACAAGTGGTAAAGACATCTATCTGATATCTGCTGACGTAACCGTAATAACGGGGACAGCCTCCGGCACCTTCGTGATCCGTGGAACGGGAGGCTGCAAGGGAATACACATCACTGGAATGCTCAGCACGGTAACTGGCGCGCTTGAATTGGAAGGAACGAAACTCACAACCAAACCCTAGTCTAGAAGGAACTCCTCTAAATTCCCTTTTTTAAACTTGACATTAGCTGAATCACATTTTTACTGGCTTAAAGCCTAGCAATCTGATTCGAACTTCTCACTTTTTCAGTAAGACCAAACGGTAAATTTAAACGGTAATTGCTATCTAGGCCGGAGCACTATTGAAAATCCTCTTCTGAGCTTGTTGAAAAAGACGTAGCGCAAAGGCCTTGGCATATTTGGAGCCTATTTGGATCATGTATGGGATGGTCTAGGGACGTGTGCGCAGTCGTCTGGGCACTTTACAGAAACTTCTTTAGAAGAGAAACGCTGTGAATAATACCATTAACCCGAAACTAGGTTGGGCTTAACTATGATGAATCTGATTGATGTCATAATTCTCGCTGTTCTTCAGGGAATCACCGAATGGTTTCCGGTTTCCAGTTCTGGGCATTTGGTTGTTTTGCAGCGGCTGTTGCATTTGGAGGCTTCATGGTTTTTTGATCTATCCCTGCACATGGGAACTCTATGCGTGGTTGTCGTGTTCTTCTGGAGAGACGTCGTGAACATTATCAGAGCCTTGGTTAGGCTGGATTTCAAAAGCGAAGACGGAAAACTCGCTTTGCTCCTCATCGTTGGAACCGTACCCGGAGCCATCACTGGCCTGCTTATCACTCACTTTTTCGAAGCGTATTTCCTCAATCTGGTGCTGGTTGGCGAGGCACTACTGATTACTGGTCTCTTCCTGTTCATCTCTAGACGCAAAACAAACCGCAGGGAACTAGGCTACGTGGACTCGTCGTTGATGGGCTTAGCCCAAGGCTTCGCCATTATTCCCGGTATCTCAAGAAGTGGAATCACGTTGTCAACTGGTACGCTAAGAAAGGTGAAAAGAGAGGTGCTCTTCAAATTCTCATTCTTACTCTCGATACCGGGAATATTGGGCGCAATCGTCTTGGAAGTCACTAAAAGTCCAGTAGCAGTTGGCAACGTGGAGACGCCAACCATAATTTTAGGCATTATCATATCCATGGTTGTTGGCTATCTGTCCCTACGATTGCTTAAGAAGATTTTCATGATGGAGAGACTCCACCTCTTTGCGTATTATTGTTGGATAGTGGGCGCTATGATCCTTTTCTATTGCCTCTCACAGTTCTGATTTTAATGTTTTCTAACGCCCATTTTGAAAAGCCCAAATCCCAAGGTTGCCAGTATTGCCGCGGCGTACATTGTCGCTTTAAAACCGAAGAACTGCGCAACAACCCCGCCAATTAACGCTCCAAACACGGCGGACAGATTAATCACTGAGTCGAGCATTCCTGCGCAAGTGGCCTTCTCTACGTTGTGTTTCATTAAGTAAAGCAGGCTGCCAATGTACATGCATGACCATGAGCAGGCCAGCAAGACTTGGACTGGGATTAGCTGATAGAAATTTTGGGTGAAGGTGTAAGCAATGAAGGTTATTGCGGACAGGGTTAGGCCAGAGGTAACCAATGTTTTGTTTTCGAATCGGTCGAGATACCGCATCACCAAGAACTGTGTTATGGTGTTGACCGAGTAGATTACGCCAATCCAGAACTTGTCTCCCCCAAGACTTACAATGTAAAGAGGATATATAGTCCAAATGCAGTTGGCGCCCATGTGCCTCATGAGATAGGACAGGTACACGTACCAGTTTCTTTTCATTAGCTCCTTCGGGAAAAATGGAACACGAAGATGTGGGCTAGTGACTGTGGGCATCGTTAAAGAAATGAGAAAAGCCAGAAAAAGACATGCCGAAGACAGAACAAACGAACCCCAGTACATGGCTAACAATCCAGCGATGAAGGTGCCAATAGCCGTACCCAACGCACCAAAAGAACTAAAGCTCCCAAGAGGACCACCTGACTCATACACGTACGCGGTAAGCGCTGACGGAAAAATCCCAACAGAAAAACCCGCCAAGCCACGAGCGACCGCGAGAAACCAAGGATTAGCCCACAACGGCAAGATAAACGAGGGGTCTACTAAGACCTGAAGAAAAAACGTGAAGGCGGAGACTCCTAGGCCAAAGCGAAGAAAGAGTTTTCGCTCATACACGTCGGACGCACGTCCGAAAAGGTACGAGGAAGCAAACACGGCCAGTCCGTAGACTGCCCAAATTAACCCTATCTGAACGTCGGTGGCTCCCAAATCCTGAGCCAAGTTTGGAATAAACAGAATCGAAGCCGAGAAGGCAAGGTTGGATAGCAGTTGGATGGCGTTTGGCTTCATCTTAGGCGTCTCCGAGTTGACTTTATAGAAGCGTTAGAGCCGTCTATTAAACGCTGTCACGAGTTTTGAGGCGATGGATAATTTTTTAAACTTCTGTGTCGCAAATGCCATAAGAATTGGAAGTTGAAATCATGCCTACCTTCTCAGTGAATATGAAGCACACTGTTGAATCGTGCCCCCTGTTTAACACTGAGGTGAAAAAGAAATTCAAGGAGGCCGTTGGTAAGAGAGAGGAAGCCGCTAAAAAGCATGGAATCAAGGTCTTGAGCGCATGGACCTCCACGATGGAACACCTAACCTTCTACATAGTTGAAGCACCCTCTCAATCAGCCGTGGAGGACTACTTCAAAGAAATAGGATACGCTTTCTGGAACACCATTGAAATCCGACAGGTCAAACTCGTCGAAGACGTAGTGAGAAGCATTGAAAAATCCTGAAACGATCTTAAAATATCTCTTTCCTCTACTTTCTCTAATGTTTTTGACTACTTTAGTTCTCCATACATTTGTTTTGGTGTTAAAGTTTCGGGGAAGCGGTTTCTCAATGCGAGACGGGTGTTATAGCAGAAGTGGCAGGCGTCAGCATAAAATTCGTCGTGTGGTAATTCATACTTTTCAGCTAGGGCAACTGGTCCGCCTTGTATAAGAGGTCCTATAATAGGATGGGCAAACGGGTCATACCCATTAATTATTTCAGAGAGGGGCTGTTGCCAAGCATTACCGATAGATATACCCTGACAGACGTGAACATGCCCTAACGGGTCAACGTGAACTCGGTTTGGGTTTTCAAGGGGTTCGTAGGGGCATTTTGTGTATTCGATCCATGATTTTTTGTTGGCAGTTTTCGCAAGTTCTGAGGCTGCTCTACCTCGATACATGGTTTCCCATAAACCAACTTTGGCGCCTTCTAACTCTTCGGGGCATGGGGCACATTCGTGAGGGTATTTGGTCGAAAGTATTCCTGTTTGGATCCCTAACTTCTTCGCAGCCTTAACAGCGTTTTTGACCTCTTCAATTTCCCAAGTCTCGCCATGATAGAGGTCACTGCTTAGGGTTAGTTCTACGTTTCCTGCCTTAGCCATGGGAAGAAGCCACTCAACCGCGTCTTCGAGGGATGTAGCCCAATAACAGTTGGAGAGAATTTCTACTGGAAATCTGAGTTTCCTCGCTTCTCTCAGCGCCCTTATCATGATGGGATAGTAGAGGAAGGGTTCGCCGCCTTCTATGGAGATGCCTTTCACGGTGCCTAACTTCTTCGCTTCCCTTAACAGTGATGAGACGTTTTTGAGTAACATCACTCCGCTCGTGAAGGGACTTCCCCAAACAAAACAGTGGTCGCACTCCATGTCGCATCGATATGTGAGGAGCAGATGAACTCCAGTTAGGTTCATATGTACAGACTCCTTCTAGAGTTTATATTATAACCTAAAGGTTATTAACCTTGCGGTTATTTTATTCTCCTCGATGGATTAGTTAAGTACTTCTCTCTTCAGTTTTCTTCTGTAATAAGAGTGAGACAGTTTCATGTCGTTGAAGAAGAAGGGCCCAAGCATCGTCTATTGGCTAGGAAACAACCTATACCTAAACATAACCAACCGATGCCCCAACAACTGCTACTTCTGTATTAGAAAGTTCAGAACGGCATAGAAGGCTTCAACCTAAGACTACCCAACGACCCATCCTTAAACGAAGTAATCAGAGAACTTCAAACTCTCATAAACAAAAAATCTTGGGGAGAAGTGGTTTTCTGCGGGTTCGGAGAACCGCTTGAAAGACTGGACTGTGTTCTTGAGGTCGCTCGATGGGTAAAGAAACTTTCTGGAAAAAGCGTGAGAATCGACACAAACGGCCAGGGATATCTATTAAACAGTGGAAGAGATGTGGTTCAAGACATGAAGGAGGCGGGAATAGATAAAATAAGTGTGAGTTTGAACGCACACAACCAAGAGACGTATGAGCGTGTGTGTAAACCAAAGTTTGAAAACTCCTTTGAAAAAGTTTTAAAGTTTATTGAAAAAGCCAAAAACAAGTTTGATACGGAGATAACTACTGTAACCATTCCGGAAGTTGACATCTCTAAGGTAGAAGAGATAGCGAAAAGAATGGGAGTTAGATTTAGAAAAAGGAAGTATATAGTCTGCTTCTGGTAAAATTTAGATGGGCACCGTTGAGGTTCGCAACTTGGCAGACTCTGATCTCAGAACTAAAGTGAGCAAATACATGAGTTACCTATTGAGGCATAATCCAGAGAATCTCCAGATGGATGATAAAGGATTCGTAAGACTGGAAAATCTTCTTAGGAAGATTAACGAAAGATTTGATGTAAATGAACACTTTGTCAAGCAGATTGTATATGACAGTGAGAAGAAAAGATTTGAAATTGTGGGCGAAAAAATAAGGGCAATTTACGGACATTCCACAAATGTGAAGATCAGCCTTCCTGAAGATGAAACGGTCAAACTATTATATCATGGGACCACTTCGGAATCAGCTTCAAAAATTCTCAAGGATGGATTAAAGTCTATGAGACGCAGATGGGTTCATCTCTCGACCACCGAAGAAACGGCAAAAGAAGTAGGGAAGAGAAGAACTCCGAATCCCGTCGTCCTAGTAATAGACGCCCAAGAGGCACGAAAAGACGGTATAAAATTCTATAAGGCAACGGGAGTAGTCTATCTTTCCAAAGAAATTCCGCCTAAACACATTAAGATTCTAGATTAATCTTCGCTTTTTTCGACAGACAAATTGTCGTCTTTCTATTTGGAGCCTAATTGGATCATGTATGGGATGGTCTAGGAGCGTGTGCACACGCTTGAAACTGCCTTAAACCAACAAAGTTGAGGAAAAGGCGGATGGAGTAAAAACCTGCGGAATTGCCAAATACCTAAATGTGAGGGGGCTCTATTTGTAGACCATTTCTTGAAATTCTGCCCGTAATTTTGCTACCATGCTTAGTTTTTCCATCTCCTTCTTTATTGCATTGATGGTTTTTACGGGTGTAGGATCTACGCCTCGCAGAATTGCCAAATAGACGCTAATAAAGTTTCCTACATGCAACACAGAGAACATTTTTGCCAGTTTTCCCGTTCCGCTAGCATAAACTTCAAGAATCTTCCCAGCCTTTTCCAGTGCCAACCGCTTAGTAGCCTCAATTCTATGCCTAATTTCAAGAGGCTCATCAGGGTCCCGGATAATCACTACTGAGAATTCTTTCGTGAACTCTTCTGACGCTTCCCAACCCACAACCTCGTTATGGTTAAGTTCTGGAAAAACTTCATATCTGCTTGGAACTTTGCTGTTTTCATTAAACTGCGTCTTCCAACGGCGGGCTATGGACTCGTATTGTCTGAACCCGTAAATCGTAGGAACCGTTTCCAAAAATTCAAGCGCCAGCTTTTTCGCAGTGTTCTTTTCCATCTGAGTCTGGACCGAGTTTTCCCGTCCCACCCTTTCGAGAACTTGTATAGTTTCCTCGATCTCTTTTTCCACGTTTAAAACAATACCAGTTTTTTCTATAATTATTGGAAGCGGAAAAAACAGGTATGGAATGGCAGCTCGTGGAGGCACACCGCTTGGTATCGTTACACACGGCAGTCTCAATCTTTGGCAAAAGGAGAGTAAGGTTCCACCCGAAGTCGCAGCCACTATCATGCATCTTCGGCGTAGGGCGTCCATAAACGCATTCAGCGTTTCTTCAGTTTCTCCAGAGTAACTAATCATGAAGGCTAGCGTGTCCTCATCCGCATACGCTGGTAGAAAGTAATCCTTACAAACTTCTATCGGGGCGGGAAGCTCGTCTCGCAACCAATCGTGAAGAATTTCTCCTCCCACGGCGGAACCTCCCATACCTGCGATCAAGATCTTGTTGGGCTTCCTATAACTGATCGAGGCTTTTTCAGAAACCTTCACTTTTCGGGGGATTTCAATTTGTTCAGCCCGTTCTATCGTATCTCGACAGTATGCTGGAGTTTTCATGCAATGACCCAGCATGTCGCTCTTGTCGATGTTTCTAATTTCTGTAGGCTGATCTAGAATTGTAGCCTTACGCATTTTATCACCATCGATTATATACAATCATATTTTCGTTGGAACTTTTAAGAGCAGAGGTACGTAATTAATGGTTTCGAAACATTGGAGAAAAGATAATGGATTGAGGAAACCGCTGTGGTTTCTATTAAAACGCTTCCAACAATGGGAATTTACTCCCTCGTCATATTTTTGTCGAAAGAAGTCTGCATAAACGTTGGAAAGCTAGGCAATCAAAGATTCCCAAAAGGATACTACACCTACACTGGCTCTGCATTGGGCACAGGAGTCTCCACCCTATACAATCGAGTCTCACGACACTTGAAGAAAGAAAAACCAAAGCGTTGGCATATCGACTTTCTCTTAGCCCATGAAAACACAGTTGTAACCACTCTGATTGCCGCTCAAACCAATAAAAAAGCAGAGTGCGAGATGAATCGCCACATAAAAGAGAGCACAGAGGCGAAAATTCCTTGTAGAGGCTTCGGCGCCTCTGACTGCAAAGAAAAGTGCGAGAGCCATCTCTTATATTTTGGTGAAGAAGACATTAAACGAAAAATTGCTAAGCTTTATGCAGAAAATTTTGAGTCTGGATACGTTCTCATTGATTTTAGCTAAAACAACTTAATGGGCTTTCAGCATCCAAAAGTCTCAAATTTTCCTTTTTCTTCTATAAGAAAGGAAAGCCTCATGGTGGCGACTCTTTGTCAATTACCACACGACGAGCTACGGTCAACGATTTGGAAACGCTTTGTAGAATCGAGAAGGAATGCTTCACTTTAGAGGCGTTCACAAAAGAGCAAATAAAATTTCTTCTAGACAACTCAAACGCCATCAGCTTGATTTTTTTAGTGGATGATGAAATCGCCGGGTTCATAATAGGCTTAATCTACCATCACAATAGAACGAAAACTGGCCATGTATGCACGATAGACGTTGCGGTAAAGTATCGGAGAAAAGGGATTGGGCTTAAACTTCTCAGCGAGTTAGAGCAGGTCTTCGTTAGGATGGGTGTCAAAACTTGTTACCTTGAAGCTCGCGTGGATAATGTGGCGGCGCTGCAACTCTACCGTAAGCATGGCTACGTGGAGGTTGAACGGCTGAAAAATTATTATCATGTTGGGGTTCATGGAATTCTGTTCATGAAGAAGCTAAGTTGATTAACTTTTGGGTCAAAGCTTATATATGACATACGTCATAGATTATTTTCGGACATAACACCGTTATAGCCCGAGACTGTTGAGGACGGGGGTGGTGGCGTCCAAACATCTTCCCCTCACAGGTGAAAAAGGCGCCTTTTTTAGCCTTCTCGGCGCAATCTCCCTCCTTCGCGGTCCTCAACAGCGGGAAACTGTCTGCCTTTTTCATGCTTCCCATAAGTAGAGTTTTGTTTCTTTGTCTAACTTTCTTCGCAATTTTACATCTGGAGCTTCTACAAGAATTAGTTCGCCAGTCACAGCAATTATGCATCCTGGCAACACGTGGCCACCAAAAGCCTCACCCTTTTCATTTGCAACTGAAATGTGCGCGTGAACGAATGGCTCTTGCTCTCTTATGGAGATGTTTCCTATGCATGAAAGTATTTCTAAGGGTTCAACAATCTCGATGGATTGGTGCTCTCCTCGGCGATAAAACCCAACTACCGCCTTTTTCAGAGCGCCAATAAGGATGAAAAAGCCTGTGTCAATCTTGCTATTTTTTGCTCGAAGAGTTATAGCTTCCAGCAAATCCTCATTTTCAGAGAGGCGGGCGAAGATCACTCTTCCAAGCTTTGATTCATTCAGTTCCGTGTGTGTGGCTTTTTTCCCAGACATGAATGTCTAGTATACTTTATAAATTTTAAAACGCTTTTGGTGACAACACTTGTTAAGAGAGAGCGTGCGCACACGCCCCTAGACCATCCCATATATGATCCAAATAGGATCCAAATAGTATCGGAGAAAAACAACGAAAATTACGCCTATATTATATAAAGAAATAAAAAAAGAAGAAACAGATACCGAGAATAGGACCAAAAGGGAGTTTCTATAAAGAGTTGTTGCACCTATTTTTCTTGTTTCTTTTACGATGCTCATATCTTCGATGAGATTCCATAATCTGTACAATTGTGTTCTACTTATCCCTGATTCTCTTGTGACATCTTTCTTAGTGTAATCCCAAAATCTGGTCAAACCGCGCGCGCATTGGAAAACGGAAATTTTAAAAGTTAGAACTTCATTCTATTAATTAGATCATTAATCTATAAGATAGAGTTGAGTTCTATTGATAGAGCGAAGAAGTCGTATAGACATTGTGAATGAAGTTCTTCAACTATGCCTTGCAACAGCCCTTATGAAAAGTCAAATTATGTATCGGGCTAAATTGAGTTTTAGACAACTTGAGATTTTTTTGAGTCTGTGTATGACGAAAGAATTGTTAAAGGTTAAGATTGAAGGTTCTCGAGTTGTTTATGCAACGACTGAAAAAGGTGTAAGATTTCTTGAAGCGTATGAAGATTTCGTGAAACGCGTGAAAGAGCTTGACGTATTACCAATCTATGGAGCAAAAGGTGGCGCCACTGATGAATCCTAGGGATATAGAGCATATAGCTAGGAAAAAACTTGAAGAAATGCTTGGCGTTTCGTTGCCGAAGCGCAAGTTAGTTGTCGGATATGATTCGAAGAGATTTCCGAAGATACATGAATTTGACCTTGTGTCAGATGATAAACAAATCATCGGGGAGATAACATCTACAACACGAGCATTCGACGGAACACTGAGAAACTGCATCTTTTTGTCAAAAATTAAGGCGAAAAAGAAAATCCTCGTTCTTACTGATAAAAAGTTTTACGAGTCTTTTAGGTTGAAATATGAAGGTATCTTATCTAGGGACGTTGAAGTTCTGCTTCTGAATTTCAACGAGACTTAGTATGCGCATGCATGCAATTGCAGAATCTAAAACCTTAATCCGAATAGTAAAGGCTAAACCGTTGCTCGGCATTTTCTGCCCATGGATAAACTCTTTTATCTTTCCCAAATTAATTAGAGTGTTGTGACTCTTGAAGAACATTGGAAACTATACGACGTAACAGCCCATGATCGAGGCAAACTGCTGCTCCACATACTTGCTAAAAATAAAATCATCTTTAAAAACAAGTTAATTCTAGACGTCGGATGTGGCACTGGACAACTGGGAGAAACCTTTGCTGAGGCTGGAAACCATGTCGTCAGTATTGACATCTCAAGCAAAAACTCCCACGTAATCTGTGACGCCTTGTGCACCCCTTTCAAAAATCAGGTTTTCGATATTGTACTGGCAATAAACTTCCTGGAACACATTAAAAACCCAAACAGCTTGATAAATGAAGTCCGACGTGTTCTTAGAAAGGGGGGAGGAATAATGATCCAAACATCGAACCGCTGGTTTCCCATCGAGCAACACTATTTGCTGCCCTTCCTTTCGTGGCTTCCACATCCCATAGCCAAATGGTACTGTAAAACATTCCGAAAGAAAAACTACGATGTCCATCCCATATCACGTAGGGATGTCCTCAAAAAATTCAGTGGTTTCAAGCTAGGCTTGGAACAAAAGGTGTGGTATCCCCCATGGATAATATCGGGCAAGCTCAGAAGAAGGCTTTATTCTCGTTTTCAAAAAGTCTTCACTCTAATTTCACCAAGCTTGCTGTTTTTCTTCAGCACAGACGCTAATGAAAATTCACCCAATGTTCATTAGAGAATCTGATCAAGACGAGGATGCGCGCATCCACGCGAACTATCGTTCTCTTTTTCCTTGAATGAATTCTTCAAACCATTGTTCGGCAGTTTCTGGCGGCAACATCTGTGGCGGACGCTTGAAGGCATAGGCTGAAACGCTTATGAGAGGCCCTACAATTCCTCGGTCAAGGGCAATTTTCACCGCCCGTATAATATCGAAGAGGACTGAGCCGGCGTTTGGGGCGTCCACCGTGTTGAGTCTCATGTCCAACTGTATAGGAACTCTTCCGAAGTATAAGCCCTTAATCCAGAAGAAACTGTCACGTCGGTTATTCATGAAGTCTACGTAGTCGGTTGAACCCGCAACCACAGAAGCCTTGTATGGCAAAGCTGTCTCCACCGACTTTGTCTTCACGGCTCTCTTTATCTCTCTTGCTCGTTCAAGGGTGTCAAAAGATTCGGTTCCTCCGCCCACGTCAAGTTGGTATGTTTCGGAAACTCGCACGCCTCGTTCGGCTAGCAGCTTTAGGAGCGTCTTGTGAAGGATTGTTGAGCCAACCTGATCCTCTAAGTCGTCACCAACGATGGGCAATCCGGCTTTTTCGAAGCGTTTGCCCCATGCGACGTCACTTGCAAGGAAGGTGGGTGTGGCGTTTACGAAGGCGCACCCAGCTTTGAGCACCTCTTCAGCATACCATTGTGAGGCTTTCACTGCTCCGCTTGGAAGAAGATTAATGGCTATTTCTGCGTTGCTTTCCCTCAACTCTTTAGCCACATCGACTTCCCGAGACCCGTCAATTTTGATTATGGTCTTCAAGTACTCGCCCACGCCGTCTAAAACTGGGCCCTTCAAGACAGGAACGTTAAGTTCTGGGACTTCAGCCAGTTTTGGGGCATTATTTGGTGGGGAGAACATGGCTTTGGCGAGGTCTTTTCCAACCTTTCTCGCCTCGATGTCGAAGGCAGAAACGAACTCGATGTCTCGGATGTGGTAGCCGCCGAGAGATAGATGTCTTAAACCTACAGCCTCTTCTTCTTTTCTGATATTCTCGTAGTAGTGGACTCCTTGAACCAGCGCTGAGGCGCAGTTTCCCACACCGATTAGGGCGACTTTGATTTTGGACATAGGCAAACGCACCAGCCGTATTGAAGTGTGCGGTTAAGCTCAAAAATTTGTCTATCAACAAATCTTCTGCTCTAAAAGGTGAAGAAGGAAAACTGAAAACCACGCCATAAGTAGGCTACTCTTCCTTTTCTTTTAGGAAAACGCCTAACCCCAAAATTATTAGTCCCACCACATTAAAACAGAAAATATTATATCTTTCATTCTGGCAAGCTTAAACATTCGTTAGACAGTTAATTGGTGTTCAAAGATTGGCTAAAGCCAGAATATTAGTTGATGGCGTTGTTCAAGGAGTTGGTTATAGGGCTTTAGTCAAGCAAGTTGCAAGGCGATTAGGCTTAAAAGGGCTCATTAGAAACCTAGAAGATACAAAAGTGGAAATTTTCTGCGAAGGCTCAGAAGACAGGACAAATGAATTTTTGAAGAAAGTTGACAGAAAAGCAAAAGCTGAAGACTTCTTAAGCGTTAATGTAGCTGAAATCAAGTGTTTTTGGGAAGGACAGAAAAATTATCAACCAGCTTGGAAAGAATATGCAGGGTTTGAAATAGATTATGGAGTTAAAGAACTCTCACTTTTTGAAGGGGCTACTTTAGAGGACCACGAATATGGCAAATTGTACTTCACTGGGTTGAGAGACGAAATGAAAGGGTTGAGAGAAGACACTAACAAGAATTTTAACGAAATGGCAGAAAAATATGGAGACATATCGAAAGAACTGAAAGAATTCAGAGGGATTGTCAAGAAGTTTTTAGACGCATTTTTAGAGATGCAGAAAAGGACAGTTAAAGATAAAGCAACCTCATAATGCTATCAGCAATCACTCTAAAAAACCGAAGCATGTCTTATTTTTGAGGGAAGAAATGTGAAGGTGAGGTTGTAGCATTATGCCTAGAATAACATCTCTGGAGAAAATTTTCTCGACTTGTATTGAGCCGAATCCACCGTTTAATTTCGACGCCACAGTTCATAAGCCGTCGCACTTCCCAACACTCGACAACATTTACGAAGACGGAAAATACTGGCAGACGATGAATTTTCAAGGCAAAATTCTTGGAATAAAGATGGAAAACGAAGGAAGCGTGGATAATCCGAAAGTTAGGTTTACCGTTTATTCTCAGTTTCCTCTTGAGGATGCGTACCTTCAACGATTGACAGAAGAGATACGGTGGCGATACGATTTAGACAGCGACATATCTGAGTTTTGTGAAAAATTCAGGGAAGAAGAGTTGCTTGGGCCGGTATTGCAGAAGCGGAGAGGGATGAGAGTCAGCTGCGCATACTCTCTTTACGAGCTTCTGATGATGGCCATTGTTTTGCAGAACGCCACTGTTAGGCGAACTGTACAGATGATGGAAGCCCTCTTCGACAAGTATGGAACTAAGGTTAGGTTTGACGGAAAAGAACTCTACGCTTTCTGGGAACCCAAACGGCTGCACGAAGCCACTGAACAAGAATTGCGAGAGTTGAAAGTTGGTTACAGAGCCAAATACTTCAAGAAGACTTCCGAAGACTTCGTTAAAGGAATAGTTGAGGAGTCTAAACTTCGCCAAATGAACAAAGAAGAGGCAAGGAAGGAACTGTACAAGCTCTACGGCGTGGGCCCAGCGTCAGCCAGCATCCTGCTCTTCGAAACACTGCATCACTATGACACGATTGAGAAAATCGGTCCGTGGGAGCAAAAAATCTATTCGCGTCTCCTTTTCGACAAGGAACTGGTTCCAGCCGATACAATCCTTCGAGAAATCGACAAACGATACGGAAAATGGAAAACATTGGCTATGCACTACATTTTTGAAGACTTGTTTTGGAAGAGAAAAACAGAGAAGATTGAATGGTTAGAAAAACTGATTAGACTTTAATGCACACACATGAATTGCAAAAGATAGAGGGTTTTCCGTAAGTTTTATTTTTAGAACGAACTATTTGGAGTTAGGAGAAAGGAAATGTTGAAGACAATAGTTTCTGGAATGATGCTGACACTGCTGTTAACGAGCATGTTAACATTGGCATTTAAAATTCAACCAGTTAAGGCATCTGGAACTATTTACATTAGAGCTGATGGAAGCATAGACCCACCAGATGCGCCTATCTCTACTACAGATAATATCACCTACACCTTCACCGATAACATTAATGACTCGATTGTAGTTGAAAGATGCAACACAATAATTGACGGAAACGGATACACAGTTCATGGCTCTGAGAGTGGAAGCGGCTTTAGCTTATACGAAATAAACAGTGTGACAATCAAAAACACAAACATTAAAGGATTTTATTATGGAGTCTGCCTCAACTTGACAGCTGGTAACATTCTTTCGGGAAACAACATAACAAACAACAGTTTGGGTATCGTTTTCGTTTCTTCCTCAGGCACCAGTGTTAGCGGGAACAACATAACAAATAATAACGAAGAGGGCATCTTTCTATGGAATTCTTCAAACAATAACAACATAACTGGCAACAGCATAACAGCGAACACCGTGTGGGGTATTTCGCTTAGAGATTCTTCAGGTAATGTTCTTAGAAGTAATACCATGGTCAACAATGAGTTAAACTTTGGTATAGCCGGAGGCACCGACCTGTCGCACTTTGTTAATGAAGTTGACGCATCAAATACTGTTGATGGTAAGCCCATATATTATTGGGTTGACGTAAGAGATTTGACTATTCCACTCGACGCTGGCTACGTAGCTCTTGTCAACTGCAATAACATCATAGTTCAAAACCTAAAACTAACAAAAAACTTGCAGGGTGTCCTACTTGCTAACACGACAAACACGACGATAATAAAAAACAACATAACAGCAAGTCGCTATCATGATGGCATATGGCTCTATTCTTCTCCTAACAACAGTATAAGTGAAAACGACATAACAAACGATGGTTATGGCGTCAAGCTTGAATTCTCTTCGAATAACAGTATGGTTGGGAACAACATAGTAGCAAGCGATTACTTTGGCATTGCTCTCTATTCTTCTTCGAGCAACAGCATAGTGAATAACAACATAACGACAAGTAATAGGGATGGCATCTGGCTTGAGGATTCTTCAAACAACAGCGTGAGCGAAAACAACATAACAAACAATGGTTATGGCATCGCGCTCTCTTCTTCTTCCAACAATAATAGCATAATTGGAAACAGCATTGCGGCAAACAATGTCTTCTGGAATAGCTATGGTATCTTGCTTTATTCTTCTTCTAATAACATTGTAGTTGAAAACAACATAGCAGAAAACAACCCCTATGGCATCATGCTATGGTATTCTTCAAACAACATCATTTCTGGAAACAACATAACAAACAACGAATATGGCATCTACCTCACCTCTTCTTCAAATGGCAACAGTATGAGCGGAAACAACATAACAGACAACAGCTACGGTATCTATCTCCAAGATACCTCAAACAACAACAGCGTAAAAGGAAACAACATAACAAACAACTATGACGGCATCTATCTTGGTAACTCTTCAATTAACACGATATCTGGAAACAACATAACAAACAACGAGTATGGCATCTATCTTTATCATTCTTCAAACAACAACATAATATCTGGAAACAACATAACAGCAAACAATGATGGTGGTATCCTCCTCAGCGATTATTCTTCAGGCAACACCATATCTGGAAACTTGTTTACCAACAATGGTCTATATGTTCTTGAGTCTTATGGGAACTTTGTGGAGGATAACTTTGTAAATGGTAAACCATTGGTGTATCTTGAGGGTGTGTCCCATCAGACTGTGGGTGAGGCGGGACAGGTAATACTCGTCAACTGCGGACACATACAGGTTGAGAACCTAAACTTATCCGACACGACCGTTGGCATACAACTGTGGAAAACAAACAATACAATAATCTTAGGAAACAACATAACAAACAGTGGCTGGTACGGCATTAAGCTCGATTACTCTTCAAACAACACCATAACAAACAACGCCGTAACAAACAACCGTTTAAGTGGCATCTATCTCTATGAGTCTTCAAACAACTCCATATCTGGAAACAACATAACAGCAAACAACTATGGCGGCATCTACATCTGGTACTCTTCTATTAACACAATATCTGGAAACAACATAACAAACCACGGGTCTGGCATCCACCTCTGGGAGTCTTCAAACAACACGATACTTAGAAATAATGTAACAAACAACATGGATGGCATCTGGTTCGGACAGTCTTCAAACTACAACAGCCTAACTGGGAACGATATAACAAACAACGAGTATGGCATCGAACTCGAATATTCTTTAAACAACAGATTTTGGCATAACAACTTCATAGACAACACACAGCAAGTTCTTGTGCAGACTGCTGGATATGCGAATGTTTGGGATGATGGTTATACTTCTGGCGGAAACTACTGGAGCGACTACACTGAAAGGTATCCTGACGCAGGGGAGCTCGATGGCTCGGGGATATGGAACACGTCTTATGTCATAGATATAAACAACCAAGACCGCTATCCGCTTGTGGCTCCAGTCAGCACCTTTGACGTTGGCGTCTGGAACGGAACAGCCCGCAATGTCAACGTGGTCAGCAATTCTACTGTTTCAAACTTTCAACTTGATGTTGACCAGCAGATGATAAACTTCAACGTCGCCGGCGTGGAAGGAACAGCAGGCTTTTGCAGAATAACCATACCAAACATCATCATTGAAGACTTGTGGCAGGGTAATTACACGGTTCTGCTAAATGGCGAGCCATGGCCCTTCAAAAACTGGACAGATGGGGAAAACACATACCTATACGTAAACTACACCCACTCAGAGCATGACATAACAATAATACCTGAATTTCCATCGGCCATGATTTTGCTACTGTTCATGGCTCTCACAATGCTTGCCGTCGTCTTCACAGAGAAAAGATTGCCCAGAAAACCTAAGACCTAAGTCCAGAAACCATCCTTTCTTTTCTTGGCGTTTTCTTAAATTAAGGTTTAATATTAAACTTTAATGAGGGTTTATGATGACAGACCAAGCCTGGTTAGATATTTCCGTCATTCAGTGCCCACACTGCGGAAGATATTTCGTCGACGCTTCTTGGTATGTCGTCGAATTAGAGTCAGACATTGAATGTGGCAGTTGCTACAAGACATTCAACACTAAGAAGCAGTTAACTGACCGCCTGATGTTAGGATTCAAGATTGACAAAAAGGGAAGGGCATCAGAAGCTAGAATAGTTGAGCACATTCAGCCTAAAAGTGAAAATTAAATGCGCTCTAGAGACTCAGCTGCTCGATTGGAACATACGTCTCTTCTACACCTGACCGCTGTAGAACATCCCTCCATAATTCCAATCCCTTACGGGTTCTCCACTTCTTCGGCGAAGGAATCCCCAAAACAACCAGCTTATCCGATTCTTTAATCTTCTCCGCAGTGATGCACTTGCCTGTTTCTGGATGAACTGACGTGATAATGTCAGGAGCCAAAGCGACGAGTTTCTCATTTTTGTAGGCGACAAGAACCTCGTTTTTGGCTTTAAACCTAAGCTTTGACCCCTCATTTTCACGTATTCCATTAAGTGTCGCCTCTGTCCACGTGAAGCCCGCCATAGTTTCTCTCTTGACACTATCCACAATTCCTTCGAAAAGTTTGAATCCACTTGTCTTCTCAAGAACTGCGTTAATTGGGTTCTTCGCCTTCCTTAATATGGCTCCAATTTCCACTGACATGGATAGTGTGTGCAAAATTGGAGACGTCCTCACCTGTTTACCAGTCAAAATTCTCCGTGCAGTATAAGCGCTCTGATCCCACTCTGCAGCCAGTGTTCTAGCAATTCTTTCCGCAGCCCTCGAATTTATTGTCTCTTTTACGATAACAATGTTCTGAGCGTGAACGTCAGCCACAGCCATCGGCGCCAGAGGAATATCGTCTATTGTATAAACCTTAAGATGAACCTCGGGAACCGATCTTCCAGCTCCGTCAGCATCCACGATTGGTAACCCATGTCTTGTCGCTACGTCCACCGCTGCCAAAGTGTTGAAGCCTCCAAGTTCAACTGGAATCACTGCGTAGGCTTTGCGGCGTACATACTCTTCCAGTGTCTGAAGCGTCTTTACAGCAGCCTCACTGTCGTAACCTACCGCTGTGGTGGCTCCAACGCATGCAAAATTTATGGCAATTGTGTCTTCAGGGACTTCATAAGGATCGATGAGCTTCGCAACATAGCCCTCTTCAGCCAGTCCATCTACAATTCTGTATCCAGCCTCGGGGTCTCCGCCGCCGCCAGCCGAAAATATGGCGGCGCCATCAACAAGGTCCATCAAATCTTGGCAACTTAGACTTCTCAACCGAACCAACTCGTCTAAAGACTATAACGTTTGCTTTATTATCCAGTAACGCCCTTAAAGGTTTGTAAAATTCCTAAAATGCGGAGTTGAAAAGGCTCATGCCTCCCAAAGACAAGTTCGAAATCGTCAGCGAACTAGCCAAACGCCGAGGCTTTTTCTGGCCGTCTTATGAGATTTACGGCGGTGTAAGCGGTTTCATAACGTTCGGTCCGTTAGGCTCAGTGCTGAAGAGAAGAATCGAAGACAAGTTCCGAGAGTATTTCATACGTCCACTCGGCATCCAAGAAATCGAGTCTTCAGCAATCACGCCTGGAAAAGTGTTCGAGGCGTCAGGCCACGTGGAACACTTCAAAGAACCCATGATCGAGTGCGCCAAATGCAAACGAAGATTTCGAGCCGACCACGTGCTCCAAGAACTCACTGGAATGAGCGACACAGAAACCGAAAAACTCAGCCTACAAGAGTTGATGGAAGAAATCAGAAACCGAAAAATTCGTTGCCAAGACTGTGGCGGAAACTTCAGCGAGCCCAAACAATTCCTCACCATGTTCACCACTACCATTGGGCCGTATTCTGAGGCTGTCGCTTACGGTCGCCCCGAGGCTGCACAAGGAATCTTTGTAGAATTTAAGCGCCTCTACGATTATGCCAGAGAGAAACTTCCATTCGGGGTTGTTCAGATTGGCCACGCATTAAGAAACGAGATTTCTCCGAGGCAAGGGCCGATAAGGCTGAGAGAATTCACAATAATAGACATCGAATTCTTCTTCGACCCTGAAGAGCCACAATGCTCACTTTTGAAAGACGTGCAAAACGAGACATTGAGGCTAATAACAGCCGAAAACAAGCTGAAAGGCGTAAAAGAACCCATCGAAGTCACGGTTAAGGAAGCCCTAAGCGGCGGCTACATAAAAGCGGAGTGGCAAGCATTCTTCATGGCATTGGCAAAGCGCTTCATGACAGAATTAGGCGTGCCAAGCGAAAAACAACGCTTCATCGAAAAACTCGACTGGGAGAGGGCACATTATTCTCGGCAAGGGTTTGATCAAGAAGTTTTCCTTGAACGCTGGGGATGGGTGGAGATGTCAGGCCACAACTACCGAACAGACTACGACTTGAAACGCCACATGGAATTCAGCGGTGTCGATATGACAGCCTTCAAAGAAGTTGAAAAACCCGCCACGAAAGAAGGGAAGGACATCTCAAAGAAGAAAGAAAGCGGGAGGCGATTCATACCACACGTGGTAGAGCCGAGCTTCGGATCGGACAGATTGGCTTACGCTACTCTCGAATATGCATACCAAACGAAGGATGACCGAGCTTTGCTTAGTTTTCCACGTGATGTCGCGCCTATACAAGTGGGTGTTTTTCCTTTGGTAAGCAAGGACGGCTTGCCTGAAAAGGCTAGGCAAGTGTGTCAGATGTTGATGGATGAGGGCTTCATAACAGAATACGATGAATCGGGCTCCATTGGAAGACGTTACGCACGGGCAGATGAGGCTGGCACCCCGTTGGGAGTAACAATCGACTATAAGACGCTTGAAGACCACACCGTGACTATACGTGACCGAGACAGTTGGAGGCAAGCTAGAAACAAAATTGAGAAGCTTCCCGAGCTGTTGAGGGCTTATTTCCGTTACAAAATTAAATTTGAAGACTTGGGGAAGTTGGTTAAGAGCTAACGCCTCTGGTGGTATTCGCTATCTTTTTTAAGGCTTCTTTATATACTATACTGAAAATCGACTGGCACTTTTGAGGAGGGCGGACGCTATGGTTTTTCCAGTAGAGACCGAAGAACGCGTGAAACGTAGAGCACTCAGTGTCTGCCAAGACCACCTGCGTAAAGTGATGGAGACCGCCCGCAAGGTTCCCCAGATTGTGGAGAGCCTTGCTAAAAGTGACAAAAGCACGGCACGACAACTGTTCACGGAAATCAGAAAGTCTGAAGAAGAAGTGGATATCGCCCGACGCCTAGTTTCTCGAGAGTTAGCCGAAATAGGGGCGATTCTGATAAGCCGAGAAGACTTTCTCCGATTCACCAACCTAACCAGCGAGATCGCCGACTTTTGTGAGGGCATAGCATTCCGACTACTGGAGATCATGGAAAGAGGCTGGAACGTGCCTACAGACTTAAAGGAAGGCCTAACGAAGCTCTCAGGTGCAGTTTTTGAGACTGTTTCAAAACTTCGAGAAACCGCCATGACACTGGGTTACGGCTCAGCAAAGGCTCTGGAGAAGGCTAGAGAGGTTGAGGTTGCGGAGCGGGTTGTCGACGACCTCTACCGAGAGTTGGAAATAAAAATTATTAACAGTCGCATCGAGATTCCAGTGCTTCTCCTTCTGAGGGACGTAATTCAACTCTTAGAAGACTCTGCGGACAAGGCTGAAGACGCTTCAGACGCTGCTCGGGTGTTAGCCTTAACAGTGTAGCAAGGGAAGCCAAAAGTTTGTCGGAGAAAATAGAAACTGAACTCATCGAAGATTTCTTGGTTGTGTGGAATCCTAAGGACGGGTCAGAACTTTACAAGCTTGGCTATTACGGGAAGCCCATAGGAATTCCAAAGCCTAAGATTGGCGAGTTTGACGTCCCGCTCATTCTTGACCTCATGGAGGGGCTCTACTTAGTAGAAAAGGGAACTGTCACGGTCTATGAGGGACCCAAGAAGGCGAAGGTTGGGTTTGAAAAACTGAGAAGAAGCGCTCGGAGAGTGTATGACGATTTTGACTTAAAGTATGCGGTTTTTCGAGACCTACGTGATCGAGGGCTCTTTGTTACGCCAGGCATCAAGTATGGGTGTGACTTCGCCGTGTATAAGCATGGACCCGGCGTCGATCACGCTCCATACATGGTTTCAGTAAGGAACAGAAAAGACGAAGTAACGGCGACAGAAATTGTTAAAGCTGGTAGGCTTGCCACAACCGTGAGAAAACGATTCATCATAGCCGTACCTGACCCTAAAGCGGAACAGATACAATATCTAATTTTCAAGTGGTTCAAGGCGTAGCGTCGATAGTCTCATTCTGCCTCATGGTTTGTGCCAAGATCTTGACACTCTTCTAAACCTGTTATAAGCTTTGTTCTTTCAATCTTCTTCTAGATACACGCACACGCGTCTAGACCATCCCATATATGATCCAACTAGGCTCCAAATATGCCACGGAACGAACGATTTCAAGATGAAGCGTGATTTTGGATATTTTTGATTGCTCAAACGATTTTGTGTTGCTTGCGGCTGAGAAACATGAAACGTTATAATATGGGTAGATTAAGCGAGAGGAGTGGAAACTAGTGCTCCTGTCAATTCAATTATTTTTGATAGAACCTCCGATTGCTGGCGGGACCCTCGGCGTTATGGTGCCTGATCCGTTTAGGTGGGCTGGAGAACTTAGGTACGTGGTGTCAAGCCTAGTCATAGTTGGCATAGCGTTTCTAGTGCTTTTTTACCTCGAAGTTTTAGTAAGGACTCCGCTGGGCAGGATGTTGAGAGCAATTTGAGATAACGAGGACGTAGCGAAATCACTTGGAAAAGATGTCACTAGAGCGAGGATGAAAGTCATCAAAACTTGGGGTTATTTTATTGTTTTTCCAGCATGATAACATGCCACATAGTGGCCAGGGCGTGTTTCTGATAAACTCGGCTCTTCCTCATGGCATTCTCTTGTTGCTATGGGGCATCTTGGATTGAAGCGGCAGCCTCGTGGTATCTTGATAGCGGATGGAACCTCGCCTTTCAGTTCTATTGTCTCTCGCTTTCGTTCAGTTGTGGGAATTGGAACTGCAGACAGCAGGGCTTGTGCGTATGGATGCAGCGGATGTGAAAAAATTTCTTCTTTATCGCCCATTTCTACTATTTTTCCAAGATACATGATGGCTATTCTATCAGAAATGTACTTGGCAACCGCCAAATCATGAGTGATGAAGAGGTAAGTTAACCCAAGTTCCTTTCTTAAATCCAGCATCAAATCGATAATGGTCGTCCTAATTGAGACGTCAATCATAGAAACTGGTTCGTCCGCCACAATAAACTCTGGTCCTAAAATAATTGACCTAGCCATGGCAACGCGTTGCCTCTGGCCTCCGCTTAATTGATGCGGATACAAATCGATGAACTGCTCAGGAGGTGTTAGGCCCACCTTATCCAGTATTTCTAAGACTCTCTTCGTTTTCTCTTCGCCTCTTGCCAAGCCATGAATCTCCAGTGGATGACCTACGGCAGTTCCAATCCTCATTCGTGGGTTAAGCGATGCGTAAGGGTCTTGAAAAATCATCTGTATCTTTCTTCTGAGTACCCTAAGTTCTTCGCTTTTAAGCTTGCCTATGTCTGTGTCTTCAAACACTATTCTGCCTGCGGTAGGTTCAATGAGCCCCACGATAAGCTTTCCTGTAGTTGTTTTCCCGCATCCGCTTTCACCAGCCAGGGTAAAAACTTCTCCCCTCCTTATGGAGAAATCGATGTCGTCAACTGCTTTGACGTAGTCCATTTTTCGAGTGAACAACTTTTCGAGAAAGCTTTTCTGAACAGGAAAATACTTTTTTAAATGTTCAATATTCATGATTGTGCTCAAGGTTAGGTTGTTCCTCCATAGAGAAAACATCTGACGAGATGGTCAGTCCCGACATTTATGATTGGGGGCTCTTTCAAGCGGCATATTTCCATGGCGTATGAGCAACGAGGCCAAAAGCTGCAGCCTTTTGGAGGGTTCAGCAGGTTGGGAGGGGAACCTGGAATGGCCTCTAGTTTCTGTTCGGCTAACTCGATGTTCGGAATGGTTGTTAGAAGCCCTTTTGTGTAAGGATGTTTTGGATCCTTGTGGATCTCTATGGTATCTGCGTATTCGACGAGGTGTCCAGCATACATGACTATGATCTTGTCGCATCTTTCTAGTACGATGCTTAGGTCATGTGTTATCAGGATTAAGGCCATCTCATGTGCTTCGCAGAGGTTCTTCAGTATGTCCAGTATCTTTGCCTGAACTATCACGTCTAAGGCTGTTGTGGGCTCGTCAGCAATCACCAATTTCGGGTTTAGGGCAATTGCCAATCCTATCATAATGCGCTGTCTCATTCCTCCACTGAACTGATGTGGATAGTCGTTTATGCGCTCAGGCAAAATTCCCAATTCGTTTAGTATGATCTCTGCGCGTTTTAGCGCTTGTTCCCCGCTGATTTTTGGCTCGCGAGTGCGTATGTATTCGACGAAGCTGGCTCTAATTTCCTTGAGTAGATTTAAAGAGGCTATTGGATCTTGAAAAATAAAAGGAACTTTTCTTCCCTTTGTGGGGCGCATCATCTTTAGTGTTGTCTCAACGAGTTTCAGCCACTTCTCTTCACTGATTTTGGCCTCGTGAGCGCGTAGGCATTCAACGAAGTGTGCTCCAATTTTCTTGACTGGATTTAAAGAGGTCATGGGGTCTTGGAAAACAAAAGCAACTTTCCTCCCTCTTATAGAGCGCATCTTCTTCTCAGAAAGGCTCAAAATGTCTGTTCCGTCAATTATTATGCGACCCCTGACAATTCTGCCTGGGTGAGGGACGAGGCGCATCAAAGAAAGCCCAAGGGTAGATTTTCCTGACCCAGATTCGCCAACCACCCCAAATGTTTCGCCTTTCTTCATGGAGAAGGATACGTTGTCAACAGCTCTGACAGTTCCTCTTCGGGTTGTATAATGTATTGTTAATGAGTCAACTTTTAACAATGTTGACAACAGGGTCGCCTCATTGTTCGAGTTTTGGGTTCAGCATCTCGCTTAGTCCTTCTCCCATGAGGGTGAATCCGAGCGCAAGAAGAATGATCATGATGCCTGGGAAAGTTATGACCCACCAAGCGCCGCTTGGAAGCAGGTCTCTGCCATTCGTCAAGTCGCGTCCCCAGTCTGGAATATCAATTGGAACTCCTAAACCAACAAAAGTTAAGCCTGCAGCAGTGAGAATTGCGTCAGCAAAGTTCACTGTGGCTACAACCACTATTGAAGATATCAAGTTTGGAAAAATGTAACGGAAAACTATGGTGCTTCCTCTCGCGCCTGTTGATTTAGCAGCTTCCACATAAGGTAATTCCTTTATGGTTAGAACCTGACTTCGGACTATCCTGAAGTAAGAAGGAACGTAGACAACCGCTATGGAAAGAGCCATGTTGACAACTCCTCTTTCAAACATAGTAGCTATCGCAATCGCGAGAACTAACGCTGGAAACGCATAGATACTGTCCATTACCAAAGAGCATACTTTGTCAAGTGCACCACCGATGTAGGATGCAAAAAGACCGATAGGCACGCCTATAATGAAACAGAAGAATACCGAGAGAACGGCAACTTGAAACATGATGGAACCACCACAGAGAACTCTGCTTAGCATGTCCTGACCCATGTCGTTTGTACCAAATGGGAATTGCCAGCTTGGAGAAGAACCCGACAGAGGGGCTATGGGGCCCACCAATATTTTATTCGGATCATACGGCGAAATCCAACGACTGAGTAGCGTCATCACAACCATTGACAAAACTATTACTGCCCCGATAACCGTCATCCAACCTGCTGAACCTCTTTTAGTTAAGGAGGTGAAACCCGGTATAATGCGTGCAAGGATACTTCGTACGCTTTTGGCCTTGTCCAATTACAGTCCTCCTACAATCGTATCCTCGGGTCAAGATACGCATACAGAATATCTACAACAAGGCTTACTAGAGCAACGAAGAGACCGAACACGACTATTGCTCCTTGAATTGCTGTATAGTCCCTGAAATTGATTCGGTCGACAATGTATCTTCCTAACCCAGGCCAAGCAAATGTGGTCTCTGTTAGAACTGCACCTCCAAGAAGAGTAGCAAACTGCAGTCCCATCATAGTAAGGACTGGAAGGAAGGCGTTTCTGAATGCGTAACTGTAAACTACCACTCTTTCTTTCAGTCCTCTCGCTCTCGCGGCAGTGACGAAGTCAAGACGTAAGGTTTCAAGCATGTTGTTTCTGGTAAGCCTAATGAATATGCCACAAAGAATTAGTCCAAGTGTCAAGGAAGGAAGGAAAAGATACCTCACTGACTGGATAAACTTGGTAGCGTTGGCCTCGAGGAGACTGTCGATTGTATATAAACCTGTTGATATATGCAAGCCTCCAGCACACTTGAAATACCATACGATAAGCGCCCAAACGAGCCAGCCCAAAAAGAATGCTGAGAGAGAAATCAAAAAGCCCTTTCGCCAAAACTTCACACGTTTCCTCCTTAATGCGATGATGCATATGCCCAAAGACACGAAGCCTGCTGGGCATGACAACAAAAGCTGGGAAATGAAGCCCCCTGTGGGGGGGCTTAGATATAAGGTTAGTCCATGAGGAGACTCCATGGCTATAGGGAAACGGTTGAGGGATGGAAACCAGCCAAGGCCTCTGCTGAAGACTAATTGTAAGATCATGCCTAGAAAGAAGACTGGAATGGAATACGTGATTATTCCGAAAGCTCTTATTGAGTGATCTATGGGCTTGTTGTAGGACCGTGACGACCTTACACCAAGCAATACTCCGATGGCTACTGCGATTATCATGGAGTATATGGCAAGCTCAAGCGTTGCGGGGAAGGCTGAAAAAATCTGCTGGCTTACGGGTTCGTAGGGCTTAAACATAGACCTTCCTAAGTCGCCTCGGAGGAGACCCATCAAATAGTCAAAGTATTGGTTTATCAAGGGTTTGTCCATTCCTAATTCGCGCCTCACTTCCGCCATAGCCTCGGGGTCGGCTCTCCTTTCAAAATGGAGCAAAACAGGGTCGCCGGGTAAGACTCGAATGACTAGAAAAACTAAGGTGAGTAGCAAGATTATCATAGGTATTGTAAGTAACACCCGAGTAATTATGTATGAACGAAGACCCAATTTTGACACCAAATTTACAGCACGTAACTTCAAGGTCTGAAAAAAGAAAGAAAGGAGTGGAAATAAAGCTTTACTCAGGAGCGTAGAGGAACCAGTTGCGCCAATTTTGTGTAATGTCTAGATATACTCCTTTAACGTTCAGCTTTGTCACAGCATAACCATAGCCTTGCCATATTGGAGCCATTGGGCAGTCTTGCACAGCGATATCTTCAAGCTCGGCGTAGAGCCTTATTCTCTCAGTTGAGTTCGATGAGGTACGTGCGGCATCATACTTAGCTTTCATCTCAGTGTAGTGTTCACCATAATCAGCATAGTGATGATTTAGCCATATTGCCCAGTAGAGAAAGACGTAGTCGTCAGGGTCAATGTAGTCAGGGTACCAGCCGTATACGAATACTGGCATGACTCCATTGTTTCTATTAAGCCTGTAGCTTGGCCAGTCAGCGCCTTTAAGGGTCACCGTTATTACTCCGCTTGCCTCAAGTGATGCCTTGTTGAACAGTACTTGCTCTTCGCTCTCTGGGTAGTGTCCAGAGGTTTCGTACCATAGTTCGACTGGTAGTTTGTTCGTCTCGTTATAGCCCAACTCAGCGAGTAAGCTTCTAGTGTAAGTGTAGTTGGCATCTCCTAGCTTTTTGAACGCCTCAGTGTGTGCCATCATTCCTATGGGTATCATACTGTAGAGAGGAAGCGTTTGGTTAAGGAACACTGTAGAGCACAAGGTTGGTCTATCTAGAGCGGCTGTAATGGCTCTTCTAACCCTTGAATCGTTGTAAGGTGGAATTGCTTCCTGAAAGATTAGGTACTGAATTTGTCCCGGACCAGCCCAGACCTTAAGATTCGGATTCTGCTGAAGACTGATGATATCTGCTGGACTAATGTGCCTATATGCTATGTCAATTTCGCCAGTTTCGATAGCCAGTCGAAGTGCTGTAGCGTCAGGGTAGAACTCGATGATGATCTTCTTCGTTTTCGGATAGCCACCGGTCGCGTTCCAATAGTAAGGATTCCTCTCCAGTACCATTCTATCATCTTTTCCTGCTGTCCGTACCCACTCTGTAAGCTTATATGGGCCGAGATCCATTGCACTGCTTGCACGGGCGTCGCCTTCTGTGTACCAAACCGTTGTATTGTAAGGAGCGTACATCGGATTAACCATATAAGACGCTTGGCAAGCCATCCAACCCAAGAACGGGCCGAATGGCGTCTTCAAATTGAACCTCACTTGATATTTGCTTACAACTTCGACATTGTCTATGATAGCCCCGTATTCCAAGTTGACTTGAGGGCCGTCAGGAGAAGCGATCCCAATCATTGCCCTATCGAAACTGTACTTCACATGAGTTGCATTAAACTCTGTTATGCCATCGTCAAACTTAACGCCCTGTCTAAGGTTAAAGGTCCAATTTAACCCATCCTCAGTCATGTTCCAGCTAGTCGCCAGAGATGGAAGGTAATCCTCAGGTCCCGCGCTTGTTGAGCCTGGACGAATTTCGACTAAACCTGATCCTGTGTTTTGAATTATCTCCCATCCAAAGTAGTCGTATGCTTGAGCTGGATCAACTGCTGATTCAATCGAGTCTGTGGTTCCCATAATCAGGGTATCCATTAACGTAATCGTAACTGCGACAGATTTGGTTTCAGTGTCTGACTTCGCCTCGGTGTCAGTTACGTTTAAGGTCACTGTGTATGTGTAGTTTGCGTCTAAAGTATAGATATGAACTATGATTGAAGTCGTAACAGTAGTGATGTTACCGTCTCCGAAATTCCATTTGTAGCTAGAAATTGTGCCGCCGTCTGGAGTTGAAGCCGAAGCGTTAAAGGTTACAGCTTCGCCCACGGATGGAGCCGCAGGAGTGAAAGTGAAGGAAGCAACAGGAGCCTGAGGTGCTAGCACGACCAGGATATATTTGGTTTCAGTGTCTGACTGACCTTCGCTGTCGGTCACGTTCAAGATAACGGAGAAATTTCCTGCCGCGGCATAGACATGAGTTGTGACTGGATCCGTCTCATTAGCAGAGGCACCATCTCCGAAGGTCCATACGTAATTAGAAATTGTGCCGCCGTCTGGAGTTGAAGCCGAAGCGTTAAAGGTTACGGTTTCACCTGTGAGCGGAGAAGTAGGGGAAAAAGTGAAGTCTGCAATAGGAGCAGTAGGTCCTGCAGGAACCATCACTAAGGCGTAGTATGCTCCAACAACAACTATGATTATCAGAATTACGGCTGCGATGACAGTAGTTGTCGAAACTCCTCTTCTAGAATTCTTCAACCTCTTCAAATTTTTCACCGCACTATTGTCTTTTCGATTTGAATATATAGTTAACGGTTTTTCCGTTAGTATTTCAACTTCTATGATGCACTCCAGTGACAACGATAACCTTTTTGCCAGAATAATCTCTTGAGATATGCATGGCTAGAAGAACAGCTGGGTCATAGTTAGGATATTTTTCACCTAACTTTGACACTGAATCAAGCCTAACAGCAGATTCCACCCTCGTAAACCCAAAGTTTAAGAAGCGCCTGTCCAAGTTTTCGCCCTCACCGCCATGAGTGTAAATGGAATTGAAACACTCTTTGAATCGATCCTCAATATTCTCGGTCAGATGAACGAATGGATGGTTTGGAACGACGCAAGACACAACGATCGGAGTTTCAGTGATTAAGCCCTTCTCAAGCATCTCTTGAAAGCCATAAGCAATCCCATACGCAAGCGTGTGGTTTGCTGAAGGAACAAACACATAGTCGGGCTGAAACTCCTTCAACTCATGACTGATGCTTACGTCTCCACGCCATCGATCCACAAAACCAGGAGAAACGTTGATAAGCCTTTTCTGTCTTGCGATTTCGTCCACAAGCCTATACGAATCGTAGTAATATTTGCCCTTCACAATAACGTTTGCGCCATATCCTCGAATCGCGGTTATTTTCTCTTTCGGAGTAACTTCAGGCACAAGAACAGTCGCCTTTTCCTTCATCCAATAGGCCAACGATATGCCCGCGTTGCCACTGGAGATAACTATATACTTTTTGCCCCAGCCAAACTTGTTGACTAAATAGAGCGTTTCCCTGTCCTTATGACTTCCCGAAGGGTTATTGCATTCTAGCTTCAAATGACAGCCAAAGAAGTCGTCATAAACAAGAGGAGTGGGCTGAACGCCTAAGATTTTTCCAGTTTTCTCCATCAGCCCTCTTCCCACTTCCGTTTTTTTGCGTCATACTTCTCTCGTGTGGTGAGATAACGAGCAGGATTCCCAATGACCACAGTGCTTGCTGGCACATCCTTCGTGACGACAGCCCCAGCGCCGACCATGACGCTCTCACCTATACGGATTCCTGCAATTATGCAGGCGTTTGCGCCGATAACAGCGTTTTTCTCAACCACGACTCCGGTTAGTCGTTTGCTGGATGGGTAAGGGTCGTTAGTGATGCAAACATTTGGTCCTATAAAAACCCCATCTTCTACAACGGTTAGGTGCGGAAGATAAGCATTCGACTGAATACTCACGTTTTTTCCAATTTTTACAGTGCCGTCCAATTGTGTCGAGGACCCGATCCGTGTTTTATCGCCTACTACGCTGCCTTCTCGAATTAAGACGTTGTGCCCAGTTTCAACCTCATTGCCGACGGTTGCAGTTTCGTAAATCACCGTGCCCGACCGAATAATACAGCCTCTACCGATTTTGGCGCCTTTGCTGATTGAGTCATATTTTTCGATGTTAAATTGTTCTGGAAAACGAAAAGTCTGAATGGATTTTCGGACTGGGTATCCAACGATTACGCCTCTTCCGACAAGAGAGCCTTCACTTATCACTGTTGGACCGAGGATAATGTTCTCTCCTTCTAGCCGTGCCTTAACTTTTGCCTTAGGCGAAACGAAATTCATTTTCGCAACCCTCGCAAATATGAAACATACAGTTTTTCAGCAATCTCAACAATAGATTTGCGCCTATAGATTAAAAAGTTATGAGGGTAACCGTTACAGTAATCAACTGACCAACGGAGTTTATCCATTTGAATGCAGAAGCTAACATTCGCAATCTTTTGGTGGTAGGCATCGACGTGGTTTCATTAGCCACGTCTGCAAACAAGGCTGGCTACCAAGTCTGTGCTGTGGATTATTTTGGAGACCAAGACCTTAAGCGAATGTGCCATGGAAGCCGATCCATCATTAAACAAAGGGCGAAAGAAAGTTGTGGACGGCTAGGCATGGATTTCAATCATGAAACTCTTCTTAAATTAGTAAGAGAGATTTTAGAGGAATGCAAAATCGATGCGGCATTACTGGCTTCAGGTTTGGATGACTTCCCAGATATTTTACTTGAACTTAATGAGTTGGTTCCTATACTTGGAAATCGTCCCGACATTGTCAGAAAGGTTCGCAACAAAACAACATTTTTTCAGGAGCTTAAACATTTGGGAGTGCCTCATCCTGAAACAGAGATTGCGAAGAATTATGAAGAAGCGAAAAGCAGGTCCAAAGATATAGGATACCCTGTCGTGGTGAAGCCTTCGCGTGGCTCCGGAGGCGTGGGCATAAGAAAAGTGCAGAATATTCAAGGATTAAAAAGAGCATATAAAGATGCTTCCCTCCTTAATGAGGAAGTTTTGATTCAGGAGCATATTCTTGGAACGCCAGCAAGTGTGTCTCTGATATCGTCTGCCAAGGGGGCTGTTACTCTAACATTGAACGAGCAACTCTTAGGAATGCATGAAATGGGTCAACAGGAGCTATTCGGTTACTGTGGAAACATAGTTCCGTTATCGACAACCAAAGCAGTGACTGAAGCGTGTGAGGGCACAATTGAAAAAATTGTCTCACACTTCGGTCTTCTGGGTTCCAACGGCGTAGACTTGGTAATCTCCGAAGATGGTATCCCCTATGTCATTGAGGTGAATCCCAGATTTCAGGGAACTTTAGAATGTGTTGAGCGAGTTCTCGGAATAAACTTGGTAGAGGCTCATGCGAAGGCTTGTATCCAAGGAACACTTCCAACGGTTCTAAAAAGACCTTCAGTTTTTTGCACCCGACTAATCTTATTCGCCTCACAACGTTCAGTTGTGCCTGACTTAAGCGCCCTCGATGAAGTTAGGGACATACCCTTGCCAGGAGTTGTTGTGGAGCAAGGTGAACCCATCTCCTCCATTGTTACGGAAGGAACAGACAGAAACTCCTCGTTAAGAGAAGCAAAAAGCAAAGCAAAACTGATTCAAAGTTCATTAAGGCCATGTAGTTAATCGACAGTCACAACTTTCTCGGGATGTTATCGAAACTCGGACAGGGAAGTTCGGAGAATTTAAACAGAAATAAAAACAAACAAAATTAATGTAGGCTCGCGCAATATAATTGATGAGTTTAATTGAGGGATTTACCTTGGTTGAAAAAAGCTTGTTAGAAAGAAAGCAGCCTAAGGTAGCTGAAGCCTTTGGAAAACTGTTTCAAGCTTCATTTGCTAAAGGGACTTTGCCACTTAAGATCAAGGAGCTCATCGCAATGTGTATGGGCTTAGCCGTCAATTGCCCCGAATGCTCTAAAGGACACGCCGAAGAGGCTCTAAAGGCTGGAGCCACCGAAGACGAAGTAGCAGAAGCTTTGGCAGTTGCTCTAATGTATGTTGGTGGTCCAATCTTCCGAAGAAGTAAAGCAATAGAAGAAATGTTTAAAGGTAGTCAATAGCATCCCCTATCTCTTTTTTTCTTTTCTGTTTCAATAATGTTGATCAGGCGTCGTAAATTTACATAGCTTTACCACGATACAGACTGTCATATGAGATGTGTTTTCCTCAGAACTTTGATGAGTGGAGGCCCAACTATGGCCATGACCAGGATGGACATCGCTACTTTTATTGGGGTCTCAGCGGCTCCTGCAACCCATATTGACTGCAACTCTATCACACCGAAATTATAGAGAAGCCTGTATGTCTGGCATGGTATAAAAACGAAAATTCTGAAGAGCACATCGGCTTCTAGTCCAATGAATGTGCACAGAGCAACGGTACCACGTAACCCTTTCGACTCGGGTTTCCATGATCCTGACTTGGCAATAAGCAGAATGACGAATATAAGGGCGGCGTATGCGAGATAGGTGTCCCACATTCCCCATAGAAGAAGTTGCCAACTGACAGGCGTGATAAAGTACATTGTAAGCAATGCTGTAAAATAAGTCAAGACGGCCTTCCACTCTTTTCTAAACAAGAAACCAGAAACCATGGCGCCTATAGGAGCGCCCAAAGTGAAAAGAAACTCGTAAGGGCCTTGAAAATATATGCAGTGTCCAATCATGACCCCGATAAGAGTGGATAAGAATCCTGCGTATGGTCCGAGAACAATTCCGGTTATGGGTTCAGAGATGAAAATCCAGCTAAACCAAACGCCAGATGAAAGCTCTGGTACGCCCATCAACGAGTCGAGAACTATGTTGAAAGAAGCGAAAACGGCCACGAGCGAGACAAACTGGGATTTTTTCATTCTTACTCCTTTACACCATGCCCTTTCCAGTCTCTTCAAAAATTTCAAGGACTGAGTCGAACAGATGATCGATTATAAATTTTTCCTTCACCTGTTCTCCATCTGGATTGTTCAAACCGTTACAGCATGGAATAAGTTTTAATAGGAAAGAGTTTGGGCTCTTCTTTTCGAGACTGAAGGGGTAAAGCCTGCAGAGTGCGGGTCTAAAATCATAGATTAGGCATTCGTAAATGCCCTTCTTCTGGTTGAAATTGAGGAAAATGCATGATCCGTCCTCTTTGTTTTTCAAACGGTTCCCGTCTGCAGATTCTTCTGCACGGTAGCCAGCCTGCTCTATTCGCTTAACATCTTTTTCGCTAAGCGTGGGGCCTCCTAGTTTGCAACAAAAAACGGCACATTGTTTACACTTAAATCGAAGACGCTTTTCATGGAGAGTCAAATTCGTGATTTGCTGGGTTTTAGGGCTCAGAAGGATCTCCGCAACTGTTTCGCTCAACCTAGGTTGAACACTCCAACATGACAACTTATAATATAGTCTAATTTATTGACAGCGATTTTTGAGCTTAAACCTATCCATTGTCTATGCGCCCCAAAAAGAGTACCTTAACGAATTGAGATGCTTCTATATCGGTACGTGGGGTCGGCGTTTCAACAATAATGCTATAATCACCAAGCGAAACTCCAAAAAATACCTGTTTGTTTGTCCTTGATATATGAGGCTGCTATTCCCACTCGTATACGGTGAACATTCTGCTGGTTGGTTTGAGTGAGCTCTACAGCAGAATCACCGACGTTAACGAACAGGATGGTTATGTCCAGACTTCGCCAAAATGTAATCTGTTTTGTCTAACATGATAATTGGTTTTGCCTTTTTCCATGGTCTTCTTATAATTCATATAGTAGTATCGCAAGACTTAATAGATACTATAATTCTCCTACAATACTGTATACGCGTAAGACACGTCGTGGAAGTCGGACGATGACTATGTATAAGAAGCTTCAGGAAAAGCAGCCGACGCATGTTCTGGAGAGGATTAGGGAGAGCCTTGAGCGGCTTAACGAAAAGATGGATGTGATGATCGAGATTCAGAAGCAGAACCCAAGAGGAGTCGAGTCGATACCAGACGTATTAGACGTCATGACGCTTCTATCTCTTCCAGACCATCTGAGGAAAACGGCTGTCACGCTTTGCCGACTCGGGCATGCGACCGCGGATCAGGTTGCGGAACAGACTAAACGAGCCAGAGCGGTTGAAAGCGGTTACCTCAACCAACTCGTCTTCATGGGGTACGTAAAGAAGGAGAGGCAGGGACGGAGGGCATACTTCTACGTAGAAAAAGAGGGATGAACTGTGAGAAAAATCATAGCGTTGCACTCTTACAAAGGCGGAACGGGAAAGACGCTCCTATCAATTAACTTAGCCGCGACATACGTTAAAACTGGCAAAGACGTATGTTTACTCGACCTCGATTTTCGGGCGCCAAGCCTGCAAGCAGCATTCAAAACCAACGACGCTGAATACTGGATAAACGACTACCTCAACGGCACGTGTGACATAAGAAAGGTGTTAATAGATGTCACTCAACAGCGTGGCGGAAAAGGCAGATTTTTTGTAGGGCTGGCAAACCCCACAACTGAAGCCATCCGAGAGATGACCGCAAAAGACAGAAAATGGGAGATGAGGGCGTTGGGCAGGCTCTTATCGTTGAAGTCTTCGGTCTTGAATGATATGCATATGGACTATCTGATCTTCGACACTAGTCCGGGTCTTCAGTATTCGTCTATAAATGCCATAGTTGCGGCAGACGCGGTGCTTGTCGTAACTAGTGTTGACACGTCTGACGTAAGGGGGACGCAACGAATGGTACATGAACTCTATGACCTCTTCGACAAAAAGACGGGCATCCTGATGAACAAAGTTCCCGCCGAAGCACTGGCGTCACCAACTAAGAAAGAGGCGTTCCGCAGACAATTCAACAACCTACACAGCCTCCCCATCTTAGAGGCTATACCATGCTTCTGTGACATCCTCCGTTCAGGAGGGACATACATATTCGCTGAGGAAAAGCCTGAACACCCGTTCACGAAGGCTCTGGAAAGAATCGCTGCCCAAGTTGAACAGTTCTAATCTCGAGCGTGCGCACACGCCTCTAGACCATCCCATACATGATCCAATTAGGATCCAACTAGGCTCCAAATATGCCTCGTCTCTACTCACGCTTTTTTCTTAACCTTCCGCGCTTCCTCAACGTACTTCTTAAGCCGCCTCAACTCAATCTTCTTTTCAGGCAAAGTCTCAGGAGCGTACATCAGAGGCAAAACGGCTAAGAAAAGGAAAAAGCTAGCTAGCGAAAAAGTGGCGTATGCGGGAAATGCAACAAAGGGGGCTAGAATTACTCGTGTAAGTGGGGCTAGAAAGTACGGAGCGCTGCCGATTGCGTAGTATTTTTCTCTGCCACCCTGTTGGGATAAGTCTCCCCATAAAACGAAAAAGAAAGCCACCCACAGCATTCCAAAAGAAATACCGTCTACAACGAAGTAGAGATACCATGAAATTGTTGTGGGAGCAATACTAATAATCGCATAGGCAAGTCCTAAAGTCACAAAGCCATAAATCACTACACGTTTGCGTCCGATAAAGTCACAAAGCCATCCTCCAACAAACCCAAAAATGCTGCCGATGATTGCCTCTATCATTAGCATCGAACTATAGAAATCAGCTTCCAAAACGGCAGGATTACCCAGAATAAGTTTCTCAAAATTATCTACGAAACAGAACAACATCCAAGCAACAAAATAAAGAATGAAGGCTCTGTCTTGAAAAACTGATAAGAAAGAAAAAGTTTTTGCTGTTTCCTTAGCTCTAGGCGGGGTTTTCAAGAAAAGAAACAAGACAAGCGCAAGCCCCCTCCATGTAGCTGAAACTATGGAAATTGTCGTTAAATCGAAGTTTTCCACCAGAACCGCAAAAATAGGGGAGCTAACATTTATGGCAAGAAATATTATGCCGGCACTGCGTCCCCTGTTTTCGATATTTGTAAAATCACCAAGGAAGGTCAACAATGAAGGCATACCTACTCCGAATGAAAAGCCTGAAAATAAGCTAATTATCGAAGCACAGGTCACATCAACACTATCAAACAGAATAAGCAATAACGAACTCACTATCCCTGAAAGCACCCAAAAACAAAGAAACCGAAGTGTTCGAAGTTTATTTGATAAAGTTGAGCCAAATATTCCGGATACTACTACTGCGGTATAAAATAATGCCCAAATGATAGAGACTTGTATATGAACTCCCTGCAATCCTCCCAGAGCACTGTCAATTATTACCCACATCATATAGAACCATGTAAGGGTATTGAATAGCAAAGCGAAAATCAGAAAGAAGCTCTTCCCAGCAATACTAGATCTTACCTGATTCGTTTCGGACATTTTACACCTTCTCGGATTGGAAGGTTTTTTCTTACATACTTTTGTCCTAATGACGTTTAAAGCTTATCGAGTGCGTATATGTGTACAACAACAAAACCCTTATATGGAGATATGTAGAACAAATATACATAGGTGAAAAGCTCTTGGCGAAGAAGAAAAGTCCGATCATCCGTGCTTGGGGACGCTAGGAGAATTACTTTTTAGTTTAGTTTCATCGCCTAAGTAAGGGATACATGAAGCTACAGCAAAAAGCTTTAAGTTATTTTTAAAACCGAGAGTTCGAACAACTCTGCAGGCTTTTTTGGCAAATTTATTTATAATTCTCCGAGACTGCCTGAGTCCTCCAGATTTAGTTGCAATCTCCCGGATCTCCCTTGCATCTCTTCTCGTTATTGATTCTTTAAGAATTATTGAGGCCACTCTGGGTTTTGTTTCCTCAAATTGTAAGGCATAAAGTATCGGCAATGGCAAACACTCATTTTTAATTCTATGTGAAGTTTCTGCAAAGTCAGTTGTGTCCCACATGTCGTCTCTCAGTATCAAAATCATCCCCAAAAGTCTCCCATATTCGCCAAGCTTCTCAATTTCCTCCTCTGATCCGCCGCCCAGAATAGCGCTTATTCTCGTGAGAGCCTCAACGTCAGCCGCTTTCTTCCTCACCAAACGTAGGTATTCTTCGGGTGAAATGTCTGTCCGTCCTCTAAACTGAAGTTCTACGGCTTCTGCATCACCCAACTCAAAAAACATTCTGTTGATAAGCTTGAAGACCACTGAAATCTTCTCAGCCGAGACCTTCTTCTTAACTGATTCGCAGAGGAGGGTAAGTCCTTTAAATAGAAGGGCGTCTCCGGCAAGCAACGCTATGTCTCCACCAAACTTTCCAAGTATGGTAAGATGAGACAACTTAGTTTCTGATCGGTCGATGATATCATCGTGTATGTCGATTCCACCACTTATCAACACTATTGAAGCTGCAACAGGGACTATTATT
>Ga0209725_1000129_pt1 | contig 45028 bp, 49 predicted proteins | sample I18A1metaG_FD_184145 | JGI IMG/M metagenome (GOLD analysis project Ga0209725, IMG submission 184145) | Lake sediment bacterial and archeal communities from Gulf of Boni, Indonesia to study Microbial Dark Matter (Phase II) - ​I18A1 metaG... | ecosystem: Environmental > Aquatic > Freshwater > Lake...
AAATCCCTTCCCCGGCGCTGACTATGCTAGAATCCGTTTCTTGGTTTTGCTATGATTTCCCTTATTTTTAGGTCGAAGAAGCGTGCGGAGTTAGCAGGCTTTACACGTAACGCCGTGTCTGCCCCACTGCTGGTTCCCGCTATTGAGATGACATCCCTATCTGCTGGTATGAGACCCGCATCCGTAGCCATGAGCGAAATCTCAACAGCCACCTTCATCCCCTCACCAAACAACCGCAAGGTGTGGGAGATGAGTTCAAGAAGCTGGATTGTTCCGAACTTTTTCCGAACCGCCTTCTCAACACCGCTTAAGGCGTGCGTGGCTGTCAAAATCTTGGCACCGTTCTCCAGAATCCTCTCACGATTCGTTTCTTCAAGCTCGCTTACGCCGGGTTCCTCCATCCCAAAATGATGAGTAACCACAACCACGTTAAAGCCCCTCAAAATCTTTGAGGCTTTGACTCCAGTCCTACCTGTAGTCGAGGCTACAACAATGTCCCGTATCCCCTCAGCCTCCACATAGTCTTTCACAAGTTTCAGCAGGAGGTCGGTGTTCTGCTCGCCAGACACGTTAAAATACACGGTTTTACGCTCAACTGAACTCATACTCGTTTCCCCAACAATGATCAATTTGCTTTTATTTAAAAGCCGTTATAGAGGTGTTTTCTTCAAGGGTTTTCTTTTCAGTTCCGTGCCGCAGACTTCGCACGCCTTGAGTTTGTAGTCGGAGGGGTATTTTCTGTGGCAGGCTGGGCAATACAGAATCCAGTCGAAGCGGAAGCGTATGCCAAACGTCATGAGTGAGGCAAACTCTACGCCTATCTTATTGGCTACATTCTGGATGGAATAGTCATCAGTGACAATTAGTGGTTCTTCTCCACCGCTCTTTATTTCCATAGCTAGTGCCAAGACTTGCAGGTCTGCCTCAGAAAGAAAAAGTACGTCGCCAACTTTTTTTGAGGATTCCTTAGCCTTGCCAAGAAAGGAAATGTTTGGCTCTTTAATCTTAAGTTTCCCACTTTCCACCGCAGTTCTAAACCGGACCCAAGGAAGAGTGTCTGCAACAAGCTCCATTTCTACCATTGGGACCGAGCATTGTTCAACATCGATAGAAAGGGGGTCAAACCCTGCAATAAATGCGGAGGCATCAAGAACGAGGATTTTTCTTCGTGTTGTCAAAGCATTTTTCCCCTGGAGAAGAGGAGCCTCCCCTTTAGACGCTTATAGAAATCCTCTCGGAATCGGACGAACGAGGACTCGTATTCTGACTTTGTGATGGTTATGCGATTCTTCTTCCTTGCGTCCATTTCCGTTCGGTAGTGGCCGTCTATAACAACCGCTGCCTTTTCAGGTTTGAGAAGTTCTAGGCTCAGATTGGATTTTGCAGAAAAAACTATTGGATGAAAAACCGTGAGCGGACAGACGGGTGTTAAAACAAAGGCATCTACCTCCGGATCGAGAACTGGGCCCCCTCCAGATAGAGAGTAGCCTGTGGAGCCAACTTGAGAGGACACGACGAGGCCGTCGGCACGACAGTCCATTACCACTAAACCGTTTTTCCATATTCGGGCATGTAAAAGTTTTGCTAGGGCACGTGAGGTGATAAAAACCTCATTTAGTGCATCAGGCAGTCTAGTGTTGCCTATAAATGATGCGAGTTTCATGCATCGTTCAAGAGTGAATCTTCCTTCTAGGCATCTGTCTATAGCCTCTATTGCCTTTGTCGGAGACACTTCCGCAAGAAAGCCACGCACACCCATGTTAATAGCGAGGATGGGAGGCTCAGGCTTTGGGATGAGGAGGCATGTTCTTAGGATGGTGCCATCTCCACCCACAGTCACAATCAAATCTGCTTTCATTTTCTCCAATAGCAATGCTGAATTCGTCTTGTGGGCGTGTTTGGCAAGTTTCGGTTCAAGAAAAACTGACAAGCCTCTTGTTTCTAGATGGGTTGTTAGTTTAGTTGCGAAGTCAAGCGCTTCTTTTCGGTCGACGCGTGCAACCACACCAGCAGAGTTGAACAGACCCATTTCACCCCTAAGCTTTGGCAATAACACTTACTTATAAGCTCCATATAAGAGGAATGTGAGAAACTGAATATTAGCGATAACTTATTAAACTTGGGCTATCTGTAAAACTGCGGTATGACGAGGCGATAACAGATGAGTAAACCTACAGAAGTTGGAGCCCTAAAGGTTGGCAGTTACGTAATTATAGAAAACGAACCATGCCGCATTGTTGATCTTGCCAAATCTAAGCCAGGAAAGCATGGCTCAGCCAAGGCGAGGGTTGTTGCCGTTGGCGTGTTCGATGGGGTGAAAAGAAGCTTTGTTAAGCCAGTTGACGCGCAGGCTGAGGTGCCCATGATAGAAAAAAGAACTGGGCAAGTCATAGCGCTGTTGCCGTCAGCGGTTCAAGTGATGGACATGGAAACCTATGAAGTGTTTGAGGCGCCCATGCCAGAAGAAGAACTCATGTCAAAGCTTGGCTCTGGCGTAGAGGTTGAATACTGGCGAATTTTGGGTAGAATAAAAATTCAGCGAACGAAAGGCTGAGTTTTGAAGGAGTTTGTGAAGGTCTATACCCGGAGGGTAGACGCTTCTATGCATTTAGCATTAGTTGAGGCTGGGAGGTGTGTAATTATTGAGGTATGTAAAGCATATGCGATTGCTTAAAGGAATGAGCGTCAGCCAGCTTGTCCGAGAGATGGATGCGACTGGAGTCTTGGGAGCTGGCAAAGTTGGCGAGGCGTGTGAATTGGTGACTGAAATGTTCGGCGACCCAGACTACACGGTTTTCTTGACGTTGTCTGGCGCGATGGTCCCTGCTGGATTTAGGTATGTTATACATGATCTCATAGAAAACGGACACGTCAACGTGTTGGTTACCACGGGTGCCAACATGGTTCATGACATGGTTGAAGCGTTGGGGCACAGACACATGATAGGTTCTTTTCAGGCTGAAGACAGACAGTTGAAGGCTAAAAACATTGGGCGAATAGGCGACATCTACATCGAGCAGAAGGCATTTCAGAGCCTAGAGAAATGGCTGTATCAAACAGTAGAAGCCATACCAGAAGAAAAAAGACGACACATTTCAGGGGCCGAGCTACTGTGTGAAATTGGGAAAAAAATCAAAGACGAAGAATCGATATTGGCTGTTGCCTCGCACAAAAACGTGCCCGTCATTTGCCCAGCGTTGGTCGACTCCATAGCTGGCTTTCAACTGTGGATGTTTGGACAAGACAAAACTTTGCGGATAGACCCGCTTCTAGATGTTAAAGCCCTCATGGACAAGGTTTACGAAGCCAAAAAAGCGGGCATAATCATCTTAGGCGGAGGCGTGCCCAAACACTTCGCCTTGTTCGCCAACACATTCCGAGAGGGAGTGGACGCTGCTGTTCAGATAACCATGGACAGACCCGAGCCAGGTGGTTTAAGCGGCGCTTCTCTTGAAGAGGCTATAAGCTGGGGCAAGGTTAAGCCGAAGGACAGAGCCGTTACGGTTGTTTGCGACGTCACTATTGCTTTTCCATTGATAGTTGCGGCTGCCCTCGGAAATCTTGGGAAGGAGAGAAGCGCTTAGGCATGGCTTGCTCCTATTCGACCTTTTATTTTGTAGCCTTTCTTCCGCGGCAAACGAACCTCAAGAATGCCTCGTTTGAACTTCGTTTTCATGCGTTTTGTGTCTACTGGCACTGGGATTCGTGTTTGACAACGGAATGAGGAGAACTCGCCCTTTCGGTGTGTTATGCCAAAATCGTGGAAGCATACTTTTCTTCTCATCTTTGCCGTGATTTCGATCTGGTCTTCACTTATTGCCTTAACCTTTATGGCTTGAGGCTCCGTGTATGGGAGGTCGACTGTGACCATGGCTTCGTCTGGTGTTATGAAGATGTTGTGTAGAGGCTCTAACGTGTATGCCTCAGTGTCCCAGCTTGGGCGTTCAATAAGCGCTGTTGACTCTATGAGTTCTTCTGCAAATCTGTCAAGGTCGTCTATGTACTCGCGCATCAACTCAAAAATTGTCCGTCTTCTTCGCTCTGTGTGCATGACGTTTTCCTCCTAAACGTATAAGGGGACATCGTACTCCTGCGTCTTCTTCATCTCGGTTAGTTCACGCTGAGTCCTCTTCATGACGTCTCTGGCTCTTAGCCGAATCTCTTCCCCCTTCTCTAGCAGTTTGGAAACATCCAATTTTATGTCAGTGATTTTCGAGAGTGCCCTAATCGCTGCAGCCGCCGCCTCGGGGTCTGGATAGTTATAAAACGACTGGGCTAGAAGGGCGATGGCTGAGAGGTTTTTTTCGGTACAGTACCTCATGATTAACGCCTGCGGACCCACCACGTAGCCTTCCATCAGTATTTCCACCCCCCTTTCCTGTAGTAGGCTTAGGAGTTCTCGGTTGGATGCGGCGCCAAAAACCTCAAGTTCTTTAACGTCTTGCCTGTTTTGTATCGGCATTCCTCCGATGGATATCATCGTTTTAGCCTTTTTTGATTGCCCCCACTCCACCAGCGCTCGTGTGATAGGCGAAACTGCCTCGGCTGGTATAGGCGTCTCAGAAACTACCGCGATCAAATTGCCGTTTCCGAATATTCTTAGGGGAGAGTGGGGCAAGCCCTCGTGTAACACAACTATTGGAGATAGAATGTCTGAGTCAACGTAGGCGATTTCTGTCAGTTTAAGCTCGGACACTATATGTGCTGTTGCTATTAGACCGACGAGTCCCACGTCTGGAAGCCCATAGAGCATTATGGCATCCGATGGTACGGGCTTTCTTTCCACGATTTTAACGGGTTGAGACAAACAGCATCACTCCTCACCGCCTAAGACTCTTAAAGACAAAGAGAAAAGAGTTGTGGTGAAGTTACTTTTCTACGTTCTTACGGCGAACTTCGTCGATAAGTAACACTATTGTTAAAAATAAACCCAAAAGAACCAAGGGAAGGAGGGGCGAAAAGGGATTTGGAGGAAGACCATAATCGATAATGCCCCCGTGGGTCTCCTCGTACAACTCCTTGTAACGCCACAGGGATTGCCCCAGCGTTTCAGACATTTGCTGAGAAGCAATAAATCCGCCAACAATCGTTGACACCTGTACTATGGCTATTAGACAAAGTAACCCAACTTTCATAATCTTCTTCATGGCTCGCTTACCTGCCCTCTCCATGTCTCAACCGTCAACCTGATTTCCTATCAACCAAGAATGCCACCCTTGATATAAATACAGTGTTTAGAACAGCCACAAACTTGGAGAAACTAGTGAAACAGCAAAGACCTCTAAAGAACCATACAAAAGAAAGGAAATGGCTTTAACTTTAGGAACTGCAAGCAACCAGAAATGTAAGGGCAATCTTAGCTAAGATACGTATTTAAAGGCGAAACGAGCTTAAAGCTGGAGATGAAGCATGGCACTAGAACGTCTCGGCTCTTCAATTTACGGAGCACTAAGAAAGATTTTTCGAGCCCCAGTCGTAGACGAAGAGGCTGTTAAGGAGCTGGTTCGCGACCTTCAGCGGGCGTTGCTCCAAGCCGACGTTAATGTGAAGCTGGTCCTCGGAATCTCCAAGCGCATAGAGGACAGAGCCCTAAAAGAAAAAATTCCCCCCGGTGTCTCCAGACGAGAACACGTGATAAAAGTAGTCTACGAAGAAATAACAAGGTTTCTCGGCGAAAAGCCAGCCCCACTCAAAATAGAAGCTGGAAAAAGAAAAGTCCTTATGCTCGTGGGGATTCAAGGCTCAGGCAAGACGACAGGCGCCGCAAAACTAGCCAGATACTTCCAAAAAAGAGGTCTCAAAACAGCGTTGGTCTGCACAGATACCTACAGACCCGGAGCCTACGACCAACTCCAACAACTCGCAAAAAGAGCAAACGTCTCCATATATGGAGAGCCCCAGAACAAAGACTCCATAAAAATCGCCTCAAATGGGCTGAAACAATTTCTCAACTACGATATTGTCATAATCGACACGGCTGGACGACACAAAGAAGAAAAAGGCTTAATTCAGGAAATGAAGACGCTGGAGAGAGCGATTCAACCCGACGAAGTGATCTTGCTAATCGACGGAACCATAGGCCAGCAGGCAGCAACACAAGCCCAAGCCTTTCACGAAGCCACGCCTATTGGGTCAATTTTTGTCGCAAAACTTGATGGCTCTGCGAGAGGTGGAGGCGCACTCTCTGCAGTTGCCGCTATTGGGGCACCAATACGGTTCATCAGCACGGGCGAAAAAATTGACGACATAGAACCCTTCGTCCCGTCAAGATTTGTTGGCAGGCTATTAGGCATGGGCGACCTCCAAAGCCTCATCGATAAAGTCCGCGAGGCAGAGGTGAAAGTTCCTGAAAAGAAGATGCGAGCATTCCTAAGCGGCAGGTTCACCCTAACAGACATGTACGAACAGTTTGAATCCATGAAGAGTATGGGTCCTTTTAAGCGTCTCCTAAAAATGATTCCTGGGCTGAGTTATGATGTGCCCGAAGAAATGATGGAAATGGCTGAAGACCGCCTAGAAAAATGGCGAGTAATCATCAGCTCGATGACGCCGAAGGAGAGGGAAAACCCAAAGGTGTTCAGCTCTTCAAGGATAAGGCGTGTTGCACGAGGCTCAGGCACCAGCGAAAAAGAAGTGAAAGAACTTCTACAACAGTACTCGATGATGAGAAAGATGATGAAAACCATAAGAAGGAAGGGGCTTCCATTTTTAGGAAAGAAACTCCAAATGCCGAAATGATAACCGAGAAAAATGATATTATAGCGGAAGAAAGGCTTCATGGAAATCCTCGAAAAAGCACAAAAAATGCTTGAAAAATATCCGCTCTGCAACCACTGCCTAGGTAGACAGTTTGCCCTTTTAGGCTACGGCTTGGAAAATGAAAAACGAGGCGAAGCCCTCAAACTCCTCCTAACCATGAAGGGCCATCAACTTGCGCTGTCAGAAGAGAAAACAGGATTCTCAATACTCAAAACTTTAGCGTCCAATGGGGCCTTTGACATGGCCGCTGAAATCCTTAGAAGAATGAAAAAGAAAGCAGGCGAGAAGCATGTTTGTCACCTTTGTGAAGGCAGTTTTGAGCTCATAGACAAGCTTGTGAACCGCTCTCGTAGAAAACTGAAAGACTATGAATACACTACTTTTTTGGTGGGTGTGGAACTGCCAATCGAAATAGAGGAACGAGAAGACGAATTTAGAGCCGAGTTTGAAATTGCGCACGGAGAGAGCATGCGGAACGAGTTCAGTCGTAGTATGGGGAAGAAACTGTCTGAAGCCACGGGGAAGCTGGCAGAGTATAAGAGGCCAGATTTAGTTGTCCTCGTCAACCCCTTTACTGAACAAGTCACACTTCAAGTCAACCCCCTATACATTGCGGGAAGATACCGAAAACTAACTCGTAGGATTCCTCAATCGAAATGGGTTTGCGTAAAATGCAGGGGTAAAGGCTGTCCACGATGTAACTGGACAGGAAAAATGTACCCAGAATCGGTTGAGGAGATAGTTGCAGGACCGACTTTAGAGAAAACTTCGGGAGAAGACGTGTCATTTCATGCGGCTGGGAGAGAAGACATCGACGCCCGCATGCTAGGGCGTGGAAGACCCTTCGTAATAGAGGTTAAAAAGCCTAAAAAACGGTTCATAAACCTGCGAGAACTTGCAAAGACAATTAACAATCAGGCGCAGGGAAAAGTTAAGGTTTTAGGCTTGCGTTTTGGAGACAAAGACTTGGTGAGGAGACTAAAAAAGACTGAGGCAGCTGAGAAACTTTACAAGGCAGTTGTCGAGTTTGGCAGAGAAGTTTCTGATAAAGAATTAGAGACCGTTGAGAAGACCCTCACTAACGCGGTAGTTCATCAGAAAACGCCTAGACGAGTGCTACATCGGAGAGCAGACATGGTTCGGGAAAAATACATATATGAGGCGAAAATAAAGAGGTTGGCACCAAACGGAGCAGAATTAAGAATACGCTGTCAAGGAGGCCTCTACATAAAAGAGCTGATAACTGGCGACGAAGGACGAACCGACCCGAGCCTAGCCAAAATTCTTAGCACTAAGGCTGAGCCTATTACGTTAGACGTCTTAAACGTTATTCTGAAGGGACCAGAAAAATGAGAAAAGCGAAAGGCTATCGTGCGAAAACTCGTGAACTATTGAGGAGGGAGCCCCGAGAACGAGGAAAAACTGGACTGAGCAAACTGCTCTACGAGTATAAGCCTGGAGAAAAAGTTGTGGTCAAGATAAATCCCAGTGTTCATAAGGGGATGCCGCACCGAAGGTTTCACGGAAAGACTGGCGTGATAGTGAATAGGAAAGGCAGGGCGTACATCGTCAATGTTCCACAAGGAAAGGCTGTTAAAGAGATAATCGTTCGCCCAGAACATCTCGGTCATGTCCGGGGGGAGCAAAATGCCTAGAAAAGCTTTGAAAGAACAATCTCTCACGGTTCCACAAGTAAAAAAGATGCTAGAAACGATAGGGGAGGAACACCTCGACCAATTTCAACGAAGGTCACTAGACTACGCAACTAAATTTTCTAAAATCGAATCACAGGCAGCGGAAGAACTTGTAGCCAAACTCACCAAAGAATTTGGACTGGAAGAGGAGGAGGCTGTTCAAATGGTTAATTGCATGCCCGAAAGCATAGAAGAAATTCGAGTCTTTCTGACTGGTGGACGCAGAATAATGGACGCCTCCAAGCTAGAACAGATACTGGCTTCTCTGGATGAGTATAGAAAGAAAAATGTTTAACAGATTCTCGTGACGTAGGTAATACAAAATTTAAATAACCCAAATCTTCGAGAGAAGGATTGTGAAAAACACGTTGATTTATAATGAAGAATATTTCTCTGGCAAAACCAACAAAGGATATAGAAGAGGTTACAGCAGGTTTCCTCAACTGATTTACAATAAAATCAAGTTCAGAAGAGCGCTTTCTATTATAAACAAATATCGTAAACGTGGAACATTCCTTGATGTAGGGTGCGCTTTCGGTCTCTTAGTTAAAATGGCAAGCCGAAAGGGATATTCTGCAACGGGATGTGACATTTCAAAGTATGCCGTCAAACAGGCTCAAGCATTATTTCCAGAACTTAACTTCTTTGAGGCTAACATAGAAAAAAGAACCCCCTTTGAGGATGGCTCGTTTGACATAGTTACGGCTTTAGACACGTTAGAGCACTGCAGCGACGTACATGATGCGTTGCGAGAGATAAAGCGCATCTTAAAACCTCGAGGGTTGTTTCTAACGTCCATTCCAGTTAACCCGCTCGCAAGAATCTACGACGGCACTCACAAACACAAGTCAAATCTTTCTGAATGGTTATGTTTATTGTCAGAATATTTTATTTCCATCCGAACCTTTGATTCCTTCAAAAACAAGTTTACACGGATAAACCCTGATTGGTGGGAGTCACTTTTTATATTGTGTAAAAATTCTAATCGAAACCAAAACCTAACCAATACGGACACTTCTTTCGGATTCGTAAAAACTAAATAAAGGGTCGTTGTATAAATTTCATGGAATTTAATAAGGGAAATCAGCCGTGCCCAAGACAACCGTCGAAACGATGAATTCTTTTCTAATTTTTTAGCGGAAGCAGGGCGGAAAACAACATGCGTGGTAACTTGTCACAAGGAGAGAGAAACGAGGAAGTTTACGAAAGGAAACCGCTTTATGAAGAATACGCATACATTCTGGACTATCTCCCCCACGGAAGGCCTGGAGCCAGGCCGGGATATCGGGCAGGCGCCCTAGTTCAGGTTGTTGGAGAAGTGTATTTTACCCTCTTAGAGGCGATTGTGAAGGAAGGAGTCATTCTCAAATCTCATGACAGGGTTTATGTCGGAAAAGACGCCCGTGACCAAATCACATACATAATCGGGCGGATTGGCTATGATGAACTGACTAGCAACGCCAAATTGGAATTGGTCGCATTGCTGGAGAAGGTCGTACTGAATCGTGAGCGCTGGTTTATTAACTTCTTTAACACGGCTCAAGCCATAACGCCTAGAATGCACGCGCTAGAGCTGATTCCGGGAATTGGGAAAAAGTACATGTGGCAGATCATCAACGAGCGAGAAAGAAAGCCTTTCCAAAACTTTGAAGACCTTCAGCAGCGGGCTAACATACCGAACCCCACCAAACTCATTGTGAAGAGGATTTTAGAGGAGTTGGCGGGCGAAAGCAAGTATAGGCTGTTTACAAGAGCACCTTAGTGGCAAGACTATGAGTCTTCTTCAAAAAACGAAGTATGTACTTCGCCACTACAGAGTTTTTCCTAAGAAACGTTTAGGACAGAACTTTGTCGTTGACAACGCCTTGTTGGAGAGAATGATCTCCTACGCGTCCGTAGGTGAAGAGGACACGGTTTTAGAAGTGGGCGCTGGCTTAGGCTTCCTCACAGAATTACTCTCTGAAAAGTGTAAACGCGTTGTTACGGTTGAAATTGATTCTAGGTTGGTTAGAATATTGAAGGATCGGCTTGGCGGCTTAGAGAACGTAGACCTAATCGAGGGAGACGTGTTGAAAGTTTCTGTTCCCCACTTCAATAAGGTGGTCTCCACTCCTCCATATTCTATTTCCTCTCCGTTATTGTTCTGGCTTTTGGAGAGGAAGTTCGACTGCGCCGTGTTGGCCTTCCAGAAGGAGCTTGCCGAGCGTCTAGTTGCTCCTGTTGGCAGCAAAGATTATGGGAGGCTGACGGTCAACACTTACTATCGGGCTGAGGTGGAACAGTTAGACTACGTGCCTAGAAACATGTTTTTTCCACCGCCCGAAGTGGACTCCATGATTGTGCGTTTAAGACCGAAGCCACCGCCCTTTCAAGTGAAGAATAAGAAAGCCTTCTCCGAACTCGTTCGAGTGCTGTTTACTCAGCGGAACAGGAAGGTGAGAAACGCGGTCATTCCCTTTCTGCAAAAACGTGGAATAACTGGACCAGACGCAACAAGAATAGCTGACTCGCTACTCTTTCATGACAAGCGTGTGCGGGAGTTGGCGCCAGAAGACTTTGGAGCCCTAACCAATGAAATCATCGAGAAAAGCTAGGAAAACCATCTTCTTCGGCGACCGTTCTTTTTATGTTTTAGAGAATGTTTACGAGTCTGCAGAAGACACGTTTCTTCTTGCCGAAAATCTAGTCGTCAACAAGGATGACGTCGTGCTTGATATGGGAACAGGGTGCGGAGTCCTAGGGATTTTGGCGGCGGAAAAGGCGAGGAAGGTTGTTGCCATAGACTCTAATCCCCATGCGGTTCGTTGTGCTAGGATGAATGCAAAACTTCACGGCGTCATTAGGAAGATGGACATAAGGCAAGGTGACCTCTTCAAGCCCTTAAACAAAAATGAGAAGTTCGACTTGATCATTTTTAACGCTCCGTATCTGCCTTCAGAGGCGTGGGAACAGAGAACATGGTTGGGAAGAGCTTGGGCTGGCGGACCAACTGGAAGACAACTCATTGACAGGTTTTTGGCAGAAGCGCCAAAGTATTTGGAAAGGGACGGTAGAATCTTGTTGGTTCAGTCAACCCTTTCTAACGTGAGGGAGACTGTGCGAAAACTGGAGGAGAAGAGGCTAGATGTGACGGTTGTTGCGGAGAAGAAGGTTGCGTTTGAAACAATAGTTTTGATACAAGCCAAGCGTCGTTAAACTGGCGTCAGAAAAGTTTAGAGAGGGGTTCATGGGTAAATTAAGGCTCATGAGCAGTTTGGTCATTCGAGAAGCCTCAAGCAAAGACGCCGACAGCATGATCGGAGTTTTGAAGACGATTTATCTGCAAGACGAAGAGTGGGCTAGAAAAGCGTTAAAAAAGCTTCTGGCAACCGAAAACTACGTGATACTCGTAGCTGAACTAGACGGCGCGGTTGTCGGCTTCATAGACTATTACATTCTGCCTTCGCTTTGGGAAAAATGGTATGAGGCTACTATCCCCAACCTCTTTGTCCACAAAGACTATCAAGGCATGGGTATCGGCTCAAAACTATTAGAAGAAGTGATTAAGCGGGCTGATGATGCGGGAATCGTGGAGCTTTTTGTGGGAACCGAGAAAGAGAACAGGCGAGCCATACGCTTATACAAGAAACATGGATTTACTAAGGAATACTTGTTATTGGAACGAGAAAAAGCAAAACAATGAACCGAACCAGACTAGCCTTTTTCTGGTCCTCCTATGCCAAAGACCCCTTCGGGGTTTCCGGAGTATTCGTGTTTGCCCCAAATCATCCGAACGCTTTTTGAGGTTTGTCTAAATCCTAAGTCTGCCAGCAATCGTGTTCCAGAAGAGTTTACGGCTGGGGTCCCTACTCTCAACTCACCCTTTCTGTCTAGCGCTTCGACGCAGGAGAGGAACAGCCTCTTTGCCACGTCTGGCCTTGTTGGATTGCAGACCCACGGACCAACCCAGTAACCCTTTAACGTCTTTCTTCCCACAATGTATCCAGTAATCCTTCTTCCTTCCCGAGCGGCAAGAAAGTTTTTGGGATAATCTCGGTGAAGGCGTTCCAGCACCTTTAAGCGGTTAGCCCCAAAATATTTAGAGTCAAAATCTGCTAAATTCTCTAAGTCTTTCTTTTGGGCAATGAAAACTTCTTTTCTTAAGCTCTCTGCATAGACTCCTTCTCGTTTTAGTTCTTTGCAGAACCTGAGTGAGTCGAACTCTTCCACAAATCCCAGGCGCTGATATAGCCTAACCGCTTCTGGAACCGCTTCTAGCCTAATCGTTTCGACGCCGATTCTCTTCAAATAGTTGATAGCCGTTATCATCAGCATTGTGCCAACACCGCGTCCTCGATGGTCAGGATGAACAATTAGTAGGCCGATCCAGCCAGCCTTTTCATAGCTTATTGAAAAAACGTGTCCTATCGGCTTCCTTCGGTCTTCTGCCACAAAACAGCCGTTTGGCTCGCATTCTAGACATCGTATAATATCGAGTGGTGTGTATTCAATCCAGTCTTCTTGCCTTGCTAGTCCTAATACGAAGTTAACGTCGCCTTTTGTAAGCTGCCTAATTACAACCATGCTCAATCCCTACGGGACGGTGTGTGCAATTTTCTTAAGGTTTTCCCCAAAGAAGTATAAATATAACGGGCAGTATTGCTAAGGGAAGGTGGAAAGCCTATGTGTATTCTCGGCAAGAGCAGGCTGATAGAGCTGATAGAGAATTTTAAGTGCATTTACCCCTTTGACTACAACCTCCTTGACGGTGACAGCTACGTCTTAACCGTGAAGGAAGAGACTACGCTACAATATTTAGAACATAGGAACATCCTTTCTTACGAAGTTGTGTTTACCCCGCCAAATTATGTGGCGCACCTCACAGCGAAAAGCAAGTATGGCCGCATGGGTTTGTCCTTCCTAAACGCCGCTAAGGTTCACAGCGGCTTCATTGGAAGGCTTGCGCTCGAGCTCGTCAACCTCAGTAATGATAGGCGGCCAATAACGATCAAGCGTGGCGAACCCTTCATGCACATCGAGTTCTTAACCAGAGAGGGCGAACCAGCCCCCTACATGGGCGCATATCAGTTTCAAGACGTGACAGAAGAAGAGAAAAAAATGTACCTTCCCATATTGAAGAGGGTTTTTCTGAACTTTGACGAACTAGCCAAAACATGGTTTGGAAGAAGCCGTCCATAGGCTCCAAAACAACGACTTTTTTGATGTTTTCATAGTTTGAATTCATAACTTTGAATAAGAACCGTGTTAACAAATCCTTTAAATATCACGGATTTGGTATGCTGGAAGGGATAAACCATGAGAGCACGCAATTACAGAAGGGTGAAGGGGCAACCGTACACTAGAAAAGAGTATATTCGAGGCCCTCCACCACCGAAAATAACCAAATTCACTATGGGAGACACCTCAGCCAAGTTTACGCACCAGCTGTCTCTAATTGCCCAAGAAAGTGCCCAAGTTCGCCACAATGCGCTGGAAGCGGCACGCATAGCCGTAAACCGACTCTTAGCCGAAAAATTAGGAAACAATTTTCGTTTACAAGTCGTGCCCTACCCCCACGTGGTGCTTCGTGAAAATAAAATGATTTTTGGAGCACACGCAGACCGTCTTCAAGACGGAATGAAAAGGGCTTTCGGCAAGCCCATAGGAAGCGCCGCTCGAGTGAAGCCAGACCAGCCTGTCGTGCTGGTTAACGTGAACGAAGAAGGCGTCGAGGTTGCGAAAGAGGCACTAAAGCGAGGTATGGCTAAGTTACCCATTCCTTCACGAATTGTTATTGAAAAAATTGCGGATTAGCGTTTAGACAAGAAAGGTGAATCTATGTCCACTCTGACTGAAAGAAGGAAGATGCTGAGAGAGAAGCTGGTTGTTTGGTTTGAGGATTTGAGGAAAGAGGATATTCCGCTTGTCGGGGGCAAAAACGCTAACCTAGGCGAAATGCTACATGCTGGGATACCAGTTCCGCCAGGGTTTGCAGTCACCGCATACGCCTACAATAGATTTATCACAGAAACGGGAATTGCCAAAAAAATATACAAGATCATCGAAGAAACCGTTACCGACGTTAACAACCCCAAGCAGTATGAGGAAGCGTCCAAGAAGGTTCGCAGGCTTATCGAGTCAACTCCAATGCCCAAAGAAATTGAAAACGCAGTCAAAAACGCCTACAAGGAACTGAACAAAAAGGCAAAATCAACCAGCATGTTTGTGGCTGTAAGGTCCAGCGCCACCGCTGAAGACTTGCCAGACGCCTCCTTTGCGGGGCAGCAGGAAACCTTCCTAAACGTAAAAGGAAATGAAGAACTGGTTCAGAAAACCGTCAAGTGCTGGTCAAGTCTCTTCACGCCGAGAGCTATCTTCTACCGAACTGAGAAAGGCTTCAAACATGAGCAAGTTTTCATTAGCGTAGGCGTTCAAAAAATGGTAAATTCTAAAGCTGCAGGGGTCACGTTCACCATTAACCCCGTAACAGGTGACCCAAATCAAATCGTTATTGAAGCAAATTGGGGTCTGGGCGAGTCTGTTGTTTCGGGCTCTATCACCCCAGACGATTACATAGTGGACAAAGACACGCTGAAGATTCTTGACAAAAAAATTACCCAAAAAACAGTGGAGTATATTCGTGACCCAAAAACAGGCAAAACCATTCATTGCGACGTGCCTGCTGACAGACGAGAACAACCAAGCCTAACTGACGAAGAAATTGTTAAAATCGCCGAACTTGCAAAACACATTGAAAAACATTATGGAGGAAAAGCCCAAGACATCGAGTGGGCAATCGACAGAGACCTCCAGTTTCCAGAAAACGTGTTCATTGTCCAGTCTAGACCCGAAACAGTTTGGAGCCTAAAAGAACGATTGCCTAAAATCGAAGCGCCCAAGCCTCCTGCTATTCCAGCGTTGCCAGCTGAACGGACAGTTGTGGTTAAAGGAATCGCGGCTGGGAAACGAGACGTAGGCGCAGGCATAGCAAAAGTTGTCCGTACCCCAGAAGACGCTTCTAAACTCATGACAAAAGGCGACGTTCTAGTAACGACCATGACGAACCCCGACTACGTGCCGTTCATGAAACTGTCAGGAGCCATAGTCACTGACAAGGGCGGAGTCACGTGTCACGCAGCCATCGTAAGCCGAGAACTGGGCATCCCCTGCATTGTTGGAACCGAAACCGCCACAAAAGTGATGACCACGGGTCAAGGATACACCGTGGATGCCAGAAGTGGCGTTGTTTATGCTGGAATTCTGAACGAAGTTTCCACCCTCGTTTCGTCAGGTCCAACGACTGCAACGACTGTAGGAGCAACCACTGTGCTTGATTCTGCCCCTGTAACTGCAACAAAGATTTACCTCAACTTAGGCGTGCCCGAAAAGATTGAGGAGTATAAGAACTTGCCCTTCGACGGAATAGGGCTCATGCGCATCGAGTTTATCCTCGCCAGCTACATCGGGGAGCACCCCTGCCACCTACTAGATACTGGTCAAGCGGACAAGTTTGTAAACAAGCTGGCAGATGGAATTGCCACGGTTGCGAGAGCCATACAACCGCGCCCCATAGTCGTAAGGTTCAGCGACTTCAAAACCAATGAATATCGAGAACTAGTGGGCGGAGAAAAGTACGAGATTGTTGAAGCCAATCCGATGTTAGGTTGGCGTGGGGCAAGCCGATACATAAGCCAATGGTACGAGAAAGCGTTTAGGCTGGAATGCAAGGCAATTCGAAAGTGCAGAGACGAGTGGGGTCTAAAGAACGTTTGGATAATGCTCCCCGTCATACGAACACTCTGGGAAGCCAAAAAATGCCTCGAAATAATGAAGACTGAAGGCCTAGAAAGCTCAAAAGACTTCCAAATATGGTTCATGGCCGAAACTCCTGCAATTGCCATAATGGCAGATGAGTTCTCTAAACTCTGTGACGGTTTCTCCATAGGCTCGAACGACATGACTCAGGGCATCCTCTTGATCGACCGAGACTCAGAACGCCTGGGCCAAATGGGATACTTCGATGAGCGAGACCCCGCCGTAAAACGAGTAATCGCACATTTGATTAAAGTAGCTCACAAACATGGATGCACCGTTTCCATCTGCGGAGAAGGTCCGTCCAACCTACCCGACTTTACAGAGTTCTTGGTCCACTGCGGAATCGACAGCATATCAGTAAACGCTGACGCGGTCATCCGAACGAGGCAACTGGTCGCCAGCATCGAACAGAAGCTTCTTCTAGAACGCTTGGCTGAAGTGCGTGAGCACGGTTTGGGCCATTCCAGTCACAAAAGCGAAAAGCCAAAACAGGACTCAGACTGGAACTCGGAGTGGAGTGAATCCATTAAATAAACTCGCTAACTATCTCTCAACAGTTTTACGAGGCATACCTCGTTTCCAACGCAGTGGTAAATATATGAAAACAACAACCTTCGATTTCGAAGAAAAACGACTAATGGAAGAAATCGGCAAGCGAAAAGCCAAACGAGTCCTAATACAACTTCCAGACGGGTTGAAGATGGAAGGACCTCGTTTAGCCACAATCGTTGAGAAGGCTGGGGCGCTCGCGATTGTTTCGGCTGATCCATGCTACGGCGCCTGCGACTTGGCTGTGCAAGACGCTGAAAGTCTAGACGTAGACTTGATTGTTCACTACGGGCATAGTCGGATTGTCCAGCAGGAACGGGTGCCAACAATCTACGTTGAGGCAAGGGCAAAGGTAAGCGTGAAAGAGGCTGTGAAGAAGGCATTACCGTTTCTCAAAGACTGGAAAAGCATAGGGCTAACAACAACGGTTCAACACGTCGACTCCCTCGACGAGGCAAGGAACATGCTCCTTAAAGCGGGTAAGTCGGTCATGATAGGAGACAAGGGGCGCCTAAAACAAGCTGGACAAGTAACTGGCTGCGACTACAGCAACGCCAAAGCCATTTCAGACGCGGTTGAGGCGTTCCTCTTCATTGGAGGAGGCAATTTTCACGCAATAGGCATAGCCTTAACCACAACAAAACCAACGGTGGTCGCCGACCCCTACGAGAAGAGAGCCTACGCCGTTAACGACGAAGTTAGAAGACTGCTCAAACAGCGTTGGGCTAGTATCTCCGAAGCAAAAAAGGCAAAAGAATTCGGCGCACTCATCGGTTTAAAAATTGGACAGAAGCGATTTGAAGAAGCGGTTATGATTAAGGAAAAATTGGAGAAGAATGGAAGAAACGTTACACTGCTTGCGATAAGGGAAATCACCCCCGAAGCCCTCATGCAATTTCTAAACATAGACGCCTTCGTAAACACGGCGTGCCCCCGAATTTCCCTAGACGACGCATCAAGGTTTCGTAAACCAATCCTAACCGTTAACGAAGTTCTCGTTGCGCTGGATGAACTGAGCTGGGAGGAACTATGCAGAAGAGGCTGGTTCGAAAACTCGACCTAGAAAAAGCAATCGCAAAGATTAGGCCACACCAAGCGCCTAAGGCCTTTCTGGAACAATACACAATATCCCCAGAAGTCGCGGCAGAAATACTCTACATAGCCGCTTACACCTACAACGACATCATTGACAAAACCGTCGTGGACTTGGGGTGCGGAACCGGAAGACTCGCAATTGCATCAGTCCTTCTTGGGGCAAGAGAAGTCATCGGTGTGGACATAGACAAAGTGGCGGTGAAAGAGGCAAATAAAAACGCGAAAGAAGCAAACGTGAATGAAAAGATGCAGTGGGTTGTTGCGGACATCGACGTTGTAAGGGATGCGTTCGACACGGTTCTGCAGAATCCTCCCTTCGGCGTACAAAAAAGAAAAGCAGACCGAAAATTCCTTGAAAAATCCTTAGAGCTTGGGCGTAGGACATACTCGCTCCACAAGGGCGGAAAAACTAATCGAGAATTTATCAAAACGTTTATTGAGAAGCGTGGGGGAAAGGTTACAGGAATCTTCGCCATGAAGATGGACATTCCGAGGCTGTTCGAGTTCCACACAAGAAGAAGGCACAGCTTCGTGGTTGATCTGTATCGAATAGAAGGAAAAGAACATGAGTGAATCAAAAAGGAAAAGTGGGCAATTCGTCGTGCCTGGAGAACGTTTAGGCGTTATTGAAGAATTCATGCCAGGTCAAGGAACATACGTTGAGCAGGGAACGCTACACTCTAAAATTACGGGACGCGCCTTGATGGATCTCCTGAACAAGAAAGTCTCCGTGTATCCTCTCACTCGTCAGGTAAGCGTTCCCAGAACGGGAAGCACTGTTATCGGGCAGGCGTCCGACGTAGAGAGCAAGTCAGCCATGCTGCGAATATTTAAAGTTGGGAATCGTGACCTCTCAGGCTTTTTCATGGGCGTCTTACACATTTCAGATTCAAGTCCAAGCTATGTGGAGACGATGTTTGACGTTTGCAAGGCAGGAGACATCATGAGGGCCAAAGTTGTCGCAGAAACAAATCGAACGCTCCACTTGTCAACTGCCGACAAAAGTCTCGGAGTCATATATGCTTTCTGCTCTCAGTGCGGGCACATATTGCCGTTAAAACGACAGAAGATGCAGTGCCCACGATGCGGAAAAATTGAAAAGCGAAAAGTCGCCGAAGATTACGGGGAAGGCTTGATCGAGGGAACTGAATGAAGGTCAAAGTCCTGAAGAAGACTCCCAACGAATTAAAGATAGAAATTGAAGGAGAAGGCCATAGTTTCTGCAACGTATTACAAAAGGCCCTCCTAGAAGATGAGGAAATTGATATGGCTGGTTATGACATATCGCATCCGCTTGTTTCCAATCCCACAATCTATGTTCGCACGAAGGGCGGTCAAAGACCGAGAACTGCCATACAAAACGCAGCCAAAAAAGTGCGGAGGCAAAGTAAAGAGTTCAGAGAGGCCTTCGAGAAAGCGTTAAAGGAATGGGAAAAGAAAAGCGGCAAAGCCTAGCTTGTAAAGGTAAGCTTTTCTCTGGCATTTACGAGAATGGAATAGAAGCCTTCCGTTGGATCTTCATGTTCTTTTAGAATGTTAACGTCATCTTCGATTGTTGTCAAGTCTTTTATCCAAGCGTATACGATTAGGGCTTCCACGGCGTCTGCTTGTTTGTGGCGGTCAGTTCTCGACGGCAAAAAATCTCTTAATCCAGCTTTTTTAAGGGCTTTTGCGAGTACGTGGCTGTCAACTCTGGCGCCTGTAGGCTCGCCCCTCTTTTTGGACAGTGCCAGTGAGTGGATGAAGTTGACGTAGGCGTCTCCGAGGGTGGCGAGTTTCTGGTCGGTTAGGATTTCGCGTAGGCTTTTGTATTTTGGTAGGAAATTTAACATGAGTATCCCATCTGACGATTGTTTGCTTTGTTGTTTATTAATGATGAAGTTTCTGAAAAAGATTTAAGCCCAGACGAGATGATGGTAGGTGGTTTTCGAGAGGAATAGGGCTTGACAGTTAAGGGTTTTCGTTCCATAAAGCCGGAGATAAGGGTGCTGGGCGTTGATGATGGGGTTTTTGTTCCTCACGCGAAGGGCATGGTTGACGTCGTGGGCGTTGTTTTTCGTGGCGGATACTGGCTTGACGGAGTCATGCGAACCGAGGTGGAGGTTGATGGGATGGATGCAACGGAAAAGATAGCGTCTATGATAACTGATTCGCCTCATTATGATCAGCTTCGGGTTGTCATGCTTTATGGAATAACGTTTGCGGGTTTTAACGTGGTAGATGTAAAGGGTCTTTTTGAACGAGTTGGCTTACCAATTATCGCGGTTACGAGGGACCCACCAGACTTTGAGGAGATAAAGAAGGCTCTTGAAAATCTGTCTGAGGCTGAAAAACGTTGGGAATTAATAGGGAACGCAGGGAAAGTGATTAGGGTGTATACGCGAAACACAGAAGAACCCGTGTACATGCAAATCTCGGGAATTTCTGAGAAGGATGCGGAGAAGATTTTGAAGGAAACCTCTACTCGGAGCAATGTCCCAGAGGCTTTGCGGGTGGCACACATCATTGCCTCTGGCTTGGCGCAGTCGAAAGAAAAGGTTTAAAAGGCTCGGAAGTAAGGAAAGAGGCGGACATGGTGAATGACATGGAGTTTTGCCCAAAGTGTGGAACTCGGCTGACTCCAGCCAAGAAAAAAGAGGGAAGAAGAACCGCGCTGTTTCTTTCATGTCCAAAATGTGGCTATAAGGAGCACGCAACTCGCAAGCCAGCAGCCATTCCGAAAGTGATAGAGCCTCACCCTCAAGAGCCCATAGCAGTCATAAGCAAAGAGGAACAGAAACTGCGGACTCTGCCCACGGTCAGAGTGGAATGTCCAAAATGTGGGAATAACCTGGCCTATGTGTGGCAGGTGCAAACACGAGGAAGCGACGAGTCCTCAACACAGTTTTTCAGATGCACAAAATGCAGCCACACATTCAGAGAATATTCATAAACACTCAGATTTTGGAAAGGTCTTAACAGTAGCATTAGAATTGAGAAAACTCGGATATTCAGAAGCCTATCTTTCAACGATGGTTAGAGCCTTAAAGAAAATAGGTTCTACATTAGATTTAGAAAATCCTTCAATGGTTTCATTGTATATGTATTGCTAAGAGCAAAGTGATGGATTCATACAAGGCTAATCTCTGTGATTTCTACAAGCATTACTCTAATTTCTATGGGATTCCGTTTGTTAAGCCTAGATATCGAAGAGATCATAAACTTCCTAATGTTCCTTCAGAAGAGAAAATCAACTTAATCATAGGACATGCATCTAAGAAGTATGCGATAATCTACTGCATCATTAAGGAATGTGGATTAAGACCTGTAGAAGTCAGAAGGTTGAAGCTTGAAGATTTGAACCTAGAGAAAGGAACTATTTCAGTGTTAAAATTGATTGAAGATCCTTCCACAAGTCATAAGAACTGGTACACGAATATATTTTGAATGATACATATGAGGAAACTTAAGTCTATTGACTATAAGCTCTTATTCGAGTTGATGAAGGATTCTAAGAGGAGCGACAGGGAATTGGCTAAGGTTCTAAAAGTTTCTCAGCCTACAATCACAAGGAAAAGAACAATGCTTGAGAAAGAAGCATTGGATGGGTATACTGCTGTTCCAAAGTGGGAGAAACTTGGATATGAGCTTGTTGCGTTCACTCTTGTAAAGCATAGGGTTAAGTATGCCAAGCCTGAAGTGCGGAAAGAAGCATTCAGCAGAGTGGAAGAGTGGATGATGAATCAACCGAATGTTATCTTCGCCGTAGAAGGACAAGGAATGGGATGGGATGGCGCCTTCATTTCATTCCACAAGAACTATTCAAACTTTGCAGAATTCATAAGAAAACACGACAGCGATCTTTCAGACCTATTGGTTGACAGAGAAAGCTTTGTCGCAACAACGAAACAAACGAACACTAGAAAACCGTTTCATTTGAAGTATTTGGCAAAAGAGAAATTGGAAAACCCAGAAATCTAACTGTCTGAGATCCCACCACCACTCATTCTACCACTAATCATGATAGCAACACTATTAGACAATCCTTCACTAACTTTCTTCGATAAACGATTCTATGAAGTCCCTAAAAGAACAGTATCGAATCACATGAGCGTCTGACTATTGTTGAAAAGTCTTTTAGTCTTCTAAGCTTAATGTTCTTCTGTCTAGTTCCTATCCATTCAAGGACTGCCCTCTAAATCATGGACAAAGCCAATTAATGTATCGTACAGGATAGAAAAAATAATGAATATGTAGTTGTTATGGGTATGTTTTTCCGAAGTTTCTGGCTATGATGATTATGTCGAATATGTTGATTGTGCTGTCTTTGTTCTGATCTACGCTGTAATTCCATCTGAGATGGCTAGGATAGCTTCCAAAGGCAATTGACGCTCTTATAGCGTCTAATATATTGACTGTTCCGTCGCCGTTTACATCAGGGCAGGGAACAAAACCGTATGGATAAATCAAGGGGTATCGGTCTGTATTGTTCGCGTCCATAACGTATGGTGTGTCGCCTATTCCGTCACTTCCAGTCTCATTTTGATAAAGACCACTGTAAAAGTCAGTGCCGTTGTAGTCGCTCCAGTAGTTGCCGCCCGAAGGATAGCCATCATCCCAAACATTTGCGTTCCCAAGCGTGTAGATAAACACCTGTTGGGTGTTGTTTTTGAAGTTATTATGGAAAACAGTATTGCCTGATGAATTTTCTAGATAGATGCCGTACTGGTTGTTTGTTATGTCGTTCTCAATTATTAGGTTATTTGAAGATTCATTTAGGTAGACGCCTTGGGTGAATGATTTGATCTCAATGTTCTTGACTGTTACATTGAGTCTCCCTGACAAGTCTATTCCAGTTCCGTTATCAGCTCCTTGAAGAGTATGGTTTGTCCCGTTGATTATTATGTCGTTTCTCTCAACCACGATGGAATCATTAATGTTGTCTGTGAAGGTGTAGGTTACATTGTCTGCGCTGGTAATATTTGCTGTTGGAGGGTCGATGCTTCCATCTGCCCTAATGTAGATTGTTCCTGGCTCCGCCTTAACTGGTTGAATGTTAAATGCCAATGCTAATATGCATATTAACAGCAGTGTCAGCATTACCCCCGAAACTGCTTTCCTCTCCAATTTGCTCCTTTTCTCCTTTATCAGCAAGCCTACTATTTGCCTTTAGTTTTTGATTTAAGATTTACGGAGAAATCTTCTATAGCATTGTACTGATGTTTGTTATTATGTCAACATGCGAGAGGATGTATATTATTCTAAACTTCGGCAGCATTTTGCTTAGTTAATGGAAAGGGGGTTTATGGCGATTTTTGGCCGAAGTGTCCTGCGAGTATGATGCAGTCTAGGATGTTGACTCTGCTATCGCTGTTTATGTCGCTGTTTAGGCAGTCTTTCCATTCTTTTGTGCCTGGTATGTGTCCGTTTCCGTTGATGTGGCCAAAATGGTTGGCGAGGATTATACAGTCTAGGATGTTAACTTGGTTGTCACCGTTAACGTCGCCTGGTATAATGATCCTTAACTCAACGCTCATGAAAGTGTTGTCTGAGGTGTCCCCTTCATATGCGACTTGTGGAACGAATGCAATTAAGGTGTATGCGCCGATGCCCATTGCAGTAGTGTTAAGCTGGTGAGTTAATGTTGCATTTTCTCCTGGCGATAGTGTGACTGCGTCGTTGTTAAACATTGTAGGTGTAAGGTATGTTGGGGGTTGCCACACATCAGTGTTATTGTATGCACAGATTAAATTGAAGGTTTCTGGTACGTTGCCATGGTTTGTTACGTTAACTTGGGCGTCAATTATCTGTCCAATTTTAACAGTTGTCTGCGACGGTTCAACTCCTCTCACTGCAACATCGTGTACTGGAAATTCAGGTCCAAAGCATAAAAATCTGCCGCCAAGCGAACCTATTAGGACATGCGGTCCATAACCAGCGGGTGATGATTCAATGGGTGATCCTGTGTCAAAATATCCGAGAACATCTCCGGTTCTTTCATTTAAAGAGTATATTCTTGAATCTAATGAGCCGGTGTAAATTATTCTCCACTTTGATATGGCAGGCGAGGACATGTTAACTGGGCCTATAACATTTTCCCAGATGATGCTTCCCGATATTTCGCTGAGAGCTCGGATCGTACCATCTTGACTGCATGCGATTACTGTTCCACGGTCCAGGTCGACAGATGGAGAGGAATAGATGGGTGCAGGGAAGGGAGTATTCCAATATTGGAAGCCGCTTGCAATGTTTAAGGCTAATACACCCGGAGGTGCTGGATTTCCGAGTGTGCCAATGAATAGGAGTCCGTGAGCGGCTGCAGGGGTTGAAAATATTCTGTTAGGTATTAAAGTACTCCATATTTGGTGTCCAGTAAACTGCTCAATTGCGGTTATGTTTCCTTCGTATGTTGCAAAGAAAACTCGTCCTTCAAAGACTGTTGGAGATGCAATAGACCTGTCGAAAAGTGTTAAGTTCCATATTGGTACTCCAGTTGTCACATTTAAGGCCCACGCCGACGAAGTGGCGTCAGTTATGGTAGTAGTGAAAATAAGCATCCCCTCAGAAATTGCAGGCGAGGACATGTGGCCGCCGATGCTGAGGTTCCATATAAGAGTCCCTGCATCCTCGTCAAGGGCATAAAGAGTCCCACGAGTAACGTCGGATGTGTTTTTTGTGCCAAAGAAAATCTTTCCTTCACACAGAGCTAGAGAACTGAACGATTCTCCTTCAGTAGTAAAGGTCCACAATACATTGCCTGTCTTTAACTCTAAGGCGTAGAGGTTGGTTGGTTCTGGCGGGTTTGAAGAAGTGAAGAAGGCAACATTTTCATCGACAACCGGGGAACTTAGTAGGAGTTTAGACAGGGATACGTTCCAAAGAAGCGTGCTTTCATCTGTAATAGTTGGTGCGTATAGTGGCCCATGTAGTATTTGCGGATTAAAATACCCAGTCCTTCCAGCATCGCCTTTGAACATTGAATTAGATGAGGCGCAAGGCTCCCCGCGAGAACCACTACATGGAGGTGGGTTGTGTTTGAACCAGTTAGGCACTACTTCTTCGTGCCATCTTCCTTGCTGCTGCAGTAGGGGGACTACTACAGTCGTAACGTTAGGCCAGTACATAGCAATTGGAACGTCGCCACTAGTAACCCCTCCATAAAATTGAGGAGTCTGGGCTGTATTTATATGGCCTTGGCTGTATTCAACTCCAGTATAAGTAATAGTGGTGGAATTTGCAAAGTCGAATATTTCTTTAGCAGTCAACCAGCCATCCTTGTCAATGTCAAAAGTTGCAAATTTCGAACTGTTCCAAGCTTTAGAGGCTTCATAAACTGCACCACGAATTCCTAGGGCTCCAAACATTGTTCCGCTCCAATAGTATGCAAGTGGGTGTCCAGTGAAGAAACTCCAATCTTTGTCGGTCCACCCGTGAGCGTATTCGTCATTTGAACATGCAGTTAATATGGTTCTTCCAGGCCTAGCTATTCCATAGCATAAATAGCAAAGCGAGTTAGCCGGGGACGTAAAACCACCACTCTCGCAACTATCGAAAATAACTACCGTACAATTATTATTTTGTAGGTCGCCAGAAAGCAACGCTTGATCAAGTTCGGTGGCATTTATTATTTCATCCGGGTTAGTTGAATTATCACCTACAAGGAGATAATTTTCCCACACGGGGAAGGTGGTCTGACCTGTGGGGGCTCTCTTTTTAGCTGAGTGGTCGCAATAATAAAAGATACGCACCGTTAAGTTATTGCTTTCGCCAGAGCCCGTTGCTCCCAAAAAGTTCTGAATTTCATTGAGTATGTTTGTCTTGTTGGCAACACCTCTGTAATATGGGTTTCCCGTTACTGCACCCGGGTCACATGAAAGGAGATGCAAATAAGAAGTGTAACGATAACTACCCCATGTCATATTTTGCCAATTTTTTATTAAAGGCACAAAATGGCCAATTTTAGGATCGTTTGTATTTAGTAACATACCAATAAAATGCTGCGCAGACCTCATAACATAATTTGTTCCATTACTATAACTGAAATATCTCTCGACGGCCAAAAGACGAAAAGTTACGTTTATTGGTTTTAGACTAAGAGGAACACCACCTATTCTCTCTTCTTTCCATGTAGTTTCGCCACCAGAATTTACATTTAAGCCAGTAAGACCTCGGGCTATCCAAATTGATGAAACGATCAAAAGAAGGATCATTCCAGAAAAAGTTCTCTTCAACATTTAGCCTTTCTCTCAATACTAAAATGGTTTAATCATTAAATATAATTTCCGGAGAAATCTTCTATAGCATTGTATCGGTGTAGGTTATTGTGTTACTGTTGTGCGAGTATGTACGCTCTCTGAAAATCACGGTGCAAAGTAATATCTAACAGTTTTTCAGATGCACAAAAACGCAACTACACCTTCAGAGAATATAGCCAAAACTAAGCCTCTCGTTTCGTTTGTGCGGTTCTATTTGCTTTCTCAGACACGCGCACACGCTCCTAGACCATCCCATATATGATCCAAATAGGACCCAATTAGAATCCAAATAGAAAACCGAGTGAAAACTGAAAATTCTTAGTTTGTAGCGGTTACTCGCACGTTTTTATGGGGGTGGTATTCCGAACAGTGCCAGTAGTTTTGGGGATTGCAACTGAATAATTAGTTTGTTTGGCAGTATCCTGCGAAGAATTTGTCCAGCCGATTTAACGGTTTGGTCAAAGTTGGGACCGCCGTATATGATGAATTCTGCTTTTTCCCACCCGAGTTTTTGCTTTCTGGAGAAGGTAAACTCGATTTCTGGAAGTCTCTTTCCCTTCACCACTACGGATGTTATTTCGTCATAGAACACGCCTACACTGTCTTTGGCGTCGGCTATCTCCTGTGGTGTCATTTTGGCATATGCTGCTCTCTTCTCCTTAGCCTTGTGCTTCTCTGCAGCCTCACCGATTGTCGACATAACGGAGGTGATAATCTCAGTTCCTCCAGCGGGATAAATATAATCGGCGATTTTTGCGAAGATTACGCGCCGATTAGTAAAATATATGTCGTAAGTTGGTGGGCTAAACAATTTGTGCAGAGTCACGTCGACTAAACTTTCGAGAACGCGCTCCGTTTCTTGTGTGTTCTCACTGCTACTGCATTCTTTCATATTTTCAACTCCACACAAATTTGTCTTTCTGAACCGATATAATATTAACGTCAGTTTGCGACTCTTTCACAAGTCTATAGGTGAGGTTTATAAGAAAAGAGGCTGGTTAAAGAATAGCGTTAAAGGAGGTTTATTCGTTTGTTCCGTGTCAGAGTAGCAGACGCAAAACTCCTAAGAGACATGACAACCGCCATCTCAATCCTCATCGACGAAGCAACATTCAACCTCACCCAAGAAGGACTGAAACTACGAGCCATGGACCCCTCCCGAGTCGCCATGGTCGACTTCGAGTGGCCAAAAACCGTATTCGACGAATACGCATGCACTGAGCCAATGAAAATGTGTATAAACATAAGCGAAATGCTGAAACTGCTTAGAAGAGCGGGAAAAGACGAGTCAGTTGAGCTTTCGTTAGATGAGAAGACTGGAAGACTGCAGGTAACTATCCGAGGCAAGTATGTACGCACCTTCAACATGCCCACGCTGGAAGCCATGGAAGAAGAGGTTCCTACGCCAAAAGTTAGCTTCAACGTGTCAGCTAAAGCCACGACTGAAGGCTTACGGGAAGCTATCGAAGATGCCTCCCTAGTAAGCGACCACGTCAGAATCGAGGCAGACAACGAGAAACTTGTGTTGCACGCAACCGGCGACCTCATGGGCGCCACAATAGAATTAAAGAAGGGAAGCGATGCGTTACTAAACCTAGAAGCAAAAGAGCCGTCTAAAGCAACGTTCAGCCTAAGCTACCTGTCCGAAATAGTGAAGGCGGCAGTCGCAACATCAGACGTAGCCACTATAGAGTTTTCCACAGACATGCCAATCAGACTCGACTTCCAACAACAAAAAGAAGGAAAACTTACATTTTATCTGGCCCCCCGCATAGAGGTGGAGTAACAGCAGCCGCGCATGGAGGGACCATACGTACTCACGAAAAGCGACTTGGCTAAATATCCCTTCACCCCGGAAGCAGCCGAGTACGTAAAAAACTTAGACATAAAAATCAGCGACCTAGCCAGCCCAGAATACAAATCCATCCTTGATAGGGCGGAACAAAGAATAGAAGAAGCAGTCCTTTCCCGCTCAGTTATGTGGGTTTCACCTAACGACGATATAGAAATTTCCTCCTTCCCAATTGCAGTGATGATGGTAGCTGCCACAGCCGACACAGACCTCAAAAGAAGATACGCACTCGCTGAAGCAAAAAGAATCTCCACGTTACTTGAAAACGAAAACAAGGAAAAAATAATGGAAATTGCAGGCAACTTCAACTGGAAAATAAAACCACTCGAAGGTGGCAACCTCACCACACGAACCTACGACTTCATTCTTCACTTTACAGATTTTCTGAAAAACGCAACAATTCTTCAGGACAAGAGATGGAAACTCGTCAATAGGCTCATGTTAAACGGGCATGTCTGTTTATCCAAAAGCGAAGCAAACCGCCTTTTAGAAGAAGAAGTACGCAGATACGTTGAGGAAAAACTCAAGATAAAAGTGGAAGCCTTACCGCAAAACATCGCAGTTCACGTAGACCGACTAAAGCAACTGTTCATGCAAAAACGTGGAGAACTTCGGCTAGAAGAAATGCCCAAAGACATAGTCGTCGCCGCATTCCCACCCTGCATAAGGACGCTGTACGATGCGATTTCGTCGGGACGCCACCTCTCTCACATCGGCCGCTTTGCACTCACATCGTTCCTAATCAACACAGGCATGACAACAGAAAATGTCGTCAACTTATTTCGGGCACTCTCTGACTTCGACGAACGAATGACCCGCTACCAAGTGGAACACATAGCTGGAACAAGAGGGTCACGAACAAAGTATATCCCGCCTCGATGTGCCACACTACGCACTCACGGCGTCTGCCTCGGCATGGACGAAATATGTAGAAAAATACGCCATCCGCTTGCCTATTACCGGAGAAAACTGAAAACCATAAAGGCTGAACCAGCTGCTACGGAGCCAAAGTGAGAGGAGAAACGGCAAGGGCTATAAGGAAATAAAGAGAATAACGGTTATCCCAGCAAGGGCGGTCGGTTTTGTCTGGAGACAAAAAACTTTCACTCATCATACCAGCCTACAACGAGGAGAGGAGAATAAAACGGGTCCTCGAAGACTACTGTCAATTTTTCACAAGATACGGAGACGATGTAGAAATAATCGTAGTAATGGACGGATGCAACGACTACACGCCCGAAATTGTAGAGGATTACTCTCAAAGATATCGAACAGTACGACTTCAACGTTTTCCTTATCGGCTAGGTAAGGGCGGAGGACTTACACGTTGCCTCAAACTAGTACGAGGCAATCTAATAGGCTTTGTGGACGCAGACGGAGCCGTGGAAGCAAAGGAACTCCTTAGGCTAGCGTCATACATTGAACTGGATGGGCTAGACGGCGTTATAGGCTCCAGATGGATCAAAGGCGCAAAGATCGTGAGGGCACAGTCACTACGAAGAAAGATTCTAAGCAGAGGTTTCAACACGCTTGTTAGAATCTGTTTTAGGCTAGGATTCAAGGATACTCAGTGTGGAGCAAAGGTCTTCAAGCAAGAAGTAATTGATGCTTGTCTGCCAAACCTAAACTCCAAAGACTTCATATTCGACGTGGACCTACTCTACAACGCAACTAAGAAGAACTTTAAGATAAAAGAAGTACCAATAAAATGGGAGAACGTCAAAGGATCAAAAGTGACTTTCAAGGAGATCTTAAAGATGTTTTTCAATGTTTGCAAGTTAAGAGTGAACCATTTAGGTGCACTAAATGTTGCATATTGACGTAGGCGTGATGGCATATAACGAAGAGAAAAACATAGTGAATCTGCTTCAAAGCATTGGTGACCAAAAACTGGAGAATGTAGTTATTGACACGATAACGGTGGTTTCTTCAGGTTCCACGGACAGAACTGATGAGCTAGTGAAAGAATTTTGTAAAAGAGACAAAAGAATACGTCTTCACATCCAACAAAAAAGAGAAGGAAAAGCCTCTGCCATTAACGTATTTTTGAAAGAGAGCAAAAACGATGTCGTAGTGATATCCAGTGCAGATGTTATCCTTGACGAGAATGCGGTTGAGCGGTTAATTTTTTTCCTCCTTGCCGATGAACGCACGGGAATGACTAGCGCCAATCCCGTCTCAGTCAATGATTCCGACTCGTTTATGGGAGTTGTGGCAAATATGCATTTTAGACTACATAACCTACTTAATAGACACGGAGAAACCATAGCTTTAAAGAAGAATTTAGTAAGGCGCATACCAGAAATCGCTACAGACGAGGCTTACGTTGAGGCCGTGGTCCAAAAAACGGGTCATAAGGCCGTCCACGTGAGTACCGCCGTAGTATACAATAAAGGTCCAGAAACCGTTTCAGATTTTTTGAAGCAAGTTAGACGCCACTACGTTGGGCACCTTTTCCTTAAGAACAAATTAGGATACTTAGTATCGTCAATGAGTGTCACGGGGATGAAGAACGTTGCGAAAGAGTTAATAAAATGCTCAATTCGGAATCCGCTCAAGATGCACCAAGTCGCAGGATACTTCATTTTGGAAATTTTTGGAAGAATATTAGGACTAGTGGACTACTATCTGAAGAGGGAAAAACACGCAATTTGGGATATTGCTAAAACAACAAAAAGTTTGAAGAAAAAGCGATGAACAACATTAAAACCATGTGACGAAGCCCTCGTGTTTTACTTCACAAAAATCTAGAAATAGTATGGTCTGCGTTAGAGTCTTAAGCTGGCAACCATAACTCTATGTAACAATGTAAGGGTCTGTCCAGAATGGGAAAAGAAACTGTGCTTCTTCGTAAGTTCTTCAGTCACGAGCTCGCGTGGCTCATAATTATAGGTGTTCTTTTGCGTCTTGCTATGATGCCTTATTTTTCCTGTACATACGACACAAACGCGTACTGTTCAAGTTTAATATGGATCCTGAATAGGTATGATCCATACTCAATTCACGTGTCAATATACCCTCCTTTTATCTACTTCTTCGACTTTCCTCTGTTCAGCCTAGCCTATCAGTTTGGACTCTCGCCTGGGTATCATTACGTTGAGGAAGCCGCAAGCATCGGCTCGGTTTCTGGACTAGTAACCCCAAACCAAGTTAACCCTCTTTTTTTGGTTTTATGGAAAATTCCGCTTCTGTGTTTTGACCTCTTGACTGGACTCTTGGTTTATTGTTTTGCTAAGGAATTAACTAACAATCCTAGGACGCCTAAACTCTTTTTTGTCATCTGGTTTTTTAATCCTTTCACCTTGGTTATTTCTTACTTTCACGGCGCATACGATGTTATCGTCGCATTCTTCGTTTTGCTAGGAAGCTTTTTCATCTATAGTCGAAACTATTTTTCTGCAGGGCTTAGTTTTGGACTTGGAACACTGGCAAAAGTCTCTCCTATATACACGGCACTCCCTATAGCTGTGATAACACTATGCAAGGGAGGTTTTAGACGTTCTTCTAGGAGTGATCTAAAAGCCAATGTTTTAGATTTCTCGAAATTCACCACGGGATTATTAATTCCTCTCTTACTTTTTGCCCCTTTACTCATTGAGTATGTTCGCTCTATGCTTTTCTGGGTAACTAACGAAGTTTCTATAGGTGGTGGGTTAAATCAATGGTTTTTCGCCACTTATCCAATAGGCTGGGAAGTCGTTAATACCAACATAGATATAATTCAGAAAGTTTTCTATCTATCTCCCGTGATCAGTTTGATTATTTGCTTTCTTCTTTGCCGATTTTTGAAATGGAATCACGAATGGCATGGCAACAACTCTTTATTGGCTATAACTCTTTTTACTGCTTTAACCTATTTTTTCGCGTCTTCAGTTGTTCAGCCACAGTATCTTCTTTGGATTTTACCCCTCTTGGTGGTTCTCTCCATTACTAGACGTGTTTTCATTGTTCCTCTTTTTGTGCTGTCAGTAGCAGGGCTTGTCTTCTTACTATCCGTTCAGGGTCCCCACGCCTTTCTCTATCCTTTGGCTATTTACACGCCCCTTACTACACCAAAACAAATAGGCGACACTATTTTGTGGTATATGGACTTGCCTGGGAAACCGCCGTATTTATGGCAAAACTTGTGTGCTGTCTTTGGAGGGATTGGCTTCGTGGGGCTCCTCCTCACAATTTACCTCATAGTTACCAGTCTACGGCATGGTGACCGATGTTGATGAGATTGAAAAATGTGTGGCAACTTGTGCCTGTGGCAATAATCGCAATCCTACTTATAAGCGAGGTAGTCTGGTATGTACCTCCTCATCCGAAACCGGGCACTTTACAAGTTTTAGAAGCGAGTCCTGGCTCCCAAAGTGAGGTAACAGTAAAATACCAGCTTAGCGCAACCCTTCCTTTAGATGCTACTGTATTTATTACTCCTGTTGTTGAACAGCTTCAAGACCTGCCGATTTATGTTTTTTACGATGAAAATTACCCTGGTATATACGCTTCGAAAAAAATTACGCTTATTCAGGTTTCTATGTTGTGGGCGCATGTGCAGGCAGAGCTTTATCTCAGAAACTACTCAGCCGAAGTAAAGCTTGCTGGTGCTGAGGAGCTGGAAAGCCTATTTTCTACGAACTCTACTGCCATTGTAATCATGGCTTCGGGAGCCTTACCGTCCAACGTTTTCTCTTGGGAAACAAACTTAGTTAAGCCATGGATAGACTCTGGAGGGATGCTAATTTGGTTTGGCTGGGTTCCAGGCTGGTATGTCGTGGAGAAAGGGCAAAGGGATGAGGAGATATCGTGTAACATGTCTCAGCATCTCTATCAAGAGGGTCCAAGGAGACTTGGCTTGGAAGGGTATTTTGAATATATGGCCTTGGAGGAGCAGCCAACGGTAGCAGAGATTAGTTCACCTCTCTCAGAAGCGCTTGATACAACTTACAACCTTATCCAGCAAGCACCATACTTCCACAAGGTGCTATCTGAAAACGGTCTAGTCTTAGGGAAAATTGGGGGGGAATCAGGCAAATTGAGAAGTTCTATATCCATGATTCGCGTGGGCGAAGGCAAAATCATAATTTTTGGTTTCTTTCTGACTAGTAGCCTTGTTTTGAATGGACCTGAACTTGCTGCCCGAGATATTGCCCAAATCTTATGTTCAGGCATTCTGCAAGCAGGTGCACACTCTAATCTATCATACCGGATTTATCATCTTTTAGAAGGCGAAACAAAAACTGACACAGTGGAATTAAGTGTAGACGGAGGGGCATATCCAGAAATAATTGGGCTTATCGTTTATGGATATGCCTCTCGGGAAAGTAGTGGTTTGCTGTTTCATCGAGAATTTGTACCACTGAAAAAGAGCGAGTAGTGTACGTTTAAGAAAATGTTTGAAATTGATGAGAAGTTTCTTAGGCTTAGCAATAGTTATAAATAGACTTTTATACAACTCAAAAGAAAATAAGCGAAGCTTAACAGAATGTCAGTGGGTTTAGAAGGGTCTGTCACTTTGGAGGGGAAATTGAGAGATTTGCGCTAGCGGGCTGATTCGTGAGGTAAGGTCGGTGTCAGCTAAATGAAGAGGGGAAAGCTTCAGAAAAAAGCAACCGTCGCTGTTGTGCTTCCAACATACTGTGAGAGTGAAAACGTTGAGCGTTTGATTCGAGAGATAGAAGAATTGAAGCTCAATCTCTTGACGATAGTTATCGACGATTCTAGTCCGGATGGGACGGCTGACATAGTTAAAAGACTTCAGAGGGAACACAATAACATCCTCCTGTTTACTAGACCCGCAAAACTTGGGCTAGGAACAGCCATTACCGCTGGATTTCAAACAGCTCTCTCCCTAAACCATCAACCGGATTACCTAATCACGATGGACGCTGATTACTCACATAACCCACAGGATATACCTAAATTGATAAGTGTCGCCGAAAGTAATTCTGATCTTGTCATCGGTAGCCGATATTGTGACGGTGGGAAAATAGTGGGATGGAGTTCTTTACGGTGGCTAGTTAGCCGTTTTGCTAACCTTATCGCTTCATTAGCTGTGGGAATGATGGTACATGACTGCACAAGTGGCTTACGATGCTATTCGAGGCAATATGTAGAAACAGTACTAAACGATCTTCACAGCCAAACCTACGAGATTCAAATCGAAACTATAAGGCAAGCTAGGCTACGCGGTTTCACTGTAAAAGAAACTCCAATAACTTTCGTGAATCGCAAGCGAGGAAAATCCAAACTGACGGGAACCGAGATCAAATGCTTTCTACTCTACATCGTGAAATCGAAGTTTGGGCGTTTCTTCTAGACCTGCGTGGGCGATGTGCCAAAAATAGATTTTCGAAGTTATCGGTTTGAAGCCTCTATTTTTCGCCATAGTGGCAACCAGTGTGAAATTGCAAGATTTGTTTTAAGCATGTGCTTCATGATCTCGGAATCTGGCACTCTTCGGATGCATCGCTGTATCCATAACCGTTTTTCCCACACATATCTAAAATTTAACACGCTCCATAAAACGCCTTTAAATCTGTCAAGCGCTAGTTTTGGTCTCCTTCTTAAAATTAACTCAGCCCCAACAACAGAGGCTGATATGGCTATGACAAACGGCAAAAACTTCACTAGATTATGGAGTTCATAATTCTTGGTGAGGGTCATAATCCAATTTCTGGTAGTGAAGAAAGTCTTAAAGGAAGTTGGACTTGCGACTCCTCCAATGTGATATACCACAGAGTTTGGCACGAAAAGCACTTTGTAGCCATGGAGACGTGTTCTCCAAGAGAAATCAATGTCTTCATAGGTAGCGAAGTATATCGGGTCAAACAGCCCTACTTCTTTTATGATTTTTCGTCTGGTCATCAGTGCTGCCCCTCGTGCACTGAATACTTCTTCCACTTTGTTATACTGTCCCACATCCCTTTCCATGGAGTCACCACCTCTTCGCATCATGACGCCATGGCGGTCAATGAAGTCGCCAGCAGAGTCAAAGAATTTTGGGCTCTTTAACGACAACAACTTGCTTTGACAGACACCAGCCTTTGGATCAACGTCCATTACGTTGACAAGTTCTCTGAGCCAACTTGACTCCACGATCGTGTCTATGTTTAGAAAAACAATGTAGTTTCCCCTAGCTGTTTTTGCTCCTATGTTATTGCCTTCGGCGAATCCCATGTTTTTTTGGTTTCGGATGATCCTTAGTCGATGATCATGACTGAATTGTTTCTGCACATACTCAAGACTGCCATCCGTTGAGGCATTGTCTATAAAGATTAACTCAAAATTATCATGGTCTGTTTTTAAAACGGACTCTAAACATTTCTCTACAAATTTCAGACCGTTATAGTTAAGGATGACAATGGAAACATATGGTGCCTGAAATTCTGGCTTCGTGGTGGCTTGCAAAGGGGCATTCTCCCTATTTTATGTCGGGGAAGCAACATACTTTGAGTTTTTGGCGTTTAAACCTGCATATAATACAAAATTGGCCTTTTGCAGAAAAAGAGTTTTGAATCTACCTTGAAGTGAATCTATTATTTTTGCGCATTTTTCCAAAAGGTGTTTGTTGCGTTGGAAAACAAAATACATTAGACAAGGCGCGTCGTCGAGGACGCGGAGGTGAAATGTTCTTCTAAGGGTGTAAAAGCTTTTAGTAATGTCGTTAATCGTATCAATCGAGGCATCCTCCGCAGGCGACTTCTTAATGGCGAGAGCCATAAAAGACGAAAGAAACCTTCTTGAGTGTTTGTAACGTGCTAATAGCCATGGGAAAAAAGCGAGATCCCCCAGCCTTTTTGCAGTTTGAAACAATGGTGAATCGTATCTGTGCTCATAAAAAGAGATTAATCCGCCCTTTTTTAACCATCTTTTAACATTTAAAGTGACTTGATGGAGGTTCTGAACATGATGCAGAGAATGGAAGGCAAAAACTCCTTCGAAAATGTCACTATGAAAAATAGGGAGTGCAGCGTCTGCCTGAATGTATTCGATATAAAGGCCTCTAGAAATGGCATATTCTTTGGCTATTTTTAAGCTTTGAAAACTCGGATCTAGGCCAATGACATTGAATCCTTTTCGCTTGAGTTCTAGACAAAGCCAGCCAGAACCGCAACCGATTTCCAACACGTTGCTGCCCTTGCTTAAGTTTTCATCGATAACTTTGTCGTTGATAAGCATGTCGAATTCATCATTCTGTAAAATCCTCATGTTTTTCATGTTGAGTTTTTTGAATTTCATTCGCTCTTGCCAGCTCAACTTGTCGAGTATCCCATATCTGTAAAAAGGAGCGAAAGGTTGTCGGATGTCAACGAAATTCAATATTCCATATTCGTAAAGAGTACGATAATACCTTCCCCAGTAGATACCATCTCTGACCACAGCGCTATCTACAATGCCTGGATGAATAAAGGAGGGAACATAGTTCTTTATTTTGAAAATGGCTCCGCAGGTCTTGCATTGAAGCGTTCCCTCCTCAATCTCCGTGTGCGCAAGTTTTTCAGAGTGGTAATTAATTTTGACCATTTTGATGGGACAAGCCTCTAGCTGTGAACTGCAATAAGGGCAGGAAAATATGCTAGCCATTTCTGGTCGCATGTCAGTTCCGTGCCTCGTGACCTACTGGGCTTTTCTTGAATTTATTTTTTTCAAACAAAGATGTGTCTGAGCGAAGTAACCACACCGTAATTAGTGTGAGAATTATGAATGGCCCGCCAACTGCTAACGCAACGTAAGGTATGCCAGAGTCGCCGGTGGGGAAGTCTTTGATAGTCACTCTAACCCAGTCAATGGAGCATGCTCCACCCCATCCCTCGGCGAAATTACGGTTTCCAAGGTATAGGAGTGAAAAGGTTTGTTGAGTATCGTAGCTACCTTTAAGCTCGTTATCAAAATAGATGAAGCGTCCGTTGTTATACACAATCGTAAAGTTATGCCACTCGTAAGTGTCCGCTTGGGTCAGATTTATGCCAATGTGACTCATATTGTCGAAATATACAAAATGTGTCAACGATTTTTCGTTAATTGACACCCCGAACCATCCACCATCACTTTCGACGATAATTGACTTGTTAGCCCCCGCAATTAGACAGTTAAACTTGAATATAATTTCAATGGTGGCAAAACTGGAGTTATAAAAGCCATTTTCTAAATATAACCAGCCGCGATGAATGGATGATCTGTTGAAGTGGTTGTGAATGGCGTTTAAGAGAATATACGAGGAGTCTGAGTTAAAGTGCAAAACATATGTTCCCTCTCCCTCATATAACCATTGATAGTTTAGGAGAGAGTCTGTAAAATTGTCGTAGAACACAAAGGTTGAAGGGGCAACCTCTGGCGCGACCGTCATCGGCTCAAATGGAACAGTCTTAGAGAAAGCAAATGAAGATAACACGAAGATCATCAGGGATAGAACGACTAGTTTCTTGGTTTTTTCAGATATTGGAAAGTTGATTAAGCTGCGATACTCACCACTCGGATAAAAACTGACTTTAAGTGCCTTTCTCTGGATGTTATAAAAAAAGTATAGGATCATTGTCAAATTTAATATTATAATTAACAATATAGCATGTTGGAGGAGAGGCACCACTCTAAAAACAATTATTTTCTCTTTAAACCAGTGATAGATCCAGTAAAAAATCCCGCTGACCCCTTCCACAGAATTGTAAGATCCACTGAAAATTAACGGCCACGCTATCGACGGAACCGCAAAGAAAGGTAGCAGCCTAGAGCCTCGAAATCTTTTAACCTTTTCATCGGCAAGGACCATTATTGTAAATGGTAGCATCCACAAAAGATAATTCGTAACACACGCGCCCATAAGAGCGAAATAAAGCGCCAAAAATGAAAGGACTACGTTTGCAGTAAGAGGGATTTTTTTAAAATACGCGATAATGAATAGCACTATGGAAAAAAGAGAGTAAGCAATTTGCGCTTCAAAAGGCAACCCAAAAGACCCTATAGGAAATAGCGGAAACACTCCTCCTAAGTTGTGTATTAACAACCGATTGACATATGCCTCAAAATCCCACAACAGGAATGGAATGCTTGAAATAATTAAGGGCAAACAGGAAAAAGCAACAAACATTATTACTTTTTTAATACGTTTCAGCTTCACTATAAATGCTGGGAGGATGAAAATCGGGTAAAGTTTAAACGCGATTCCCCAGCCCAAGAAGACAGCTGAGGCCGCAAGACGTTTTGTCGATGTTGCGCTCAAAAAGAAATAAATTGACATTGTTGTAAACATCACTGGAATAGGGTCAGGGGTACCCCAAACCGCTGAAACAAGTATTGTTACTGGATTAAAGGCGTATAATAACGTCAGTTTTTCAGCTTTTTTCACATCGTTACTTAAGATCATTAGCGTTTTGTATAGGAAGAAAACCGTGACCAGGTCGGCTAGAATCAATGGGGTTTTGATTAAATAGAGGAAGACGATTTCGTTGTTTAAATATCCACTAACAGCTTGTGCTGGAGTTACAAGAAGAAGAAGAGGGGGCGGGACTCTCCAAGGATTTATCCAATATAAGGTTGGGTCGTGGTACACTATGGTCCACGGGTTAAAACCCTTCATTAGGAAATTGCTGAAAGTTCTTGATGCCCAAAAGTTAAAATTATCGTTAAAGAATGGAATGAGCAAAATGCGCACTAGAAAAGCTAGAAATACAATGTTTCTGAGTTTGGGCATGTTTCTTCTCTCCCCTAGTAATATTCTGAGATTGGATGCTTTATTTTTCCAAGCCAAAGAAAAAGTTCGAAACTTTTTCTTAACATGTTTTTCTGTATCTCGCTATCTGACACTTTTCTTGACGTTTGGATTTCAACTCTTTTCCTCCACGTGCCTTTAAGATTGACTAAGTTCCATAAAACGCCCTTTATAGATGCCAGCTTTTCGTTTTTCTTGCCGTGTATAATTAGCCAAACTGTTTTGAGAGTTTTTAATGCCAGGTATTTTGGCGTTAGTCGGATCAGAGTTTTCAAGTTGTAGTTTTTGAGAATTGTTGAAAGCCAGTGTCTTTCGAGAAGATATACCATTGGTGCCCCGGATCCACGCCAAAGATGGTAGACTTCTGCGTTTGGGACGTAGATTATTTTGTATCCTCTTAATCTGGCTCGCCAACACCAATCTAAATCTTCTCCATACAGGAAATAACGTTCATCGAAGGGGCCTACTTTACGCCAAACTCGTTTCTTAACAAGTAGTGCTCCTCCGTTTCCATAAAAAACTTCTTGGACTTTGTTGTATTGTCCAGTGTCAATTTCGCCGTTTCCTCTGTTCCAGCCTACGCCATATATGTCGCAGTTTCCACCTGCTGCATTTATCCGATTTTTATCGTGAAAAAACTTCATTGTTGGAGCTACAGCAGCTACGTCTTCCTTGTCAATATATAACATGAGTTCTTTTAACCAGTTTGGCTTCACAAAAACATCGTTATTTAGTAACACTATGTGTTCATTTTGTATTGCGTCTATTACGAGATTGTACCCAAAAGCGTATCCATAATTGTGGTTATGCCTTATCACCTTCACCGTTGGATAATTCGATTCTATAAATTCTGCAGACCCGTCAGTTGATGCATTATCTATCACAACTACCTTAAAGCATTTGTAATCGGTTGCAAGCAATGAGTCTATGCATTGTTCGAGGTGTGGTTTGCCGTTGAAGTTCAAAACTATTAACGTGACCGGGCTAAGGTTTTTTTTCACCGTTTCTCCCTTATTTGTGTTGACTTTTCTTTCTATAGCCTTCTGGTACGCCTTATTATTTTTTAAATATTAGGCTGTCTCTATCTAAATCGTTAGTTTCACACCGTTCTTCGGGACCAAAAATGATTTCCTCGGTGTCGCGCTTTATCCACGACAAATTTGCGGAGTATTATGAGAAATATTCCCATTCTATTCAGCCCCCCCTCTTAATTGGAAAGCGAGAGTTTGGGTTTATTTTGCTTAGGGAGAGAATTATGCTTAGGCATAAAAGCTTTGAAGATGGTGATGGACTGAGATTTTTTTTGAAGACAACAGTTCCTTCAGACGTTTACTACTCAAGCGCCTATTATGAAAGGCCAGAAGAAGAGATGGGGAAGAAGGTCTGGCTTGGAGCTGACTTAATTTTTGACATTGATGCAGATCACATTCCGACTCCCTGTGCTAAGGTTCATGACACTTGGGTTTGCACCAATTGTAAGGCTGCGGGCAAGGGCGTCGCACCGGAAAAGTGTCCCAGTTGTGGAGAGCAGAAATTTGAGGAGAAAACATGGACGTGTGAGGTTTGCCTCGAGTCAGCAAAGGCGGAAACAATGAAGCTTATAGACATATTGATGAAAGATTTTGGCTTCTCCTCAAAAGAAGTTAGTGTAGGTTTTTCGGGGCATAGGGGTTACCATATTCATGTAGAAACTAGTGAAGTTCGGGAGCTGGACCCGATGGCTCGAAAAGAGATTGTTGACTACCTCGTGGGGATAGGGCTGGAAACAAGGTTTCACGGGTTAGAGGAGCAGAGTGAGAAACGGTCACGCATATTGGCTGGTCCGGACTTGTATGATTTGGGATGGAGAGGGCGAATCGCTAGAGGGACCTACGAGTTTCTTCTGACAGCCACTCGGGAAGAATTAGAAAAAGCGGGTTTAAAAAAGACAGCCATCGATGTAATAGTCAAAAACAGGAAAATGCTGATAGAAAGCTGGAAAGAAAAGGGGCCTTGGGGAAAAATAAAGGGAATAGGTGCAGAGAGTTGGAGAAAAATGGCCCAATACGGCGTGGAAAAACAATCGGTGAAAATCGACACAGTGGTCACCACAGACATTCACCGTCTCATAAGGCTTACAAACACACTACATGGGAAGACTGGCTTAAAGAAAATTGTTGTGCCTCTCACTGGTATTGAGCACTTCGACCCCTTTAGGAGCGCTATAGCCTTTAAAGAAGGCATGGTAACGGTTCTTGTATCTGATGCTCCCAAATTTAGACTTGGAGAAGAAACTTATGGTCCTTATAAGGAACAAAAGGTTGAACTTCCAACGGCAGCAGCGTTGTTACTCCTTTGTAAAAGTGCGGCGAAAGTGGTGGAATAAACATGTACGACGAACTTTATGAAGCATGGAGAAAAGAAAAAGAAAACCCAGAAGTTCAAACGATTCCAAGAGACTTCTACTCAAGATTAGCCGACTACATGAAAAGAATAAGAGAAGATAGCCGAATGCTGGACCAAAAAACAACGAAGGCCAAACTCATGCAACGCGAGTTTGAAAACGTGAAAAGAATGGTTGGGGAACTTATTAGACTTCGTCGAGTGAAGACATTAAGCAAAGCTATGGTTGGAAAATCAGTGTCCGCAGACGCCCTAACTGAAGAAGAGAGAAAGTTTCACAGCGAAATTTTGCCCTTAGCCGAATCTTATGAGATGTTCTTAAAAGATGTTCAAAGAGGACGTAAGTCGCTGGTGGAAAGAAAAGAAAAGCCTCAAAAAATGTTGGTTCGCTTCCTCCAAGAGATTCCAGCAATCATAGGGGCCGATATGAAGGCTTATGGGCCGTTCAAACCCGAAGACATAGCAACTTTGCCTGTTGAGAATGCCAGAATACTTATTAAGCAAGGCACCGCGGTGGAAGTTGAAGCAAAATAGAAGTTGTGGTTAACCGAGAAGCAGTGGATTCGTGTTCAGGAAGTATTTAGAAGCATTTAAATAGACTTAAGCGGGCTGTTCTATACCGAAATAGTTAGTGATTGCATGAAAGCACCTAAGGAGATCACAACGTACTGCCCAAAATGTAAGTCTCATCAACCTCACACAGTTACGCTGTATAAGGCTGGGAAAAGGCGAGCCTTAGCCAAAGGAGAGCGTCATCATGAGCGACGCGAGAAGAAGGGTTATGGGGGGCAGAAGTATCCTCGTCAACGAAAGTTTGCGAAAACTACCAAAAAGCAAACTTTGAAGCTTAAGTGTAAAACTTGTGGCTACACGCGACACAGAGAAGGGATACGTCTGAAAAAGCTAAGTATTGAGTAGGAGATGAAAACAATGAGTGAGTGGGAAAGGCTCATACCGAAGCCTAAAAGCAGGTTTCTTCGAGTGAAATGTCCCGATTGCGGGAACGAACAAGTGGTCTTTAGTAACGCCACAGTTTCAGTTCACTGCAACATTTGTGGAGCGACTTTGGCCGAATCTTCTGGAGGAAAAACGAAAATCAAGGGAGAAGTCGTCTTCGTAATGGAGTAACCCCTGATGGAAGAGAGGACGGCATTTAGGCGGGCAGAGTGGCCAGAGGTAGGAGACCTCGTAATCGCCACCGTTAAAACAATAATGGATTACGGGGCGTACGTCAGGCTAGATGAGTATGAGAAGGAAGGGCTTCTGCACATATCCGAGGTTTCCTCATCATGGGTTAGAAACATCCGCAGTTTTGTGCGTGAGGGGCAGAAAGTCGTGTTAAAAGTCCTCCGAGTTGATGTAGAAAAGGGGCATGTAGACCTGTCACTTCGAAGAGTTACAAGAAGCGAGAAAAGAGAAAAAATCCTTACTTGGAAACGAGAAAGAAGAGCGGAAAGCCTCATGCGGGGTGCTTCGGAAAAGTTGCGTATACCTTTTGAAGAACTTTATGAAAAGGCAGGGATGCTTATGGAGAAACAGTTCGGAGGGGTTTATGATGGATTGGAAAAAGCCGCAAGGGAAGGAGGAGACGCCCTCTCAAAAATTGGTGTGCCCAAAGATGTAGCGGCCGTCCTTGAGGAGATTGCGAAAGAGAAGATTAGAATGCCCCTAGTGAAGGTAAGGGGAATTTTGGAACTCAGTTGTTCAAAGCCAAAAGGTGTAATCCATATACGGGAGGCCCTACTGAGCGTTCAAAAAATAGAAGAACCAGGAGCGAAGGTTCATGTTTATGTGGTTGCACCCCCAAAATATCGTGTCGAGGTTTTAGCTGAAGACTACAAAGAAGCAGAGAGAATCCTTGAGAAGGCCACTGAGGTGGCTGTGAAAAACGTAACAAAAACTGGAGGACATGGCGCGTTTAGAAGGGAAAGATAATGGTTTGGCTGATGAGAAAGTGTGAAAAATGCAAAAAGTATACGTTAAACCAGGAGAAGTGTCCCTATTGTGGTGGGAAAGTACATGTTCCTCATCCAGCAAAGTTCTCTCCGGAAGACAAGTATGCGAAATATCGGCGAGCAATGAGAGGTTTAGGCTGAATGAAAACAACAGTCAATGAAAGAGTGAAAGTAGAGTTAAAAAACCCCGTTCTTATAGAGGGGCTTCCTGGCCTGGGAATGGTTGGAAGAATAGTTACGCGATATCTAACTAAACAGTTAAACGCTAAGAAATTTGCAGAACTATATTCCCCCCACTTTCCCTACTACGTTATCGTGAACAAGAAGGGAAGCGTTAGGCTTCTTCACGGAGACTTTTACTTCTGGAAAAACGAGGCTGGAGAAAACGACCTCATACTCTTCACTGGAGATAGTCAAGCGCAAACAATTGAGGGACAGTACGAAGTCGCTAGCTCTATACTTGATTTCGCTGAAAGCCACAACGTAAAAACGATAGTTACAATTGGAGGGTATCGAAAAGAAACTGAAGAAAAACCAAAAGTGGTGACGACCTCAACCAGTCCTAAACTCCTGAAAAATGCGTTGCAGGCGGAGGCTGTAACCAGCGGGGCTGGAGCGCCAATCGTGGGGATAGCGGGTTTGCTTTTGGGCATGGCTAAATTTAGGGGCATCGAGGCACTTTGTCTCTTAGGAGAGACTCGAGGGTATTTGCCAGACCCAAGCGCGGCGAAAAGTGTCTTGGATGTTTTACAGAAAACGTTGGGAATTAAAATTGACCTAGCTGAGCTGGATAAGGAGATAGAGAAGTCTGAGAAACTTGTTGAAAGGATGCGGGAAATCGAGCAGCGACGAGAAAGCTATTCACGTGCAATGCGTAGGGTAGAAGAAGAAAGGGTCACTTACATTTCGTAAGGGTCAGGTTGTCGGGTAGTTAATTTTGTATACGGCTACAAGGGGGTAGGCTCCACCATAGTTTCTTGGTTGAACACCTGGTGTCTGAGAGAAATACGCTTCCGTAAAGTATGGGTCTATTTGAACGGTTGGAGTGCCAGTGGCTATTCTCTCTTTTCCATACTGCATTAACTTGTAGATGACCGTCTCTTTGCCTTTGTCGCTCCAGTCCGCCCAGTTTCCATTTTCGTCGTATGTTCCCATCTCTGTTTCGTTTACAAACGGATAGCGCTCATGTGCAATTCGCGCCATCCACCTCCACTTTCCTTCGTCACCCCATCCTACGTCTTGTATGTTGCCTGATGAGTCAACTTGGAATGTTACAAAGACTAGGATGTGGGTTGCTTTGTATTTTTTAAGAATATTCACTGCCGCAGTCATATTAGTCATGTATACAAGTGCAATGTTTTCTATCTGAGTTTTGTTGAATGTGGCGTTGTCAGCGAGACTTGGTTTGTTTCCGAAAGTTGTAATCCAGTAGCCGTAATCCCACCAACTGCAGATCACAGCAGTTTGACCAGTCTGTTGTTCCCAAACTGTTAGATTAATTCGCATCCACTCCAAAGTGTCTATCCAGTCAGGAACCGTGCTGTCAGGCTTTATAGGCATGCTCGCAGAAGCAAGAGTTGTGGGTACATAAGCGTGGTCAAAAACCCTCGGATATTGTGGGTTAGGCAACACGAAAGCAAACGTGAATAGAAAGGTCAGCAATATCAGAAAAGCCCCACTGAACTCCTTTCCAACATGGCCTTCCACACGCATTTTCCGCACAGAGATTGCAGGGGCTTCTCTTAGGAGAGTGACGAAAGGCCTTACCAGTCGAACTATGCCTAACGCCCAAAGTAGAGCAAAAGCCGGAGCCATAAGCAGGGTTAACCGCGACATGGACCCAGCAAAGTATATAGATGTTAGACCAAAGATGGCTAAGAATATGTTTCGGTTAGTGGGATTTTGCACCGCAAAGAATAAGCCGATGGGCACGAAGAAGGCTCCTATTCCAAGGTCGTAATAGAAGGATCCCCAAGCAGCAGGCCTGTGCTCTTGCACAGACTCTACGAGGGCACGTCCGA
>Ga0209725_1000130_pt1 | contig 44999 bp, 47 predicted proteins | sample I18A1metaG_FD_184145 | JGI IMG/M metagenome (GOLD analysis project Ga0209725, IMG submission 184145) | Lake sediment bacterial and archeal communities from Gulf of Boni, Indonesia to study Microbial Dark Matter (Phase II) - ​I18A1 metaG... | ecosystem: Environmental > Aquatic > Freshwater > Lake...
AAGCCCCCGTCGATCAGGGCCAGAGACCAACATGGAAGCGGACGCGACAGATCTCTTCGCGAAGAGACACGCGCAGACGCGGTACCTGAAGCGATTTGTTCTCGGAAGAATAGCAAAGCGAACAAGCGTCCAAGCGAACTGCGTCGCTTGGGAGCGAGAGATAGCGTCACGCTTCATGGAGTGCCCAACGCTCGAAAACGTTCATCACCTCTGCCTCTTCCACGGCTACGCTAAGGTGCGCAGCGCGCTCATCAAAGTTGAGAACGCGATCTTCGAGGATTTCTTCTACGGCAGGATCTTCCTCTACCCGCTGTGGCTCAAACGTTTCAGCAAGATCTTCGACGCCGCAAGACCTCGGCCCCAAATCCGAGAACTACTCTCAACGCAAGAATGAGATTTCCTGTGTCAAATTCGGAAACGATTTCCTGCACTCAACTATGGCCGAGCGTCAGGAGCTCTGTCGCGCTGCTTCTTATAGCAGCAGAGCTACTCATATCGCCGCGGCGTGGTCGTTGGGCAAAGTAGCTCTTTGGAGATACGCGCCCCTTGTGCTTCTCGTTCTACTGATCGTCCCTATCGCTCATGCTGGCTCGATCGCGGTTTCGGAAGAGCCGGCGAAAGGGCCTGCAATTTCGGGGCGCAACTCTGGCAGACCCTCGCTTTACGGGTTAGTCGACATTAGGAAGCTGAGCGGTGATTTCAGGCTCGTCGTGATTCTAGTTGAGTTCAGCGATATCAAACACAGGATATCTCGTGACGATATCCAGAAACTGACTGTGGAACGGATGAGCAGGTACTGGTCTGAGGTTTCATACGGCCAGTTCAATCTCATTGGCCTCGCCGTCGGGTGGATAGACCTGGGTCATGATGAAGCATATTACGGCAAGGACACGGATCCCAAGGAACCCGGAAGCGATCAGAAGGCCGATGAGCTGATTGCCGATGCATGCAGGGTTGCAAAGGATGTTGATTTCAAACAGTATCAGGACATAATGGTGATCTTCGCAGGCCACGGCCAAGACTCAGATCCTGAGAACACTGACCTGCTCTGGTCACAAGCGCGGCGGGGCGGGCTTGATGTCAGCTGTGGAGGCAAGACATTCGATGTTGGAGGATACGCGGCTGAGGTTGATCAGCATGGTCAGTTGCTGCTGGGCGCGGTCACGCACGAGTTCGGCCACACAATCAGACTACCAGACCTGTACAACACAGACCCAGCCGCTCCAGACTATTGGAAAACAGGCATAGATTACGTGGGCATGTGGTCTCTGATGGCGGCTGGCGGTTGGGGCGGGCCTGATGACGACGGGACGAATCCGGTTGGACTTGAGTCTTGGAGCAGGATCAAGCTCGGCTGGCTCTCAAGCGTATCCGTTCCCATAGCTCCAGACGGGTTCGTGCAGCCACTCCACCAGTTGGGCGACGCATTCGGCCCAAGAGCATTGAAACTACGAGCAGCAGGCAGCACATACTATCTCTTCGAGGCTAGGGCAAAGGTTGGAGTAGACAAGTACCTACCGGGCTCGGGGGTCCTCATCACACGCATAGACGAGTCGAAGGATTCAGGAGAGGGTATCGTCAGGGTGGTGGACTGTCACCCTGTGACCAAGTCCATTGACGACGCAACCTGCAAAGTTAACGAGTCATGGTCAGATGTATCAAACAACATCTACATGAAAGTCATCGGGCAACAAGGAACGAGCTACACCGTCGCGTTTGCCAGCAAACCAATAACGATTCTAAAGGTATACAGCGCTGAGCTCTCACTGGTGGGTCTTCCATCCTCAGCATCGGCAAGCGTCACGGTTGACGGAACAGAATACGTGAAGATTACAGGGAGCGAGAGGTTGGTCCTGGTCTTCCCATTGGGCACAACTCACACTGTCACGCTCTCCCAGTGCGCGATGATTAGTGAAGATACACGTTATTGCACGGCTGACAACACCGTGACAATTGCGAAGCAAGGTACGTACGAAATCAACTATGACATAAAACAGTACAGGCTCGTCGTCGAAACGCAGCCTTCGTCAATCGCCGGCGCGTACGAGATATGGTTCACAGCAGGTCAAACAGAGACCTTGGGACCGTACGATAAAGCCGTGCCCGTATCCAGCGGCATACGCTACTTCCTAGTAGGTCTCATAGTAGACGGGTCCCAACTAGGAGAAAGGACGGCAACTTTGCGTATGGATCAACCGCACACCGTCAAAGTCAGCTACGTTACGCAGTACTTCCTCAAGGTGACCTCAAGTTACGGCGACCCTAAAGGTGAGGGCTGGTACGCAGTAGGCGACGTTGCCAGATACTCCGTGACGACGCCTTACGGTTCGTTGATACAGCACTTGTTCGTGTCGTGGACGGGGGACATTAGTTCAACCCAGCCGCAGGGAGCTTTGACAATGATACGACCGTATGCAATTGAGGCCAGATGGCGGGACGACTACACCCAACTCCTCATCACACTCGTCGTGATGGGCGCTGCGGTCGTAGTTGCGTTGTTCATCATCAGGCGCCGAAGGTCAAAGAAGATCCCGCCAACCGCGCCAGTTAGCGTCGTTCCGATGCAACCAGCACCACCCGCTGAATCAGTCAAGTTCTGTATCAACTGTGGGGCGTCGCTTTCTCTTGGTGCGATCTTCTGCGAAAGATGTGGGGCCCGCCAATAGAGCTACACAGCAGACTTGAGGAAGGAGTCTTACTCAAGTAACTTACCCGATTCCGCTACAGCATCTGGCAGGATGAGAGTTCAGTTTTTACGCGCTCCAAAACCGATAGAGGGACTGATGTGTCTTGTTAGGAAGGCACAGCTAATGCCGATAGACGACACGGTCCCCTCAGGATGCGAACCGCTAGACGCTTTGCTGGGCGGCGGTTTCACTGTTGGAGGCATCGTTGTCGTCTACGGCGAGGCCGGAACCGGCAAGACCACGCTGGTAATTCAGACCGCCATAGCAGCCGCGCGCCGCGGCTCAAAGGTGCTCTACATTGACACCGACCATTCATTTACTCATCAGCGGTTCTCGCAGCTTGCAGGAGAGGACGCTGACGCTGTAAGCGAGCAGATACTTCTCTTCTTTCCAGACACGTTCTCCGCCCAGACGAGCCTCGTCGAGAGCATAGAGAACTACCTCACGAAGTCGGCGCGGCTGCTAATCGTCGACACGGTTACGTCTTTGTACAGGGTCAGCCTCGGCTCGGCTGAGCAGACATTCAGCCTCAACCGTGAATTGAACAGGCAACTTGCATATCTCAGCGAGGTTGCACTGCGCCGAAAGATCGTTGTGCTCTTGACCAGCCAAGTGCACGCAAGAATGGATTTTCCGTTCGGGCGGATTGAGCCGGTCGCACGCAGAACGCTCATCCACTGGCCCAAGACAATCATACGGCTGAAGAACACGCCTGAACAGTCGAAGAAGGAGATCGTGATCGAGCGCCGAGGAGGACGACAGATCAGCTCTCTCAAGTGCGTGGCGAAGGTTACGGCCCACGGATTCGCAACAGTCTGAACTTTATTATGGCATCTCATTTCAGAGGGAACGAGGACCGGAGAACACGCAGGAGAGAGAACCACACGTTTACGTTCGAGTTCAGCGATCTCCTAGTCGCGATCTACATCGCGATTCCAACATACGTGGCGAACTCAACTCCTGTCCTGCTAGGCGGAGGAGCACCCATCGACCGAGCACGAAATTTCATCGACGGCCGCCGAATACTCGGAAGCAACAAGACCGTGAAAGGATTCGCGTGCGGCCTCGTGCTCGGAAGCGTAGCCGCTCTCGCGGAAGCGGCATTGTTCAAAAACCCTGCGCTCGTCCTTGTAGGCATCATTGCGAGCTTGGGAGCGTTGCTTGGTGATCTCTTCGGTGCTTTCTTGAAGAGGAGGCTGAACATCTTGCCTGGAAGACCGCTCCCATTAGTGGATCAGTTGGACTTCATTCTCGGAGCGCTTCTCCTGACTTCGCCGCTTATCCCGGTGACAATTGGCGCGGCATTGATCTTGGTGATAGCGACCGTGCCGATTCATCTACTCTCCAACGCGATCGCATACACCTTAGGGTTGAAGAGCCGCTTCTGGTAGCTTCACAGCTTTCGGCTAGCCGCCCTTTTGAGCAAGCAGCGCCCCGGAATAGTAGATGACGAGTATCGTTGTCAGGAACCCGACTATCAGGAGGATGTACGCGTTGCGGGGTCTGTAGGCAAATCTCGTACTTCTGAAGAGCATGTAGAACCCGCCTAGCCCTACTAGATACAACAAGGCGGATAGGATGCTCTCGTTGAGTGTCTGGCCTCCGATGCCGCCCGGATAGATGAACGTATAACCTTGTTGACCGGATCTCGGAAGAAGAGAGACAGGCTTCTCAAGAAGATCATAGACCCCGCCGGCCAGAAAGAACGTGGCAAAGCCGATCACAATGATGAACAAGAGAGCCCATGAAGATCTGAGCCCGGCCGCGCCCGGCGCTCGAACTATGCGGAGCCTATACGCGACATTCCCAAGGCCCCGCCTAATTCTCCACGGCGCGCGCCTCAGCCAATTTTTGAGCCCTACAGACATTGCTTGTCGTACGCGCATAATGGCAAGAAGCTAAAAAACGTATGCCAGTTTGCATACCTATTTTCGGTTGTATCTCGTTAATGCAGAGATTCAATAGGCAAGGCCTATTGGACACCCCCAATGTCGACGTCCACAGGCTGGAGAATATTCCTATGACTATGAGAACGTCCGCCTCTGCGTGGAACAGGATTGCGCGTACGCGGGTTGGAGGGCAAGTTGGTTCTGTACGGCTTGTGCGCACGAATCGCCTACACAAATTATATACCGACAGACGCCATACACACGGCGGGGATTGGCTCTGGCAGTAATAAACGTCAGGGTCGGGGGAGAAATGAAACGAAAGCTTGCGGAGCTTGCCAAGAGTGCTGGGGCTACCCAAAGTGACTTAGTCAAGAGCGCCGTCGCTGAGAAAATCACGGTTCATCAAACGGCGAGGCTTGTGACTCCCATGACGATTCCAGACTGGGTTCCAAAAGGTAAGTATGTGGCCCTAGTCCGCGGAGCCGTAGCAGCTGTGGGTGACTCAGTCGCAGAAGTTGTCGCGACCGCGTTGGACAAGTTCAGCGATGAGCCCATTCACGTTGCCCGCAAGGGCCGCCCCATTGAAAGTGGGCACTACGCATTCTCAGTAACCGCGGCCATCAAATGCTGGAAGTACGTGACTGTAGATCAGGATTCTTATCCTGTCATTCCAACGACAATAATCGGGAAGAAGAGGCTGAGAGTAGCATCCTCGCCGGATACAGCCGCAAGCCTAACCCTAGTGGACAGCCAGATCGTTCATCAAGCTGATCTTCAACCTGCAGGTCAAGTGGATATCTTCACAGCAGCCGGACCTGTAAAGGCAAAGACCTTCAACGCCGACATCGAACTGCCGACAGGCAACTACAAGACGGTTGTCGCCTCCTCCAACATTCCGAAGGTTCTTCCCTTCCAGGCCTTGCTGGGAAGAAACGTGCTAGATAATGTGGATCTCTATGCTCTAGGCAAGAGCAAAGTAGTCTGCATCAGTGATCCCTAGGCCAAGAACGGCCCGGCTCGTCCTGTAGGCGCCACCGAACCAGAACAACGGTTTTGATTCTCTACTCCTTAGGATTTGTTCTACACCGTCTATGGCACTCTATGTTGTGAGAAGTCTTTCTAGGAACTTCACATCGGCCCTTGTACCTGGGCGTGACATGACCTCTCACATTTGAAAGCCCCGCTGAGTTCGGCACAGAAGCAGTCCCTCGAGACACTGTAGTGATGCTGTAGAAACCGAGTCAAATCGCAACTCAAGCTGGAACTCGGCAAGCGGCACCGACGCAAATAGTTAAAATACGTTGCCTCGCTTTCCAGTCCCTCACCGAGGCTACCTGAGTGCCCCAACGCGTCTTCTGTGACTCATGCGGCGCAACCCTCTACGACGGCATTGAACTCGAATCACCCGCTGAGATAATTCAAAGATACAACGGGACTTGCCCAAAGTGCCAGAAGAGGCTCTCATTCGACTCCGAGACGGTCAAGATAGTTCCTCAAGGCGAGAACCAGTAGCGCGGGCGAATCGTCAGGCAGCTTCAAAGCTGACCTCTTAATCTTCAACAGGGCAGAGACCACTTCGACAGGAGACCGTTTCTTTGCCGCTGAGAACTCAACTACATGACTACCACATGGATCACGGCAAGATGATCGAGTTCGCGGGATTCGAGATGCCGACATGGTACAGGGGCATAGTGCCCGAAACCCTTGCCGTCCGAAACCAAGTCGGAATCTTCGATGTCTCCCACATGGGCAGAGCAATCGCTCAATGGCCAAAATCCGAGACGTTTCTCAACTATGTAACAACAAACGACGTTAGCTCGCTGAAGCCGGGCCAAGCCCACTACTCACTACTTTGCAATGAGAACGGCGGAATCAAAGATGACATAGTCCTACTCCGAGTTGAGCACGACCGATTCGTCGTCGTCTTCAACGCAGGCAACAGAAAGAAAGACGTTGATTGGCTAACGACACAAGCCCTCCGCATCGGCGCGGATTTCAGAAACATCTCAGACGAAAGTGCCTTGATATCCGTGCAAGGCCCCAAAGCGAGAGCAACCATTCAGAAGCTCACGAAGGCCGACCTATCACTAGTCCCACGTTTCGGATGCATACAAACGGAACTTGACGGAATCAACTGTCTAGTTTCCAGAACCGGGTACACAGGCGAGGACGGCTACGAGATACTAGTTTGGGACTCCTCAATCACCAACCCTCAAACAGCGGAGAAAGTGTGGAACGCGTTACTCGTGAGCGGCAGGGAATATGGAATAGAACCATGCGGATTGGGCTCCCGGGACGTGTTGCGGCTTGAAGCGGGAATGTGCCTGTACGGGACCGACATAGATGAAACCACCAACCCATACGAGGCAAGGCTTGGGTTCACAGTCAAACTCACAAAACCAGACTTCATCGGTCGGAAAGCTCTGGAATCTTTCAAAGCCGAGGGAGCAAGACGCCTGCGAGTAGGACTCAAGGCCACAACTCGCGGCATACCGAGAGCTGGATGCGAGATCGTCAAAGACACAAGCGCTGTCGGAAAGCTCACGAGCGGAACCCACTCGCCAACCCTAGACCTTGGGATAGGCATGGGATACATTCCCGCCGAATACGCTACTGAAGGTCAAGCGCTCGGAATCATGATTAGAGGAAAACGTCTCGACGCAACGGTTGTGAAGCCTCCATTCTATCCAACCGACAAGTACGGCTGGCAAAGAAAGACATAGCCCAAACGGGAAAGGACGAGTTGTATCTGCAACCGTGAAGCGTCTCGGACTGATCGTTAACCCAATTGCGGGCATGGGCGGAAGAGTCGGACTAAAAGGCACAGACGGCCGGGAGATCCTCGAGCAAGCAATACAATTGGGCGCCGCACCAGTCGCACCACATCGAGCGGTGGAAGCTCTGCGGTCTCTACGCACTAACGCAGGGCTCGTTCATGAAGTTATCACATGTCCTCGCGAGATGGGAGAGCACCCTGCCAAAGAAGCCGGGTTCAACCGCACGGTCCTCGATGTGCTCACACGTCAAAGGACAACACCTGAAGATACCAAGCAAGCGGCACGAATCATGCAAGAACGCGGAGTTGACCTCATTCTCTTCGTTGGCGGCGACGGAACGGCTCGAGATGTGTGTGAGGTCGTCGATCAGAAAACACCGTGCCTCGGCATTCCCTCAGGGGTAAAAGCATACTCTGCGGTGTTCTCGACGAACCCTCAGACCGGTGGCAGCTTAGCGGCACGTTTCCTTGAAGGAGAAGCGACGCTCATCGAAGCTGAGGTGCTCGATGTCGATGAAGCAGATTTCAGAGCGGACAGAATATCGACCCATCTCTACGGATATCTTCGAGTTCCATCTCACGCATCGAATCTTCAAGCCGCGAAGGCAACTAGTCCACTGGACAGTGATGAGCTGTACGCGCAAGACGCGATAGCCAAGTTCGTGGAAGAAGAACTCGAAGAGGACAGGACCTACATCATCGGGCCAGGCTCCACTACCGCAGCGTTGGGCGCGCGTCTTGGATTCGACAAGACTCTGCTTGGAGTCGATGTCGTTCGCGCCGGGGTTCTCGTGGGCAAAGATCTTTCGGAGCAGAAGCTTATCGAAGCGATCAAGCCCGGCCGAACATCGATCATTGTCACGCCGATTGGAGGACAGGGCTTCCTATTCGGCAGAGGTAACCAGCAGATTAGTCCAGAAGTCATCAGACGCGTCGGCAAGGAGAACATAATGGTTCTGATCACGAAGCACAAACTTCACTCGCTCAAGGCAAAACGTCTGCTAGTTGACACAGGCGATTCTGAGGTTGACAAGCAGCTGAGCGGATACATCAGAGCAATCACAGGGTACAGGGAATTCTCAATCGTACCAATCAGCACCTAACAGCGCAACATTGATCGCATCATTCCACCGGTCAATGTTGACAATCAGACACCCGAGTCTTGAATTGGCGGACTATAGCGACGAGGAAGATTTTTAGAGCAAAGAGAATCAGTTTGCCGCTCGTGTCGCCTGGGAGCGGCCTGACGTGGAAAGTTTCGAGGTGAACCGCACCGTAACTCGTGGAGAGTTGCCCCTCTCTCAGGTGTTTCGCGGTCTTGAGGACTCCAAAGTAGTTCAACGGATATTCGGAGGAAGAGAATCGGCAGCTCAGACGATTCAAAGGACGGTTGTGAAGCTTGACGATTCCGCAGAGTACATGTACGTAGACGACAGTAGCGGAACCATAGTTGTCAGTCCAAAGTATTTGCAGTCAGCCGGCAAGAACCTGCTCTATCTCGACATCGTTCATGAACTCGTTCACGTCAGGCAGTACAAGGAGGGACGAGACCTCTTTGATTCCAAGTACACGTATGTTGACCGGCCGACTGAGCTCGAAGCCTACAGAGTCACATTGGATGAGGCTCGAAGGATCGGCATGACCGAGGACGAGATTGAAGACTACCTCTACGTTGAATGGATAACGAAGAAGGAACATCAGAAACTGGCCAAGATACTCGGCGTCAACGGCGCAAAACGACGTACCCGAAAGACTACTTGACATTCTAGTGTGTTTCTAGCGTTCTCAGATACTCCGTGACTAGGTTTCTTGTGTACCCTTCCAGCTCCAGTTGAAGCACTTGGTCGGGGCGCGTCCAGATGTAGTCCTGAATCTCATCCTTGTCGGGCGTCACGGCGGAGGATTTCGATTTGCAGAGGTAGTCCATGAAGATGAAGTGTTCATGCTTGACGTATTCGGACGGAAAGATAGCCTCTTGCACCAAGAGGAGCCTTATGGGCTCGACATCGAGCCCAACCTCCTCTTTCACCTCTCGCTTGATGGCGGCCTGTGATTTCTCGCCGAGTTCTATGTGGCCGCCCGGGACTGTGTACTTGTCTCCCCATTTGTGCGATCTGACCAGCAGGATCTCGCCTTTGTCATTCACTATGAGTGCACCTACGGTGGCCTCAGGATAGGTTTGGACCATTGTCGAGCGTCTCCTTGCGAATTCGTAGACAACGGCAAACGATCCTAAATATCCCTGTGGGGATCACAGTCAGAGCATGCCTGCTCTGGAGCACACAATCGATTGCTTGGAGTGCGGCATGTCGATACTATATATGGGGCGTCGTACACCCAGGAACTTCCATCAAAACCTCTACATCAAATTCCGCCTTTTCCATCTGCCCAACTTGGCGCACAGGACCAGGCCATGGGAAGCCTCTTCTCTCAGGCGCCTCTTTTCATCTCAAGCTGGTCAGAAGGACAGCAGAGCTACTTCGCTATTGATCAATTGCGTCACATGGCACACCGAATACAAGATTAGCGACAGCTCAACATGATCTCGGTGTAATAGTGGAGGAGCGACACTTGCAGATCGGGATACTTTCGGATTCGCATGACTGCCTACCAAGAATCAAAGACGCGATAGAAAAGTTGAACGCGCATCCAATCGAGCTTGTACTTCATGCAGGTGATTACTCAGCCCCATTCGTCACGGACTACTACAAACCGTTGAACGTCAAGATGAGAGGCGTCTTCGGTAACAATGACGCTGAGCGAGTCATACTCGGGAACAAGTTTGAGCAGCTGGGGCATGACGTTAGAGGAGAATTCGCTGAAGTGATGGCGGGATCAGCGAGGATTGCTCTCACTCACGGAGATGAGCCCGAGCTGTTGCACTCCCTGACAGCGTGCGGTGCATACGATGTTGTTATTCATGGGCACACCCACGAGGCGAAGTTGATGGAGCAAGGAAAGACGCTCGTCATCAATCCAGGAGAGGTGTGCGGCTACCTGAGCGGCACGTCAACATTTGCGATTCTCGACACAACCACTAGAAACGCACGCTTGATTCCATTCTAGAATGCAGAAAAAAAGGACGAGGAGCCGCCCAGAAGAAAATGGATGGAATGCCGAATCTCAGAGCACTCTCTGAGAAGTTCAAATTCTCACAAGACACACTTCGAACGCTTCTCCGAGTCTACGGTTCGGATCTGGAAGCGGTCCTTCGAGCTCTGAGATCGGCTGGCAAGCGATACTATGTGAGAGCGAATACTCTGAGAGCAACTCCGGAAGAAGTCATGGCCAAACTCGCAAAGAAAGGGTTGGACATTTCTCAAGAGGAAGCGATCCCAGAGGCGCTGTGGGTTCCGACTCAGGGGCCGTTCGAGGTTCCGACACATCAGAAGAAAGTGATGGTAGAGAAATTCACAGCCGAGTCTGTTCTCCAAGGAGCAAACGTCTACGCCCCCGGCGTCGTGAGGTGCCGAAAGCTTCGGCTCGGCGACACCGTAAGTGTGATCGACGATGAGGGAGAGACTCTGGCTGTCGGAATTGCACGGATGAATGAGACACAGATACTCACTTTCAGGAAAGGGCTTGCGATAGAAGTGATGCAGGCAAAGTATAGGGTTCCGAGCTTTCGAGAGACAAGAGAGTTCCAAGACGGTCTCATCTACCCGCAATCCCTACCCGCGATCGTCACGAGCAGAATACTCGATCCGAAGCCAAACGAGACGATCTTGGACATGACATGCTCGCCCGGCGGGAAGCTTTCGCACCTCTCTCAGCTGATGAAGAATCGAGGCCGAATCCTAGGAGTTGACCGGAACAGGCAGAAGATTGACGCCGCTATGGAGAGCTGCGCTCGCATGGGATGCTCAAATGTTACGCTGTTCGTCCACGACAGCAGATACCTCAGCTCCGATTTTCCATCGTTGAGGCCGGATAAGGTCCTTGTTGATCCGCCCTGCAGCGCGCTCGGAATAATGCCGAAAGTCTACGAATACACTACAACGAAGGAGATCGAAGCTCTCGCTAGGTACCAGAGACAATTCCTCACGGCAGCGTCTAACATTGTTAAGCCAGGAGGGAAGATCGTTTACAGCGTTTGTACGCTCAGCCTACAAGAATGTGAGGAGAACGCCTCTTATGTCCAGGAAGTCTGTAGCCTACTCATCCAAGAGCAGTCACCTATGGTCGGGAATCCGGCGGTTCCTGTCGAAGGGAACCCGACGGAGCTCTGTCAGAGGTTTCATCCGCACAAGAATGACGCTGGATACTTCATAGCCGCCTTTCAGAAACCGCTCGCCGCCTGCACAGCGGCCTGACAGCAAGACTTAACCGGCCCGCTCGCGAAACCCAAATTCTTGATCGAGATGGCCTTCTCGAATGAGGTTCTGACCAAGGGCAAGTCGGGAAAACTGGAGTTGAGGACGCTCCATTCACGCGGATCATACGTGATGTGCAAGTACCTGAACCCTCAAACCCTCAGACTCGCTGACAGGAAGATGAAACTCACGCTCAAGCGCAAGGATGGAATTGTGGAGGAATACTTCATCATCGCGTTGCGAGACCCCAGAAGGTCTCTGCTCGTGAAGGGAGAAAGCGAAGAGAAGGATAGAAAGATCTGGAACCAAGAGACCCGCCAAGAAGAAGATCTATGGATGTGATCCGTTCGACGGCTGAACGTTTTCGTTCTCAGTGCGGACGCCGCGAACGATTCGGAGCGCGATGAGCGACATTCACGGTGGATTGATTGTACGAGGAGACAGAGATCCCACGTGAAATGATACTCGGTCCACTCGACCTTGAAGCGACCCTTGAAAGCGGCCAGACCAGCGAACCTCAGTGGGATCTCCAAGCAGGATACTACTCAGATGCTGACGAGTTCGGAGGAAGAGCCGCAAGATATCGGGTCCGCCAGACGGGAACCAAGGACGAACCCCATCTCAAGATTACGATAACATCAGAGGACGACCACGCCGGCTTGGCGAAGGATGTTGCGAACCACCTGATTCAGGTGCTCAGGCTCCATGATGACTTGAATGCGTTCTACCGAGCATTTGATCCGTCCAAGGGAGATGTCGTAAGCACGACATTTCTGGCCCTAAAGGGTTTGAGGCTAATGCGGGGAAACAACCTTTTCGAAAGCCTCGTCAGCTCGATTTCGACGCAGCATAATTCCATAGTCCTCTGGACGAAATCTGTCAAACTCATTAGAGACATGTACGGCCAAGCCGCGCAATTGTCTGACGGATCGACGGTCCACCTGTTCCCTAAACCGGAGAAGCTTGCGTCCGCTAGCGAGCAAGATCTGGAAAGAACTGGAGTGACGTACCGAGCGAAATACATTATCGAAGCCGCTCGCAGAATCAGAGATGGGGAACTCAATCTCGAAGAACTACTGAGCGATGACTATGAGAAGGCGAAGGGAAAGCTGATGGAGCTACCGGGAATAGGGCCAAAGGTGGCAGACTGTTTCCTCCTCTACGGCCTCGGAAAAACAGAAGCCGCTCCGGTAGACATCTGGATTCACAGAATAGTTCGCAAGCTGTACTTCCACGGCACTAAAGTAGGCACAGAGAAGGTAGCGGGGTTCCTCCGGGAAAGATACGGAGCGTGGGCCGGATATGTTCAACTCTACCTGTTCCACTATGCTCGGAAAACTCGTCTCGTGCAGTCTCGAGGATGGCCGGTCACGCTGTCGGAGCGCGACCGATCTTCCTTGTGACCTGCTCCTTTCCTACGACTTTTCTCTTGAGGCGAGTTCCGCACACTCGACATGGCCTCTCGGCATCTTCAAGCTTGTACCTTCTGAAGCAGGCGGGGCAGTAGTAGATCCAATCGAACTTTTGAGCGATCCCAAAGGTTGACAGCGAAGCGTGTTCCACGCCTAATGTTTCCGACACATTCTGTATTGCATAGTCGTCAGTCACAATGACGGGCAATAGTCCGCTCTCTCTGAGATCCAACGCAAGAGCGAGCACCTCACGGTCGGCCTTCGAGAGTACGCCGACATCACCGACCTTGGACGAGGTCTCTTCGACAACCCTCAATGATGAGGGGCTCGGTCTCTTAACAGTCAGACGAGCGGAATCGTGCGAGGTGCGAAACCTGGCGTAGGGCAAGGTGCCTTGAATCAACTCATCCGCCACGCTAGGGACCGAATAGGTCGGAGAGGCAACGGCGGAAGGATTAAGGCCCATTACAAGCGCTGAAGTGTCTAGCACGAGAACCTTCATTTTATTCTGGTCAGGAGTCAATCAGTTGACGCTATTCAAAGCTTCTGTGCAGAGCTTATCGAGGCGGCAGAGGCCCGAGATCCGATCAATGTTTGCGCGAGCGGACATCACAGTAGCCTTTCACGAGATCGGAAGCCGCCAATCTTGTAATCGGGACTGAAGAGGCGTGGTCACTCGGGTTTTTCGGGCGGAGTTTTCTTCTTCAATTGCTCCTTCAGGCTCTCTATCTCCGCCTGTGCCTTCTCCAGCTCTGTTGGTTCTGCCTTAGCCTTCGGCCTGAACAGGCGTCCTGTCCTGTACAATGCAAGAATCGCTAAGACCACGACAACCAGCACAACTAATGCGCCAAGTATTGTCATCGGTTGAGAGTCGTCGGTCCTCCATTGTGCTTGAAGGCTCGTTGCATCTTGCACGGTGAAGGCGTATGTTGGGTCCCTAGACTCGACTCCCCGCGGGCTACGCCATGCAACGAACACTTCCTTACCGCCCAAGGCGCCCATAATCCCCTCTGAGGGCACCTCTTTCTCCACTGAGATCGTTGCTTCCTGACCTTTCATGTACCATCCGTCGACGCTGTCCATAGTGGGATTGCCGAACTCGGAAGACACTCTGACCCTATAACTAGCCTCAGTCCGATATTCGGCTCTGATGAATAGCGGCTTATCCGACTTCATCGTCAGAGTGTTGCCTTCCATCGGAGCGCCATTCACGACCCAATGCACAAAGACATCTCGTTCCTTGACGTTGCTTTCGTCCCTCGTAACCACAAACTTCTCCGCAGTGAGGCTAACGCTTTGGTCCACCTTTTGCCAGGTGTCCGTGTTCTGTCCGTGCGGATCAACGACGACAACCTGATTCTCTACATCGTAGGCGAATGTGTGGCCCTTCTCAGCCAACTCTGTAGTAGTCCAGCATTGCTGCTGGTATGTGCAGTAGGGTTGATACCAGCAGTAACCCCAGTAGTCACAATAGTAGTAATAGTCCCAGCAGACGGGGACCGTCTGACAGTTCTGCGTTGAGATTACGTCCAGAGTCCACACGTTGTTTGAGTTCACGAATCTGTTGCAGACATCTCTGCCTTCGTAGGATGTGCAGAATCCTTTGATTTCTGGATCCACTTGAAAGGTGTGTGCAGTACTCTTGTCCACCTTGAAGCTCTTAGTGCCGCCTCCGGGTATCATGCCTACGTCTTTTCCGTCTATGGTTAGGCTCGTGGACAACTGAGGCGATAACCCTTTGATCGTGATGGGGATAGAGATCGTCGCCGCGGCGACTGGCCGAGGTGCATAAACCAACAACAACGAGGAAACGACGAGCACACATAAGATTAGCGTTCTATGGTCACGGAAACACATGACGAGAACCTGCATCGTATAGTTGAGAGTTTCGAACTTAAGACTTTCCACCTAGTCGAAGCACCTTGACACAGAGTGAGCGGCTGGCACACTCGGCAAGAGCTCGGAAAGGAGGAGCGGCGCGTGCTGAGCAAGCCGTAGTCAAAGCACATGCTTACTGAGACAAGCATGATAGTCTCGGAACCGCCGACGATGTTCCTCGTCGGCGGAATAGTTGTTGGTTTGGGGCTCGGCTCGGCGATTGTAGTGGTCCTCACAAGGCGAGGAAAGAGGATCTCGCCAACTCAGTCAGTTGGTGACGCTCCGACCTGGGCACAACCATTCGTTGAGTCGGTCAGGTTCTGCGTTAACTGTGGAGCGCCGGTTTCTGTTGGTAGAAGCTTCTGAGAATAATGTGGTGCCCGCCAATAGAGCAAGATAGCAGAATATGGGAACGAGTCCTATCCGAATAACCTAGCCGATCATCCTGTAGACGGCGAGTCTCTTGGGGTACTGTGACAGTCACCGAGTGTTTAGTTGCATGGGACGAAGGCGCATGAGACCTCGGAGGGAGCGGATCGGTCCGAGCCTGACAAATACGGCCTTGTGAGGGGATCGAGCGATCGTGACCGAGGTCTTAGGCTGCAACTCTCTCTGGAGACGCCCGTCGACGACGAGTGTTCCCTTCAGTTTCGGAGCCATCAGTTCCACCTTGATCTTATTGTCCGTTGATACGACGAGCGGAGTCAGATGCTCGAGTGGACAGATGAACGTCACCACAAAGGCTTCAACTGAATTGTCCACGATCGGACCGCCCGCGGACAGAGAATACGCTGTCGACCCCGTGGGCGTCGAGACAATGAGACCGTCCCCGCGAAACTCCAACAGTTGCGACCTGTCAATCGATACCATGAAGTGAAGCATCTTCGACGGCGTTCCCGATGTGATCACCACCTCGTTTAAGCCGTCGACGGCGGGCTCGCCTTCGATCGTCGCCGAGAGCTTGGTTCGCTCCTCTCTCTTGCATGTGCCCTTGATGTAACTTTCAATCGCATGCATCGCGTTCTCAGGATCCACCTCCGTGAGGTATCCGCGCCTGCCCATATTGACCGCAAGAATTGGCGTCTCGGGTTTCGGGATGGACATGCACGTCTTCAGTACCGTTCCGTCTCCGCCTACGGTAACGATGAGATCAGCATCCATCTTTGAGAACGGAAGGCCTCTAGGTAGCCTTGCGACCTGTGAGAGTTGCTCCTCAGGTAACACCTTCAGCTCTCTCTTGATCATGGCTTTGTAGAGTTTCAACGCGACCTTCAGCGCATCATCTCCATCGAGCCTAGAAACGAGACCTACCTTCGTGACCAAGACTCGGCAGCTCGCACACCTAATTGGTTCCAACCGAATATATAGGGTATCAGAAAGCGCCTACGTTCTGAAGAATAGAGTTGATTGTTTACGATTCGGCCACTGTTTTCTTCTCGGAAGCTTTTTAGCACGTTTCCCCTCTAGTGACCGATTGTAACATCGAGGATCTAGAGTTGAGCAGACCAGTCGATGTCGGGTCGTTGAGGATCGGGCAATACGTTGTCATCGATGACGAGCCTTGCAGGATTGTGGAGTACGAGAAGAGCAAGCCCGGAATGTAGCGTGAAGAGCGCTACACGGCAAGCACGGCTCCGCCAAAGCAAGGATCGTCGCGATTGGTGTTCTCACAGGCCAGAAGCGCAACGTGATCAGCCCTGTCGACGGAAAATTAGAGGTTCCCATGATAGAGAAGAAGACGGGGCAAGTCATTTCGATTCAACCCGACCTTGTCCAAATCATGGACATGCAATCCTACGAGACATTCGAAACACCTCCGCCTACTGAAGAGGATATCAAGTCCAGGCTCGCACCCGGCGTCGAGATCGAATACTGGGACATGATGGGCAGGAAGAAGATAGTGAGGACCAAGGGTTAGCGTCCAGCCGACCCGTACGAAATTCACTGTGCGAGGCTCTTGCATGCCCCAGGTCAGGCAGATGAAGCTCAAGCCCGGCATGAAACTCAGCAAGATCTCGGACGAAATGCACCGATCAGGCGTTCTGGGACCTCGAAGATTCGCAGACGCCGTGCAGATCCTCGCGACTATGTTCCGCGACAAGAAATACACAAACATGATGTCCATTGCTGGCCCCATGGTCCCGGGAGGGCTACGCGAGTTCGTGAACGATCTAGTTCTGGATCGAAGAGTACAGGCACTGACCATGACCGGCGCGAACGTGACACATGACCTCGTGGAAGCTCTAGGACACAGGCACGAGATTGGGACAGCAGATACCAACGATCGAAAACTGAAGAAACGCGGCCTGTACCGGATATATGACCTGTACATATCTCAAGGCGCAATAGAAGCAGTTGAGAGGTTCACCCATAGAGCAGTCTCGAAGATCAAAGAGGAGAAGAGACGCAACATTGCGCCTTGGGAATTGCTTCGCGAGATCGGAAACCAGCTACGTGACTCAGCATCAATCCTACGTAGCGCTTCACGGAGAAACGTTCCAATCTTTTGCCCGGGCATACATGATTCGATGCTTGGGATTGACCTCTGGACCTTCGGACAGCTCAAGCCCCTCTATGTGAATCCGATGGGTGACTTCACTAGAATTGTCGAGTTGACCTACGAGAGCAAGAAGATCGGGCTCATCATTCTGGGAGGCGGCATGCCGAAACATTTCACGCTGCTCGCCAACACTTTTCGAGGAGGACTAGAGGCCGCAGTTCAATTTACGATGGATAGACCAGAACCGGGCGGGCTAAGTGGAGCCCCGCTGGAAGAGGCGATCAGCTGGGGGAAGATCAAGCCGGGCGGTCGCACCGCGACCGTGATAGGAGACGCAGCGACGCTGTTCCCGATGGCATGCATCGCCGCTCTGGAGAAAGCGACTTAGACCATTCGCGGTAGGCGGACCTCGAGAACTCCTCGCTTGAATTTCGATGTCATGCCCGATTCGACCACGGCGACTGGCATGTGGATCCTCGCATGGTAGCACTTGAACTGGCCGCCTCTATGCCTAACTCCCAAGTCGGCAAAAGTTATTTGGCGTTTTGTGTTCGCTTGGATCTCAACAGTATCGTCTGCTGGCACCTTCAATGTCACTGCCTCCTGATTTACGTAGGGGAGATCCACTGTCAATATGACTTCGCTTGAGCCTACGGAGATGTTGTAGAGAGGCTCGATGGATTGAGAGTCCTCGTTCCAGCTGGACGCGAAGGCGCGTTCGAACATGAACTCGGCGCGCTTGAAGTATTCATCCATTGCCTCAAACAGGTGTTTTCTTCTCTCATGCGACATCTTGCATCTCACCCGTAAAGGGCGGGCACCTCGTACTCCTGAGACTTGTCCATCCTTGCCATCTCAGCTTGCGTCCTTTTCATTACATCTCTGGCTCGGAGACGGATCTCCTCGCCTTTCTGTAGCAGTTCTGAGACTTCGATCTTCAACCCGAGTATCTTGTTCAAAGAATTGAGCGCAGCTGCAGCTGCCTCCGGGTCAGGGTAGTTGTAGAACGATTGAGTAAGCAGTGTGATTGCGGGCAGGTTCATCTCAGCGCATTTTCTCAGCATGAGCGCGTACGCGCCGACTATGTATCCCTCCACCAAGACCTCAGCAGCATCGCCAAGTTTCTTCTCCAGCGACTTGTCGGAAAGCGCCGCGAACACTTTTGGTACGTCGAGATCTTGGCGGTTCTGCACGGCCATCCCGCCGATGGAGATCACAATGTCCACATTACGGGAAGCGGCCCAATCGACGATCGCATCGGCCACCGATCTTGTCAAAGCGGCAGGGATCGCCGTCTCAGCCACAATCACGACCAACGATCCGTTTGCGAACAACCTGATCGGAGACTTGGGAAGGCCATCGTGTAGCACGATCATAGGCGGAAAGAACTCAGACTCGAGAGAGCCCACCTCCTCCATCTTGAGCGAGGAGACGATGTGTGACGCAGCCACGAGGCCAACAAGACCGACATCAGGTAAGCCGTTGATCAGAGTGAACTTCTTTGGAATCGATCCCTTCTCTATGATCTTTACATCGTCGGTCAATGCTGCTCGACCTACAATGAGCCAAGGGAAGGTGACTCGACTTGATAATGAATCTATCCGTCAGCGGGTCGATCCAGATCAAAAGAATATCAGAAACATAGGTCGCGGTCTTGGCCAGCATGATGAAGAGGCTATAAGCGACCGCGGTTCAAGAGCAAACAACCTGATACATTCTGGAGATCACGACTTTGAGCGCTCTGGGAGACCTCAGCAAATCACTCGGGGAGGCCGTGCGGAAACTGCTGAGGCTGCCCATCGTCGACGAGAAAGCAATCAGGGAACTCGTCAAAGATCTGCAAAGAGCATTGCTGCAAGCTGACGTGAACGTAGAACTGGTGCTTCAAATCTCACGCGATGTTGAGAAGAGAGCGATCGAGGAAAAGCTACCGCCCGGCATCTCTCGACGAGAACACGTCATAAAGGTCCTCTATGAGGAACTGACCAAGTTCCTCGGAGAGGAAGCGCCGAAGACCACCATACCTCCGGGGAAGACCTACGTTATCATGCTCGTGGGGATCCAAGGGACCGGCAAGACAACGGCCGCAGTGAAACTTGCTCGGTTCTATCAGAAGAGGGGACTTCGTGTGGGAATCGTCTGCGCCGACAACTTCAGACCTGGAGCCTATGAACAACTTGCTCAGCTCGCAAGCAAGGTTTCAGTTCCGGTCTACGGAAATCCGAACAATCCCTCCCCTGAGAGACTCGTCAAAGATGGCTTTTCTCACTTTGAGAAAGACAAGGAGGATCTGATAATTGTCGACACTGCAGGCAGACACAAGAACGAAACTGAACTGATGAACGAAATGACGCGGCTCGCAAACTTGGCTAGGCCCGATGAGATCATTCTTGCAGTTGACGCATCGATAGGGCAGGCCGCGATGACGCAGGCGCGGGCGTTCAATGAAGCAACCAACATAGGATCTATCCTGGTCACGAAGCTTGACGGCACGGCAAAGGGAGGCGGCGCATTGTCAGCTGTCGCTGCCACAAAGGCCAAGATCAAGTTCATCAGCATTGGGGAAGGAACGGACGACATAGAACCGTTTGTTCCATCCAACTTCGTCGGCCGTCTGCTCGGCATCGGAGACGTTGCGTCGCTGGTTGAGAAAGTTCGAGAGGCCGAGATCAGGATACCTGAGAAGAAAGCACGTGCGATGCTCGAAGGGCGGTTCAATCTAAAGGATATGTACGATCAGCTCGAGGCAGTGCGAAAAATGGGTCCTCTAAAGAAAGTACTGGGGATGCTCCCAGGCGCATACAATCTTCCCGACGACGCGATGGAGAACGCGGAGGAGAAGATGGACGCTTGGCGCGTCATGATCCAGTCGATGACGAAAGATGAGGTCGAGGAGCCAAAGATCATAGACTCTTCTAGGGCTCGAAGAATCGCAAGGGGCTCGGGAAGGACAGAGAAAGAGGTCAAGGAACTCGTCAACCAGTACACGATGATGAAAAAGATGATGAAGAGCCTAAAGCGTCGTCAAGGCGCGTTGTTGAAACGCCTTCCGTTCCAGATGTAGCAACTCCGGGTCTAGGATGCTTAAATAGACCATTTGGGGTCTGCTAGCAGGATCACCCAGAGGAAACGCTCGGGAGCATACAACCATGGTGAGGCGTTCTAAGGGCTACAGGTCAAAGACGCGGTCCCTTTTCCGAAAGAGCCCTCGAGAAAGAGGAAAAGTCGGGCTCAGTCGCCTCCTCAGAATATACAAACCCGGAGACAAGGTCACCATAAGAATCGACCCGAGTGTGCACAAGGGCATGCCGCACCGTCGATACCACGGCCGGGTCGGTATCGTCAAAGAGCGCCGAGGACGAAGCTACGTCATCGAAGTGACTGAGGGAAGACAGACTCGCACACTGATCGCTAGGCCAGAACATGTAGAGTAGCTGATCACACGTTGCCGCGAAAACTGATCGACGTCAAGCCCATCACGACAGCCGAGGCGCGTAGGATACTTGAACGAGCAGGCGAGGATGAACTGGGAGAATTCCAGCGAAGGACACGCGACTACACAATTAAGTTCTCGAAGGTTACGGGGAGCAAGGCGGAGAAACTTGTGCGAGATTTGTGCGAGAAGCACCAATTGGACCGAAAGGACGCAATACAGGTGGCGAACTGCATGCCTTCTTCGATAGAAGAGATCAGGACGGTCCTCTCAGTCAAAGGACGAGTATTCACCACTGATCAACTCCAGGGCATTCTCAAGACGCTGACCGCCTATAGGGCCACGTAGACGTGTGAATTGAGACAGCCACAAAGACTTGCCTTTGCACATACTCTGTCTGAGACCGAGCCGTACCAAGAGCGCCGACATTAGACGCCCGAAAGACTTTTGACACTGACGAGACGACACACATTTTCAGGAAGATCAGATCATGTTTGCGCCTCGGAGCGCGCTAACAAAGCTGACGAATGAGGGTCCTGCAGAAAGGATTCTGCTCTACTACTAGTTCTGAGAGCGCAGGAAGCGAATCACGAAGTGATTCTTCATGGAATCAAGAGAGAGTCCTGAGAGATACGACGCTCCAAGCACGCGCCAAGTCAGAGAGGATGCACTCCGGCCTAGACTATACGAAGAGTATGCCTACGTGCTCGACTTCTTGAGTTACGGGAGACCTTCAAGTGATAGACCGAGACGAGTGGCGGTTCCTAGCGTACAGGTCATCGGAGAAACCTATTTCACACTTCTAGAAGCTGAGCTGAAGCCTGGAGCGGTTGCCACCCCACACGAACGAATCTATGTGGGTCGAGAGCGACGCGAAAAGATCGAACGCGTAATGGGAAGGATCAGCTTTCAGGAGCTCACGGCGAGCGGGAAGGCTGAGTTGCAGCCGGTCCTTGAGGAACTGATAAGCAATCAGGAGGAAAGGTTCGTTGGATTTTTCAACGTCTCACAACCGGTCACACCGAGAATGCACGCTCTCGAACTCTTGCCAGGAATCGGAAAGAAGTCGATGTGGCAGATCGTGAACGCCAGAGAGAAGAAACCGTTTGAGACCTTCAAAGACATCCAAGAAAGAACCAGCATCTCAGATCCTGTAAGGATCCTCGCAAGGAGAATCGTGGACGAACTGGGCGGAGAGGGAAAGTACAGACTGTTCTCCCGAACCGTGTAAGTAACTCACAAAGGAGTCGACGACCTACTCTGTCGCGACTATTTCGCATTTGTCTCGTTGGTTGAAGAACCAAGATGAGCTACCGAGGCGCGTCTATGAGTGGCCAGCTCGCCGGATTCGAATCACAAACACAGTCCTAGAGTTCACAATAAGGTGTCCGCTTTTTCGCGGCTGACTTCCGTGTCGCCCACGCAAGTTACTAACATGCTTATATTCGGTCTGGTAGAACTGCCGTCCTTTGCAGTTGAAGGCGTGATTTTGGATCTCATTACCGCACTGTTGCTAGTGGTTGTTGGGGTATTCTCCGGCTTCTTGGGTGGAATGTTAGGAGTGGGAGGAGGAGTAGTCGTTGTCCCAATACTCGTACTCTTCTTCAGCTTGGACACTCACCAGGCAGTTGGAACAAGTCTAGTCATGATCGTCTTCACAGCTATCTCTGCCACGTTGGCTTATCACCGGCAGAAGAGGATCGATTGGAAGATCGGGATCTTCGGTGCGTTCACAACTGTCCCAGGCGCGGCTATAGGGGCATATGCGACCAAGTTCTTCTCATCAAGGAGTCTTGCGATCATATTTGGCGCGGCATTGTTCTTTGTCGCCGCGGCCATGCTTCGGCGCTCATTTCGTAAGGCGGTGGAACAGAACACGGAGATCACGACCGAGATTGCGAATGAGTCTTCGCTATGGAAAGGAGCTTGGAGAAGAAGGATCGTAGACGCGAACGGGAGGGTCTTCGAGTATACCGCAAATGCCTACACCGGCTTGGCACTTCTCTTCCTAGGAGGACTCGCATCAGGATTCTTGGGGATCGGAGGAGGTCTAGTAGTCGTCCCTATTCTCGCTGCCGTCGTAGGCTTGCCAATGCACTTGGCCGTGGCAACGTCGATGCTCACAATGATCTTCACTTCTATCTCAGGTGTTTCCACCCACATAATCCTTGGAAACGTGCTCATCGCTTATGCTGTACCTCTCGTGATTGGGATAGTAGTGGGCGCGCAACTCGGCGCCGGAGAGGCGAAGCGGCTCAAGTCCGTCTCGCTCGAGAGAGCCTTCGCCGTAGCTCTCCTAGGCATAGGAATTCTGTTGATTATCACTCGGCTCTAGTCAAGCGTGATAGGAAGACAGTGTGTTGTTTCCGTTTAGCGGGTAATTCTTCTGCCAAGTTCTATTGGAGAGCGAAGAAGTTGCCCGCTAGTGGCTTGTCGGGCAATCAATCACCCGTTTCCGCGAGAGGATGCTGAGTGAGACGCCCAATGCGATCCCTAGCAGCAGTGATTCGAATGGGAATCCTGGAATCCCGCTGCTAACTCCAACTGAGACGGGGGAGCTCTTTGTGCCCTGTGCATCTGCCCTAATCAGAAAGACGTCTCCGCCTGGGAGCTTCCAAGAGTAGCTGAAAGTTCCGTCGGCGGCGGTTGCGATCCGGGCTATCTCTTGATAGGTGCCCCCTTGGTTGACGCTGTACTCCAAAGTCACGTTCACGGGGCCGGTTGGCGTTGGGTGGACCGAGCCAGAAATCACTGCTGTGGGAGGATTCGTTGAAGGGTCGAGGTGAACACTCAGCGGGACGGAGGTATACGGTGGAAGCGCGGGATTCGTGAAGGATCCGGCGTTCTCGTAGTACCACTGAACCGTCTGATCCGAAGTGAGGAGGTACGAGCTCGCGCCGACCTGAGCCTGCTCATACTGCTGAGCCTCTGGATTGTAAACCCACAGCATCCAGTACAGGTTGGCCGATGGATTCTGATTTCTGCCATTTATGCCTGTGACGAATGCGCCCAACCCGGAAAAGGTTGTGTACTCGACTGTTGCAACTCTCATGGTCGCGTTCAACATGTTCTCGCCTGAAGGGACAATGGTGTTGTTGTGCCACTCGACCGGTCCACTTCCATAGTTTATCCCAATATTGACGGCCACAGTCCCTTGTTGCGCGACTATCATCGGCTGGGCTGAAGCGATCGCAACAATCCCGAACGATAGACCAATCATGGCAAAGCAGTACGACGCGACTGAAAGGGATTTCATGTTCCCACAGGTCGGACTAGGTTAATTAACCTAGACCCCTTATATGGCTTCCGAGCGGTCGCGACAGCCACTTTGAAGGCCAATCCCACCACGTTGTTGGTCAAAAGGCTAACTCTGATGGCGTCGCTGACGGGGCTCAACGTGGCCGCTAGGGTAGCGTTGGCGGGTGGGCCTCCGAACGTGAAACCTGTCGCTTTTCTCGCCCTGGCGGCAGGCATCATCGGAGGAGCAGTGACCGGATTTGTTGTGGGTGCCATGTCGATGCTCGTGAGCGACCTCTACTTTGGAGCTGGCTTTTGGACAATCATCAACTCCGCATGCATGGGCGCGATCGCGTTGATTGCCGGGCTTGTATGGTACCGGCGAGATGGGATAAGAAGGGTCGAGCTTGTCGTTGGCGGCTTTCTGTTGACCGTCATCTATGACGTAGCCACGTCTGTGATTCCTGCTTGGATTTTCGGTTACAGCTGGTGGGTCGCCGTGCTCTTACTCTACGTTCCGTTTTTCGTCGGATTCGGTGTCGTGTATCCCTTCGGGTTCATGCATGAAGTGACCACCGCCATCCTGATGGGTGCCATTGGACCAACTCTAATCGGGCGAGTTAGAATTCTGGCTGAACAGAACAGGAAGGCCCAGAGAACGACTTTAGTCGCCTAGGTGCCTGTCATAGGTCCCGTTGGCTTCGTCGGGTTGCTAGTACGCGAGAGCCCGCTACTCTCTTGCCCGAACAATTCTGTACCGAAAGCTACCCGCCGAGTCTCAAGCCTTTGGCCAACTTCTCACTTATGGCGCGCACTATCGGGGGGACTTCGGCCCATCTGGACACTCTGCGTATTAGTGGAGGCAAGCGCGCATCGCGGTTCCACGGCCGCGTGTACATTATTCCGAGAGCTATTGACCTTGAAGCAACGAGCTCCATCAGTCGCGGAGAGTCGTCCACGAAAACATCGTAGTCGAGATGGATCTTCGCCAATGTGGACTCGGTTCGCACGAATGTATCGTACGGGACGGAATGCGTCTTCAGCCATTCCTTCGCAGGGCCAACGGTCCGAACGCTCCTGCCTGTGACAACGTCTACCGTTCCGAAGTTGCGCAGGAGCTTCACTTGCTGTCCGACATCCCCCTCTGTAGCCGGTATCGTTTCCCACTCCAGCCACGCATCGTCAAGGGTTCTGAAGAACTCGTCACGTGAGATCTTGACAACCTTCCAGACCTCCCATGCGCGGATATCTTCGAGCGATAGCGACCCACCGTGCCGCTTGTTGTACAGTTGACACCAGACAATCATGGGCTCTGCTAGGACGCCGTCAAGATCCACACCTATTCTCAGACCCGACACTCGACTCTCCTGCTTTCCGGCATCACTTCTTTCAGCCTTGAACCAAGCGTGTCAGGCTCGGGTAGCTTGCTTCTCACCAACTGAAAAGGGTCTCGACGAATGCTATTGCCCAGATTGATTCCAAGAAAGATGGTGATGGAGCGGGAGTGATTTGCCGCTCCCGCCCATTTTGTTCTTACTCTATGCGGATCTCCTTGCCGCGTGGCCTCGGCTTTGTCTTTCGAAGTACGACTTCCAGTACGCCATTGTTGTAAGTTGCCTTGGATGTGTCAGGGTCTACGACGGCGGGAAGATCGACTTCTTTGTGGTACTTTCGTGTAGGGGTGTTCACGGAGATCGTTAGCACATCTTCAGCGCATTTCATTTGGATATCTTTCTTTTCGACCCCGGGTAACTCAGCGACGACCCTTACGTTGTCCGGGTCCTCCACGACGTCGACAAGCGGCTCGCGAGCTTCGATCGGCTCAAGCTTCGCTTCCGGAATGCCGAACATGCCTGGCCTCCGTGACGGCTTAACGTTTCCGAATTCGCGAACTACTGGTTTGCCGTCGGGTCCCATAGTCATAGAGTAACCGTAGACGTACGGGCCAAATTGGCGGATTGTGCTGCCGTCGGGTAGTTTCCGCTCTGTCCACGCGTCTTTGGGTAGATCTCTGGTCATGTCCTTGAACATGCGCTCGAACATCTCATCGAATTGTTCGAACCATCTGTCCATAAAGAATGGTCCCGTCCCCCGTCTTCTTCTTGAGAAGGGCCACCCTGGGAAGAATTCGTCCCAGTCAGACATCTCTATGTTTCACCTCCTCGTCTCATTGGTTTCCCTTTCGATGGCTCGCCTCACACGCTCCAGAAATGCCAAGTATTCGCCGAGCAGCTCTGATCCAAGCCGTGTCAGTCTGTAGCTTTCATCTTCGTCCTTGTCGATGATTCCGCTCTGAAGAAGGTTCGCCAGGTTCTCATACAGGAGTTTCGGGTTGATGACCCGCCTGTAGTCTCGCTTTCTGAATCCTCTCTCCAGAAGTGGAGTGAGCATTCTTACTCTTGTCTGGTTAGCGAGGAGCTCGACCATTTCCATTACCTCTCGGAATGTGTCATCGATTCGTTCATCGAGCCAAGGCACACGTGCCACGTCTAGCTTCTTGTATTCCGTCTTGGCGGCTGGAAATCGACGCGGGCTCGCTGAGAAAGGATATAGGATGAGGGCTCGTGCGTTGGTCGCTTCCTCGATCACTCTGAGCTTCTCGAGAAGCTCATCGCTAGGTGCAGATGTTTCGCAGAATACGACTGTCAGGTCGCCGGTGTTGACGCCGCAGACGTCTGCGGTGATCATCGTTGGCGGCTCCGCGCGGCGGCCTTCTGCCTTGAGTGGGACTTCCACGTAGACGTGTTCGTTGCCTCTCTCGAAGAGGATTTTTGCTGCATGGAACCTCTCAGCTAGGTGGAGTTCCGATTCCGCTGTATTCTTTCTGAATCTCCTGCGGAAGGTACCATAGTCCATGATATCCCGTGGTCTGATCTCTGAAGGGTTCGGCGTGTCGAAGGCGAGTCTCATGGGATATCAAGCGTTACCAGAAGTAACGGCCGGAATATAAATGTTACCTATGGTAACGGAACGCCCCGACTTCAGCTACTTCTTGTCTTGGTCGAGCAAAGCGTGCGCTTGAGGGAACAAGGACACGTCCTGATGCGGCAGGTACATCGAAGCCGCAAACTCCTTCGAGAATTCTGGGTCTGCCCCGAGTTCTATGTACCTGACGGTTTCGCCGATCTCTCTTGCCTCATTCCTCGCTTCGATCGAGCTCAGGCACATCTTTGCCCCTGCGATCGCTGTGTTTCCCACAAAGGTGATGATCTCTGACGGGACCTCGGGTATGAGTCCCAGGAGCTTTGCACTGGATGGGTTCACGTAATTCCCAAAGCTGCCAGCAATGTAGACGTGTTTCAGCTCGGAGCTTTTCAAACCGACCCGGCGCATGAGAATGACGCAGCCCGCGTGAATTGCGGCTTTCGCAAGTTGGACCTCACCTATATCTTTCTGGGTGATCACAATCGGGTCGCCTGTAGAGGTCTCCTCTCCCCACGCTAAGACGAACGCGCGGTCGCGAGACAGTTCGGTGGCGCGTTTGTTGTTGATCTTCTGGAAGCGTCCTTTTGAGTCGATTACGTGACACCGGAGTAGCTCTGCGACGGCATCCAGTATTCCTGAGCCGCAGATTCCGACCGGCTTTTCGCCGCCCACGGTCTCGTATTCGACATTCAGCGTTGCTGGGTCAACTCGGACTCGCTCGATCGCACCGTGCACTGCCTTCATTCCTTGTCTGATGTGAGCCCCTTCGAACGCCGGGCCTGAGGCGCAGGAGCACGACACAATGTCGTTTTTGTTGCCCACGAAGAGTTCTGTATTCGTACCAATGTCCAGCAAGAGCGAGAGCTCATCGGCCGTCCTCATGCCGGACGCAAGGACGTCTGCAACCGCATCGGCGCCTACGTACCCGGCAATCAATGGGAGCAGGTGAACGTTGGCGTGTGGATGGGCGGCTATTCCGACATCCTTTGCATGCAGGTCAAGCGCTTCCTTCACTGCGGGTACGTAAGGTGAGAGAGCGAGGTAACGTGACTCTATCCCTAGGAGAAAGTGATGCATCGCTGTGTTCCCGACGATGACCAGCTCGTAGACTTGTGTTGGTGTGATGCCAGCGTCAGCGCAGGATCGCTCGAGCAACTGGTTGATCGCGGATAGGACGCTTGACTTAAGCTCAACTGAATTCTCACGGGCTTTCATCGCGTAAGACATGCGGGACATGATGTCCTCGCCATAGACGAGCTGAGGATTCTCAACGAATAGCGTACTGAGAGTGTCACTGGTTGTGAGGTCGACGAGTACACCGACCAGCTTTGAGGTTCCAATGTCGACGGCGTACCCGTAGAGCTGTGATGTTGTGTCTCCTCGTTCCAATGCACAAATCTGGCCGTGAGTTGGAAGAACCGCCGTAACGTCCCATTCGCATTCCCGGATGATCCTGGGGAGTGCAGGTAGCAAATCAGTGTCGATGCATAGACGCCGAGGCTCGCCGTCAAGGCCTATCGTTCGGATGAGGCGTTCTGTGTCAGGCAGGCTGTCAGAGATCGCGGGTCCAGGAAGGATCACATGTACCTTCCTGACGCTCGGGTTGAGGCGCGTCTTCTTCTCCAGCCCGGTTAACTGAACCTGCCTTATCCTGAGGCCGCTCTCCTCGGGAATCCTGACGACCAAGTTTTCTCTGACGTAGACTTGGCACGCCAGCCTGTATCCCTGTCGAACCTCCCTCTCGGTGAGAAGATCCCGCTCCGAATAGGTGAGTTCGCCAAGGCTTTCGCCATGCTCGGCGATGACGACTCGGCATTTTCCGCAGGTTCCGTCGCCATTGCAGTCTGAGCGAATGAACACTCCCGATACGTTGGCAAGCTGACGTAAGTTCTCGCCTTGTTGAGCTTTCACGATGCGCCCGTCGGGTTCGAATCTGATCGTTGCCAAGTCTGTTCCCAGGCTCGCTGCCTGCGGGGTTCGGTACATTTGCGGGAAGCGAGGTTCCTAGATGCCCTGCGGCTTGAGATTAAGACTCCGGCTTGTGACCCGGGCCGTGTGCTGTAGCAGCGCTGAACGAATGTTCACTGTCCTGAGGTTGCCTTGGGCGTTGGGCTCTGTCAGCTCACGCGACTGACGACCCCCACCCCACAGGGAGAGGGGGGTGCGTGGACGCCACCCCTTGCAAGGTGGCAGCCACCCAAGCTGACGCTCCAAATTCTGGTCTTGCTGTTCTCCCAAAAGCGCCGGCACTTCTCAATATGAGGTGAAGTAAGCCGTCGGGGGCTCGAACGCGAGGGTCGGGCGATAAGGGGCATGAAATGGAATCATAGGGGCCTGGCGTACCGCTCGCGTCTTGACGGTGGCCGTGCTGGCCCTCTTTTTGAGCCGGGAGTGCGTTGGAAAGGATGTGGCGAGCCCTGTTGCGTGAGCAATTGTACATAAAGCGCACAAATAGTGCGCTCAAAACTTTAATAGTGCAGAAAACGCACAAATTGTGCTAGACGGCGAGGGTGGCATGTTTGAGCGTGATCGGTGAGGAAAACAGTTCACAGGCTGGGGCGCAAACGCTTACGGTTCCGGGGGACACCCAGGCCGCCTCACAGAAGGCTCAGCAGAGAACCGGAAAAGCCGAGCTTGAGGCGCAAGCCCTGAAACGTACAGAGGTTGAGCCTCAGCTCCTGATCGAGCTTCGCAAGTCGGAAGCCATCTACGAAGAGGCGAAGAAGATTCTTCCGTCGGGCGCTTCATCAAACGTCAGAATTCACAAACACGAGCCGTTCCCAGTCATCTTCAACCGAGGGAAAGGTTCACGAATCTGGGATGCCGACGGGAACGAGTACATCGACTACTTGCTGGCTTACGGGCCGCTCATCCTAGGTCACTGTCATCCGAGCGTCATCAACGCCATCAGGGAACAGATCCAGAAAGGAACAATGTTCGGAACGACCACCGAGCTTGAAGTGGAAGTCGCGAAGAAAGTCGCAAGCATGGTGCCCGCAGCTGAGATGGTTAGCTTCAGCAATACCGGCACCGAGGCTACGATGGAGGCGGTCAGGATTGCCCGCGCCTTCACGGGCCGCGACAAGATCCTCAAGTTCGAGGGCCACTATCACGGCCACCACGACTACGTCCTCTTCAGCGTAGAGTCGCCGTCAAGTGTGGCTGGCCTTGAGCTTGCGCCTACGAAGCTTCCGTTCTATCCTGGGATTCCGGAGGATCTTTCGCACACTGTGATCGTCGCGCCCTGGAACAATCTCGCCGCCCTTGAAAGGACGCTGAAGAAGTACGCGAACGACATAGCGGCAGTGATCATGGAACCAGTCATGGGCAGCTCGGGCGTGATTCCGCCAGCCGATGGGTACCTCAAAGGAGTGCGAGAGCTGACTCAGAAGTTCGACGTGCTTCTCATCTTCGATGAGATACTGACAGGTTTCCGGATCGCGAAGGGAGGCGCTCAGGAATACTACGGAGTCACTGCCGACCTTGCCTGCTTCGCAAAAGCTCTCGGAAACGGCGTGCCGATAGCAGCGATCACAGGCCGGAGAGACGTGATGGGGATGATAGGCCCCGGGAAGATCGGTTACGGCGGAACCTACAACGCGAATCCACTGAGCCTAACCGTCTGTAAAGCCACTTTGGAAATTCTCTCGAAGAATGACGGCGAAGCCTTCTCACACATGAACTCAACGGCCAAGAAGTTGACGGACGGACTTCAACAAGCTTGCGACAAGGCTGGTCACGACGCGATAGTTCAAGGAGTTGGTCCCATGTTTCAACTCTACTTCACGAGGCTGAAAAAGATCAGCACGTACAGGCAGAGCCTGCAATGTGACCTGGAGAAGTTCAAAGATTTCCGCGAGATGATGCTTGAGAGAGGCGTGTATTTCCACCCAGACGGCACGGAGAGGTTCATGCTCTCGGCTGTGCATACGACCGAAGACATCGAAAAAACGATGGCGGCGGCGGAAGACTGCCTCGGCAAGCTGCCGAAGAGATACTATCGATCCCGATCGGCCAGGTAGGATGCGCCAAGAATTCACTGCGACAATGTGGAGGATCTGGCGAGCCCTAGGCTCAAGTCTACAGAATGCGGCTAGGCTTTCTCAATGGTTTGAGTCTCGCCGAAGTATAGGCCGAATAGCCAGTCAAGGCTTCCTGACAGTGTCAGCCAGTAGGCCTTCGCGAAAGCCTTCTTCATCATGTAGCCTATCCGTGAGGGTTGTATCTCCTTTACAGGCATATCGTAAGATCCAACCACGAAAGCCGATTTGCCGGAGCCCATCTCGAACGGGCAGTTGATCCGGCCGTTGTACTTGTACAGTTCCTTCTTTTCACGGATCGCTGTAACAATATTGTCGGCTGCGGTGATTGCTTCAAGATGTGCGGTGACGCCGGTCTTTGAGACAGGGATGTTTATAGCGTCCCCGATCGCGTACGCGTTCTCGTGGCCAGCAATCCTCATAGTGTTCTTATCAGTCGGTATCCACCCGTCAGCGTCTCCGATTCCAGACCTGATAACCACATCTGCGCCTCTGTGCGGCGGGACCAAGATGAGTAGATCGTACGAGAGGGATTCGCCCTCGAGTGAGTAGATCCTGCGCTTCGCGGGGTCCACGGACTCCACGTTGAAGAATGTGACGACATCGATTCCGCGTTTTTGAAACAGTGGTTCAACAACCCTTGACATGGGTTCCGCGGGATAAGGCCGTGGATACGGAGTTAGAAATGTCAGCTTGACCCTGTCACGGATTCCTCGTTTTCTGAAGTAGTCATCCGTGAGGAACGTCGCCTCGTTGGGAGAGGGTGGACACTTGTGTGGAACGCCCGCGATTCCAACAACTACATGTCCTCCGTCGAACTGCTCTATCGCGTCCCAGATCTTCTTCGACTCCTCCGGGCTTGTGTGAAAGTTCAGCGCGGCTTCGCTGAGTCCCGGAATCGCTTCGGGGTTAGGGACGCTGCCAGTCGCGACGATCAGATAATCGTACTGAAGCTGCTGTCCTGACGCCAAGGCTACGGTTTGGGCTTGAAGGTCAATCTTCTCGGCGGACTCCTCAATTAGGTGTACGTCTCGTTTCACCAGCGAGTGCTCTTCTCGTGCAAGTTCTGCCGGCTCTTGGCCTGCAAATGCCACATGTAGGTAGCCAGGCTGGAAGATGTGATTCTTGGATGCCGAAACAAGATGAATTGTCACCTGGCCAATATGTATCTGGTTTGCAAGTCGCTTGGCGAGTAGGTTGGCGGACAGCGTGCCCCCGGAGCCGCCGCCTACCACAACGATACTCACTGGAGGCTTTTCCATTCCGAGTCTTCTCTACTGGTGGCCTTTCTTGACGACGCGGACTTGGATGCGGATGTAGTCCTTTTCGTCGATGACTGCGACGATCTGGTTGCCGCTTCGTCTGGCCCAAGCGTCTGTGTCGCTCTTCGCCGCGGGGTCAGTTGCCCAGAGCTCGATGATGTCGCCTATGTTCGCGTTACGGTAGGCTCTGAATAGGTCTGTGATGGGTCCGGGGCACATTGTGCCGCGTGAGTCCACGACGGTCGTGGGCTTTGCGCCTGCTGCGCTCATCGCTCTTCTCGGCTCCTACACGAAGAGGGTGATGGCGTCTTCAGACGCCAGCTCGAGGTAGGTGGCTGCGCCGATTATGTCGTCAACTTCAGGTATCAGATCCTCTTTCTTTACGCCCATCATGTCGATCGTTGGCGAGCACGCGTGAAACTTGACGCCCGCTTCCTTGGCTGTCTTGATCATCTCTGGGATGGTTGGCATCTTCATCTTTTCCATCTTGCCCTTCATCATAGAGGTTGCCATGCCGGTCATTCCTGGGAGCATTCCGAGGATGTTGGGCATCCCCAACGCAGGATTGCCGACCGGCGAAATCTTCAGTGAGTCATAGGTCTTCTTCGTAACTAGGTTCATGCCCCAGAACGTGAAGTACAGGTGCACCTCCATACCCATCGCGGCGCCGGTTGTGGCCAGCATCAGCGGCGGATATGCCATGTCCAGACTGCCTTTCGAACAGATTATGACGAGCTTGTTCCTTTTCTCTTTAGAACTTGCCATGTCTTCTTCATCTCCTACGAGCGGCTTGACGCCGACACCAGCTGGACGAGCTTCGAATCTTCGCTGGCTTGATGAATCAGGGCATCTCGCATCGTATCACACGCTTTGTTGATGCGTTTGTCCGCTATCCGGTAGAGCACCGTGTTCCCCTGGCGTCTCTCGATGACGATCCTGTAGTGACGCATCAATGCCAAGTGCTGTGAGACATTCGCTTGTTTGAGTCCCGTTGCCGAGCACAGCTCCCCCACGGTCTTCTCACCCTCCCGCAACTCATGCAGGATCTCAAGACGTTTGGCGTTCGATAGAGTTTTGCAAATCCCTGATTGCAGCCTGAGAATCTGTCTCTCCGCCGCTGTCAGCATGCCGTTCGCCGAATATTCGAAAATGCGAATGTACCTATATGGCTATCGGAGCGGGCGAAACACACTTAGGGCGATATCGAAGATTGGTCGGTCGTTGCTGGGGAAGGATGCGCAGCGGTGTGCCGAGATATGATTTGCGAGAAGTGGGTGACGCGTTTTCGAAGATGCGAAATGTTAATAGTTTCTGAGATGCGAACTAGCGGCGGTGCCTCAACAGATGCCTGTCGAACTCAACGAGGAAGAGATACCGTTCTTCGCAGAAGTAATCGCAGGGGGACGAATAACCATCCCAGAGGAGATCAGGAAGATCTTCGAGGTTCGAGACGGGGACCACGTCTTTTGCCGAATCAGGGTAGTCCGGAAGGAAGGCACCGCAGTCAATTCGAAGCAGACGAAAGCTCCGTGAGTAATCCTTCGGGCGGTCTTCTTACCGACCGTTACAGCATCGCCGATTTTTCCACGATCTTGCGCGGTATCAGAACGCGTCGGCTTGTCTCCTGCTTCGCCTGTGGACTACAAGAGCAACTGCTACAACCAGAATCAGCACGAGGATTATTCCGCCTATGATCATTGGGACGGTCTCGATGTAGAAAGCGGCGATCGTGACATGTCCCATTGCGACCTCTGGCGTAGAGTACATCGAGCTTTGCGCCTGTTCAAGGTGGCTGAGCGCTTCCTCTCTGAACGGCAGCAGAGGTCCATACAGCTCCGCCTCTGCCCGTAGCTTAGCGATCCGGGAGTTGATGATAGACAGGTCTGCGAGTTCAAAGCCCCACTTCGTGAACTGCGGGAAGAGGTCTGCGCCCGCTGCGAGGCCTAGCTGAAGGACGGCAACGTTGGTGGATCTCAAACCGTCCTTGAGCTCGTGGAGGCCGCGAAAGAACTTCGAGTACATTGTGAGGCCTCCGTACTCGTCGCCGAGTGTATTGAACACATGGTAGCTCGCCGCGTAGTACTGGTAAAGTGAAGTCCCAGAGTCTCCAGGCCGCCAGTCTTGGATCATGCCGTACTTCCCGTTGAGTTCACTTGCAGTCGCCTCTAGACTGGAGTTCGTGGCCACAATATCGTAGTCTAGCGGCTTTCCCATCCGGACTGCGACATAGTTGGCGAGACCCTCGTGGATCCACAGCAGGTCAGGTGAGATTCCCGCGCGCGCCTCATACTGGTGAGTCAGCTCGTGGACCGCGATCGTCTCCATCGTGCCAGCCACCGAGCGGAAGTAGAAGAGATTCAGGTAGATCGAGCCGGTCTGGAAGGTGGACGGGTCGATGGGCGTGTAGCCCCCGGTCGTGAAGTCTGGTAGGCTCAGCGGAACGAAGAACCTCATGGAAATTCGGTCCATGGTAGCGTTGAAGAGGTCGTTCATCAACGGGATCGCCCTCTTGTAGAGGCTGGCCATCCTCGTGCCCAAGTCAACGTACCGGCTTGGCACCCGGACATCCACGATTCCTTCTCGGAGATCGCTTGTCTGGTTCGGCCATGTCACGGTGAAAGTGACCGCGATCCTTGATTCGGAACTTGGGTTGAATGATAGCGCGAGACGTGAACCAAGTCTCTGAATCTGCGTGGGAGCGGGTTGGGCCTCGCTTAGGCTCTCCACTCCGTCGGGAAATATCAAGCTGGCTTGAACTGTTGCCGACGGCGGCACGCCGATCTGCGGGGAGAAGAAGAAACCGTTCGGCTCCACTATCATGGCGCCATAGGTCATGTTGAAGCGGGCGAGCATAGAGAAGGTTTCGCTGCCAGCCGCATAAGAGAAGGTCAGATTATCATAGAACTGGTGAGCCTGACCGCCTATGAGGTATGGTACACGCGCCATTGAAGTGATGCTCCCTTTGAGCGCCGTGACCGCGGTGTCAGCGACCTCAGTCTTCGGAATAGCAACCCATGATGCGCCTGAGCCCACGAAGCCGCTGGTGTACATTATCTGGACCGTGGTTAGGCCGTCATGGTCAAAGGTCATTGTGTACGAATAAGTCCCCGTTGGCTGTTGAGCCAGCGCGGGAACTGATCCCGCCAAGAACAAGCATGTCACGGCTACTGCTAAGAGTGTCATCTGCTTCTTCGCAACGAGCGTCAACATGGATCAGGCGACCGTTTGAGTCCGAGATCTTGCTCATGCTCGCGAGCGGGCACCGTTCGAGAGTGTCTTAGATATGAACTATGCGTCGGGCCTCGATCGAGACAAGAGATTGAGCGTGCTCAGGTGAAAACGTCGAAGACGCTGCCTGAGAAACTTGGTAACGTACAAGGCGATGTTTGAGGGATCTTGTATCTTGAAAGCTTCTGCTACGGGATTGTTCAGTGTTTGCTTGGCCTAATCCTATATCGGGCAACGGTTGCCTCAATTCACGAATAGTGAAGGTCAATGGCACAAAGGTCTGGTTTCGGAATCGTAGCGGTCCTGGTGCTTCTGCTCATCGCTCTTCTCGTTGTGGTTCCCATTTTTGGGATGTTCATGTGGGGGCCAATGATGATGGGAGGAGGAATGATGGGCAGATGGGGATGGGAAACTGGAACTGGTTGGACCTACCCGACGGGAGCGGGTTGGGGGTTCATGTTCGTCGGCATGCTCATCCCGCTCGCTTTCATCGTCCTCCTGATCGTCGGCGCGTACTTCTTGTTGACGCCTCGAGGCGAAACGGCGGGAAGTGAGACCGCGCTAACCATCTTGGATGAACGGTACGCCAAAGGCGAGATCACCAAAGAGCAGTACCTCGAGATGAAGCAGCACCTAACTAAGAAGTAATAGTGGTTAAGCTTGGATAGGCGTACAACTGGGCTCGTCCTGGTCGTAGTGGGAATCATAGGGCTTCTCGCTTTTCCGATCTACGCGAGCCTCGCTTCCAATAGCCCAACGGGAGCGTACGGCCCCGGTAACCCATGGACGTCCGGAGTGACGAGTCAGAGACCGCCGACAAGCGTCAGTCAGATCTCCTTCGACGAAGCCGTGGCAAGGTTCCAAGACTACATTGCCGCATCCGGCAACAGTGACCTGGCGCTACTGGAGGTCATGGAGTTCGAGAACAACTTCTACGCCGTCGTCTATGAGAAGAGCACGGGCGTCGCCGCCTTCGAGCTGTTGATCTGGAAACAGACGCCGAGTTCTGGAATGATGGGAGGCGGCATGATGGGCGGCGGCATGGGTATGGGTGGCTGCGCGGCGGTCGGCGTCGTTTTGCCGGAGCCGGGACCGAACATGATGTGGAACACGAAATACGGCATGATGGGCGGCATGATGGGATCACGCTTGCAAACAGGTACATCAAATAAGATGAGTGTCACCGAGCAGGACGCCAAGTCGATTGCTGAAGACTACCTTTTACACAACTTTCCGGGAGCGCACGTTGAAGGCATTACTCGCTTCTACGGCTACTACACGATCGACTTCGAAAAGGACGGCAAGATCATCGGCATGTTGAGTGTGAACGGATACTCGGGTCAGGTCTGGTATCATTCCTGGCATGGTGCGTTCATCAAAGAAAACGAGTTTGGCTGAATGACGGGATCCAAACTCGCAGGAGACTTCTGAAGCAGAGAAGCCAACGGGGCGTCAGCTATTACAGACGGTGTGTCTTCGCGTAGAGTGAACTTCGATCTCGTAGAGAGGGCAATCCGCGGACGAAACTTCGGAGTGCTCAGCACAGTTTCTCGCGACGGCAAGCCTCACTCCGTTGGCGTCCTCTATGGCGTCTCATCACCGAGCAAGCCTCTGGCGTTGTACCTGACCACGAACAGGGAGTCTAAGAAGGCTCGCAACATTGCCCGTAACCCGAACGTTTCATTCACAATTCCCGTGCCCAGACGCTTTCTACGGTTCATGCCTCCCAACTGCATGCAGTTTCAGGGAACAGCTGAGATCATACCTTTTGAAGACGAAGCCGCCAGAGACGCATTCAACGAATCACTGATCATGAGGCAGACGTTGAAGTTGGAGGGCAGACATGTCCAGCGCAGGGCAGTCTTCATCAGAATTCAGCCGTCAGCCATCATCTTCACCTACGGGCTAGGCGTGTCCATCCTCGGACTGGTGAGAAATATCAGTGGAGCTTCCGCACGAACCGAGATTCCACGCTCGCGTCTTGAGAACCAAGCCATCCCTCGGCTCGGCGACGAAAATTCTGCTCCAGCTCGTTAGTTGACCCTACCATCCGCTGCAGAGGATTCACCGCGCACGTGTCGTTCGGACCTGATTCCTCCGCATTAGACAGATTTCGCTACGCGTAGGATCGCTCTTGACGTGGCCAAGTCCGCTGACGAGAAATCCCGCCACGACTGCGCCTACGCCCCTCATGCGAAAGACTCCATTTGATTGTACTAGCAGCCCTGCGTGCGCTCTTGGAGAACATGAAGACCTTATACGCTCGCGGAGATCATCAGCGGCGATAATACTCGCCACCTTTGAGTGAGTCCTTTGAAGACCTATCCCAGACTCGCGGCTGTTGTGAAAAAGGAGGACAGTGAGCGTCGAAGCCTCACTGAGCCGACGATTGGAACGCATAGGATCGACATTGAACTGGTCGAACAACTACGCTTTCGAGCGTCCTTTGGACATTTCAGCTTCTCGATCGACGAACCGCCTGAGAGAGGCGGCACCGACGCAGGACTTTCCCCGCTCGCCTACTTCGTAGCAGGGGCGGCATCATGCCTAATGACACAGTACGCGAAGCTTGCGGTCGCAAAAGATGTCGAAATCAGATCGATGAAAGCTGTTGCGCGCGGACACTTCGATAGGCGAATCGGCGGAGCGTTCAGAGACATGATCTACGAGATCGTCATCGAAAGCACCGCTGACGAAGGCACGATCAGAGAAATAGCTCGAGAAGCAGAGCTGATGTGCTACGCCCACAATACCCTGAAGAACACAGTCCGCATGCAGACGAATTTGACGCTAAACGGGAAGCGCTTGGAGCTCTGACGGCATGACGCTCGTGACGACTCCGGTCTGACGGGAATGATGATTATTCTAGTCTTTGAACTTCAGGTCGAGGTCAAGGTCTAGGCCTTCAAAGGCGTCGCCGATATCTTCTGCCAAGCTATTCGCGAGCTCGCTGCCAGCCTTCGCGTTCAACCCCAAACTTATCTTTCTGCCGTCCACTTTTGTGTTCTCCAGTATCTTGGCGGAGATTATGTCCACTCCCTGAACAGGCTCAAGCACGCCGCGTAGTATCCTGTTCACGAATGACTCGTCTATCTTGACGCGTCCTTTCTTCGCCTCGTACTTGAGAAAGGCAGTCTCGAGGCCTTGCCTTGAGAGTACGGCGCAGTGTAACTTAATTCTGGGTAGTCCGCCGAGCGTTTCCGATATGTCTTTGAACGTGACCTTTCTGGCGTCGTCTATGGTTTTGCCTTTCACCATCTCGGTCATCATCGAGCTCGTTGCGATATTTGCGGCGCATCCGTATGACTCGAACTTTATGTCCTTGATCTGGTCGCTGTTAGGGTCGAACTTCAAGTACAGTTTGATGAGATCACCGCAGGCAACGCTTCCGACCTTGGACGTAACGTCAGCGTCTTCAATGATGCCGATGTTTCTAGGGTTCTTGAAGTGGTCCATCACCTTCTCTGAATAGCCGTACCTCTTTGCCAGGGAGCTTTCTGACGTGGCTGTCACCTCCGCTGAGACACCTTCCGTGCCAGCGGGCTTTGAGCTCTAAGAGTCTCCACGACTTCTTTGATAGTTTCGGCTGCGTAGGCCAAGTCTTGCTTGCTGGTCCACTTTGACAGGCTCAGCCGAGTTGAGCTGTGAGAATCTTCAAGCGAGCCCCCGATAGCTCGGATGACGTGGCTTGGCTCGAGCTTCTGACTGTAACATGCTGAGCCAGTGTTCACGACCAGCCCCTTGAGGTCAAGGTGCATGAGAATCGCCTCGCCTTCCACGTACCTGAAGGAAACATTGACGTTGTTACAGAGCCTGTCGTCGCCTCTCGGCCCGTTTAGGCGCGAGTCGGAGATTGTGAGCAGCGACTCGATCAACTCGTCCCTTAATTGACGCATCCTTGCAGAATCTGCATCGGTCATAAGCTCCGCAGCCTTGGCGAAGCCAACGATGCCTCCGACGTTCGGGGTTCCCGGCCTCAGGCCTTTCTCTCTATCGTCCCCTTCCAGAACGGGCTCAAGCTTGACTCCGTCCCTCACGTACAACGCGCCTACGCCCTTAGGCCCGTGGATCAAATGTGACGACACGGAAAGCAGATCGACCTTCATTGCTTGAACGTCAATCTTCTCCTTGGCGAAGGACTGAACAGCATCACAGTGAGAGAGCACACCGCTGTCTCTGGTAATCTCACCGATCGCTGCAACATCCTGCATCGTGCCTATCTCTTGGTTCGCGTGCTGCACGGACACCAGCAGCGTGCCTCCTAAGCTGGTCTCAAGATCAGCCGGGTTGACGAAGCCTTCGCGGTCAACGTCGAGCAGGGTCTTCTCGAAGCCCTGCCTAGTGAGCTTGTCAACGATTCGGAGAATGGATTTGTGCTCGATCCTGCTCGTGACAATGCGTTTTCCTTTGTAGTAGCTTGACCGCGCCGCTCCAAGGATCGCTATGTTGTTACTCTCAGTCCCGCCTGAGGTGAAGATCACTTCCTCTGGGCTCGCGTTTATTCTTCTAGCAATCGTCTCCCTTGCCTGCTCGATGGCATTGCCAGCCTCTTCCTCCAAGCCGTAGCCGAACTCGCCAGCCGGAACGCCGTACTTGTCCAGCATGAATCCCTCAATCAAGTCGAGCACGGCCGGGTCGAGCCTCGTCGTCTCTGCGTTATCCAAGTAGACGAGCCCGCGTGCTTGCCCGTCAGGATCGATCCATTTCGACAATCGGAATCGTCCGGGAGGAGCGTAAGGCGTGGTTAAAACCTGTCCCTTTACAGAGCCGCGGCCTCCACAGTCCACAACTCAGCCTTGTCTGTCCGAAGCAAAGCAGTTCTTCCAGAGAAAAGTGGCACTACGCGGTCTGAGGCCTCCGCGGCATGATTATCTGTCCTTCGTTGACATCGCCGAGCGCCTCGTAGTCTCCTCTCAGATACAGCAGTCCGGTTAGAGCGCATGTAGCAGCGTCAGCTTCATCTCCTGTAGCTGTGCTCGCCAATTGGCTCAGCCCCAATCTGCTCAATCCCTGAATGAGTTTCCGAAGATCATGATGCTGCCGCGGAAGGCCGAGCAGATCTTGTGCGCCGCCGGGAAAGACCTCGATCACCCTGAACCCTAGTGCCTCCAAGGACTGCTTGAGCGCGATACCACGTTTGGTGAGTCCACGCATGGGGCCTATGGTTATCGGGAAGAACTTTATCCGGCGTCGCCTCAGTTCAAGGTCGCATTGTCTGAAATGTACCGGCTCACGATGATCTAGGCTATGTCGGCCCCTTGGCATGCTCAGAGGGGCGTCTACCGCCACGACGTGAGGTCTGTGTTGCATGGCGCTCTCAACGATCTCATCATCCCGATGAACGATCGAAGTCATACACTGCTCATTCTCTCTCAGCACGCACAATCCCGTTGATCTGCTGACTGACCCTGCTAGGTCAACGCCCAAGGCGACAAAGCCTGGTCGTTTCGTGATAGTCATACCGACCGACCCCAAGCGTCTAATGACCAGTCAGCTAGTATGTGAGTTGACTTCTCCTCACTTCCGGATTCTGATGAGAGTCTCAGATTGAGGCGCATTTGGCTATGGTCCATGTATCGCTAGCGGGTCAACGGGATGAGCTTAGCTGCGCTCACATCAACAAGGCCTTTGTCCGTTAACCGGATTTCGGGAATTACGGCAAGCGAGAGAAATGACATGACCATGAAGGGCGACGAGAATGCGCATCCAAGGGTCCGCGCCGCCTCAGACAGACACTTCTCGGCCTCGTTCACTTCTTCAACTGGCCGTGTGGACATCAGACCCGCAATCGGCAACGCCAGCTCAGCTATTATTCTTCCGTCTTTGACAGCAACGAGTCCGCCCTGAAGTCTTGCGATCTCGTTCGCAGCAATAGCCATGTCCGAATCGTTTGTGCCGACGACGCAGATGTTGTGACTATCATGAGCGACACTGCTCGAGATCGCGCCAGTCTTGAGACCGAAGCCTCTCACAAATCCTCGGCCAACGTTGCCCGTGCGCTTGTGTCTCTCAATGACCGCTATCTTCAAGATATCCCGTTCGAGGTCGCCTTGGATCTGAAAGTTTCGGACGGCCAAATCTTCTAAGGTCTTCTTGGTCAGTATCTCACCCGACGTGTCAATCACTACCGTACGCACCACTCCATCCTTTAGGCTGGACGCAACCGTGAAGTCTGCAGGCTCAAGCCGCCACTTCAAATGAACCGTCCTGAGTGACCTTCGAGGAAAACGTGGCGCGGTAATCTTGGCAACAAGGACGCCGTCCTTGGCTATCACTTGTCCGTTTGCGATTACCATCTCTGCTTTCATGGTGGAAATATCTCGGGTCAGGATTATGTCAGCGCACTTGCCGGGCGCTATGCCCCCGATCTCTGTATCAGCTCTAAAATGTTCGGCCGCGTTCAACGTGGCCATCGTGATAGCATCGATCGGGTCGAGGCCTTCCTCAACCGCTCTTCGTACGTTGTGGTCCATATGACCCAGCTTCATGAGATCGCTTGCGTGGCGGTCGTCGGAGACCAAGATTGCACGCCTAGAGCTGAGGTTGTGGTTCTTGAGGGCGCGAATGAGAGTGGATAGGTTGTGCGACGTAGATCCCTCTCGCACTTCCACTACGCAGCCGAGGCGAAGCTTCTCCACCAACTCTTGCTCGGTTGTGCTCTCGTGATCTCCACTGATCCCGGCGGCAAGATATCCGTTGAGCGCCTTTCCAGCTAAACCAGGGGCATGCCCTTCCACGACCTTTCGTGCTTTCGCGGTGTCCTGGATCATCAGGCGAAGCTTGGGGTCGCCAGCGAGGACTCCCGGATAGTTCATCACTTCGCCAAGTCCGATGATCCTTGGCCACTTGAGCATCTTCCGGACTTCTCTTGGCCCGATCCTGGCCCCGGCGGTTTCCAAGTTGGCCGTGGAGGGAACGCATGACGGCACCTGAACGTACACCTTCAGAGGGACGTTTTCAGTTCGTGCCAGCATGAGTCGAATCCCTTCAACGCCGAGGACGTTGGCGATCTCGTGAGGGTCGATCATGACGGCGGTGGTTCCTCTCGGAAGCACGACCTGGGCAAACTCCACTGGATCCAGCATTGAACTCTCTATGTGTATGTGGCCGTCAATCAGCCCCGGAACCGCATAGAACTGATGTGCGTCAATCACCGCGGTCTGCGGACCGATCAACGGTTCGTATTCGTCGACTGAGGCAATTCTCGAGCCCTTGACAGAGATCGATGTCTTGGGGCAGAGCTCCCGCGAGTAGACGTTGACAAGCGTAGCGCTCTTGATCACAAGGTCCGCTGGAACTTTCCCCATTGCCACATCGACAAGCTCTGTACCCTTCCGCATGGTTCATCAACAGGAAGCCATTCTGACTAACTCGTATTTCACACACGCGTAGGCGGCAAACTTTTTCTTTCAGTCGAGCTGCCTACTCCCCGTCTGTCTTATGACGAGGAAGTTGTTCTGGGAAGACGCGTACGTCAGAGAGTTTGATGCCACCGTAAGCTCTGTCGAGGGCAATCAGGTCGTGCTCGATCAAACCGCGTTCCACCCCCGTGGCGGGGGCCTCGTGGGCGACACAGGAACGTTGAGCGGAGTGAAGGTCGTCGACACGATCAAGGGAAGCGATGATTCTATTGTACATGTCTTGGAGCTGGCGGGCCCGTTTGCTGTTGGCAATTCTGTGCACGGCGTTGTCGATTGGGACAGAAGGCATAGAATAATGAGGATGCACACGTCGGCCCACCTGCTCAGCGCCATCTTCAACAAGGAGACCGGGGCGCTCATCACAGGAAACCAAATTGAACCGGACAAATCTAGGATAGATTTCAGCCTAGACGATTTCGACAGAGAGAGAATGCTTGTCTACTGTGGTCATGCCAATGAGGCGATTGCCAAGAACCCGCCTGTCAAGACGTACTTCCTGAAAAGGGAGGAAGCGCTCAAGATACCTGGCATAACGAAACTTGCGAGCGTGATGCCGCCAGACGTGAGAGACCTCCGAATAGTCGAGATCGAAGGATACGATTTACAAGCTGACGGCGGAGTGCATGTGAAGAGTCTCGGCGAAGTCGGCAAAATCGAACCGCTGAAATTCGAAAACAAGGGCAAGAGCAACAGAAGAATGTATTTCACACTCCCATGACTATGACCGCGTACGGTTGTCGTGTTGACCCGTTGCTGTTGACTGGCTAGGACTTGGAACGTGTGACAGATGCGTCGCGCTCTTGTGCGAGAACACCTCACGTCTCGGGAGCGAGTTCTGACCGCATTATCGCTTCGTGAACCCGATAGAGTTCCTATGGCGCTCTCGTTCTATCCGACCGCGCTTCCTCAAACTAGGGGAAAGGACACCGACGAAGAGCTCGGGACAGATGTCCGATTCGTTGAGTTTGAACCCCCGAGCGAACAAAACAAATTCCTGCGGTACTTGGAAAGCCTGCCCGCTCACACCTTCGTCGGAAATCCTAGAACATTACGCACATATTCCGAGTGGGGATATCATCCAGAAAGAGTCGGAGCAGAACCGCTAGCAAGGGCACGCACCATAGATGACGTGGGATCGTTCTCTTTGCCGGGGCTCCTCGAGGAACGACGCCATCGACATCTAAAGGAGAAGGTCGAGAAGACACATTCGAACGGACTAGCGGTCGCGGCGCTTCCCCCACACATGGGAGGCGAGATCTTCGAGGCAGCCCAGCGACTAAGAGGATTCGAGCAGTTGATGTCGGATTTCTTTCGCAACCCACAAATGGTCGAGTATCTCTTCAGCCAGCTTGCCAGCATCGCTTCACAGAGCACGATGATCCTGGCGAAAGCTGGGGTTGACATAATCTGCCTAGATGACGATGTAGGTGAACCAACCCGGATGATGATCAGTCCTCATCTCTGGCGCCAGTTCCTGAAAGGTCCACTTTCTCGAATAATCAATACCGCTCGAAGCGTGAACCCCGCGGTCCGAATTCTCTACCACAGTGACGGATACATCGAACCGATAATCCAGGACCTGATTGAGATCGGCGTGAACGTGATAAACCCTGTTCAGCCCGATGTCATGGATCCAGCGGCGTTGAAGCGGAAGTATGGCACCAAGCTTGCGTTTTGGGGGACCGTCGGAACCGCATCCGATTGGATGTACGGGTCACCCAGCGCGATCGAATCGGAAGTGAAGGAACGCATCGAAACCGTTGGCAAGGGAGGCGGTCTTGTAATAGGGCCGGCCTACGATCTGGAACCGGAAGTCAAGTGGGAGAATGTTCTGGCTTTCGTCAAAGCGGTGCGGAAATACGGATAGCCCTCGGCTACTGGATCCTTAGTAACGGCGGCTGGAAGTAGTAGACCTGACCTGGAGGCTGGACAAAGTACATCTGAGGCGGAGGCTGATACACGTAACCTACGGGCGGAGGCTGGTACACGTATCCTTGC
>Ga0209725_1000131_pt1 | contig 44913 bp, 41 predicted proteins | sample I18A1metaG_FD_184145 | JGI IMG/M metagenome (GOLD analysis project Ga0209725, IMG submission 184145) | Lake sediment bacterial and archeal communities from Gulf of Boni, Indonesia to study Microbial Dark Matter (Phase II) - ​I18A1 metaG... | ecosystem: Environmental > Aquatic > Freshwater > Lake...
ATCATTCGGCGTGAACAGAGCATACAAGAGGCTGTCAGGCTCGATGTATGATACGCGGGGATCCTGTGACGCGAACGCCTCAAAAGTCGCTGCCTGTTTTGGAACGATGACAGCAAACTTCAGGACGTAGTTGATGTCCGCAACTTGACCACCGCCGTATTGTGCCACGAAATCCTGGACGGGGAATGTCCAGGCGAGTTCTTTGAAGCCTACGATTAATCGTCCCGAAGAAGCGGCTACAGTGTCGGTGGCTCCAGTCGCCGCGGACGCCTCGGGAACGAATGGCCCCTCTAACTTGAACGCAACCGCAAACGTGCCTACCATGATCAGGACGAGGATCAAGATCGACTTCGAGTTCATTCTCATCTTCTCCACGGTCAGCTCTTCCGGCTATTTATGACTTCCCAGGCGCGGGTTGGTTCGTCGCATTGCTCTTGAGAATTGTCTGCCTCTTGAGGACATTGCGCACAATCAGGTCAGACGCCTCAGTCTTTTCTCCTCTGAATGTGTTCGGATTCTCCGGCGCCTGTTTTGCCGCTCACCCTGTCTCGGCCTCAAGGAAGTGGACCGACAACTAAGAGTAGCCGCTTGAAGGAGAAAAAGAAAAGGGGGTTGAGGAGACGCTGGGTCTCCTCGCGTTTTCTTCGTCTAGGTTCTGATGCTGGGGATCTGTGGTAGCGCTATGTGTCGGAAGCGTCTCCGCAGGGCATATGCGAGGCCGAGCGTTGCAAGGAAGCCTATGAGCAGGTATGGCGCAAGCAGCGTCAACATATCCGCTGATAGCACAGTGCCTCCGACGGGAACCGGCGTAGGCTTGGTTCCTCGGTTCATCCATGTATCATCGAGCGCCGGAAGCAAGCGGAGGGGCAGCGGAAGGTAGGCAAACGGGTTCGATGTCCATGCTGCATCAACGAACTGGTTGTTGGCCGATACGGAGAAGAAGACGCCCATGTAGAAGCTCTCCCCCGAGTAGAACCAGAAGCTGCCGTCGCCGTGGGAGACTATCTGCGGGCTCGTCCAATCCTCCACAGCCAGAGTGGGTTGCAGGTGTGCGGGATCCGATGCGGAGTAGAGTATCAGGAATTCGGGGGTCGGGAAGATGGTGGGGCCAAAGTTCCAGAGCAAGTTACTCTTGTCCGCCCAGGTCACGTGCACGGTCCCGTCGAGAGGCTGCGTCGCGATGGCTGGGAAGTACTGCTCTGCCGGCGCACCCATCCCCGCGGATGGGAATGGGAATTGGAAGAACGTGGACGCACCGATCGTTAGGTCGCCAGCTGTGTTGTAGATGAAGAACAGGTCGTAGGCGTTGAGCGGCCAGATTGCCCATGCCCAACTGTTGCCGCAGATGACGTAGACCATGTTCGTTGCGAAGTCCGACGCTATCTTCGGATGTTCAGTAGGATAGATCCAGAGTAGAGAGGGACTGAATGGGAAACCCGTCTCGGGACGCACAGCCAGGGTGCCCGTTGCATAGGTGGCTCCGTTGTCGACCGACCGGGCCATCCCGACTCTGAAGCCGTCGGATGGCGGCGGAAGGAAGATGCTATCGTACCATACTATGTGTAGATTGGTGCCGATGTACGAGTTGCTTGGACCCAGCAGGAGTCGGAGGTGGAGTGGTGGTGGTAGGAATGGACTCACGGACTCGATCACGACCGGGTTGGTGAATGTCGCTCCGCCGTTGTTTGAGCTGATCGAACGGATATCATTTGTTACGCTGCTCGTGAATGTCGCGTATGCAACGTTAAGCCGAACAGTGGCTGCGCCGGCACCGGTTACTGCCAGCGAGGGCTGGAATGGAATCTCACCTGATGGCGGCCCGAACAGTGGGAACGCGCGAATCGTAGCCCAACCGGCGAATGGAACAATTGGAGTAGGAGGAGTAGTAACCGGCATTACTGTTCCTGTGGGTACATCGGTCCATGTGACTCCACCATTCATGGAGCGGATCAGCTTGAAGTGAGTAACGCTAGCTGCTCCGAGGAATTCGTAGTCCGTGTACAGAATGTATGCGATTCCGTCGCTGCTGAATGCAACCAGCGCCATGGTGCAGACGGATATGAGGCCTGTTCCCTCGACTGGTAGGAATACTGGTGTTATTGGTGGTAGGAATGGTGGTAAGACTCTTACCGAACACCTCACTGGGAGACCGGTTAGAAGTTGAGTAGTGTCGACGTCACGTTGGGCCTCAATCACGTTTGCAGGGTTGGTAGGGTTCGCTGCGATGGACGGGTTCCATTCACCGAGGAAGAAGGGATTTCCCGTGTTGGTGGCTAGGGGGACATCAGCTGGGAACATGGTCCCCGGGATTACTGGGGCACCGGCAGAGCCAGTGACAGACGCGCCACCCTCCTTTACTGGGCCGGTATATGCAACTTCTTCTTGGATGGTCCAGTCTAGACCTGCCCACTCAGCTGGTACATTCCCCGTCGATCCGTCAGCAAGCGTTACCGTTGCTGTCGGCATCTGCCCATCGTGGATGATCTGGTAGAGGTCCTCGAGGACAGGAAGCTGCTCTTCGTGCAGATAACCTCCCGCAGCGGCATACTCACCTTGTCCCGTTAGCAAGTCGTGGAGTGCCTGACCGGTTCCTTCGCGGAAGACCGGCGTGGGCTTTTCTGGCGGTGCTACAGCGTGTACCGGAACTGCAGCAACGATGAGGATTGAAAGCACTGACAGCATCAAAACGAATCTAATTTGCTTTTTCATTTTCATTTTCTACCTCGATTTGAGGTGTGTACGCGATGCTGCCTACGTGATATATATTGACACTCTTCGTTCTTGAACAGGACAACCTGTCCGGGGCGCGCTAGAACCAGCTGCATGAGCTAAGGCATGGCCTTGGGCGGAGGATGATCGTTCTCCGACTTGGAGGGGAAAGGTGTTAAAAGGCCGTTACTGGCTCCCGTGACGAGTTCCATTGTGGGAGGCTGATTGGAGTCGCAATCAGGACCAACGCGAGCCAGAATGAGCCGTGCGACATTCTCACTGTTGCTTCTGCTCCTTCTGAGTTTCATGGTCGCTCTTGGCTTGAACAGTTTGATCGCGATCTTGCATGAGCTCGGCCACTACGTGACTGCCCGTCTGGTAGCCTCCGCAACGTTGACGGTCATAACGCAAACGGACACGTTCCCGCCCATCGTCTGGGTTACGGGCCGCGTAACCTACGTAGGCGAGCTTGGGTCAGCCCGAGCGCTGTTCTTCTTGGCACCCGCCTTCACCACCCTTCCTCCCGCGATACTTGCAGCTTGGTGGGCGAGAAGGGGTACTTCCTCACAAGATCGGATAGCACTAAGAAACGGATTCTTCTTCGCTTGGATCCTCGAGGCCCTTTTCACCCTATTGCCATCCTTCAACTCCAGTGCTGGAGCGAGTGATGGAGCCTTCATCCTCGGAAGAGCCGGCATCGAATTCGCAATGACAAACCCGATAGGTCTTTTCCTGGCATCGTACCCCGGATGGATTGTGTTCCGTCTATCATGGTGGATAACTGCCGTATACATAGCATCAAGAATCTTCTTCGCGAAGGCTCAGCTCAGCTTAATACTCATATTCTCGCTCGCATCCTTCACGGCCATCGGGCTCATTCTGTACTGGATCGGGTTGCCATAGGCGCAACCGGAGATTCGGTGCCACGGTAAATGACGGCAACGCTCTTGTTGATTCTTGTTCCCTCGCAAACCTTCAGGGCCATCTTGTGCGTAGCCAGCAATCTTGGCTCCACTCTCCGAGTTGCAGGAGAACTAGATTTCTGGTCACGAAAAAGACGATCTGAGAACCTATCCGTCCTCTCCATGAACTACTTCGAACTGACAGGCGACCACACGGCGTGAATTGTATCACGGTTCGTGAGAGAATGCAGAGGCTTGAAAGAACGTATGGAGGAATAGTCGTCCTCGCCCCCCACCTGAATCGAGCGAGATGAACACGTGTCTAGGGGCGATCCAGCAACCTGCCAGACGGATGATCTGCTCGCCATATGAGGGGGGTGATCTCTCCACCGCCTCAGAGAGCGGCCGAGCGTTCGCTGGAGCTCGCAATTATCTCATTCATTATCGCAACAGCTTCTCTGGCGAGGGTGATCGATCTCTGAGCTGCTTCAAGATCGTAGAGCGCCCATGGAGTAAGGAACCTTTCAGGCTCGCCGTACGTTGTCCGAGCATGCTCCGGGGCGAGCTGCGAACAAATCGCAGCCAGACGCGCTGGACTCTCCCTATGCTCGGCGCTCAGCTCTTTCGTGACCTCGAGAAGCTCAGCGGACGGGTCGTGTCCCCAGCTCGGAGTCCTCCTGGTCGCGATCACGGCTTTCGCCGCGTTCTCGGCGGAAAGCTGTGAGTACTGGACGCACCCTTTGAAGTCGCTAAGGCGAAGCCTCTCTTCAGCATCTTGCAAGAAGCTCCTCGCAAGCTCGATGCGGTACTCGATCTCGCGGCTTGGGTTGAACTTCAATGGCTACGCCTCGACGGCTCGGAGGACGCCATCCCTAGGTTTCCAGCCATACTTGCCTTCCTTGGTCCGGTATCGTTCGAGGCCGGCGGCGTCAATGAGCCTGCGAACGTGCACAAAGAAGGATCCGAGCTTTCCGTCACGATCATAGAGTATGCTCGCGTCGGCTGTGATATTGAGCATCAGCGACGTAATCTCAACATCCTGATTCGTGATGAATTCCTCATCGAGGTCTATGACCGTTACGTCTCTGGCAGGCCCGAATTGTGTAACTGCATCGTGGATCGGCTTGTACACTTCGTACCGACGCTGCAACGTCTTTGGAATCCCGCAGAGAACCACGAGGAAGTCGAGGTCGCTTCGTTGGCCAGCTTCGCCCCTTGCCGCGCTTCCAAAAAGCGCAACGGCCACCAGATTGTCCGCGAATCTCTCGCAGAGGTTCTTGACGACCGTCTGCAAGAGGCTTGACATGGATGTTCGACCCTGTCAAACGTTCATGCATCCATGCCTTAAAGATGTCCGGCGTCAGCGGCTACGTCCAAAGAATTCGCGTAGTAACCTCTTACCAATTCTGACCGCCTCGTTCGCGTATTTGAGTGCCTTCTTCGAATCGGCTGCTGTGAAGAGCTGCGAGGCGGGTTTCCCAGATATCTCGTCCCCATACATCGAGGGGCCGCGCTTCTCCGCGAGCCATATGCTCCCTTCCTCCAAGTACGCCGTATGAGATTGAAACCATTCCGGAAATCTCGCCGAGTTTTCCTCAAGCGCATCAGACACCTCATGCTCCTTTGGATACTCGACTCCTATTGATCGTAGCATCGCCTTGAGTGACAATTCGTATGATTCCTGGCCTAGTCGAACCGCTCGATGGAAAAGCCTTCGCCTCCTCGCAGCTCTGGCTTCTAGTAGAATTGCTTGAGCGTCGCGAAGATAATTCTCTGCCATCCGCTTGTTGATCAAATTTGGATGATTTCCCCTGGCTTGATGTCAGGTTTCAGGATCCAATACCATTTCCCCGACCGTGTCCGGACCCTTCTTGATCCGAGAGCCCGCAACTTCTTCTTCAGCTCTGTTAGCTTGTCTTGCATCAAACCATCGTCGTAGAGGATCACGCCATCCTCGACAACATCGAGCAGGAGCGGCGGGGTATCGCTCAAATCCTCAGGCCTGTACGGAACCGCCGAGAATGAGAACGTATAGCCTCTCTTGGACAGCTGAACATAACTGTCTCGGGCCCTAATCTCTCGGAAGATCGGTCTCAGTAGATCCAGCCGTGAGCTGTAGGACTTCGGGAAGCCGTCGGATACTATGATTAGGTCTATGTCGCTTCGACTCCGCTCCTCACCCCGAGCAAGGGAACCAAAGAGGACGATTGACCGAACCTTGAGTCCGGCTCGGAGAGAAGCCGAAATCTCTGATAGGAGGGAGTCTACCAGAGGTTTCGTCTCCAAGCCCAAACGCTTCCACCCTGGTATGGAAGGGCCTTCAAATAAGGGATCGCCTGCTCGTTTGAGCTCTCAACTTGACGACGGGAGTCGCGTGCCTGGCCAGCAATCTTCGCTCACACTTTCAATTCGCACTTTCGATCCGCTTCTGGTCGAATCCCGCACAAACCAGTATGAGGCCGATTGGTCTTTTCCGGTGGCCGCTTTCACATGAAGGGCTCGACATATCCTCGGTTTGGCGATACTCGCATTCTCGACAGCTAGCGTACGAGCGCAGCGTGAATCTTCACAGGCGACCGGCACAGCTTCGTCTTGACAGGACGTACTGGACCGATGCCTCGTGTGGCTACGTCGAACCGGGAACCCTCAAATATGACAAAGATGGCAAGCCACTGGCATTCGTTTCCGTAGCGGGTTTCGCTGCGTAGGGGCGGAAGATGACAAGTCCGAAGATTGGATTCAGCCCTGTCGAAGCCATCATTCTGATCCTGCTCATATCGTCCATCGTACTGGGTTCGGCGATTGAGATTGCTCGTGCCGGAGGCTACGTCAAAGTCTCCTCTTGCCACCTGGATAGAACCGGCAAGATCTGCGGAGTTTTCCTTCGTCCTGGAGTCCGCGACGAGTTCAAGTCAACCTCAACTGTGGCTTGGAGTCACACCCTGGACACGCTTCGAGGTGCTCAAGGGGGAGAAGCCCAGCGGCAACAGATCATGAGGCGGTACCAAGACTATGCGATACTGGCTAGCATGTCCGATAGCGTGGGAGATTTCCAGTTTGACATTTGGGTCGTACAGCCGATCTCGGATATTCGGATCTACGTGCCATCGAACTTCACTTTCGCGTACACTTCGAGTGGATATGGGGAGGCCACAACCGCGGACAAACTCTACTCGGTTTGGACAGACATAACCAATGACTACTCGTATGTCTCTGTTTACAGCCTCGAAGTCGACAACCCTATCGCGCCCGGTTGGGATGTCGTCGAGGTCGGCCGCATCCCGATAACTACGCCGCCGATCCCATCCTTCAACATCATCCCTGGCCTCTATCATGTTCGACTCCTTCACATGCGAGCGCCGGCTACGTCGGGCCTCTATCATTTCAAGATATACGTTGATGGAGTGAGTATCGGAGCCGGTAACTATCCGATAACAATCGTAAGGGGGGATCTGAACCCGGCTTACGTCACAGGAATTGTGAGGCTGCGAGGACTTGCGGCTTCTGTACTGGTCTCCGGGCGGGTCACAGCGACCGGGACGACGAGCCTTGGCAGATACGCGGAAGCCGTCGGCTACTTCGGACCTCAGGACTTTGAAAGAGCTGATGCCGACGCCAGCTACTACAGGTACTGGTTGTTCGGCCTGCCGGGCGGGACGTTTGAATTGACCGCTTCCGCATCGGGCTTTCTGAGAACCTCATCACGCGTAATGGTGAATCCAGGACAGTCGCTCAGCTCTGACTTCGAGCTTGAGAAAGGGACAGAAATACGCGTAAAGATCTGGTCGAAGAATGAGAATGGCCCGATCCCGTGGGGGAACCTTTGGCAGCTGCCCTATGGCACGAATGACCCCTACCTTCCGATCACTGATCAGGGCCCTCACCGGGACATACTCGTCAGGCTCTTCGACGAGTACGACGAGTCTCTGGGCTATTGGGCGTCAGACGACATTGCAGCTCCCTACGGGCCGCCTTGGACGCCTGCAACAATCGATGGAAGGCGACAATACTCCCCACTCATCTTGAAGCCCTCAACCATTCCGTCGAGCATCTCGTACACAACTGCTTTGACTGATAGCAGGGGCCTGCCGTCGATAAGACTGGATGGTCACGTTCCATCCGACGCGGCTGATCTCATTGAAGGAGTCGGAGAGGGATTCTACAGGTTAGAGATCCAAGTGACAGGGTATGTGATGAAGGAGTCGGACGATTGGCAGAGAATCCTCACGATATCGTCTGCTAGGGGGGTCTATTCGTTTGAAACCGACCTTGGAAGGAGCAGTTGGATCATGGCCTCCGGCATAGTCTCGGACAGTCTCTTCGCACCCGTCTCCTCTCCGACTCTGGTCATCGTTGCCAAGAGCACTGACGGCTTTGAGAGGGCGCTAGCCGCGGGAAGGTTTCCAGCAGGAGTGGATCGGTTCACGATGGTACTGGAAGGATTCAATGGATTATACAACTACAATAGAGTGAGCACCGACTATCAGGACTACGGCCTCGAACCAATCGACTACAGTCTCGAAGTGTACATGGCAGACTTGGCGGCACCATACCTAGGTAACCCCGGTATCGGATGGTACTTGGTAGAGGAAGCCGCGCTTGAAGTGCACCTACTCCTTGGATCCAATCCATTCTTGATCTCTTTCCACCTTGAGCCTTGTTCCATCACGTTCATCCTACGATCGATAAGGGTTCAGGAACCAACGGAACTTTCGCCATGGACGTTCCCTGGAGCAGGAATTCGTCTATATCTCATTGATGAGGAGGGCAGCGTGTCTGCCGTTCTTGATCCGATTCTCTATGGGCTAGTCCAAGATGACGGAAGAATCGCTGGTGATCCCTATGACATCGACACGAGTCCTCCCGGGTGGCATGGCCTACTGAGTGTCCTTTTCACAGGCATCGATCGTGGGCCGATCGCAGCACTCGGTGGCATCTACCCCACCCGCATCGAGGAGGGGAAGTATTTCGTATCTGTTGCCACTCTTGGGTATATCCAAAGACAAGACTCCTACTTGCACGTTCGTCCAGGCGTCCGTAACGATCTCCAAGTCGATCTCGTTCAAGGCGCGCACATCCGTGTCGAATTGGATTTCGGGCACGAGTATCGGCCAACACGCTTCAACGGGTTCGCCCGTGTAGAAGTCTACAATCAAGAAGGGACTTTGGTCGGCGCTTCGATCTATGCGGGAGCGGACCCCAATCCGAATCTACGCTATCTCCTCTACGACTCCACGACGGACTGGAAGATCGTCCCTGGCGCAAGTGAGGGAGCTGGCACGGGAGCACAACCGCAACGTGCTTTCCTCTCGCGTCTCTACTATGAAATCCCTCCGGTCACGTGGGCACACTGGCCTGCGATGATACGAAGCGATGCAAATAGACTCTCAACTCCGCAGGGCGCCCGCGTGGTATTCGATGTCTTTGGATTCCACTGGTATCAGGGAGGTCCAGACAGCCGGATTGAGAAGCTCTGGGCGGATGGATGGGAGACCACAAATGGAAACTGGCATCCGGACTCTGGAATTCGAGGCAGCAGAGATGTCCTCGATCTCGAGGGATGGGGCAACTTTACAGTGCGCGTCTGGGCCTTCGACCCGTATGGGCCGGACGGCATATTTGATTCGAATGGTCCTGACGGGGTATTCGGAACGAATGACGACTACACTTCACCGGACGTCATCGACGGCGGCCTGAGTGACTTCAGATCGTATGCACACGCTAAGGATTTTGCGAGCATTCAGGCGCCTTGGGGTGGAACCACAACCATCCATGTCACACTCGATGAACTTCCGAGCATCTTGGGCACGGTGTCTTCGATGGACATGTTCGGCAATCAGAGAACGCTTGCTTGGGCTCAAGTGATCGATAATTATGACGCTGTATGGGCTTCGACGACCGGAAGCTACAGACTCTGGCTACCAGAAGGATCTCATAAGCTCCTAGTCACGACTATCGTGGAAGAACAGCTTTGGGAACCATTCTACTTCGAAATCACGCTCCCCATAAGCGGCTCACATATTTTCCGAGACGTAGTGCTCACAATGACACAAGGAGCGGTGCCGGAGTTCGTGGATCCGATTTTGTCGACGGTGATCATGGTGACAGCTTTGCTGTTGACGCTTTCAAGGCGCCGGTCGAAAAAGAGGCACAAGCGGATTATGGCTTAGGTGTCAGATCAGCCGTTTCCTATGGATGTCGATCCACTACCTCGCTTCATGATCTCGAGGCGAAACAGGCAGAACCTGTGCCGCTCGCGGTAGCGGCCGGATATTTCTAACCGATTTCACCTCTGAGATACGCCTGAGTCCTCGGCTCACTTGGGTTTGAGAGCACCTCCTCTGCGGGGCCCTGCTCGACCACCTCGCCGAGGTAGAGAAAGACCACATAGTCGGCCAGTCTTCTGGCCTGACGCAAGATATGGCTGACGAAGACTATGCTGTAGTCACTTTTGAGCGCAACGAGTTGTTCTTCTATGTGCCGTGCAGAAATTGGGTCAAGGGCTGATGTGGGCTCGTCGCATAGTAGAACTTCGGGTTCCACGGCGAGAGCTCTGGCCAAACACAGCCTCTGCTGCTGTCCCGCTGAGAGGTTCGAGGCCGGATCCATGAGCCTACCACTCACCTCTTCCCACAGACCGGCGGCCCGAAGACAGCGCTCAACTGTTCGATCTAGTTCTCTCCTGTCTCTCGCTCCATGAATTCTTGGCCCGTAGCCTACGTTGTCATAGATGGACATGGGCAGGGGGTTCGGTGTTTGAGGGATAAGCCCCATCCTCTTTCGTAAGTTCGTGACATCCACTTGCTTATCAAGAATGTTGACACCGTCTATCAGAACTCTGCCCGAAATCTTGGCTTCATCAACTAGGTCTACGAGTCTGTTGACACACTTGAGAAGCGTTGTCTTCCCGCAGCCAGACGGCCCGATAATAGCTGTGATCCTTCTCTCAGGGATGTCTGTGGTTATGTCCTTGAGAACATGGCGCCCGTCGTAGTAGACGTTGAGTTTTTCGATCTTAATCTGCGGTTTGTATGTGTTCATTGTCCCTACCTTATCGCGTACTTGGCGAACCTCTTTGTCAGAAGCCTGGAGGCCACACTAAGTGATAGAACTATAACGAGGAGCACCGCTGCAGAGGCATATGCCCTCTGCTGAACTTCTGGGAATGGAGTTCCAAGCTGGAAGAATACCGCTAGTGGCAATGAAGCAGCTGGGTCAAACAATGAATAAGGAACGCTATCAGAGTAGCCGGCTGTGAATAAGACGGATGCTGCGTCGCCTATGGCTCTGCCAAGTGCCAGCAGGACGGCCATTGCTATTCCGGGCAATGCCTGCCTCGCTATGACGTTCAAAGTTGTCTCGAGCTTCGTTGCTCCCAAAGCGTATGAAGCCTCCTTCAGTTTGAGAGGTGTCATCCTAATCACCTCATCCATAGCCCGAGTCATTATCGGAAGTTCGAGCAATGTCAGCGCCAATATTCCTCCCAATAACGAGGCTCTCATGCCCAAGTACATCATGATCGTGAAGCCAAAAGCCCCGTAGATTATCGACGGAACGCTCCACAGAATATCAAGCGACTGTCTGGCAAAACTCGCCAGCTTGGATCTCCTGGCGTACTCATGAAGATACAGAGCGGCCGGAAAGCTAACGAGAAAGGCTAGAGCAGTTGCTCCACCGGCCAAATATAGAGAGCCGACGATCGCATTTAGTATTCCACCTTCTTTTCCGATGTAATAGCCGCCCTTTGGAGTTTGAGTCAACATTGAAAGACTCAGGGCCGGCGCGCCCCTGTAAAGTACCATCACGAGTACTGCCAGAAGAGTTCCTACAACGATGGTGGAGGATGCTACCATCATCCCCTCGAAGAAAACCTCCTCCAGTCTACGCCTATCCAACGGAGTACCTCTTCCTGATCCTTGCCAAGATCATTGCCGCTAAGAAGCTGAAGACTGCAACTGTGAGGAGCAAAATTAGGGCCGCAAGCAAGAGGGCCGAATCATATAGCGGTATGGACATCATCTCACCGTAATTGTTTGCTATGAGCGCTGGTATTGGATAAGCAGGGTCAAAAAGCGAGGACGGAGATTCGGGCACGTTTCCGGCAACCATAAGCACGGCCATCGTTTCTCCGAATGCGCGGCCGAAACCCAGGGTAATGGCTGCGATGATGCCCGAAAGGCTGGATCTCAAGACTACATGCTTCACGGTCTGCCATTTCGTAGCCCCGAGCGCCATGGATGCCTCTCGCACTGCATGAGGGACGGCTCGTATGACCTCGTCTGAGATGGATATCACTATGGGAGAAACCATTATCGCGAGCACGATTCCTGCTGCGAGTACTGTGTATCCTGTGGTCGTCACTCCTGCCCATGGAGCTAAGTAGTCGCTTACCAGAGGCACTACAAGCAGGACGCCCCACAACCCAAACACCACTGATGGTATTCCAGCGAGCAGGTCTATCATAGGCTTCAGGATTATCCGAACCTTGCTCGGTGCGTATTCTGCGAGATAGACGGACATCAGAAGAGACGGAGGCGTCGCCAGTGCCATGGCCACAACTGTCACCCATATGGTGCCCATAATGAACGGATAGAATCCAAACTCTCCCTTCGATGGATGCCATGACGATGAGAAGAACAAGCTGTACAGGGATTGGGTTCTCAATATCGGAATCGACTTGTAGAAAAGCCCGCACGCAATGGCCAGCACAACTGCGCTTACGAGGATCGTGGCCGAGAACATGAATTTACTGGCCGCGAATTCCTTGACTACTCTTGTAGTCATTTCACTCTCCCAGTTTCCCGAGCTGTTCCTGAATAACTTCTGACGGAAGAGGCACGTACCCCATTTCCTCGACGTACTTCTGTCCGTCTGTCAGAATCCATTTCACGAAATCTTTGGCCATGCCGGTGAATCTGCCTTTGGCCACGAGGTGTTCGTTCCGCGCCGGTGGCGAGGGATAGAGCCCTTCCGCGATCGCCTGAACGATTTCGTCTTTTGTGTCATAGAAGTCTTCTTCTGGATCGATTCGGCCGTTCTCGTTGATGTCGATGGGAATTACTCTTGTTGCTTCGAGTTGTTTCTTGCTCGCTGTGTCATAGGCGTAGCCTATGTTATTGAAACCTATTCCTAGGCGATCTTTTCCGACAGCTTCGAGCAATCCTGGATCGCCGTAGACGCCAACTCCCCGGAGATCCTCCTGCCTCTTGCTCAGGTACCTTGCCCACGTCTCTGGAGCCCCAGCGGCATCAGACCTAGTGTAGACGTGAATCTCATCATTCACGTCGGGTCTATCCACGACCTGCCCCCAAGTAGTTACGTTCCCAGCGATGTAGATGTTGTAGAAGGTCTGCCTCGTCACTCCTTTGGCCAGAATGTCTCTCAGCACGGGGTTGTCCCTGTTCATGGTCGCGACCACGGCGTCCTTAGTCACTATGACATAGAATGCCCCCTTCTCGATCTCGTCAGGGTATATATCCCTAGAAACCATACCTATGTCGACCAAGCCGGCTAGGGCGTCTGCCATTCCCTTACCTGCACCGCCGGCGGATACCTCAACCTTGACGCCGGGATGGATTCTCTGATACTCTTCAGCCCACTTCACCATCATTGGATACAAGGCCCAGGCGCCCGAGACTCTTATCGTGCCCTTCAATTCGCCCACCGTGCCTACGTAGCTGTATGCAACCACGATGGCAAGGGTGACTAGGGCAATAACAGCTACGGTTCTTGTGTTCAAGTTTCCACCAATAGTCTACCAATACCAACACAAAGCTATATTCAAGACTTGCGTCAATACTGTGCCGGTACACATGGAAAAGGTCATTATCATTGAAGAGTCGAGCGTGACGGTGAAAGGGTATCGTCACAGGACCACCATACCACGAAGGATATTTCGATTCCTCAAGGTCAAAGACAAAGACAAGCTGCGTTGGATCGCCCTCAAGGACGGCACTGTGATCGTTAGAAAAGCCTCGTAGCCATCATGATCTTGATGGCTAGACAGACCGCCCTCTCCGCAGGTCCGCACGGAGCGCGTACATTTGGCTCGCCAAGGTGCCACGACGCCAAGTGACGGGACTTGCAGGCATCTCGTCCTAGCGCTGTGCCTCACGAAATGAATGACCTAGGTTCTTCAAGAGGACCGAAGCGAGAAGTATGCTGGAGATAACGAGGCCCCCACTTGTGAAGATTGGCACATCTAGAGTATGAAATGACTCGAACGTTATCGGTCTGGTTAGCATATCTACGTCGAGCGTTACGCTCGGGATGCTTCCAATATGCACTAGGGAGCGGATAACCAGCCACATATCTTGGTTGTAGATAGGCCAGAGCAAAGGCGTGTAACCTGAAAACAAGTCCAGAACCAAATGGGATGCAAGGCCGACGGCTGCGAGAACGGCGTAAATCCTGTATTTCGTTGACCATGTCAGAACGACAAGCGGCACGGCGACCGCTGCCACGAGTAGTGCAGAATGGGTCACCGACCGGTGAAGATGCGCGAGCACATCAAGATCAGGGAGAAGCGCCAAAAACGAGGCGAACATAGCTCTTCTCGAAGAAGCGCCGCTCAGAGCAAGCGTACAGAAGGGAATCGAGAAGTGAACAACCGGTTCGACCAAGAACGGCTCCCAGACTCAGAGCCGCTACCAAACACGCTCACCCTATTAAGGACTTGCTGGTTGAGCCAAACCGTAGGTCTCACAAATCATATGTATTCACCATGTGGGTTGCTTGCAAGCTCATCAAGACATTTCGGATCATCATGCAAGCAAGCTTCCATTATCCATAAATAGGGTGCACATAGTGTTCGTGGACCGTCGTTGGTCGGAGGATGTCCGGCCGTGTGGTGCGATTCAGTGTCACAACTAGGGAGATCTGAAGGCTCGTTTAGGGATCGATAAGGTGCCACACTGGATTTAATGAAAGAAGGCTGGTTTGCCTGGTGCCCGAGAAACGTAGGAGTGTTGAGATTCCGGAATCGCTGTACGAACGGGTGAACGCTAGAATCAAGGGAACGAGCTTCCAGACCGTTTCCGACTATGTTGCTTACGCGCTCAGAGAAAAACTGGTCAGAGAGGAGAATGTGCAGGCATCCGGCTACACGAAGGAAGAAGAAGAGAAGGTCAAGGATCGCCTGAAGGCTCTCGGCTACCTGTAAGGGAACTTGATCATTCTTGCTGACTCCACATGGCGGCTCTCTTGTCGACAGAACCCTTCCAGCCGAGCGGAGGGAGAAGGCTCTCCGTGATGCTGCTGAAGTTCCTCAGCTAGTCGTCAGTGACGACATCGTCAGAGATGTTGAGAATATCGCGTTCGGCGTATTCAGCCCGCTGGAGGGCTTTCTCTGTAGCAACGATTTCGAGGCTGTCCTACGCAGGAAACGTCTCAGCAACGATCTTCCATGGACGCTACCCATTGTCCTTGATGTCTCACTGAACGATTTGGATGAAACAAGGGAAGGCGACACAGTCGCAATCGTCGATCCTCGAAGGAAGCCCATCGCCTTGCTCGATGTCGAAGAGATATTCCCCTACGACAGACAGGGGTTCGCCTGGGAAGTCTATGGGACCGAAGACGCCGAGCATCCTGGAGTTGCCGAGACTTTTGCTATGAAAGATCATCTTGTTGGCGGAAAGATCTCCATGATTCAGCTGTCCTATGATGAGTTTCAGAGATTCCGTCTGAGGCCACTTGAGACCAGAGTTCTCTTCACCGAGAAGGGCTGGCGCTCTGTCGTGGGCTTTCAGACTCGAAACATTCCTCATATTGGCCACGAGTACGTGCAGAAGACTGCGCTCACATTTGTCGACGGTTTGTTCATCAACCCCGTAATTGGCAAAAAGAAGACTGGGGACTTCAAGGATGAAGTCATACTAGATGCGTACGCCGCGTTGCTCGAGAACTACTTCTTGAAGGATCGAGCTGTGCTAGCGATTCTCCGGACTGAGATGAGGTACGCTGGACCTAGGGAAGCCATCTTTCATGCAATTGTCAGGAAAAACTTTGGTTGTACGCATTTTGTTGTTGGGAGGGATCACGCGGGTGTCGGGAAATACTATCCGCCCTACGCCGCCCAGGAGATCTTCGAAGAATTCCCTGACCTCGGAATTGTGCCATTGTTCTTCAGGTCGTTCTTCTATTGCAACCGATGCGAGGCTGTTGTGAACGAGAAGATCTGCCCTCACGAGGCAAGTCATCGCATCGACTTTAGCGGAACCGCGATACGGGAGAAATTGAGCAGGGGTGAGCCGCCCCCGAAGGAGTTGGTCAGGCCCGAGGTCGCTCAAGTTCTGCTCAAGTGGAAGAATCCCTTTGTCGGGTAAACCAGCATGGGCAAGAGAAAACTCCTTGTAATGGGTTTGGACTCGGCGCCTCCCGAGCTGGTCTTCGAAGAATTCCGTGACGAGCTTCCCAACCTTCGCCACCTTATGGACAATGGTGTTTACGCCCGAATGCGGAGTTGTGATCCGCCTATAACGATTCCAGCGTGGATGGTCATGGTTACGGGCAAGAACCCCGGAAAGCTGGGCCTCTACGGGTTCAGGCATCGGAAGGGCTACTCGTACACGGACGGTTGGATCGCTAACTCTCTGTCGGTGAAAGAGGAGAAGATCTGGGACATCCTCTCGATGGCCGGAATGAAGGTTTGCGTGCTCGGGGTTCCGCCGAGTTATCCCCCAACTCCCGTCAACGGTGAACTGATATCTTGCTTCATCACGCCTGACTCGAACCGCCAGTACACGCATCCGCCCGAACTCAAGCAGGAGATCGAGGCGCTCGTTGGCCCATATCCATTTGATGTGGAATTCAGAACTGACCAGCGCGATGAACTACTGAAGAACCTTTACGACATGACCGAAAAACACTTCCGGGTTATCGAACACCTCTTGACGACCCGCCACTGGGATTTCTTCATGTTCGTGGACATTGGCCTGGATAGGGTGCATCATGCGTTCTGGAAGTACTTCGACAAGGGTCATCCGAAGCATGTCCAAGGCAATCCGTATGAGAACGTAATCATCGACTATTACAGGTGGCTGGACGAGCATGTGGGGCGGCTACTGAAGGCAGTAGATGAGGATACGATTGTCGTTGTTGTTTCCGATCATGGCGTCAAAGGAATGCGAGGAGCATTCTGCATCAACCAATGGCTGATTCGTGAAGGCTACCTAGTCTTGAAGGAGAAACCTCAGAGCGTCATCGATCTGGACAAAGCAGCAGTGGACTGGAGTCAAACAAAAGCTTGGGCTTGGGGGGGCTACTACGCGAGGGTATTCTTTAACGTGAAAGGGCGGGAACCCGACGGGATTATTGAGGCTACAGATCTCGATCACGAGCGAGATCAGCTGACCAAGAGACTAAATGAGATTTCCGACCCCAGCGGGCGGCGTATGGAAACAAAAGTGTACAAGCCCGAAGCGTTGTATCCGGTCAGCGTCGGCGATCGTCCAGACTTGATGGTCTATTTCGATGACCTCTTCTGGCGGTCCGCAGGCACACTCGGCCATACTGAGATGTACCTTTCCGAAAACGACACAGGCCCAGATGACGCCGTCCACAGCGAGTATGGCGTCTTCGTCTTGCACGACAAGAGGCTTCGCACGACAGGGCAGATTCAGGACGTCAGCATACTTGACGTTGCCCCAACCTTGCTTCAAGAGATGAACCTGGCAGTTCCACCGTCAATGGAAGGAAAACCAATTCAGCTGAGTTGATCAAAATGAGAGAGGGGTTCGTAGTCTGGCTCACGGGCCTGCCGGGATCCGGGAAGACTACGATCGCGCAGCAATTGGAGCCCGAGCTCCGAAAGCTAGGCTGGCCCGTCGAGGTGCTCGACGGAGACGATATACGACAGAACCTAAGCAAAGGTCTGGGGTTCAGCAGAGAGGATAGAGAGACACATCTCAAGCGCGTCACATACGTCGCCAAACTCCTTTCAAGGAATGGCGTCGCAGTCATCGCCGCCTTCATTTCCCCATATCGAAGTATTCGCGAATACGCTCGAAAAGAAACAACCAACTTCGTCGAGGTCTACGTGAAATGTTCGATGCAAACCTGCGCACAGCGTGACCCGAAAGGTCTCTATAGGAAGGCGTCCTCAGGTCAGATTAACGATCTAACCGGGCCGCAAGATGTGTATGAGGAGCCCGTCACGGCTGACCTAGTCGTGGACACGGAGAAACTTGCGATTGCTGAAAGCGTCGATGCGATAATGACGAAACTTAAGGAACTCAATCTGACCCCCTGGCGAACGGGTCCGACAGCTGCAACCCCGGATATAGCACCGGAGTAACGCAACTGAGATAGACCACCACCGCGGCGGAGTTTTACTAAGGAACTGAGGGTACAAACGCCCTCACCGCATAAACCCCCACTGCCACCGTCGATGTCGAACTTCATGAACAGATGGAGTCGTGTGATTCAAGGCATCCGAAAGGACTCTTGAGCGCTTAGCTTGCCTCTCTTCGTGTTCGTTACTTCGAGAGCAGAGTCGACAGAGTCGCCACCCACATGACTATGTACTCGATCTAGATGTGCCAACTATAATGACGGCCGATACGTTTTGTCGCTGGCTTCTCCACGTTCTCTACTAGGCGAGCGCGATTCCGAAGTAGAGCGCCCTATTTCGCGGGCCGGAACAGATCTCTTGAACTGATCGGCAATGAAGGCACGGCTACTCCAAGCACGCTCCAGACTGCTGCGATCTGTTCGGTAGACACAGCGCTTGCGGATGCTCCTCTCGCCAACGCGGCAATAGTGTCGTAGGTTCCCTCTCGCACTGAGTCATAATATGGCGATCTAATGAAAACTGGATACGCAAACAGGACTCCAGCCGCTCTCGTGGCAGAATCGAGTTGTCCGAGAAGCGCAATTTGGTCATCTCTGGTTAGATTCGAAAAAAGTTTCAGTGCCGTACTATCGTCAGGACCCCAGTCAATGAAGGCCACGATTGGTACGGAGCGGCCCATCTTCTCCCTTATTGTCGCGTTAATTTTCGTCCAATCCTCTCGCAGAGTGAACGGAGGCACGAAATCTTGTTTGTTGAAACTTACGGTAACGTAGTCCTGCATTCGATACGCAACGCTCGGTCTCAGGCCGAAGTATATTGCGTTGCCGCAGTTCAGAGTTATGAGGAGGTTTCTGCCTTTTGAGGCAGCGTACGACTTCAAGGAGGACGTAAGCATCTTCACATACCGTGCGTACTGGTAGTAGGTTAGATAACGGTCTGCGCCTCCCGCGATCTTCATTTCGCCGGCTAAGTAAACTTCGTCAAGGAATAGGGAATCGACTCCCGCATCAATCTGCTTCTGAGACCAGCCGAGGAGATACTTTCTGTATCTCGGGCTCGCTACGTCAGCCAAGTAGCCGTCTCCTCCCCAAGGGATAGGATTTCCCGACTTATCACGAGCCAACATCTTGGCAAAATCCGAATGCGATATTGCAGAGCCATCAGCCCAGGTATCTTCTCGGACAATATAGGAAGCCGAGATTCCCCCTTGATAAATGACGTTAGGCATTTTCTGCTTGAGCTGAGCGATAGATGCTTTCAATTGATCGTAGAATGCATTGAAACCGGGACCCCACTTCCACCACCCACGCATAACAAGGTTCGTCTGCATCGGTGGCAACAGATCCGCGGCCTCTCGACCGCCAAACGCACTCCGCACAGTTGGCTGATAGAGAGCAACAACCTTCACATCCACTCCTAACATGATGACGGCCTCGGCCTCTCCTGCCGAAAGGATCATTGTTAGCAACAGGAAGAGCAAACCTAGGCCAGAACAATTCCAACGCTTGAAGGAGAGAATAGGCAAGGACCTCTTGAACCTTCGCGATATGTGGCCGAGGCCGCTATTTACGAATGGTGTATCTCTTGTGTAAACTGCACAGTGACAAGAGCATGTCTGCATTACGACCATGTACTGGTATGAGAGCAATCATGTCACCTACACGAACAGCCACATAGACTGCCAGCTCGAGGAAAACCCCGCCCAAACGACTTTCCGATGCGCATGCGTGTATACATATTTGCAGCCAGAGACGGCGGATTAGACAAGTCTTGTCCAACTCGCTTCCTTTCACATTAACATCATTCTGCGAAGAAGGTGCACATGTGGAAGAAAGAGGCCAGCTACAATAGGGGCATGTTCTGCTGGCCTCTCAGCAGCCAAGGACGGAGGAATATACTGCAGCCTTTGTACTGAGAGCGGACCGGCCGTCAATCTCGTCTCAGAGGGCAGAACGGACTCATACAGCTACTTGGTCTCAGACCGCATAAGCAGGCGCGAACCGAGGTATAATGTTGAGATCGCAAAACAGATCAGAACAAACATGTCAAGCGCGATGAATGATGTTTCTCTTCCTTTGATCATGATGGCTCTGAGCGCTTCAACAGAATAAGTGAGTGGCGCAAGCCGAGCCGCAGATTGGAGCCAACTCGGTAAAGCTTCGACCGGGAAGAAGACTCCACTGATGAATACCATAGGCCAGTTCAGAAACTGGTTGTACACCGCAGCCTCTCTGGGGTCTTTCGCGACGCAAGATATGAGGACGCCAACGCCTGTGAATGCGAAGGAGCTCACGAAAACCACCAGGAGTATGACTGGAAGGTTCCTCAGGTTGACGTCAAAGAGCAGATTTGCAGTCCCGAGGATTATGAGGGCTTGCCCCAGCCCTGCCATCATTCCTGCGAGGATCTTTCCTGTCATGATAGACACGGACCTGACGGGCGCCACAAGTAGTCTATCCAAAGTCCTCAGGCTTCTCTCCCACACAATCGACAGAGACTGAAGTATCGCGCCGAACATAGTCGTCATCGCGACTAGACCTGACGCCAAGAAGGGCACGTAGCTCAAACCTGTGCCGTACAGGAAGCTAGACGCGGCCTTTACAAGCTGAGGATGCATCTTCTCATTGAATTGCCCGATCACTCTTTCGACCACTGAGCGAATAGATGCGGCCAGAAGGGGATTTGAATCGTCCAAGTCCAGCTCAACTGTGGATTCTACTCCGGCTCTTATGTTCTTCGAGAAACCTTCGGGAACAGTAATGGCCGCGTAGACTTCGCCGTCTCTAAGTAGTCGCACAGCCATCTCAGAGCTCGCTGCCGGGATGACGGCAATTTCGCTTGTCCCATCAAGCATTCTGGCCAATTCAAACCCTTCGGAGCCATTGTCCGAGATGGCGACAGCAACCGGTGCTTCCGAAAGAGGAATGCCACCGAATCTGAAGTTGAAGATAAAAAGCATGAGGACTGGGAGTATGACGGTCAAGAATAGTCTAAGACGCAGTTGAAGCAGACCCCTAAGATCCTTCTCAGCGATCCATAGAGAGTCGAGAATTGGCTTTGTTATCTCCACGAAACTACGCAACCCCCCGTCCTTTCTGAACAAGGAGTCGAGAGTCGAGTTCAGCTCCTTCTTCTTTCAGAGGCTTACCTGTCAGTCTGACAAACACGTCTTCAAGGGAAGGTTTCAGAAGCCTAGCTGACATAATCGAGACTCGATTCTTCACAGCGACCTCCAGGATTCTGGGAAGAGTCCGGTCACCCTCCTCAACGGTTAGTCTGAGAGAGTCGTTTTCTTCCTGCCAGGTCGAGCCTTTGACGCCATCTATCCCGCCGAACAATCTCGTGCACGCGCTATTCCGGTTCGCAAGCGTCAGCTCTATCACATCAGCCGCTTCCGCCTCTCGCCGGAGGTGATCAAGTGTGCCCACAGCTACTGGCTTGCCTAGGTCTATGATTCCTATTCTCTGGCAGAGTTCTTGAGCGTCCTCTATTCGATGCGTCGTGAGGAAAATGGTTACCCCCTCGGAACTGAGCCGTTTCACAGTCTCTCGGATGACTCGGGCCGAGTGCACGTCCAAGCCGCTTGTCAGCTCGTCCAAGAATAGTATGCTGGGTCTATGAATCAGGGCCGCAGCCATTGCTAGCCTCCTTTCCATGCCCCTCGAGAATGTCCCGACTGGATCATGTTCCCTGCCCTTTAGATCAAACAGATCGAAGAGCTCATCCTTTCTTCTCTTACTCTCTGATCGAGAAATGCCGTACAATCTTGCCATGAGCTCGACATTGTATCTCGCTGAGTACTCAACGTAGAAGTTAGAGAATTCTGGAAGGAGCCCTATCTGTGATCTTACGCGAAGGGAATCTGTAATGACATCAAACCCGTTGATCTCGGCTCGACCGCTCGTCGGCCGAAGTAGACAGCAGAGCATTCTTATTGTGGTCGTCTTGCCTGCTCCATTCGGCCCCAAGAAGCCAAATAGCTCGCCCCTTCGAACTCGAAGGCTTAGGCCGTCGACCGCTACAAGGTCGCCGAATTTCTTGGTGAGATTGTGTGTTTCGATGGCATATTCCAAGGAGAACCCGCACCGCTAATGTTCTTCGCCCATGGCTAACATGGCATATCGTCATATGGATTGCGGATCTCTTCCAAACCTCAGCTTTCAAGTCTCATTACGAGGACTTGGCGGCTTCCTCCGGATCGCAAAAAGCGCGTATGGAACTCCTAGCAAGACATAGCCCTTACGAGAGAGGACTCTGATGGTCGCTTCCCGTCTGCTCTGGGAACAATCGAAGGGGCATTGCTAGCGCCCGGAACCAGCAAGACATCCCTAGTCATCGACATCTACGCCTCTCCTTTCTTGGCTACCTTTTCTCCGGAGCGTGAAAAGCTCCTCGGCAAGGGCTCGTCCTCTAGGGCTCCTCTCATATGCATAGACGAGCAACACCAGCGGGGTCAAAGCGATGCAGGCAAAGCCGAACAGCTTCAGCTCATCGGGAACATAGTTGTAATGAAGAATCGCGAGAGTATTGTACAGCAGAGTCTCCACAGAGTAGCACCACGGGAGGATCGCGATGCTCCACAGAGTGGGCCTCTTCTTGAACACATAAGTTACGAGAACGAAGAGGAAGGGGCCGAAGTAGTAGTCAGCGGCTGAAAGCGCAAGGATGGCGCTGCCATAGGCGGAATATACAAGATACTCAACATTCACCTCGAACTGCCCCACCGGCCTCACCACATCAGCGATGACAAGTTCATCAAAGATCTGGCCGAACGGGTAGTCACGCCAGTTCGCATACATTCGCGCTACAGGATATATGAATTCGATGAACGCTCCGTTGGGGAACTCTTTCGTGGTGATTAGCGCTATCACCCACTCTGTAACCGAACGACCCAACCAGATAGGCTTCTCCTGCTTAATCAACACGAAAACCGGCTCGTCGCGAAAGATGATGAAACTTCTAATGCCTTCCGGCAAAGACTCGATAGAGATCTTCTCAGAGAAAATGACTTGACCGGAATGACTCAAATTAGCGTGGACTACGTATGGCACTAGGAGCGCGAAGTACAAGCAGATCACTAGCGACACAGCAAATGCCCACGGGGTAGCCCTCGCTTTTTGTCTATCTACCAAATCTCAATACCCAACCTTCGAAAAGTCACATAGACGCCGATCACAGCTGCCACAGCAGCTGCGATGAAGAAGTAGTAGTCGGTCGGAATGAATGGTTCAATCTGGTAAACTGGGACTTCGTAGTTCTTGGACAGAGAATAGAGGTTCCCTGCCGGATCCCTAAAGGTAATCTCTATCGTTAAGAACCGGATTCCTTCATCAGCCTCCGGGCTGACGTGGATACCAAATATGACAGTCTTCGTGCTTGCACGGTCGATAAGACCCACATAGGTGATGCTGTTTGCAAGGATCTGTTGACCATTAAGTATCTTCACAGTGACATCTAGAGCAGATTCCGTTCCGGCATTTATCAGCTGAATCGTCAATATCCCGTCAGTAGCCGGATTAAGCTGTGTCGGGTCGACTGCAATATCTTGGATTTGGATCTGAGGAACACCGTGAATGACCACTCCAAACTTGCCAAAGCTCGTGAAGGTGTAATGATTCGGATCCGAATACATCAGGACGTAAGGTATCGAATAGCTTCCAGTCCTCGCGGACGAGTCCACGGAGAATGTACTTCTCAAAGTACGGTTGTTCCCAACCTCCAATCCGCCTATGTCAATGACGCTCCCTGATCCAACTATGGAAAAGGGATAGGTTATGTTGAATCCCAGAACGCCCATTACTGATTTGAGTTCTCCGACGTTCTGTATCGTTAGCTCCGCACTGAAGGACGTGCCGACCATCACCAATTCCGGAGTCATCGTCACTTTCGAAACCAGAAGTGTCGGTGCAGGTGACCTTCGTTCGAGAGAGAACTCTAAATATACATCACTCTTCCCCAACCAAACGGTCCGGGTCTTCTCTTGCCCGTTGAAGACGACGATATCGTAGAGTCGTCCGTCACCCTCAAGATGCTTACTGCTCCACGCACCCTCCTCAGTGACACCGGAATCAATGAGTTCACCTCTCCTAACTTCGACGGTAACCCCGTCGTAGTCCACCGAGTATTGATCCACGACACGCACATGTATCTGATACAACCACTGCGAATATGCGCTCGGCACATGTGGAGCCAGCAGGCACATTGCCAGAACGACAACAACCAGATACCGTTGCCAAGGCCTCATGTAGCTACTCATCTTCTCCTTCCTCTCGAATGCCAGCCTAAATCGCCAAGTCATTTATGAAAAGCACAGTCGAAGGCGTGTGCAGCCCACGTGACAGGTAGGGATATCTAAGCCTTATGACATCGCGATGATCGTCTGGAGGCTGAACGAGATGACTACTAGTTGAAGGTTTGTTTGGTCTCGTATGAGTTTCCGCCTACCATAGGAGGTGAAGGAGTCTACACACGCTTGCTTTTAAAAGGATTGGCGAGAATTGGATCTGTAGAGTTAGCCCTCATATTGAGCGATCGCCCGGATACAAGCCAGCTTGACGAAGACGTTCAAATTCACTGCATTCAAAAGGTCGCGAGACCTCCGCTTGAACTACTCTCATTTTCCCTTCGCGCTAGACAGAAGATACAAGAACTGCTAGGAAAAGGTCAGGTGGATATCATCCATTACACGAACGACTACTGCGGTTTCGCACTTCCTGGGCAATGGATTGGGAAGCCTCTGGTCGCAACCATGCATCATCCATATGCGCTCGAAGCGCAAGTGTATCACACTGAAGTAGGATGGCACATGCGTGACCTTGTGCGCTACCAAGTCGCGAGGAGACCGTTTCTTCTCAACAGCCTTCAACGGAATCTCTGCAATCGAAGTCGCAAACTGATAGCGGTAAGCAGATTTTCCGCCAACGCTATCCTGAGAGAGCATAAGATTCCACCTGACAAAGTGACAGTAGTACCAAATGGCATCGATCAAGAAGTATTCAATCCTGGGATACTGGGGCTCGAGATGAAACAGCGATGGGGTTTCCCCTCCCAGAGAGTCTTGCTTTTCACAGGGAGGCTGGACTACTCCAAAGGTTTGACATACTTGATCGAAGCATTCAACAAGATAGTTCAGAGAGTTTCAGACGTCAGGCTCGTGATAGTGGGTGAGGGTATTCTGAGAAATCAACTTCTTAGACTCGCAAGAAGGCGGAACCTGCGCAACGCTGTCAAATTCACAGGTCGACTCCATCCTCAAGACTTGCTGAAGGCGTACGCGGCCGCCGATATTGTAGTATGTCCGTCTTTGATGGAAGGCTTCGGCCTATCACTCTTGGAGGCCATGGCAGTAGGCAAGCCATGCGTTGCTGCGGCCTCGGGCGGAATGTCTGAACTGTTGGCCACTTGGCAAAATGGAGTCCTCGTTCCCCCAGCTGATTCGATAGCCCTTCAACTAGCAATCGAAACCCTTCTATCAGATTCGAATCTTTGCCAGAGATTGGGTATGGCCGCCAGAAAGACAGTTGAAATGAACTTCACATTGGAAAAGATGGCGCAGCGAACTCTCGCCGTATATCACGACGTACTGAACGAGAATTGCTCGGATTGATATGGATGTCCGCGCGCGAAGAGAGGCGAACTCTCGGTCTCGCGTCCTCTAGATACTTGATTCTAGCAGTTGTGTTCATCCTAATACTCTCAAGCGTAGTTCCGGCCTGCTATCCTGCAGATCAAGCAAACGCTGTCGTTCCGGCTGTATCTTTCATCGATCGAGAGAGATTCTTGACAAGCGTACCCAAGACTATGCTTGTGGGGAAAACCTACACGATCGTTGTAACCGTCACCAATAGAGCACCGGCAGAGCTCGACTTCATCGCTCAACTGGACTGGCCCTTTAGAACTTCTTTGAAGTATTTCTTCGTGCCAGGGCTTTCGTGGCAAAAGAGTCAACGTCTGGCCCCCGGAGAAACTCGCAACATTCAATTCGTCATTGTTCCGCTCGTCGAACACGTCGGCGAGCTGGACATCGTTGCCCGTCTGTATGTGTCAGCTGAAGATTCAATGATTCTCGTCGACACCGTGTCAACCACGGTCTATGAACTTAAACTGCCTGTTTCGCAAGAAGTCTCGACATGGATGTTCGTTCTATGCGCGTTCCTCCTAGCGGTGACGCTGGCAGTCTTATTCTGCAAGAAACCGATGATTAGAGGAGATCTCCTGATCTCGGTGCTTCTCTTCTCCTCGGCCATATTGCTCCGGGCACAGGATCCACTTAAGGTCGCCATACACCCCGATGAGATTACAATCTGGCACATCAGTGCCAATCTGCTCTACAACAACTGGACATGGACAACAGACATGATGCTGAACTCTTACCCTCCCCTGTTTTGGTACTTGGAAGCCGCCATGATCTGTCTAGCCGGAACTAGTTTCGAAGCATTCAGACTGCTATCAATAGTCTCGAGCAGCGTGACCGTCGTGGTAGTCTACATGCTTGGGAAATCCATTTTCAACCGGCTGACAGGTCTCCTTTCTGCCACTCTATTTTCTTTCAGCAGTTATGTTGTTCTCATCTCTCGTATCTCACTGACCGACTCTTTCGTCTTGCTGATGACTCTGGCATCTGCCTATCTTCTTTGGCAAGGAATGCAGTCGAAACAGATCCGATACATGGCCCTCTCGGGTCTTCTGGTTGGATTGGCTTTCGATACAAAGTACATCGCAGTCTGCACAGTTCTCAGCTCCCTCTTCTACATTGTGTGGGTCGACAGAGACCTGAAGTCCATGCTCAGAAGACATACGCTGGCATGGTTGATCGCATTCATCTTGGTGATTCTACCAGTTCAGATCTTGCTGCTGATCAATGAGGCAAACCCGTATCTCCTCTACCTAGAGTATCGGGCATTCCCACAGGGCAATGAGCCTCCTCAGGCGGCCGCAGACATACCCGCCAGAGGGGTCATGCTCTTCATCTATATTCTCACGAGGTCCGCCAATCCATGGCTGCCTTGGGTAGATGTACTCAAGTTCGTGTCAGTCGTTCTGCTTCCCTTGCCGGTGATATACCACGTATATCCTGGCTTGAAACGGCGAGCTGGGGAGAGCTTTCTTGTGATCTCGTTTCTAGTAGCATTGTTACCGTTGGCCGCGCGTTCTATGCATTCATACTGGACGATCTACTCGCTCCCGTACCTTTTCATCATGATCTCGAACCTGGCAGTCCAGGCTTGGCGTGGCTTTTCCTGCCCAAAGTTCAAGAAGGGTCTCCCGAAGTCGGGGCGATATTTGGGCACTTTGAGGGCCCTGATACTGGTCCTAATCATCGTCTTCTCTTCTTCCCAACTCATAGTCGGGGTGGTCTCGCCCGCGGTGGACGGCGGGGAATTCGACAGCTTCCGAAGAGCGATGATCTTTGTCAAGGACAGGGTTCAAGCGGGCGATATCATAGCTGATCTCGAGGGGCAGCGGGCGCTATACTACATTAATGCGTATAACCTTAACATTACGGAAATCCCGTTTGCATTGAGACCCACGGGAGCCGAGTCGGAAGAAGTGCCTATTATCGCCATACCGAGAGAGTTCAATGCGGCAATACTTGAGTTGGAGAGACTAAGATTCATTCTTCTCAACAGACTCCAACTTGAAATGGCGTTCAGCAAGGCTGACAGGGAGAGACTTTTTGAGAAGTACGCAATTGCGTTCATCTCAGAGCCTCAGATAGGTTACAACTGGTACCCCGAGCAGACCTGGCTCGTGCTGGAGAGAATTTCCTAGATCGACGTATATATCCGGACAACAACAGCATTTCCAACCTTCCAGAATGTGCTATGGAAGGAAGCGATCCGGGTTCGGGCACAAGATGTCTCAGAAACCCAAGCCGGTGACCATAATCGTGGGGCTAATGGTTTGCTCGATCCGCCGCCAGGTGTGATTGATCGTCGCGATCGTTCAGGGATTGCTATGTCTACCAAGTCACTTGCCAGTGACCGATGCTAGGAAACCTCTGAATACCTTGTAGTAAGACGTGACTAGCGGGTACTGGGAAGCTATGGTCATCATGAAAGGAATGATGTAGACGAAAGATCGCAGAGTCGACAGAAACCCCAGAAAGAGCAAGAAAGGACTCTGCAGACAGAAGTAAAGATAACCGTAATAGAGAGGCACGAACCGGCGGTCATCCCGCAGCAACCTTCCCCTCCTTATCAGCATGTCTACGAAGAAGTACGCAACGAGCGCAGCGCCGAACATTAGCGCAAAGGGCGGTATGTGAACTGAAGCCGTCAAACCGACCAGGCAGATCAGGATCGCAGACAGGGGACGCGCATACAGGCCAAGTATCGCCTTGGCTCGATCCGGCCCTATTTTCACGACGAGCGTCTCACTTCTTGTCCCAAGATCCGCTGCGAAATCTTCAAGTTGGTGACGAATTATCGTTTCAACTTGGATGAAGAAGGACAGAAGGGCAAGGATCACGGTATCATAACGGAGCTGGCCGAAGTAGACAAGCACGAGACTAACTGGAAACGTCTTCTCCATCAAAGCATTGCACCAAACGCCGTGAACGCCTCGATACTTTAGCTTCAGTGGTGGAGCCGAATAGAATGAGCCAACGGCCGCCCATAGTGTGTAGATAACAAGGTAGAGGACTTGACCAATTGCAATTATGGTTACGACATAGCACAACACAAAAAGAGCAACGATGAGTACAAGCAATGCCCGTCTTGGTATGGCATATATGGCCCTTTTTTTCCCTGACAGCTTGTCAAATGGGATGTCATGATAGTCGCTTATTAGAGCGCCGCAAGCAAGAGCTAACTCCAACGAAACTACCAGCGCCAGTAAGTCGTATGCGCCATATTCCTTCAGAGTTTCACCTGTAAGCAGCACGTAGAAGATCGTGAGAAGAGTGATGTGTGTATCAGAATCAAACCAAACTGTCCACGCCTTGAGCCTTGCCACGTTCCGGATCAAGACGATGCCTTCGTGGAATGCTCGAGTCATGTGGTGATACCCGGCAAGACGTGGGCAGGCCAGCGAAGATGCTCTGCAAGCCTATGTAAGCATTGTGCGCAAAATCTTAAATTGATGATTTGCACCCCTCGGGGGTTCACGGAGGCATACGCAACGACCCAAAGAAGAATCCTGTTGGTCGGACTAGACGGGGCCTCGCCCGATCTGATTGAACAATGGGTTAACCAGGGAAAGCTCCCCAACATGGAGAAGATTATCAAGAGAGGGGTCTTCGGCAGACTGAAAAGCACTGTGCCGGCGAGTTCTGCAACTGCATGGACATCGGCAGTCACGGGCGTCAACCCTGGCAAGCACGGCATCTTCGAGTTTGTCTATTACAACGGATACGAAAGGAGGCCAGTGAACTCAACTCAGCGAAGCGCCAAAGCCATTTGGCACTTGCTAAATGCCCGCAACAAGACTGTAGGAATACTCAATGTTCCAATAACGTTCCCTGCAGAGAAAGTCAAAGGCTTCATGGTCTCTGGACTCATGGCAGGGCTTGATACTGAGTTCACCTACCCAAAGGGCCTAAGGAGCGACTTAGTCGCAAGCGGCTACAGAATAGACATAGCGTACGAGCGCTGGGCTTCAATGATTTTGGGAATCGAGACAAACCTGTACTCTGTCGTTGAAGATGTGTGTGAAATGATTGAGAAAAGAAAGGAGGCGACGCTCCGTCTAATGCAGCAGTTTCAACCCGATTTCTTCATGGTCGTCTTCACGGCTCTGGACCGGATTCAGCATCAGTTCTGGAAATTCATGAACTCCCCCGATTTAGGGAATGTTGACGAAGTCGAAGGCCTTGCAACGGTCGTACAAAGTACCTACGAAAAGATGGATGACGCTCTCGGAGAGATCTTGGCTCACGTCGACAACAACACAGATGTAATCGTCTTCTCGGACCACGGATTCGGTCCTGAGTACAAGTCTGTGCGCTTGAACGTCTGGTTCAAGCAGATGGGCCTCCTACGTCTGAGAAGGTCGCCTACAGGGTTCCTCCGAGCACTCGGCATCACCGAGGCCAACTTGGTCACACAGGCACGAAGAATCTTGGGAGCGGGAACCCTCCGACGACTGACGTCCGGCAGACAGAGCTCACTGAGACGTCTCCGTTATAGGTACAAGATACCGCGCTTGAGGTTCCCAACGTTGGAGGAATTTGACTGGAAGAGCACGAAGGCTTGCTACCTGTTCCAGCATATGATAAAGATAAACTTGGCCGGCAGGGAACCGGAAGGGATCGTGAATCCCGGAATTGAGTATGAACGATTGCGGACGGAAATAGTGAAGGGATTGCTTGAACTGAGAGATCCGGAGAACGGGACCAAAATGGTCAAAGCAGTTCACAGAAGGGAAGAGCTCTACCACGGAGAATGCTTGTCCCACGCACCTGATCTGCTTGTGGAAATGGCAGAGGGCTACGCGGACGATGAATACGTTGCAGGAGAGCTCGTCGTACCGTCAACGGAGCGATATGGACCCGGTCTGCAAGGTCCCTCGGGCTGCCATAGGTCGGAAGGGGTCTTCATGGCGACTGGGCCAGACATCAGCACGGGAGGCGTCATCGAAGGTAGCGAAATCCTGGATATCACACCCACCGTGCTTTACTTGATGGGGGTCCCTGTTCCGAAATACATGGACGGAAAGGTTCTGATCCGAGCGACCAGGCCGGGCTTCTTCCAGGGACACCCGATAAGCTATGAAGAACGCGAAGGAGAAGAAGAATCGAAACAGATCTACTCACAGGAAGAGATGAGAGAGATAGAGGACAGATTGAGGGCACTAGGCTACCTCTAGCGCTATTAGGGTAAAGCTCACCTACAACATCTGAACTGGATTGAGCTTAGAGCGGGCCGCCCTAGCCGTGACAATCGGAATTACGTTCGTCTGTTTGGGGCTGACCGTTTACATTCTCAAGCGGAGAATGCCGCCTATCCGGAGGCTGTTCTACTTTGATCTCGCCCGATACACCATTCGCATTCTCATTGTCGGTCCGTTGGTGATGCCCGCTTTAAGAAGCGTGGAACCTTTGATATTCAATCGTAGAAACTTGAATCTGCCCCCGCCGGGGATCGCCACACTCAGCGACTGGCTGGTCTGGTTGCTTGGTATGCCACTAACAGAATTCACCCAAGTGGACGCATCTTTGGCGGCCGACATCTTCGCAGTTCTTCGAAGGAGCAGTGCGGGCATCTATCCCTTCATGCTCGTTGGAATGGTCTTCATCTTGGTATTGGACTTCTATTGGGCTTACCGGGGCAGCCGAACAGCCGCAAAAATCCGTACAATCCACTATGCAATCATGCTACTCCTATTCATACTTTGGACTTTCATCGCAATCACAATCAGCCCGAACGTTCCAGGCGCTCAAGACTTGTATCATAGGTGGTTGTTCATCCAGTATTGGTATTCGACTCCGTGGATCGTCGCCTTGGTTGTTGCTGAGATTTTCTTTAGCTTCTGGCTGCCTATGGCAGTCATCGGCTGCCTAATCTACAAGCAATACCTGCACGCAAGACCACCGCGTTAGCCAAACGATAGATTCATGAATCAGGATGGCATCCTATAGCATCATGAGCCCCATCAGAGCGAAAGCAGTCGGTTTGTTCGTCTTTCTTTTCCTAATGGTGGTCGTTACTCCTAGCTTCGGAATAACTGATAGTCGACCTTCAACCAGTGTGCTTTTGATAGTTTGGGATGGTGTTTCCGGGAGCGTCGTGCGCGAGTTGCTCACTAGTGGCGCATTACCTAATCTTGCATCACTGGCCAGCGTCGCGTCTCTTACGATAAGACGCACCGAAATCGTCGCCACTAGCGTACAGGTTTCGACGATGCTCACGGGATACTTGATGAGAACGCATGGGGTAATTGCGATGCCACGGCATCCTCAGCCTATATTGCCGATACATGACGGCTGGACAATCTACGAGAGATTGAAGGCAAGGTTCGGAACACATGGTATCATGACGGCTCACATAGTGGCAAAACCCGGGTGGCTGTCAAGGCCCTTTCTAAATGCGAAGCCCGAAATCGATATCTGGTTTGCCGAGCGAATCCCAGCCGAAGACCTAGCGCCATATGTGCTTCAGGCGATCGATACATTTCACGATAACCGCTTCTTCATATACAGCCACTTTAACGATCCTGACGAGATTGGTCATATCTACGGGGTTGAGTCACCAGAATACAGAAACGCCATAATAGCCTGCGACTCTATTCTCGGACAGATTCTTGAACGATTGGAATATTGGCAAATCGCGCCGAAGACAAGAGTAGTGGTCACAAGCGACCACGGATTTGGTAATCCGGAGCCCACAGGGCATATGTATTCGTATGGCACTTTTGTTGCAGCCGATGCCGCCGCTATCCAATCGAACGCCTACATGGAAGACGTTTGTCCAACATTGTACATGGAATTCGGCATATACTACAACATCTACACGCCGCCGCTGCCTGGCAAGCCGCTGTGGTCGTAAGCAAGTCTTCACCTGATTTGCTTCGAAGCCTTGGCATGGTCTGGCGCCCGTTCGTTCCAAGCGTAGAATCCACAGGCTGCCCGGGCTAATTCCAACAGCTAGCCGTCTTGGCGTTGTTTGACGCACATCTCTAACACTTCCCAGGGATCGACGTTACTGAGACCCTGAATACCCCGATGTAGCATTTGATGAGTGAATATTGCGAGGCCAGGGCCATCACAAAAGGAATCACGTACAGAGAAGACCGCAAAACCAACAGCAAGCCTAGGGAAACCGAGCACCACATGAAAAAGCAAGCTCGATAGAGGCGATTGGCGCCAATGCTTGCCAAAAGCATCTGATCTCATTGTGGAAATGGAAGACGGCTATGCAGACGACGAGCATCTTGCAGAGGAACTCGTTGTGCCTTCTGCCGACCGAATGGAACGTCGCCTCCGAGGGCCCTCGGGTTGCCACAGATCGGAAGGAGTCATCATGGCAACGGAACCTGACTTCAATGCAGATGCTAAGATAGAAAGTAGCCAAATCCTTGACATAACACGAACTGCGTTATGCCTGATGGGTGTGCCTATCCCCACGTACATCGATCGAAAGGTCTTGGTGCAAGCGATTAGACCAAGACTCCTGCAGAAGCATCCAATGAGGTACGAGAAACGAGAGGGCGAACCATACTGCCAAGAGCCTTTCTCGAAAGAGGACGCAAGAGAAATAGAGGATAGACTCAGAGCCCTCGGCCACATGTAGTCTCGCGACCGCTACACGACGCCGATGGGAATCGAGCACGGACACAGAATCTGAAACCGGCGGTCTACCACGAAACAGGATCTTCGTCAATACGCGAGTGTTGCGCATGCTAGTCCGGCCTCAGGGCTGGTCAGAAGTGATCGGGGGTCGGTGAACGACTTCCGGTCGATACGAGCTAGATCAAAGTCGGGCCTTAGGAAATGTCACTATGTAGCGGAACATCCCGGCAAGAAATCCAAGTGCCATTGCAATGTTGCGTATTGGAAGAGCCAGCATGGCAACAGGAAGACTCCTCCAAGAATTGGGACGCAGCAACGCGATCTTCAAACCCCACACGACTTCGTACGCTAACGCGGCCAGAATCGTCAAGACGAGCGGAGCATAGAAACCTGCGCTGAAGGCAAAAGCCGCGCCAAGTAGGAATGCCGCAAGCGCGGTTGGGGGCAGGATGCCCGTGGTCCTAGCGAAGAGGCGAGGGTGCTTCTGGAATACTCTAGAGCTCCAATAGCCGTACCAAAAGACCCGCCTCAAGAACTCACTTGGAGACCCCCTTCTCTTGTGATACACGATGATCTGGGAGTTGAAACAAAACTTGTAACCCATCTTGAATAGACGAAGATGGAGCTCTTGATCCTCACAGATTTCGAAGGTCTCGTCGTATCCTCCACAAGCGACAACCGCCCTCTTGACGTATGCTACGTTACAGTTCAAGATTCGTCTCGCGAGGTCAGGCCCTTGCTTTGGAGCACCCCTCAGGTCGTCCAGCAGCCCTATGCTTGTCTGGAAAAAGGATGAGCCGTTCGGAGTCAGGTCAAGCCCCCCCACAACGGCCAGCTCGTGATCTCCAGAAAACTTCTCGATTATCTTCAGGGTCCACTTCGACTCGACTTCACAGTCGTCATCGGTAAAGGCGACTATTCTTGCAGTGGCCGCCCTAATGCCTGCGTTTCGAGCTACGCCCATCCCGCTTCTGGCTTCATGGACATACGCAGCACCAAACCGGCGTGCAACTTCTCTAAGAGTTGAATCTCGATTGCCATCGACGACTACAATCTCAACCCTTGCGCTCCCAGCGCTTCTCTGAATATTTGACAGGCAAGATTCCACAAGTCGAGATGGACGATCCTTCGAGCAGACAATCGCAGACAGCTGTGGAGAAACGGCGGATTGAGAAGTTTCACTTGAATTGATAGCGGGCAATGCGTCTCACGTTGCATGGACGACGCGCGGAAACGACGACCGACCCAAAGAGTCTTCCCCATTCACTGCTTGAGATCGTGCGCGAACGGCCGCGTGTTCGCCATTTGGTCTCCCGAGAACGGCCTTTAGCTTTTCCCCAATAGTCGCACAGACACGGCGAGCGAAACCTGTTCGAGTACGGGTGGCGCCTAGCAAATAGCCTCGAGCTTGAATCTCATGTGCGAAGCAATCCTTCCTGGGTTGCCTTAGCCGTCAACGCAGGCTCAGCACTACGCTGGGGAGAAGTCTATGAGCGATCAACCGGCGGCGCGATATCATCCTTGCCGGCGTAAATGGGACGCGGACTTTCTCGGGATCTTCGCCCCTCAGGATGGTCTCGGACGGCTTCGTGGATCCGAGCCCCTCCCTTTCCGCAAGCATGATGTGCGAGATCGAGCGAGAATCAAGGCCCATCACGTAGGACGACATCGCATCAACAGCAACAATGTCGCTCCCTCCTATGATCAAACCTGTCCTCAAAGGCCGGCCTCGAATTGGGCCGTTACCTTCCATGCCGACCATCCCATCTACGATCGTGAGAGAACTGCGTACTACTCTATTGATGTCCACTACAACCTTGTCGATGAAGGGGTGTAGCTTGTACTTGCTCCTGGAAGGAATGAAACCGAACGCATTCTTTAGGCCTAGTGACACGGTCGTCATCTCGCTCGTCTTTAGCTTCGCAACATTGATTATCTTTGACTGAAGAACAATCTTGGGCAGCATCATTCGATTGAGCAAGAAGGCACCTTCGACGTCGACAGACGTCAACTCCTCTTTCGACAAGTTGACAAGTCTTACTCCGGTTCCATGGAATAGCTTCTCGTAGCCGCAGGACCAAAAAGCTTGAGCGGTCCTCTTTTCGAATGAATCGCTCTCTGCAATCACAACCTCATCTGTTATCTTCCTCACTTCCTCAACGATCCCAAGTACGAGATTTGGATCGGTCGTTGCTCCTGTATTGGCGTCCATGCAGGTGCAGAGATTCGGTTTCACGATAACGCGGTCTTCAGGCCGGATATATGATTCCATGCCGCCCAACAACTCAATCGTGCGCTTCGCTAGACTTCGTGCATCGCCCCCTCTGACGATCGTCAAGATGCCCCTATGCAAGCGCCTCATCTCGAAGTACAATCGGAGCTGCCAGCTGCTGGGGACGGGTCGTATGCACCTCCTTCGACGCGAGAACGTAGACGACGTGCCCATGAAAGGCTCTGAACCAACCCGGCATCACTCTCTCCAGCTCTGCCAAGAGCCAAATGACTCTTGAGCACCTTCGACCTCCTCGGACCGCCCATTGCCACTTGAATCCGCTTCGTCTGGCTAGATTTCGTACGCGAAGATGGGACGGCCATGGAGGTGCGTCGATCCCACCCTTTTCGATTATCTTCAGACCCGCGTTTCTGATGGTCTCGCAGACGTGCGCAACTGAGATCCAAGATTTCTGCATGGCATTTGGCGATCGCCGCTTTCCTCCAAATCGCCTTCTTATGAGGTGCCCGATGTGAAGCGGGTTAGGGAAGAAGATCAGAAGGAATCTGCTGGAGACGCGGGTGATTTCCTCCATATGTTCGACGGCCCTAACATCCCACTCCTCGCCCTCTGAGCTGCAAGCCAGGTCGAACGTGCGGGATCTAAAAGGCATATCACTCAATTTACCTACTACTACATCACAAGCAGCTGAAGCATGATTCCAATTCCACCCGCTTTTGACACGTTTTGGATTCTCGCCCCGAATATGCTCCAGAATGACGACGTGCCTCGTCACTCCTCGCGTGGTCAAGACGTAGTCTTCGCTGTTCGCCGAGCGAGTTTCCAGGATAGTTTCGAGACCAGACCTAACGCGCAGATTTTCCACATACCTTGCCTTCACAAAAGACTCGTAAGCCACACCCAAGTCTTCTTGACTCAAACTTTGTGACCATCCCCAAAGAAACTTGGCAAGGTACTACTCAGAAGAGCTCTTTCGGTCGAATTGACTGGTGTCCACATCAATCAGGAGGTAGCGAATGTGCGTCGTTCCTCTATAAGGCTTATCAGCATACCTTCAAGTTTCGCCGAGACCGTCTTCCAATCATATCGCGAAATGGCCTCTCGGACTCCGATTTCATGCGGCGTCTTCGGCTGCCTCAAGAGCTCCAAAATTAGGTTCGGGAACTCGCTTAGATGGCCCACACATACCTTGGCTGTTACGGACGAATCCAACCCTTCCACTCCCAATTCCGTAGAAACAACAGGTTTCTCGCAGGACAAATAGGACAGTATCTTCATTCGCGTGCCGGAGCCAACTGTCATCGGAGCGATGCATATGTCGGCAGCGTTGATGAACGGGACGACAGACTCTACCTCCCCGGCAAAGACGATTCGATTGTCTTTCCCGAGTCCCCTTGGGGGGTTGCGCCCAACTATCAAGAAAAACGTATCAGGTCTTCGCCGGTGAATCTTCGGGACGAGTTCATCTACAATCCAACGAACAGCATATAGATTGGGTGGATAGTCAAGCATTCCCACGAACGTTATGACCGCTGCGTTCTCACTCAAGCCTAGCCGTGAACGCACTCTCAGGCCCTCTTCGACGGACGGACGAAAAGCGCCCAGATCAACACCGTTCGGTACGACTTGTATCTTCCTGACCGGAACGTGCAGCATATTCCAGAGAAGTTCACGGTCTGTTTCAGATGTCACTATTACAAGGTCAGCTAGGCTACAAGAGATCTTCTCCAAGAGCAGGACATACGACAGCCAAATGAAAGCAAGCACGCGTTGGAGAAAACCCCTTGCCTCCTGCCTGGAGCGGTCTGCCAGCATCGTCTCAACGTTATGGTTGTCCAATACGGATCGTTTGTGGTAGATCCTTGCGTACATCAGCGGAAACAGACTGCTCCATATGTGCTCGACGTACACGATGTCACACATCCTTATTTCTTCGCGTGCAGCTGCTGCCAAGTTGGGTGTTCCTGAGAAGAGGAGTTTGAACCCCCATTCCCCCTCGACCCCATAGAGCAGCTTTCCAAGCCCGCTTGCAAAGGGCGCAGCCCGTCCGAGTTGTCTGCATCTGATATTACTGTATGTGTAGTTCCTTCCGCCCTCACCGTACGAGTACAGGCTAACTTCGTGTCCTCTCCTGATCAGATTAACCAGCAGTTCGTATGATCTGATCAGAGCCCCGTAGACAGGCGGAACTATTCCGCCATGTCTGAAGGCACATATCCTCACACAATCCACCCTGTTCCAACCGGTCGCGTGTGCCCGTCCCCATAATCTTAATTATCTTTGATAATAGCTCCTTCGGGACTTCGGGGAATCCACCTGTTGGGACATGGAGCCTCAACCGGAAATCCTCGCGACTTTCTCGCGGGCTCCGGAAGGACTGCTGGGAACATGTCGTTGTGAGGATTTCCCTCTTGCCCGCACCAAGCCCTACGGTAGAAGAACAAGTTGACGTTTCGATCCTGATTCCTGCCCACAATGAAGCTGCTAGGATAGGGCCGTTCCTTGAAGAAGTGTTAGCGTTCATGGAGGATTTGAGGAACAAGAAGGGCGTTAGCTTCGAGGTCATTGTGGCCGAGGACGGGAGCTCAGATGGGACGTTCCAGATCGCGCAGCGATTCGTGCTGGCTAGTAGTGCCGTTCGCGTTCTTCATCACGGCCATAGGCTTGGGAAAGGCGGTGCGCTGAAAGCAGCCTTCAGCATATCTCGAGCAGAGGTCGTCTTCTTCATGGACGCTGATGCGGGCTACCGGCCCTCAGAGATACCGCTGTTTCTCAGAGCGTTGCGGAGCTCTGACATTGCGATCGGTGTTCGCTCACCAGACAGAATGGAACGCCTTCCACCAATTCGTAGACGAGTTGCCGGTCTGGTCTTCAATCTCCTTTTTCGGATTTTCTTTCGTTCTCATGTACACGACACGCAAGCTGGTTTCAAGGCTTTCAGGCGGGCCACACTCCAGACTCTGCTACCAAGAATTCGAAGTAACGGGTTTGAAATGGATGCCGAGATAATAGCTAGGGCCGAACGCCTCGACATTGATCTAGTCGAAGTACCGATATCTTACAGTTACGTTAGGGGATCCACCATCAGGATAGTCAGAGACGGCCTAGCCATGGCTTCTTCTCTACTAGGAGTCCTCATAGACATCTTGTCTCAACCCCGACACAGGGCTGATCACCTGCCGCTATTGAAACTTGAGACTTAGAGGACCATATTGATGGGGAGGCAATTGAGTTCTTCAAATGGCCCCAAGGCATGGTTGCCTGCAGTCAGAGGCAACGCTGCCGACCCGAGGAACCTCGCCCCCGACCTTGGTGCCTCCCGACATGAAAAGATGGAGTTCCTGAGTCGCTCGTTTCGTCAAATCCGATGCTCGTTTACCAAACCTGATGACGGCGTGTAGTAAGGGCCATCGTTACGAGCAAGATCACCATGATGCCAGCCGCCAATGCCGTCTTGACTCGCATATGGCATTGCTGTTGCAGCCATATGTGACAGGAATATATAGCGCCCACAACCAGCGATGTAGGAGGACCCTGCGTGAACAAGCTCGAACAAGTCGCTCTTCAGGTTCCGAAATACTTCACGTTCAGGCTCATCGGCTTTCCCAAGATGTTCCCGATGAATGTGACGCTCAGCCTGCTCTACAAGTGCAATTCACGATGCAAGACCTGTAACATTTGGAGGAAGAGCGTGAAGAACTTCACTCTCGAAGAATTTGACGAAACGCTCAGGTCGATGGGGACAGCGCCCTATTGGTTCACTCTGAGTGGTGGCGAGCCGTTCCTGCGCGATGACATAGTGGAGATATGCAGGAGCATCTACTCAAACTGCAAGCCGGGCATCATAACGATACCCACGAACGGTAGCCTTAGCAGCATAATTCCTGGAAGAGTGGACGAAATCGCGCGAAGTTGCCGCGGGACTCGAGTAGTTGTGAACTTGTCACTTGATGGCGTTGGACAGAAGCACGATCTAATACGAGGCTTCAAAGGAAGTTTCAGGAATTGTATGGAGACATATCATGCCCTGAAGTCCCTGAATCGGGAGAACCTGACTGTGGGAATTCACAGCGTAATATCAGTTTTCAACGCGAATGATGCATCTGAGCTTTTCAGTTTCATTTCAAGCCTGCGTCCGGACTCCTACATCACGGAGATAGCCGAGGAGCGGGTTGAGCTCGGTACCGTGGGAACGAACCTTACGCCTTCTTTGAATCAGTACGCTGATGCAATAGACCCCCTGCTGCACAACTCGAGTGGAATGAGGTTCGAGAGACTAGGCAAGGTTACCAGCGCTTTCAGGAGAGAATACTATGGGTTAGTGAAGGATGTGCTACGACGAAAGACTCAAGTCATACCATGCTACGCAGGCTGGGCCTCCGCGCAAATCTCCCCTGATGGAGATGTATGGGCCTGCTGCATCAGGGCGGAGCCGCTGGGAAACCTCAGAGACGTCAAATACGATTTTTCGAAGATCTGGTACGGCGAAACGGCCAAGGTCGTAAGGACAAACATACGGAACAAGCAATGCTACTGCCCTATGGCAAACGCGTCGTACACCAACATGCTGCTCAGTCCTCGAATGCTTCTTCCAATTCTTCTACGATTGCTCCTGGAGGGGACATGTGAAATCCGAAGTCGGATTCGCGTGCAGCCAGCGTCAGATTCTCAAAACTGATGTTATCGCCGTCAGCCTAGCAATCATGCGCGAACTCTGACATCGTTCGGTTCCTGCCGCCTCTTGAATACTTATTGACTCAGGTTCGATAGGCCAACCGTGCCGTCGGCAAACGGATGCTTCATGGCGAGCTCTAGTTCCGGTGCATTTGCTCTTAACAACACGACCCTCATGAATTTGAGGAAGCCCTGTGTGTCGAATCTGGAGTACTTCAGAAACAGTCTATGCGCCAACGCTGCTCGTCGCATGTACTTGTGTAGAGGAGTCGCCTTCCACATCTTCTCGAAGCAGCACAAGAAGCTCGAGTCGAACCTGTTTTGCTCCACGGCGGCAGCGGCAACTTGTCCCGCTATCGATCCTGCCAGCATCGCAGGGCCTATCCCCCCTCCCCAGATCGGGTCGACCATGCCAGCTGCATCCCCAACGACCATCATGTTCTCTCCTACGATTCTATGCGCGTGAGAAAGGGGAATTACGTCTGCGGTAAATCTGATCTTCTTGAGAGTTCGGAGCCGATGTGATACACGCTTGTAGTTCTCCACGAAGTAGTCGAGATACTCCGTGATACTGCACTTCATCCGAGAGATGAGGCATCCAACCCCTACGTTTAGTATGTCCCTCTTGGGAAAAACCCAGCCGTATCCCCAAGGGGAAATGCGCTCGTCGAAGAAGAACTCGAAACAGTCTAGCGGGTTATCCTTCCACTCTAGCTCGTAGATTGCAGCTTGAGCTGTGATGTCGGGCCTAGCTTTGGGAAACCCTAGCCCGAATCGCTGGGCCATCGTGTTTGGGCCGTCGGCGAAGATGACCAGGTTCGTCCTCACACCGTACTCTTGAGAGGTCTCGCGATCTTTGAGGTGAACGATCAGTCCTTCGCTGTTTCGTTTGACGTCGGTTGCAAGAGTTCGAACTCGGAGATCCGCTCCTGTGCGAGCTGCATCCTCTGCCATGAATCTGTCGAAGCGAGATCGGTGAAAAGAAATGCCCGGCCTGGTGGGCATGCAGTAGGCCTTGTTGGGCATGTAAATGAGCCAATTCGTCACAGACTTTTCCACAATTTCGGCAGGAAGCTGTGCCAGTGCCTGCCCCGCAAACTTTCCCCCCAGGCCACCCCCGCACACGGCTGTCTCCCCAGGATAGCGGTCCTTCTCGAGCAGAAGAACGTCCTGCCCTCGTTCAGCCATCTTCTTGGCAGCTGTCGAGCCGGCAGGTCCTGCTCCAATGACGACGATGTCTCTGTTCTCCATCTACGTGCCCCTGAAGAGCGAAACAGAGTCACGGCTGGTCCGCGCCACATAAAGGTTGGGTGATGTACGGCTGTGGAAGGTTAATCGGCCCCCCTTGTTTTGGCTTGGAGGCGCAGCCGTGGAGGGTTGCCGCTGCGATGCGCCAAGTCGCCAAGGCGCTGGTCACAATCTCTTTCTCGCTCGCATCCTTTGCGGCCATCGGGCTCATTCTGTACTGGATCGGGTTGCCATAGGCGCATCCGGAGATTCCGTGCGTCAGTAGATGATGGCAACGCTTTTGTTAGTGCCTATTGTCCGGTGGAACTCCAGGCCCTGACTGCGGTGAGGATCACGAAATCCGTCCGAGAGGAAGGCGTTACAGGCTCTGGTGAGCCGCGGAAAGATGCGGAACCGGAGAGTCTTCCGACAATCCGCGTACTGTGGTTCTTGATCCTGACGGCCATCTTGTGTCTGGCCAGCAACTTGATCGTGGTTTCCCTTCACGAGTTGGGCCACTTGATCGTCGCCGCGTCGCTGGGGCACGCGTCCTCAAGTATCCTCTTGGGGAAGTACATCTCGAAGTTTCCCCCGTTTGTTTGGTTCGGCGGCCAAGTCAGATACGACGGACAAAGCGCGAGCTTGATGTACCTTGCGCCCGCGTTCACCATGCTCATTCCGGTTCCTCTACTGGTCGGATTGCGCCGGCTGCGTCTATCGACGGAGCTGCGGGAGAAGATTGGATTTCTTCTTGGCAGCTATTTTCTCTTCTGGCTGCTGGCAGCATCCGCTACGCTTCTCCCTAGTCGCGGAACCTTTGAGGGAGTCAGTGACGGAGCTGTGTTGTTACGGGCTACGGGCAGCGAAACCATGATCGCAAGCCCGCTTGGGACATTCCTTACGGAGTGGGTCTCGGGGGTGTTGTTCTATGCAGGCTGGTGGCTTGTCTCCTCCTATCTTTCTGCGCGGCTCATGAAGCTCCAACTGCCGCACGTAAGGCTGATCGTCCTATCACTCAGCACATTCGCCCTCCTTAGTGTGATTGCAGTCTTCGCGTCTGTTCTGGCGACGTGGATTGCGCAAGGTTGACGCCCCTACGAGCTAGATATTGGGATTCTCTGGTCTTGCGAGGCGTCTTCATGACTCAGGCTCGACTAGAGTTACGGCGAATCCTGACTTTTCTGTGAGGAAACAGGCGTAGCATCGTTGCTCGAGCATAAAGGGATGTCTTGGGCAACTCACAGTTGGGGATCAAGAGATGAGTCCCGGGAGGAGTTTTCCAGCTCGAGGAGTCAGGCAGCCCGTAGATCGTATCAGTGCTTCGCTTCGATATCTCTGACCCTTGATTCACGAAGAGCCACGCGCTAAACGAGAAGAGATTCTCTGAGGTCTTTGAAGAATCGCTTACCGTGCAGAGGTATGCCGATTTCGAGCGATTCAAGCGCAAACCGGTCGCCTCGCCGGGCCCTGCTGATGAATTCCTCCGTCGTGTAGACTCGTGGCTCCACGTCTATCGGTATCTTCTTTTCCGCGAATAACTCGTATCTGTCGAGAACGCGGGCGGGAACGCTGTCAGCGATAACAAGAATGTCTGCGTCAGATGTTCCAGTGTAGCTTCTTTTGGCCAGGGAACCTGTGAGAACGATTGCTCTGACTCCGGGAATTTTGGATTTGGACTTCGCGTACCCTCTTAGCTTCTTGAGGATCTCATCGAAGTTGATCTTGAGGTATCTTACTTCTACAGAAGTCAACTATCCTCTCCGCCTCATCAACGGCCCTCCGCGCCTCGGTCGCGGTGTAGTAGTCCAAAGGCGCGCCTTCCGGATGAAAGTTTGGGTAGCGGCTGGGAATATAGTGTTTATCGAGTTCCTTTGCTTGCTCAACAAGATCCTTCGACGGCTTCAGAGCTGCTGGAAGATCTTGTAGCATCTTCGAAATTGAATGCCCAATCGCGTCCACGTGAATGCTTTGATAGAGCGCCTTCACCGCTTTCTCCGCCGCCTGCTGAGCTGCGAAACATGCCCACTCGAAGTCTTCAGCGTCAACTGCTCTCTTGGCATGCTGAAGATCCTTCTCCGCCTGCCTGAACCAGTCCCTAGTCCTCATCACCACAGACCGTCACCCAACATTATGATGCCGCGGATGCCTATTTGACTTCTCGAGTAGGCGACGCGCTTTCTTCTCTTCTTCCTGGATCGTCGTGGTTGGCAACGCGATTCTATAGCCACTATAGACTCTCTCTGGCATATGCGGCTTCCCGAATGGTTCTATTGAAACATGAACGCGTGCCTATCGGCAAATCGCATAGCCGTTCCTCTCGGGTCATTGGAAAGAGGTGTGAGCTCGAACTCACATCCGTCGTCTGCCTCACTGAGATTAACCGCGATAGTGTTCCCAGAGAACGATGGACTTTCAAGCTTGGAATAGTGCCGTCTAGAACTCGGCGTATCACTTGCAGTCTGAGGCTTGATGAAGACCACTGAAAGGATGGGCGACCCTCTGAGCAACAACGTGACCTGATAATCACTTTCGATGCAAACGTGATATCTTCAGAGAACGCTCATCACTCCCGCTGTCACATCCATATGGTTGGACTTTCTATCCTGCCTTTCCCCCAAAGCTTTATTCCCACGGGCCGTGTGGGCTGATCTAGGTGGGACGATTGGCGCAGTTGATTGTTGACGAGAAGCATAGGGTCACGCTTCCGAGAGAGCTACGAAGGAGCCTTGGAATAACATCTGGGTCCAAACTTGAAGCTGAACAGAGAGGAGGCGAGATAGTCATTAGACCAGCTGTTCCTGTCAAGAACCCAACGCAGGCGATATGGGGACTCGCGCCAACCATTAGGGTCAAGAACCCAAAGAGGCAAGCTCGGGAGGCCGTAGCCAAGAGGAAGAGGCTCGGAAAGTGATCGCTTGAGATTCGTCGAGACCAACATCTTTCTGTACGTCATAACGGCCCACCCCGAGTTCGGTCCCAGAGCCAAGAGAATCCTTGGAAGGATCAGTTCAGGGGAGAGCGCTGTGACATCAAGCTTGGTAATAGCGGAAGTCTGCGCGTGGCTTGAGTATCACAACAAAAGACCGGACGTAAGCACCTTCGTGGATGCGGTCGACTCCTACCTGACCCTGCGTAAGTCCGAGACCACGTACGCCGACGAGTTAAGGGCGAGAGAACTTGAACGTTCTTATCCTCGCCTGGAGTTCTTTCATAGGGTCTACCTTGCCCAGATGGAGCGACATCGGATAACAGAGATCTATTCTAACGATAGAGCCCTCGACAAAGTCAGAGGGATCAAGAGAATCTTCGAATAGCAGAACCCAAATTATGCCTGATAAAGGAACCCACGGCACAAGTCCTTGTTAGCAAGATGAGTCAAAGTTCCGAGAAGAGAAGAATCGATGTGAGGCAGGAAAGGATATGTGTCAACTTTCGACCCAATGCGTTCGACCCCTAGGATTCAAGAACCCGGAGCGCCGGATGCGAAATGAATAGGAAAAGCCTTTTTTCGAGCATGGCCGGCTTCGCGGCCGTCGGGCTGCTGGTCTCAGGTTACCTCACATATCTCTCACTCGTGCCACCGACGAGCTGCATCGTTGGCGAGTTCAGCGTCTTCTCATGTGACAGAGTCATCTGGAGCGAATAT